>ERZ791746.2269-NODE-2269-length-11193-cov-5.941282_pt1 | contig 11193 bp, 9 predicted proteins | sample MGYA00510038_ERZ791746 | MGnify/ENA primary metagenome ERZ791746 (study PRJEB30046, sample SAMN00792018) | human gut metagenome | study: EMG produced TPA metagenomics assembly of the A metagenome-wide association study of gut microbiota in type 2...
GTCAGTGCGCCCATCACAAGGCCCAGCACCAGCATGACCGGCGCATAGTAGAAGGAGAGCGACGACGAGATGATCACGCCTGCACCCAGCAGCTGGCCGATGTTGTGGGCCAGTGCGCCGCATACGGACAGGATGAACCAGGTGGGCCGCACCGGCAGCAGGTAGTACAGCACCCACATCACCAGCAGGGACAAAAGGCCGCCGCACAGCGAGAGAAGGCCCGCCGTGAAGCCGGACACCAGAAACACGAACAGTGCCTTGAGCACGTCCAGCACCAGCGCCTGCCTTGGCCCCATGAAAAACAGCGCGTACATCACCACGATGTTGGCAAGGCCCAGCTTCATGCCCGGCAAAAGGCCCGGGATGGTGAGCGTGCCCTCAATGAACGAAAGTGCCATGGCCAGCGCAAACAGCAGGCCAGAAAGGGCGATGCGGCGCGTTTTTTCGTAACTGCGTCTGTTTTGGGGCATGCTGCACCCTCCTTTACTCTTCGGTCTGCTGGCTCTGCTCGTAGCTTTCCTGCTCTTCCATGGCAGCTTCCCACGCGGCAAACAGCTCTTCCTGATGGAAGCGCAGGTCGCTCAGCTCGTCGCTCTTCTGGCGCAGCAGGTCGGGGTCGTTGTACACCTCCGGGGAGTTGATCTCGTTGTCCAGCTCCACTTCGCGTGCACCGCAGGCTTCCATCTCGTCCTCGCAGGCCTTGATCTTGGCGCGCAGCTCTGCGCGGCGGCGGCGCTGTTCCTTGCCATAACCGGTCTTGGCCGGTTCGGCGGCCTTCTGCACGGCAGGTGCCGGGGCGCTGCGGCCCATCAGGGCATCGTAGCTGGGGTAGAGGGTGGCCTTGCCGTCCTCAAGGTAGAGGATGGGACAGGCCAGACTGTTCATCAGGTGGCGGTCATGGGTGACCAGCAGCAGCGTGCCGGTGTAGGCCATGAGGGCCTCGGTAAGGTTTTCGCGGGTGTAGATGTCCAGATGGTTGGTGGGCTCGTCCAGAAACAGCAGATTGGGCCGTTCCAGCACGATCTCCGCAAAGCGCAGGCGGGCCAGCTCGCCACCGGAAAGCGCCTCGCAGGGCTTGAACACCGTCTCGCCCCGGAAGCCCAGCTTTGCCAGATGGCTGCGCACCTCCAGCTCGGTCATGCGGGGGTACTTGTTCCAGATCACATCGATGACCCGGCCCTGCCCCAGACGGTTCTGCTGCTGGGCAAAGATGCTGGGCCGTGCGCCGGTGCCCAGCCGCACCATGCCGCCGGAGGGGCGGCGCTTGCCGTCCAGCACCTGCATCAGGGTGGATTTGCCTGCCCCGTTGGGGCCGGCAATGATGAGCCGCTGCCCGCGGCAGACCGTGTAGGTAAAGGGTTCCAGCAGGGTGCGCTCCCCGATCCTGATGCTGAGGTTTTTCAGCATCACCAACTCGTTCCACGGCTCTACGTCATATTCAAAGCGGAATTTGAGCTGGTTGGTCTCGTCCTTGGGGGCCTCGGTGATCTCCAGCTTTTCCAGCTGCTTGCGGCGGCTCTGGGCCATTTTGGTGGTGGAAGCGCGCACAAGGTTGCGGTCCACATAGTCCTGCAGCTTTTCAGCCAGTGCCACGTCGGCATCGTGCTGCTTCTGGCGCAGGGCATCGGCGGCCTCCTTCTGGGGCAGATAGGCCGAGAAGTTGCCCTTGTAGGTGGTCATGGTCTGGAAGGACACCTCCCAGATCTTTGTACACACATTATCGAGGAAATAGCGGTCGTGGCTGACCACCAGCACCGCGCCGGAGTAGCCCTTGAGGTAATTTTCCAGCCATTCCATGGTGGCAAAGTCCAAGTGGTTGGTGGGCTCGTCCAGAATGAGAACATCCGGCTTTTCCAGCAGCAGCTTTGCCAGACGCAGTCTTGTCAGCTCGCCGCCGGAGAGCACCGCAATGTTCTTTTGCCATGTATCCTGCGCAAAGCCCATACCGGACAGCACCTTTTTGATGTTCACATCCATGTTGTAGCCGTCGGCAGCGTCCACAATATTCTGCAGTGCATCGTGCTGTGCCAGCAGATCGGCATTATCCGGCTGGGCAGCCATGCGGCGCTCCAAGATCTGCATCTGTGCCATGGCGTCCAGCACCGGAGCAAAGGTAGCGCGCATCTCGCCGTAGATATCCAGCGTGGCATCCAGCTTTGCGTTCTGCTCCAGATAGCCCAGCGTTACCCCGTGGGTCACGCTGAACTCGCCCTCATAGTCCTGATATTCGCCGGTAAGGATCTTGAGCAGGGTGGTTTTGCCTGCGCCGTTTTGTCCCACAATGCCAATGCGGTCCTCCCGCTCGACACTGGCGGTCACATCGTGCAGCACCACCTTTTCGCCAAAGGTCTTACCCAGTTTTTCCAAATGTATCAGCATAGTTTTGATCCGTTATCCGTTCTTTTTTCAGATTTCAGCACTGGTGGCGGCGGTTCTTCTGGCCAACATTGGCCAGCTCCTCCTGCTCCATCACCAGCGGGTACAGCTCCTCCAGACTGGCGATCTCGTAAGTAGGGATCACCTTGCCGGGGTTCTCGGCATGGTTGGGGTTGTACCAGCAGGTATCCAGCCCGGCGTTGAGGCCGCCCTGAATATCGCTGGGCAGGCTGTCGCCTACCATCAGAACGTGCTCCCGGTTCTCCACGCCCAGCGCGCGCAGGGCGGCCTCAAAGATGCGGGCATTGGGCTTTTCGCAGCCCATTTTCTCGGAGATGAACACATCCTCCATAAAATCCAGCACACCGCTTTCCGCCAGACGGCTGGACTGCACCTTCTGTGCACCGTTGCTGACGATGGCCAGCGTAGCCACCTCGGAAAGCTCGCGCAGCACATCCAGCACCTCCGGGCCCATCAGGTCCGGGTGGGTGGAGAGCCGGTCCAGATAGTAGCGGTTCATCTCCGCGCCGTCACCTGCGGCATTGATGGCCTTTAAAAAGCGGCCAAACCGCTCGTTGAACAGCTTATCGCGGCGGATCTGGCCCTTTTCCAGCTGCCGCCACAGCTCCTCGTTGATGGTGCGGTAGGTCTGCACGGTCTCGGCATCCGGCTCGATGCCGTAATTCACCAGTGTTTCGGCCAGTGCCTTGTTTTCCGCTGCATCAAAGTTGAGCAGCGTATTGTCCGCATCGAACAGGATGCAATAATATTTTGCCATAGTATCTCACTTTCTTTTCAGCATTTCCCACTTGGTGTATCAACAGGGAGAAGCCAGCCCCACCCCCCGGCAGAGCTGGCTTCCCGTTATTCAGAAACGATTTCATACGCAGACAGGTCTGTTTGTGCCGGGGTATTATCCGGGCACGTTGTCTTTCCCTCGCAGGGCGTCAGACGGCATTTCTGCATTTCTTCCTCCAGCGCGCTGTTATCCACGTTTTCCCAATCGGTGTCGTAGTAATCCACGCTGCCGTCGGGCACGTCATACTCGCCGGGCAGGGCGGGCGTGCGCATTTCTTGCCAGTACATAGGGCTCCACCTTCCTCTCACGCCAGCCTATGCGGCGCGGCGGCGGAATGTGCCCTCAGTTCGCAGCTTCCTTGCTGGCGCTGGCCTCGGTCTTGGAGGAAGCGGGCTTTTCCTCTTTAGAGGATGCCGGCTTTTCCTCTGCGGAAGAAGCCGCGTGCTCCTGCTTGGAGGAAGCAGGCTTATCCTCTTTAGAGGATGCAACATGCTCTTCCTTGGATGCGGCGGGCTTGTCTTCCTTAGAGGAAGCGCTGCTCTGCGAAGAAGAGGCGGGCTTTTCCTCCTTGGAAGAAGTGGAAGAAGAGGCGGGCTTTTCCTCCTTAGAGGAGCTGCCGGTGCTCTCGCTCGTTCCGTTCGAAGAAGAGGAAGCGGGCTTCTCTTCCTTGGACGAAGCAGGTTTCTCCTCCTTGGAGGCAGAAGATTCGTCTTTAGAGGAAGCAGGCTTATCTTCCTTGGAAGAAGCGGATGTAGCTCCGGACGAGCCGGAGGAAGCGCCGGAGCTGCCGGTGCTGGTAGACGAGCTGGACGGCGCACCACTGATCGTAAGTTCCAGTTTGTTGCTGGTCACGGTACAATCGTTATAGCTGGCGGTGGCGTATACCCGGAAGGTAGCACCCAGCATGGAGGGGTCTACCTCGCCCTTAACGGTGGTCTTGCCGGCGGCCTGCGTCACCTCGCTGCCGTTGACATACCAGCGGATGCTGGAAGCATCCAGATACTTGCCCTTGAGGGTAGCCTTGAAGGTGTAGGCATCCCCCAGCACAGCCTTGCCGCTGGTGCTGATCTGGATGGAGGCGGCGGCAAACACCGCGGTCACATCCACATTCTGATCAAAATTGGTATCGGTACGGGTGCGCTTGGTCACACCATCGCTCCACTTGACGAATACATAGCCGTCCTCCGGCACAGCGGTAACGGTTACGCTCTGGGTAGCGCTGGTCACCTTGACCGCAATGGACTTGCCGCTCTCCTCACCGCAGATCAGAGAGCCGCCGCCGGATTTATCTACCCGGTAACCGGCCTGATACTGCAGCTCTTCCTCAGCGGAGGAGGAAGCCGCCTCCGAGCTGCTGGGCGCTTCCACCGCAGAGCTGGGGTTGGCGGTATACTCGGCGCGGGTGGGGATGTTGCTGGTATCCGGGCGGCGATCCTCGCTCTCGTAGGCGTGAGTCCGCAGGTACTTCAGCAGCGCCTTCAGGCCTGCAGGCTTGAGGTGGATGTCCCCGCTCTGGTAATAATCGACGTTGCCGTAGCCGTTGGCGTCCTTCAGTGCCTCGGCCGAGTTGAGGAACTTGACCCCAAGCTGCTCACACATGGTCAGCAGCGCCATGTTGAAATCATCAATACGGGTCTGATCCATGTTGGGGTAGTTGGAGTGGTTGGACGGCACCGGCGGCACCGTGTTGACGATGATATCGGTATAAGGGTAGCTGGCCTGAATGGCCTGCACGAGCGCGGTGTAGTTGCCGATAAAGTCCTCGGTGCTCATGCCGTTGTCGTTGGTGCCCAGCATGATGACCACCCGGCGGGGCTTCATTTTTGCAACCGCCTGCGCGATGGTGTAGCGGTTATCGTCCCGCTTAAAAGTGACAATGCCCTCGTTCAGCGCCGCACCGGTGCCAATGCCCTCCTTGGCGCAGAACTGCTGCAGCGAGATCAGGCCGTTGGCGTACAGACGCACCGTGTTGGAATCGCCGATAAAAAGGGTCTGCTCCTGATAGGCATTCCCGGCATCGGCAGTCTCGGTAAGCAGCGCGCTGGAGGTCTGGTTGATCTGGTAATGATCAGAGATATCCTCCTCCCCGTCCGGGGCGGGCACGGGGGTATCCATGGAGGAATCCCCCGGCTGCTCCGTCGAGGTCTTGCCCCGCTTGAGCATGGTAAGGGTGATGCCGATGGTCAGCAGTGCCGCCAGTGCACACACGATGCACACCAGCACCGCCTGCTTTTGCATCGGGGTCAGCGCCTGATTCTCCTTTTGGTTATTGCTTCTCATATTCTATCCATTCTCCTTCCGAAGGAATGAAACGTCCTGTTACACCCGGGCAGCCAGCAGCCGGTCGGTAAGGTCGGCGCAGCTTTCCGCCAGCAGCACCGGACGGAAGGGTTCCAGTTCTTCCCGGCTGCCGTAACCGTACAGCACACCGGCAGCGTCCAAGCCGCAGTCGGCAGCGCCCCGCATATCATCGTTGCGGTCGCCTACCATCAGCACACGCTTGCCCTGCAAAGCAGGCTGACTGAGCACATAACGCACGACCTCGGTCTTGGTGTCCCGGCTCTCGTCCATGGAGGCACCGCCGATAAAATCAAAATACTGTGCCAGCCCCTGTTCTTCCAGAATAGGCGTGACCACCTTGGTAGGCTTGGAGGTTGCAGTGCACAGGAGAAAGCCGGCCTCCTTCAGGCGCTGCAGCATCTGCTGAACGCCCGGGAACACGGCACACTCGTGGCTGCCCTTCACCGCATAGCTTGTGCGGTAAAGATCGGTAGCTTTTTCGATCAGTGCCGGGTCAGTGAAATGCTCGCCGAAGCTTTTGCGCAGCGGCGGGCCCAGATAGCGGCGCAGGTTTACGCCGGATACATCCACACCCATGGTGCAGAAAACCTCTTGCAATGTATGAATAATACCAGGGGCAGAATCGATCAGTGTTCCGTCCACATCAAAAAGAATTGCATCATAATGCAGCAATGTTTTATTCCTCACTTTCGCGGTGATACATCCTATAGTATAGCACAGATTTGATACATCAGCAATTCCAACAAAAGATTTTTCTGTCTCTTATGCAGAATTTTCACGGACACGCCCACGGTAAAAGTGTTTCCTGCCGTAAAAACGGGATAGCGGAACATCCGCAGACGTTCCGCCATCCCGAGTTCTATAGTAATTCAACTTTTTAATACAACAGCAACAACGTTGAATTGCACATCGCAAATATGCTGTTTTCATGTTGCACTAATTCTCGCCTTGCGATAATATGCTTTTCTGCTGAATATGGTTACTGCACAGGCGATGCGCAGCTGCTGTCCCCGGGGACGTAGAGGTTGTTGGAAACGAATTCCAGCTTATCCTTGAGCACCAGCTCAAGGTTTGCTACGGCGTGCACCATGTTGGTGGCGGAATCGTTCACCTCCAGCAGCTTGCAAAGATCCAGACCATCCAGATCCATGGCCTTCTGCATCTTTTTGCTTTCGGCACACAGGATATGACTGAGAGCCGTTTCCTGCAGGGCGATGCTCTCCATCAGGTCTACAACAGCCTGATCCAGACTGACTTTGGGCATTTCCGGACACTGAGAACGGGCGCAGGGTGTATCGATCATCATAGGGCAAAACCTTCCTTTCCGGTTGTGTGCCCTATCCTATGCCACGGCGTGTGCCGCTGTTACTGGTTTTCTGCCTGCGCACGCACCTTCTCGATGGTATCACGGTAGCCGCCGGAGCCGTACTGGATGCAGCGGTTGATGCGGCTGATGGTGGCGGTGCTGATCTCCACCGCCTTGACGATCTGCTCATAGGTAGCGCCGTCCAGCAGCAGCTTTGCAGCCTGCAGGCGCTGTGCCATATCCGAGATCTCCTTTACGGTGCACAGATCCTCAAAAAAGGCGTAGCACTCTTCCCGGCTTTCCAGACTGAGGATGGCATCAAAGAGCGCGTCCGTAGTCTCGTTTCTTCTGGAATTTTTTTCAGCCATGTTCTTTCTCCTTATTATAGCAGCGGGCAAAACAGACGGTGCTGCCGCGCGGGATATTCTTCCTGTCACTACTTTAGCACTTCAAAGTGTGAAAGTCAAGACCCGGGCGTGAATGGTTTTCACGCAAAGTTATGTTTACTTTTATTCTCTTCACACATGAAAGAAAATCACCTAAAAATTGTTCTCAGAAAATGGTCTGAATTGGCGCATCCTCTGAACTTGTTGCCGGAATATTGACAATTCATGAAAACGGGAATAAAGTAGGACACAATCATTCAGCAAATGCAAGGAACAGGACATGATCTTCTGCAGCACCCTCTTTCAGAGAGCCGCTTGTCGGGTGCAAAAGCGGCAGTCAGGAGCAGAAGACCCTCGCCTGCGAGCAGCCTGTGTGAACAGGGCCTTGTGCCCTTAGTAGCCCGGTGCCGTCCAGCCCACGTTACCGGGCAGCATGGCAAAGGTGTCATGCGTGGGAGAGTGGCTGTTTTAAAACAGCAAGCGAAGTGGTACCGCGGAGTATTGCGCACGCCCTGGCAGGCGGGTGCAGGAGCCTTCGTCTTCGGAGCATGACCGGAAGGACCGGTTGTGTACTGAGGACGAAGGTTTTTTACGCTCCGGGTGCAAAACTTGCCGGACGGCAGCCTATCGTTCCGAACCTGTTGCGGAGTGAAAAAAGGAAAGAGGTAGAAAACTATGAATACGCTGGTCATCGTATTGATCGCAGCGGTGTGCCTGTTTGGCGCTTATGTGCTTTACGGCCGCTGGCTGGCTAACAAGTGGGGCATCGACCCCACCGCTAAGACCCCGGCAGTCGTCCACGAGGACGGCCGGGACTACGTTCCCACCAACGGCTGGACCGTGTTTGCCCACCAGTTCAGCTCCATTGCCGGTGCAGGCCCTGTTACCGGTGCTATTCAGGCAGCTGCCTTCGGCTGGCTGCCGGTGCTGCTGTGGGTGCTGCTGGGCGGCATCTTCTTTGGCGCAGTTACCGACTTTGGCGCCCTGTATGCTTCCGTTAAAAACGACGGCAAGAGCATGGGTATGCTGATTGAAAAGTACATCGGCAAGACCGGCCGCAAGTTGTTCCTGCTGTTCTGCTGGCTGTTCTGCGGCATCGTCATTGCCGCCTTTGCGGACATGGTAGCCGGCACTTTCAACGCCTTTGGCGCAGACGGCGCACTGGCTGAGGCTGCCCAGACCAACGGCGCTGCCGGTATGGTGTCCATCATGTTCATGGTGTTCGCCGTTATCTTTGGCCTGCTGCAGAAGAAGTTCAACTTCTCCGGCTGGAAGGAAAGCGTTATCAGCATCCTGTTCATCGTGCTGTCCTTTGTCATCGGTGCAAACCTGCCCCTGATCCTGGGCAAGGCTGCATGGAGCTACATCACCTTCGTGTACATCTTTTTTGCCGCCGTGCTGCCCATGTGGCTGCTCAAGCAGCCCCGTGACCACATGACCACCTTTATGTTCGTGGCTATGATCGTGGGTGCTGTGGTTGGCCTGCTGGTGGCACACCCCACCATGAACCTGCCCGTGTTTACCGGCTTTACCAACGAGAAGTTGGGCACCATGTTCCCCATCCTGTTCGTTACTGTGGCCTGCGGTGCAGTTTCCGGCTTCCACAGCCTTGTTTCCTCCGGCACCTCCTCCAAGACCGTTGAGAACGAGAAGGATATGCTGAAGGTCGGCTACGGTGCTATGATCCTTGAAAGCCTGCTGGCTGTGCTGGCCCTGTGCGTGGCCGGTGCTGCCGCAGCTGCCGACGGCACCCCTGCCGCAGGCACTCCCTTCCAGATCTTCAGCCGCGGCGTTGCCGGTTTCTTTGAGATGTTCGGTGTGCCCGCCTACGCTGCCACCGTGTTTATGACCATGTGTGTTTCCGCACTGGCACTGACCAGTCTGGATGCCGTGGCCCGCATTGGCCGCATGAGCTTTCAGGAGCTGTTCAGCGTGGATGATATGGAGCACGCCGAGGGCTGGCGCAAGCTGTTCTGCAACGTGTACTTCTCCACCTTTATCACGCTGGTGTTCGGCTTTATCCTGACCAAGATCGGCTACGCCAACATTTGGCCGCTGTTCGGTTCTGCCAACCAGCTGCTGAGCGCACTGGTGCTGGCTACCCTGTGCGTGTTCCTCAAGGTGACCGGCCGCAGCAACAAGATGCTGTTCCCCCCGCTGATCATCATGCTGTGCGTCACCTTTACCGCACTGGTGCAGCGCCTGATCGCGATGGTCAAGGCCATCAGCACTGCCGCTTCTGTCACTATCCCTGTCGGCGAGACCACTTGGGGCGCAGTGTTCATTGCAAACGGCCTGCAGCTGATCCTTGCCGTGCTGCTGATCGTGCTGGGCTTGAACATCGTGTTCCACTCCTTCTCCGCCTACAAGAAGGCCGAGCACAACAGCGAGGCAAAAGCCTGATTTTATAATCCTGCCATTCACAATCCTGTTTTCAATAAGCAAAACGCCGCTGACGATGCCGTCGGCGGCGTTTTGCTTTACAAATTATAGCGTTCCCAGCTTTGCAGAGCGGCCAGCTGAGTCTCGGTGTGGAACCAGTGTTCCCCGCCCTCCAGAATAGTCAGGTGCGCCCCGGTCTGCTGCCGGAAGCGCTCCATTGCGGTGTGCCCGGTAAGGGGGTCGGTGTCGGCATAGAGCACCTGTGTGGGCACCTTCCAGTGCAGCGGATGCTCCCGCACCCAGCATAGGTACGGCCACGAGAGGGTCTCCCCCATGGCGGTGGACATCTCCCCTGCCGCGTGCAGCTGCTCCTCCGTCACCCCTGCCTGCTGCATCAGGTCAAGGATAAGCTTTTCCATATCCGCCACCGGGGAGACAAGCAGCGCCTTCTCCGGTGTTTGCGTCTGCAAAGCCTGCATAGCAAACCATGCCCCGATGCTGACCCCGTACAACCGGATATGCTTCCACACGGGCTGTATCCGGGCGTAGACCGCCTGCAGCTCCCGGGTGACCACCCACGGCACAAGCTTTTCCGGGCTGTTCTTCCGGCTGCCGTGCTCCGGCAGATCGATAGCCAGAACCTGCCAGCCTGCCGGGCAGGCTGTGCGGGCAAAGCGGGCGGCCTCGGCCGCGCTGCCGTTTTTGCCGTGGACGTAGAGATAGACCTTACGGCTGCGTTTGCCGTACAGGACAGCCGGAATGCCTGCAATTTCGAGTTTGATCTTTTCCATAACAGTCCCTCCTGTTCTGGGGGCGTTCTGTACCCTGTTTTTCTCTATGATAGCACAAGCAGAAGCCAAACACAAACAAAAAAGAACCACCGCACAACCTTGTGCGATGGCTCTTGGGATAGTGCTTCAGGAAAGGCTTAGCCGAAGATGTTGATCAGGATACCAGCAGCAACGGCAGAACCGATAACGCCGGCCACGTTGGGGCCCATGGCGTGCATCAGCAGGAAGTTGGAGGGATTCTCGCTCTGGCCAACCTTCTGGGAAACACGAGCGGCCATAGGCACGGCGGAAACGCCTGCGGAACCGATCAGGGGGTTCACCTGACCACCGGTCAGCTTGTACATGACCTTGCCGCACAGCACACCGGCTGCAGTGCCAAAGGAGAATGCGATCAGACCCAGCACGATGATGAACAGGGTGCGGGTGTTCAGGAAGGTGTTTGCACTGGTGGTGCAGCCAACAGACAGAGCCAAGAAGATGGTGATAATGTTCATCAGCTCATTACCGGCAGTCTTCTGGATACGATCCACAACGCCGCACTCCTTCATCAGGTTGCCCAGCATCAGCATACCGACCAGAACGGCGGCATCCGGCACGATGAGGGAAACGATGATGGTGACCATGATGGGGAAGATGATACGCTCGGTCTTGGAGACGGTGCGCAGCTGCTTCATGACAACAGAGCGCTCCTTGGAGGTGGTCAGCGCCTTCATGATGGGCGGCTGGATGACGGGCACCAGTGCCATGTAGCTGTAAGCCGCCACGGCGATGCTGCCCAGCAGCTCAGGTGCCAGACGGGAGGTAACGAAGATAGCGGTCGGGCCGTCGGCACCGCCGATGATAGAAATGGCA
>ERZ791746.2323-NODE-2323-length-10999-cov-2.643458_pt1 | contig 10999 bp, 9 predicted proteins | sample MGYA00510038_ERZ791746 | MGnify/ENA primary metagenome ERZ791746 (study PRJEB30046, sample SAMN00792018) | human gut metagenome | study: EMG produced TPA metagenomics assembly of the A metagenome-wide association study of gut microbiota in type 2...
CACCTCGTCTTCGATATAGTCCAGGATCCCGGAAAGCTCATTTTCACTGGCTTCCTTCATCTTCCGGCAGATATCCTCATAGGATGTCGGCGATTTTAACGCCACGTTCAGGTCCACGATGGAAACGTCGGAAGTCGGAACACGGTAGGAAATCCCGTTCATTTTATCCTTTAAAGAAGGGATCACCAGAGAGATCGCCTTTGCTGCTCCTGTGGTGGATGGGATAAGGTTTCCAAACACCGAGCGGCCCGTTCTCCAGTCCTTTAAGGATCTGCAGTCCACCACCTTCTGCTTTGCTGTTGCAGAATGGATCGTGGACATGAGTCCATATTCAATACCGTAATGATCTTCAAGCACTTTACAGATGGGGGCAAGACAGTTTGTGGTACAGGATGCATTGGAGACCACCATCATATCCGGTCTGTATGTTTCATGGTTGATGCCCATAACAAAGGTGGGAGTCACATCGTCCTTGGCCGGCGCCGTTACGATCACTTTCTTTGCGCCTGCCCGGATGTGCGCCATGGCCTTTTCTGTGGTGCAGAAAGCGCCGGTGGCGTCGATGATGTACTCGGCTCCGCACTCTCCCCATGGGATCAGCGAGGCGTCGCTCTCAGAGTATACCGGGATCTTCTGTCCGTTTACGACGATCCCGTTTTCATACGTATCCAGGGTTCCCTGAAAGCGGCCGAATATGGAATCATATCGGATCATATATACCATATACTCTAAATTTGCGTTGCGGACATTGATCCCGCATAAATGAAACTCTTCCGGTTTGTCGATGGCGATGCGGAATGCGACTCTTCCTATACGTCCAAATCCGTTGATGCCAATTTGAATTGCCATTGCAAATGTACCTCCTATAAAAAACATACCTTTTTCATTGGATGGCAATGACTTTTGCAGTAAATAACCGTGAATTGCTGTAACCCAAGGCCAGTGTAACATAAGTGTTCAGAAAAAGCCAGTGATTCGGAGGTAATTAAACATTTAACGGGATTGGCATTTTTTTTACAATAAAACGTCCTTTTATTTCCGGCCCAGGAGGAAAAAGCTCTGGCTGTGATCCGCCGCTATCACAGGATGCTTTCCAGGTAGCACAGCAGGTCCTCCTTCCCCAGCGGTTCACAATGGCTGAGTATGCAGTATTTACAGTCCATGGAACGGATGGTCCGGATCAATGAAGCCAGCTTGTCCCGATCCATATATCCATCGTTAAAAAAGTCTTCGCTGGTGGAATCACCTAAAAATAAGACCTTCTCTTCCGGTATATAAATACAGGCCGTGTCTTCTGAATGCGGCGCTTCTGTATGAAAGATCCGGGCGGTCATTCCTCCCAGATCCACGGTCATTCTGTCCGAAAATTCCAGGTCTGACAATACAATATCCAGCCTGTCCAGATCTGCATATTCTCTTCTGAAATGGATGTCCTCTCTTTTCAGCGCTTCAATATAACCGGAGTCCTCCGCCTCTTCCTGCTGTTTTTTCAGAAACTCATTGGTCTTTTCATGGGCAATGCTGACCCCGCTGACCGCGTGCATCCCGAAGGTATGGTCATAATGCCAATGGGTGATCACAGTAAAATCCGGCTTTTTTAAATGCTCTGCTTCGATGGCCCCGTAAAAATCTGCCACATGAGAGGACGAATATCCCGCATCAATGGCCAGAGACCATTTATCTCCCCTGATATAAGCTAACATCGGCCTGTCTGTTTCCGGTTCATGCTCCAGATAATAGATCCGATCCGTTAATCTCTTTAATCCCATTTCCTGTCCCACCTTTCCGGCAATAATTCCTTCAATGTCATTTTCCTGTCGTGGTCAATGGCTGCCTGCTCCGCGCAGATCCCAATAGAGCATGGCCGGTCTATATTATAGTATATTCCATCTGACAAATAGTTTCAATTATTTCCCCCTTTCTTTTCCCCGTCTCATCGCCTTCTTAACGCCCTCCAGAACTCCAGTTTTTTACAGATAATCCTTCAGGGTATCCCTCACCTGCCCGGCATATGGAGATCAATATCCCACTTGATCTGAAATCTCAGTTCTTTTAAAAAAGGAAAAGCTTTTCCTCTCAATAACCATAGAAAATCATAATAAAAATGCCGTTACACAGAACAAATGTTGCTCCTGTAACAGCATCTTTACCCAAAATCCATTTTCCTCAATATCCGCGTTAATCTCTGTAAAATCTCTTTACAATTCTAATTTTCTTTTCCCTTTTATTTTCTCCATATCCCATGAAATTCCCTACAAACGCTGGATCGCCTCCGTGGCCAGAGATGACCGTTCACACTCCTCCGGCAAAAGAGTGATCTGCCAGCATAATGGACTTCCTTTCATGTGCTCCGCCGCATAGCTGAGCCCATTGGTCCTGTCGTCCAGATAGGGACGGTCGATCTGATTGGGATCTCCCAGGAGAATGATCTTCGTTTCTTTTCCTGCACGGGTAATGATTCCCTTGATCTGCGCCGGGGTCATGTTCTGCGCCTCATCTATGATCAGATACGTCTTAAGGATCGACCTTCCCCTGATGAAAGTCAGGGCTTCTGTCTGAATCAGCCCCCTATCGAAAATCTCCTGTATCTTGTCCTGCAATTCTCTTTCATCCGAATATCTTTCCCGGTCATTGGAATCCACCAGTTGTTCCAGGTTGTCCATGATCGGACGCATCAATGGAGAGATCTTTTCCTGCTCGTTTCCCGGAAGAAAACCAATGTCAGAGTCAAAAAGCGCATTGGGCCTGCAGATCAGGATCCTCCGATACTCCCCGGATGGATCATTGAGCACCTTTTCCAGGCCTACCGCCAGGGAATAAAATGTCTTACTCGTTCCTGCCATTCCCTTTACAATAACAAGCGGCGCTTTTTCTGCCGGCTGCATTAAGGCTTCCTGGAAGAAATATTGTCCTACATTTCTTGGACTGACACCATACGGCGTTGACTTCCTGTATTCTAATTTCCGGATAATGCCTTTTTCAACCCTCCCCAGCTGGGTCTTTTGGGATGACTGGTCTGCCCTTAAAATGATAAACTCATTTTCAAACAATTCCGGATGGATACACGCTCCATTACTGTCACAGCAGTATACGCTCTCCACCGGTACTCCTTTTTTCTTAAAATCCTTAAACAGAACCTCTGGAACAAATACTTCTTTCCGCCCCAGATACTGCTCCTCATGCCCAGCCACCTGTTCTGTTGTAAAGTCCTCTGCCTGGATTCCAAGAAGCTGCGCTTTGATACGCAGAAGAATATCCTTTGTCACAAGGATCACTTGTTTCGGACTCTCCTTTGACAATCCAATACAGACCTTCAAGATCCGGTTGTCCGATTTATGATCTGGGAGATCCTCTGGCAGTTCTACGTTCAGATAATTTTTTTCCACCCGCAGGATACCGCACTCCCTCCAGCAGATTTCCCTTTTCTCTGTATGCATCCAGAATACGGATCACCCTGCGGACATTCGCCCCCTTTTCTCCCTCTTCTTTTTTCAGATTGTCAAGCTCCTCCAAAACAGTCATCGGCAGGACCACTTCATTTTCCTCAAAGCATTCGACGGCATACGGTGCCTGGATCAGTACATTGGTATCCAGGATATAGATTTTTTCCATAAAAAACCCCTTTACACATTTATTGTTTTCAGAGTACGATCTGACTCCACTCTGAAACTTCTTTTCAAGATTACCACCGGATTGTGTAATCTATCACCCTGTTATAATAAAATCTGTGTAAAAAAGAAATGACGTGCATTCTTTGCACAAAAAAGAAGCCCTCCCGGCCAGTTCACTGGACACGGTCAGGCTTCTTATGGTCATACCGTTCTAAAGGTTGTTCTTCCGTTCTTTTCTGTGTTTTTCCGTTCTGCTAAATGTCCTTCCGTCCTCTTTTATGTTTTTCCGTTCTGCTAAATGTCTTTCCGTCCTCTTTTATGTATTCCCGTTCTAATGATTGTACTTCCGTTCCACATGTGGTTGTTTATTCTGACCAGATTTTATGTTTCAGCTTCGCTCTTATTTGCCAGCTGCTGCTTTTGCTTCTTTGATCTTCTGGGTAAGAACCGGAACGATCTTGTTCAGGTCGCCTACTACGCCGTAATCGGCAACGTCGAAGATCGGAGCAGACTCATCTTTGTTGATGGCAATGATGATGTCGGACTCTTCCATACCAGCCACGTGCTGGATGGCTCCGGAGATACCGATGGCAAAGTAAACATGGGGACGAACAGTCTTACCAGTCTGTCCAACCTGAAGATCCTTCGGCTTCCAGCCAGCGTCTACAACTGCACGGGAGCAGCTTACGGTGCCGCCGATGGCCTCAGCCAGCTCGTCGAGGATCTTGAAGTTCTCCGGGCTTCCTACGCCGCGGCCGCCGGAAACAAGGATCTTTGCATCCATGATATCGGCAACGTTGGAAACAGCCTTAACGACTTCCATGATCTCAACGTATTTCTCGTTGGGAACAAATCCGGGATTGAACTCTTCGATCTCGGCCTTTCTTCCAGCCTCACGCGGAAGCTTCTGCATAACGCCGGGACGAACGGTTGCCATCTGCGGACGGAATTCCGGGCAGGCGATGGTTGCGATGGTGTTTCCGCCGAATGCCGGACGGGTCATGAGAAGCTGGTTGTGCTTCTGCTCCTTGCCCGGTGTGGGAACCAGCGGGAAATCGCCGATATCCAGCTGTGTACAGTCAGCGGTCAGACCTGTATGGATGCGTGCGCAGACACGGGGACCAAGGTCACGGCCGATGGCTGTTGCGCCGATCAGGAATACGTCCGGTTTGTACTTCTCGATCACAGATGCCAGAGCATGGGTATAGGGCTCAGTTCTGTACTCTTTTAATTCCGGATCATCTACAACGATGACTCTGTCAGCGCCGTACTCGCCAAGGATCTCAGTCAGTCCCATTACGTTGGAACCTACTAAAACTGCTGTTACAGTAGTATTTAAATCTTTTGCTAAGTCTTTACCTTTGCCTATCAGCTCCAAAGCGATGCTGCTCACTTCGTTATCAACCTGCTGCGCAAAGACATATACACCCTTATATTCTTCCAAGTTCATTACTGTTCACCACTTTCTTTATTCTATGAATTCGCTTTTTGACGTAGCTGTATCTTACAGCACGTGCTTCTCTGTAAGTTTGTCCACAATGTAATTTACAGAAGCTGTCGGATCCAGAACGACCTTTTCACCGGCGCCCTTTCTTACCTTGTCAGATGCCTTTGCGATCTGAGTCGGGGATCCCTTCAGACCCAGGTTGGAGTCCAGAACGTCCTTTAAGTCGTTTCTGCCCCATACAGTGATGTCCTTCTTATATGCGTCAAAGATTCCGCCCGGAGTCATGTAACGCGGCTCATTTAATTCAGAAAGTGCTGTGATCAGACACGGCATCTTTGCTTTTAACATATGATATCTGTCATCATACTGACGTTTTACGATCACAGAATCGCCGTCGATCTGGATCTCCTGTGCATAGCTGATTACCGGGATCCCAAGATGCTCAGAGATCTGCGGTCCAACCTGTGCGGTATCTCCATCGATCGCCTGACGGCCCGTGATGATCAGATCGTAATCCAGGTTTCTTAAAGCGCCTGCCAGAGTCTGGGATGTGGCCCATGTGTCTGCACCGCCGAGCACACGGTCTGTAACGAGGATACCGTTATCAGCGCCCATAGCCATAGCCTCACGAAGAACCTCCTCAGCCTTCGGAAGACCCATGGTAACAACTGTAACCTCTGCACCATACTGGTCCTTTAACCGGAGAGCTGCCTCCAGACCTGCCTTATCATCCGGGTTCATGATTGTGAGCATTGCTGCTCTGTCAAGAGTTCCATCTGGTTTAAACTTTACGCCGCCCTTAGTATCCGGCACCTGTTTAATACAAACAACTACTTTCACTGTATTTCACTCCTTAATTATTCGTTTATTTTCCGGTTTTTTTCGTGCTGTCAGATCTTATTTTAACAGAGCGCTGGAGATTACCATTCTCTGAACTTCGCTGGTACCCTCATAGATCTCTGTGATCTTCGCATCGCGCATCATGCGCTCTACGTCGTACTCTCTGATGTAGCCATAACCACCGTGGAGCTGGACAGCCTTGGTTGTTACTTCCATAGCAACCTCTGCTGCATACAGTTTTGCCATAGCTGCTTCAACAGAATATGTCTTCTGTGTTGCCTTTGCAACGGCTGCGCGGTATACCATGTACTGTGCGGCCTGTACCTTTGTCGCCATATCAGCAAGCTGGAACTGTGTATTCTGGAACTGACCGATTGCGCGGCCGAACTGCTTTCTTTCCTTTACATACTCGATGGTTCTCTCCAGAGCGCCCTCTGCAAGGCCAAGAGCCTGGGCAGCAATACCGATACGTCCGCCGTCAAGAGTATGCATGGCGATCTTGAAGCCCTCGCCCTGCTTTCCTAACATGTTTTCCTTCGGAATGCGGCAGTCTGTAAAGATCAGCTCGTATGTAGCGGATCCTCTGATACCCATCTTCTTCTCTTTTGTACCGAAGCTGAAGCCCGGAGTTCCTTTTTCCACCAGGAATGCGGAGATCTCCTTCTGCATTCTGCCTCTCTTCTCAACCATGCCTGTAACGGCGATGATCACATAAACGTCAGCCTCTTTACCGTTTGTGATAAAGATCTTGGAGCCGTTTAATACCCACTCGTCGCCGTCCAGAACAGCCTTTGTCTGCTGGCCCTGGGCGTCTGTACCAGCGCCCGGCTCAGTTAAACCGAACGCACCTAACTTCTCGCCCTTTGCCAGCGGAACCAGATATTTCTGCTTCTGCTCTTCTGTACCGTAGGTCTGGATCGGATCACAGCAAAGAGAGGTATGTGCGGAAACGATAACGCCTGTGGTACCGCATACCTTGGACAGCTCCTCTACGCACATTGCATAGCAGAGCGGGTCGCAGCCCTGTCCGCCGTATTCCTTCGGAACCGGAATTCCCAGGAAACCGTTCTTAGCCATTTTTTCAACGGTCTCTCTCGGGAAATGCTCTGTCTCGTCAACTTCCTGAGCGAGAGGCTTAACTTCTTTTTCAGCGAAATCATGGAATAATGTTCTCGCCATCTCATGCTCTTTACTTAATGTAAAATCCATGTTTTTAGTTCCTCCTTGTGAATTGTATCATATATAACATAAGAGAATGTGGATGCGGCATCCTCTCTATGTTCCCAGACATACAGTCCGGCCCGTGGGAATCCCCGCGGGCTGGACCCGTTTTCCTTCCCGGTAATTCCTAGCGGGAATAGTCATAAAATCCCTTGCCGGTCTTCTGTCCCAGAAGGCCTCCGCGCACCATCTTCTTAAGAAGCGGATGGGGACGGTATTTGGGATCTCCTGTTTCTGTTTCCAGAACGTTCATGATAGCCAGGACCACGTCCAGGCCGATCAGGTCGCCCAGGGCCAGGGGGCCCATGGGATGGTTTGCGCCCAGCTTCATGGCTGTATCGATGCCCTCCACAGACGCAACGCCTTCGGCGTAAATACCGATGGCCTCATTGATCATTGGGATCAGGATCCGGTTTACGACGAAACCGGCGGCCTCCTCCACCTGTACCGGCGTTTTTCCGATCTCCTCAGAGATCTTCTTTACCGCCTCAACTGCTTCGGGAGCCGTATTCAGTCCCGCAATGACCTCCACCAGCTTCATCACCGGAGCCGGGTTAAAGAAATGCATTCCCACCACATGGCGGTTAATGCCTGCTCCGATCTCTGTGATGGACAGGGAAGAGGTATTGGTAGCGAAGATACACTCCGGCTTGCAGATCGCGTCCAGCTCTCTGAAGGTCTGCTTCTTGATCTCCATATTTTCAATGGCAGCCTCCACGATCAGATCACAGTCTCCGCAGATATCCTTCACACCTGTGGTGATCTTTGCAAGGATCTTATCTGCGTCCTCCTGGGTCATCTTCCCCTTGGCGATCCTTTTTTCAAACCCTTTTGCAATTTTATTTTTACCATTTGCAGCAAACGTCTCATTGATATCGCAGAGCATTACTTCATAGCCCTCTGTCTGGGCAAATGCCTGTGCGATCCCGGAACCCATGGTTCCGGCTCCAATCACACCAACCTTCATGATTCTGCCTCCTTACGTTTATGGGGGAGCTCCCCCACCATTACCGGTTGTTGAATTTTTCAACCTTCCGTTTTTCAAGAAAAGCCTTCATTCCCTCTCTCTGGTCCTCTGTCTCGAAGCACTCGGAGAAATACTGCTCCTCTATGGCGATGGCATGGTCCAGATCCGAGAGGAACCCGTCCATCACCGCCCGCTTGCTGTTTCTCACAGCGATGGGCGCGTTGGACGCGATCTTCTGTGCCAGCTTCATGACTGCCGGCATCAGCTCCTCTCTGGGATATACGCCGTTTACCAGGCCGATCCGGTACGCTTCATCGGCTTTGATGTTCTGGCCGGTGAATACCATTTCTTTTGCCTTTCCGGTCCCAACGATTCTCACAAGGCGCTGGGTCCCTCCAAAGCCCGGGGTGATCCCCAGGCCCACCTCCGGCTGCCCGAACACTGCATTGTCGGAGCAGTAGCGGATGTCACAGCTCATGGCCAGCTCGTTGCCGCCGCCAAGGGCAAATCCATTGACAGCCGCAATGGTGGGGATCGGAAGCGTTTCCAGCTTCCTGAAGATATCGTTTCCGAATTTTCCGAATTCACGGCCTTCCTTTACGGTCATGGTGCTCATGGCCGCAATGTCGGCTCCGGCCACAAAGGCCTTCTCCCCGGCTCCGGTCACGATGACGGCCCTTGTCTCATCCAGGTTGATATTGTCGATCACAGCATCCAGGTCCTTTAATACCTGGACATTTAACGCATTCAAAGCTTCCGGGCGGTTGATGGTGATCACGCCAACATAGCCGTCCTGCTCGTATGTAACAAAGCTCATTCCGGTCGCCTCCTGCTCAGTTTAAGATCAATCCCTCTTTACGATGGTGGCGCAGCCCATGCCGCCGCCGATGCAGAGCGTTGCAAGACCTGTCTTTGCATCCATCTTCTGCATTTCGTGGAGCAGGGTCACCAGGATACGGCAGCCGGACGCTCCCACCGGATGGCCCAGGGCGATGGCTCCGCCGTTGGGATTTAATTTTTCCAGATCAAAACCAAGCTCTTTTCCTACTGCCACAGACTGGGCGGCAAATGCCTCGTTGGCCTCGATCACGTCAAAATCGCCGATCTCCATTCCAGCCTTTGCCATTACCTTCTTCGTGGCAGCCACGGGACCGATGCCCATGATACGGGGCTCAACGCCTGCAAGGGCTCCGGCTACCCATGTGGCCATGGGAGTAACGCCCAGCTCCTTCGCCTTCTCTTCGCTCATCACTACAACAGCTGCTGCACCGTCGTTGATGCCGGAGGCGTTGCCTGCGGTCACCATACCGTCTTTCTTAAACGCCGGACGCAGCTTTCCAAGAGCCTCCATATTGGAGCCGGCTCTGGGGCCCTCGTCCGTATCTACAAGGATGGTGGTTTTCTTTGTTTTTACCTCCACCGGAACGATCTCATCCTTAAATGCGCCTGCCTTCTGGGCAGCCTCGCACTTGTTCTGGCTCACCATAGCGAACTTGTCCAGTTCTTCTCTTGTGAGTCCCCACTGGTCGCAGATATTTTCGGCAGTGATTCCCATGTGGTAGTGGTTGAACGCATCCCATAACGCGTCGTTCACCATCGTATCCACCAGCTCGGCATTGCCCATGCGGTAGCCGTAGCGGCCCTTCATCATCGCATAGGGAGCCAGGGACATGTTCTCGCAGCCGCCGGCAACGACGATATCTGCATCGCCTGCCTCGATCATCTGGGCTGCCATGTTGACGCTCTGTAAGCCAGAGCCGCATACCACGTTAATGGTAACTGCCGGAACCTCGATGGGAAGTCCTGCATTGATGGAAGCCTGACGGGCCACGTTCTGTCCCTGTCCGGCCTGGATCACACAGCCCATGTAGACCTGGTCCACCTGGTCGGGAGCCACGCCGGCTCTCTTTAAGGCCTCCCTGATCACAACCGCGCCCAGATCAGCCGCCGGTACGGTGCTTAAAGCGCCTCCCATTGTGCCGATGGCTGTACGGCATGAACCTGCCAGTACGATTTTCTTTGCCATATGATTTTCCTCCTCATTATACCATCGCCGGAGGCCGGAAAAAGCCCGTATCCTCCGACAATATGATGTATCATAATCATATCACCAAATAATTGGCCTGTCAAATAACAAGCATGGTTTTTCATGTATTTTTTATAAACATTCAGCCTTCTTTTTTTATAATTTCGTGAAATTATTGACCGTCCATTTAGAAAATGCTAAAATGAAAAATGAATAAAAATTCTGCCCGGGTTTCTGGCTCCGGACAGTGAAAGAATATCTTAGAAATGAGGTCCTAAACCATGGATATCAGAAAAATGTATCAGGACAAGCTTGTGTCCGCCAGCGAAGCGGCAAAAACCGTAAAATCCGGCGACTGGGTCGATTATGCCTGGACTACCAGCACTCCGGTGGCTGTGGATGCGGAGATCGCCAAAAGGCTTCCGGAGCTTTATAACGTCAACTTCCGCGGCGGCATCCTCATGTGGGTCCCCGAGATCTTCAAGATCGAAAACCCGGCTGACCACTTCACCTGGAACTCCTGGCATATGAGCGGCATCGAGAGAAAAGCCATTGCCCAGGGCTTTGCCTTCTACGGCCCCATGCGCTATTCGGAGCTGCCCCGCTTCTACCGGGATATGTCCGAAGAAAACCGTCCGGATGTGGCCATCTTCCAGGCAGCCCCCATGGACGAGCACGGCTTCTTTAACTTCGGCCCCAACGCATCCCACCTGGCTGCTGTCTGCGAGACTTCCAGGACCGTGATCGTGGAGGTCAATGAAAATATGCCGGTCTGCTACGGCGGAACTGAAGAAGGCATCCACATCTCCAAAGTAGATATGATCGTAGAGGGCGATAATCCTTCTATACCGGAAATGGCCGGAGCCCCCGCCACAGAGGTGGACGAG
>ERZ791746.2329-NODE-2329-length-10965-cov-12.658203_pt1 | contig 10965 bp, 12 predicted proteins | sample MGYA00510038_ERZ791746 | MGnify/ENA primary metagenome ERZ791746 (study PRJEB30046, sample SAMN00792018) | human gut metagenome | study: EMG produced TPA metagenomics assembly of the A metagenome-wide association study of gut microbiota in type 2...
ACGTACGGTGGTGTGAGAGGTCGGCGGGCCGAAGCCCGCCTCCTACTCGATGGAAATTTTCAATGGGGAGAGGGTTATTTCAGGATAATCTGCTGTACCAGGGACTCGATCTGTTTCCGGCCGTCCGGGAAGGAAGACAGGTGGTTGATGTACATGAAGGAGACCTGGGAGCCGATGTAGTTGCGGAAATCGTTGAACTTCTTTGCATCCGAAGCGGCATCGATACCGTAGAGGGACTTGGCGATGTCCTTCAGGATGGCAATGGATTTCTGGGAAGCCGGGGATGTGAGGACCCAGTCGTGGTCACCGAGGTGAACGATATAGCCTTCCTGCTTGTGGGGAGCCGGCAGGCCTTCCCCATCTTTGCGGAGCACGCCGTAACGGACGGGGTCTTTTCCAGCCAGGAGGGAGGCTGCCTTGATCCAGCCCACCACGTCGGCTTCGCCCTTAGCCCCGGTGGGAGCGCCGTGGGCGCAGGCCTGGGCCACCACCACTTCTGCAGGAATGCCGCGGTACATGGACTCAGCGATACTGATGACATGATGGGCACCCTGGCCGGCCAGGGTATATTCCTTCAGGGAGCTGCCGTCTTTCTGCCACTGGAAGACGAAGGGCTTTTCGATGTCATGGAGAGCTTCACCGGCAATGGCGGTGTCATAGTCTACATCGTAGCCGAATACATCTTTGTAAGTCCGGCAGATGCCCTGGGTAATGTGGAGGTTGCTGCATACGTGGGTGCAGAGGCCGCCGGGGTAGGGATGATGGCTCATGTAGCCGCTGCCGGGGGCAGTCAGGAATGGCTGGTTATGGGAAGGAAGGGCAGGAAGGAGGGTGTCGGCGGAAATTTTAGCGGGGTCCGCCAGTTTCATGTCCACCAGCTGATTGTATACCCGGGTAATAGCGGCGGAAGAGGTGAAGTTGGCCATGAACGTGGGGCGGGGGTCCCGGATCATGGAAAGAACGGAGGATTTGAGTCCGCTGTCGCTGATGGTATTCACGATACGGAGAATATCATCATAGGATTTCCTGACGAGGGCAGAACTTCTGGCGGAGGTTTCCGCATCGGGAAGGGTGGAAATGGAAATCGGCGCAATGGTGAGGGAGTGGCTCACCTCTTCAGCGGCAGAAGCCTGGAAGGGGAAGCGGAACAGCAGGGCCCCTGCAGCACTTCCGGCAGCAAGTTTCAGGAATGTTCTTCTGGAAATCGGTTCTTTCAGCATAGATTGACTCATGGTTCATCCTCCGATCAGAATGTGGAAATGGGAAACGGTGCCGAAGAGGCTATGTTTCCTTTTTATTATTGGCATTCGCATCAGAAAAAGGGGTTGGGGGGAATCCTGTTAAAGAGGACGGGCTTTTTCTCATGCGGATGATTTCAGTGTAGAAAGTGAAAGAAAAGGAAAAACCACGATTTGGAAAATAAGAAGACAAATTCCGTCAAAATCTCGTAAATTTGCAGGAATTTTCCAAAGCTGACAGAACTTTTAAAGAAATTTGACAAAACCTGTGAAGTGAGAAGATATGCTTATAGAAAGCGTAGAAACGGCGGACAGGATGCATAGGGCAAGACCCTGCTTTCTGTTCACCATGGTGAAAGTGTATTACAGGAGGTTTTACTATGTTTGGTATCGGCATTCCGGAATTGCTTCTGATCCTTGTCATTGGTCTTATTGTTTTCGGACCTGGTAAACTTCCGGATATCGGCAAGGCCCTGGGAAAGAGCATGCATGAATTCAAAGAGGCCGTGAATACGGATGAACCGAAGACGGTGACCGTGGTGAAAGCGGAACCGGCAGAAGTGAAGGCGGGAGAGAAGAAATGACAGCAGGCGGAGGAGTGGGTGACATGCCCCTCACTGCCCATCTGTCGGAACTGCGGAAACGTCTCATTTTTTCCATCGGCGCCGTGCTGGTGGGGACGGCAGTGAGTCTTTTCTTTATAGAAAACCTGATTTCCTTCCTCATGGCTCCGGCGGGGCATCTCTACTTCGCCCGGCCGGCGGAGGTCTTTGTCATTTATATGAAGACCGCCCTCATTGCCGGATTCATCCTGGCATCCCCGGTGGTTTTCTTCGAATTCTGGCGTTTCGTGCTTCCTGCCATGACAGACCGGGAACGGACGTGGACGGCGGTATTCGTACCCCTCTCGGTGGGCCTTTTCCTGGGGGGCATCGGATTTTCCTGGTTCTTCATCATGCCACAGAGCCTTCATTTCCTCATGGGTTTCGGGGGAGATAACTTTACGCCCCTCCTGTCCATGGAGAACTACCTGGAATTTGTGATTCTCATGATCCTGCCCTTTGGACTCCTTTTCAACCTGCCACTCGTGCTGATTGCCCTGTCCCGGGCGGGCCTTGTGAGCGGGCGAATCCTGAAAAAGGGAAGAAAGTTCGTCATTCTGGGGGCCTTCATTCTGGCTGCCGTCATTACGCCGACACCGGATATCCTCACCCAGTCCCTGCTGGCATTACCTGCGATTTTCCTCTACGAGCTGTCCCTTTGGATTATTGGGTTGTGGGATAAGTAAAACCATGGTGTGAACATAAATAACGGAATAAAGCAAAAAGAGCGCTGAAAGATGATTCTTTATTTTCAGCGCTCTTTTTCTATGGAGGGCTGCCGAACTGGGGCGAAAGTATGGGTTATATTTGACCTTCTTTAAATACCCGCATCATTTCATTGGTCAGCGAGTAATCATCGGGCTGGAGAATGATATCCTTTTTTTCTGCCCAGAAAGCTTCCGACAATTCTGCAGGGTCCCTGGTAATGTGGGGATTCCCATCCACCTCGCAGAAAAAACCGGCAAGAATGTCACTGGCACTGGCCCAGGGCTGGGATTTATAGTAGCGGATGTTTTTTACGGAAAGACCGGTTTCTTCCTTTACTTCCCTTCGTACTGTGCCTTCCAGGGTTTCACCGATTTCCGTAAAGCCGGCGATCAGTGCATAGAAGGAAATATGGTGGTCCGCATAGCGGGTGAGAAGCAGCTTGTCATTCCAGGTCACCCCGGCAATGATGGCAGGATTCAGCCGTGGATATATGGTTCTCCCGCAATGGGGGCAGAGTAAGGCACGCTCCAGGGGTGAGGGGATTGTCTTTTCCCCACAGGAGCCGCAGAATTGGTTATCTCTCATCCACCGGACAATCTGCAGTGCAGTCCAAGCTATAAAAATATCCTTTTGAACAAGGCGGGAATGGAAACGAAGTTTTTTTACCGGGAAATATAGGGCTCCTGCCGGTATATGGGAAGGGTTTTCATTGGCCAGGAAGTAGGCAGTACTATCCATGGTAAACAGATAGGTCACTTTTCCGGCGGGAAGCTCCTCCTGTCGGGGGAAGGGATCTATCCCCGGGCAAAGAAGCAGGTTTTCATCGCTGAAATAAAGGATTCTGCTGTTTTTGTCAGGCTTTTTTAAGGAATCATAATGGTTATCAAAATGGTGGGGGAAAATATCCTGTATCATAGTGGGTCTCCTTTTACTTTTAGCTTTATTATATAATTATACAGATAAGGCAATCCGGTAATGTTATTTTCCGGTCAAATCCTGCAGGAGGTTTTATGGAAGTCCAAAAAAAGATAGTGGCCATAGTGATGGCGGCTTTCCTTCCCCTTTCATCGGCTGGGGCTTGTACCCTGTTTGGCGCCAATGGCAGTGAAGTGGAAGGAGGAGGAACAATCCTTGTCAAAAACAGGGATTGGCGGCCCCAGTACCAGGAAATGCGATATGAAATGGGGCCCCGTTACCGCTTTTATGGCCTCTATGGAGGAAATGAAAAGAAGATGGCCCTGAAGGGCGGCGTTAATGAAGCGGGGCTGGCCATTTTTTCTGCAGCCGCCAGTTCTATTCCCAAAAGGAAACGGATGGCCATGGATCATTCCAACAAAAGCAGTATCCGGGAAATACTTGGAAGCTGTGCTACTGTTGAGGAAGCGCTGGCCATGAATCGGTATTTCAGGGGACCAAAATTTCTGGTTATAGCTGATGCCAGGGAAATGGCCTCTGTGGAAATAGGGAATCATGGAGAATACCGGGTGAAAAAAGTGAGAAATGGCCCCCTGGCCCATACGAACCATTACCTTTGGCCTGATTTTTCCTCACTGAACAGGCATGTCGGCCATTCAAGCATGACCCGCCTCTCCAGGATAGAAGAACTTCTTGGGAGAAGACATAAGCCCTATGTGCTTGATGATCTTATGGCCTTTTCCCAGGATCGGCATGATGGACCGGATGATAGTATATGGAGAACAGGGAGTGGAGCACGGTCCGATGAAACCCTGGCTTCTGTCGGCCTGTGGCTCCATGACGGAGGAAAACCGGATATTTTTGTGAAAATACGGTATTCACCGGAAGACAGAGGAAGGGAAGACGTGTACCAGTTGGAAGGAAAGGACCTCTTTCCTGGGGAAAAATGATTCTGGGGAAGAGAGATTTCGAAAATTGTGGTAAAATGAGGTGAATCTGATTCCGGTGCAAGGGGAAGCACCAGTCCTTCAGGAGGGAAAAATGGATGCAATACAGTGTCTGATTTCAAGAAGAAGTATCAGGGAATATACGGATGAACCGATTTCCCGGCAGGATGTAGAAAATGTGGTAGAAATTTCCCAGATGGCATCATGTTGGGAAAATACCCAGCCCATCCGATATGTAGCAGTGCTGGACAGGGAACTGAAGAACCGGATTGCCGATGACTGTACAAAGAAATTCCCATGGAATACAGAAAATATCCATGCAGCACCGGCACTGGTTGTTTTGTGTGCCATCAAAGGCCTTTCGGGCTATGAGCCTGATGGCCGGGCTTCCACATCCAAGGGAACCCACTGGCAGTCTTTTGATGCTGGCGTGGCGGCAGCCCATTTCTGCCTGGCGGCTACAGCACTGGATCTGGGGACGCTCATCATGGGACGATACGATGAGGAAAAAATCAAAGAAATTTTGGACCTCCCCGCTGAGTATGATGTATCCGCCATTATTGCCATTGGGCACCCGGCGGTTATTCCGGCGGCCAATGAGCGGAAACCGCTGAAAGAAGTACTGTCATTTCGGTAGAAAGAGGGAGCATCTGTAATGGAAGAGCGGTATACCTGTCCCCAGTGCGGAAAACGATTTTCCTTTATCCGGTATGATATCATCGATACGGGCAAACAACCGGAAATGAAGGAAAAAGTGAGGAATGGAGAGACCTTTTATGCTTCCTGCCCTTCTTGCGGGTGGCATACCCATTTCGATTATTCCTTCCTTTACAGGGAAGAAGATACACATACCCTCATTTACTATGCCAATTCCCGGGAATTTTACGAAGCGGCCTATTATCGCATGATTGGAAGAAATGGCGGCAGCGACTTTGAAGCCATTCGGACCTGGAATCGGCGGGTGGTGACATCCAGGAGGGACCTCCTGGAGAAGCTGCTGATTCTTGACTGCAGGCTGGATGACCGTATTATTGAAATTATGAAGGGCCTTGCCTTTATTTCCCTGAAGCAGAAACATCCTGATATAGAAGTGGATACGGTTCTTTTTGATCAGGGAGGGGATGGCAGTTGTTATTTCCGGTTCAGCAGGGGTGAAACGGTGGAAGCTGCCTATGCCTTTGACAAAACTTTGTATCGGAGAATCGATGAGGTGCTGGGACCAAGAATCCGCGAAATCGCGGAAGGGGATGTGGTGATTAATTCCCAGTGGGCTGCGGGGGTCATGAAAAAGTTGGAATCCCTTTAGCAGGCCAATAATAAAAAGCTGTGAAGAACGAGTGATCTTCTTCACAGCTTTTTTATTGTGTCAAGGACTGACCAGAGAAACAGCCGCTGCCGATGGGCCTGTACTTTTGAATGAAAGAAAACCATGGCTCATCTCACCGTGCTTTCTCACGGTGAAGAAATAAAATAACTTTTTCTGGAAAAACATCCCCATAAAAATTTTCTGAAGCCGATATTTATAGTGAGGGGGGGAAATAGAAAGGAGGTTCCCCTGGATAAGGATAAGGCAGTGTTGATTTTTGAAATTGCCATTATCTGAGGAAAATGGAGATACGAAAGTTTTCCGGAGCGGCAGCCTGTGAAACCGAAATTGATTGGTCAGTCAGCAGTTTCCGGAGAACCTGGAATGTGACAGGAAGGGGATTACCCCCCGAAAGGAGAAACAATCATGGAAAGAAATGAAATCAGAAACCGGAATACCTTTGTTACAGGGAAAACAGTCGTAAAAGAAAACAGGAAAGGTCGTAAAAACTGCCGTCCCATGCCGAAGGCGTCCGTAAAGGTGCTGGATGCTGCCTATGCGGACCGCATGCCCCGTATTCCTACTGTATGTATCCATGGATGCTGCGAAGGAAATGAGGAAAAAACCGGAGCTTATACGGTGGTCATCCTGAATGAAGGGAAAAAGACGGTGCTTGCCATTTCCGGCGGACAGATGGGGACCACGGTAAACCGTATGTACCTTATGGGACTCATTGAAGCGTTGAAAATCCTGATCCGGGATGAAGGAGTGCAGTCAGTCCGGATTGTGACGGATGAAGACTTTGTAAGCTCCGGCGTCCGCTACCGCTGGTGGAGCCGGTGGAATGAGAACGGCTGGAAAACAAAGGCCGGCAGCCCGGTGAAAAACCAGGATCTCTGGCGTCTTGTTTCCCGCATGGTGAGAGAAAAGAAATTCAAACTGTGGGTGCCGGATGATGCCTCCATGGAACCGGACTTCATCAACCGCTGCGACATCTATGCACGGGCGGCCATGCCGAAAAAACCCAATGCGGACGGCGCATGGCAGGCTATGTGAAGGGAGGCGTGCAGGATGAACCAGGTAGAAATTCTTGGAAATCTCACGAGGGACCCCATCATTCGTGCTACCAGTACCGGGAAAACCATGGCCCGTTTCAGTGTCGCCGTGAATCGGACTTACAGGACTCCGGCGGGAGAAGAAAAAACGCTGGTGGATTTCATAAATATCGTGGCCTGGGAACGTATGGCAGAAAGCGTGGGCAACTACCTGAAGAAGGGAAGCCGGGTATTCGTGATGGGACGGTATACAACCCGTTCCTATGAAGGGCAGGATGGGCAGAAAAAGTATTTCACTGAAGTGAATGCAGGCTTTATTGCCTGTCCCCTGGGAAACAGCATGGAGAATGAAACTGGCGGTAAAGGAGACCCTTACCGCCGGAACAGGGACCCGGTCCCACCGTTTGGAGCGGCTCCTTTCCTGTAAGTAGTCAAAGATTCCGTTTATATATTGGTATTTCACTATTTTCATGATAGACCGGTATTTGGAAGAAGCAGGAACTGCTTAGACTATCTGTGGAACCTGTGCTTTTCTCGAATACCGGTCTTTACTGCTGAAAGAGATGGGGAGTCCCTGCTTTCAGAAAAATCATCGGTGCTTCCCTGAATCAGGACTATATTTCTGTTTTCACTCGATAGCAGCAGAATGGCCTATGAGACCATTCATAATGTCTTGATTGGTAAATTCAACAGCCTTTTTCTTACTTTCTGCTATAATGAAGGAAAATGGAGATCCTGGCCGCCAATGGCTGGCAGCAGGTATGGATGGGATTTCATGGAAAGGCGGGAATTCTATGGCAAAAGAAAGCAAGGACAGGGATGATAAGAAGACGGAGCGTGTTCTTTTTCTATGGGATATATTGGGCCGCGGCGGTTCTGTCAGCAGGGAGGAGCTGACGGAAATGTTTGGCGTTAATATCAGAACAGCCAGCCGTTATATAGCGGAAATCAGGAAATATCTGGAAAAGAAAGAAGAACGGGATGGGATCCGCCGTGAACTTTACTACGACAGGACCGATGGAAGCTACCGGATCCGAGACCTGGAAAATGAAATGATTTCTTCCGGTGAGCTCTTTGCCATCGGGAAAATCCTTCTGGCCAGCCGGGCTTTTCATAAAAAAGAGCTTGAATCCCTGCTTGGGAGGCTCCTCCAGTCTGCGGTAGTGGGAAAAGGAAAAAAGGAAGTGGAGGACTATATCAAAAGTGAACTCTTTGACTATCTGAATCCAAAGCACCGGAAACCGGATATCCATGTCCTATGGACCATAGCCAGGGCTGTCCATACGCACCATATTCTGTCTTTTGGATATAAGAAGCAGGGATCTAATGAAAGTGTGCCCCATAAGGTATGCCCGGAAGGAGTCCTTTTTTCAGAGTATTACTTTTACATGCTCGGTGTGCCGGAAAAGGAATGGCAGTCCGGGGAAAAGGAAACCAGGGTTTACCGGGTGGACCGCATGTTTCACCTTAAAGATACAGGAGCCGGTTTCGATGTGAGCTACAGCAGCCGTCTCAGGGAAGGGGCCTTTAAAAACAGTGTCCAGTATATGTATGGCGGCGAGCCGGAACGAATCCGGTTCCTCTATACCGGTCCCAGTGTAGAAGCGGTCCTTGATCGGCTGCCAACGGCCCACCAGGAACAGCTGGAGGACGGCAGTTTCCTGATTACCGACAAGATACAGGGCGATGGCATACTGATGTGGCTTTTAAGCCAGGGAAGTCGGGTGAAAGTCCTGTCACCGGAAGGGCTTCGGAACAAATGGATTCAGGAAGCGAGAAAAATCATTGAGGAATCGGAGTCCTGACGCCTTTCCGTCGGTATTTCCTGCTTCCCGATAAGAAACGGAAGCAGGGAAAAAGCAGGGCTGTAGGGAATTTTTTCCCTCACAGCCCTGCTGTATTTGTAAGCGCTCTATTTAATTTCATTCAACTTTTTTGCCAGGACCTCAGCCGACGGATCCGATCCGGTGGGAGTCAGGATGGACTGGTTTCCCAGATACACCGTGCCATCGGAAGCGTAAGCTTCTTTTACATTCTGCCCATGGTTATAAGCGGCAGCCAGGTTGCCCATGACAAAGTATTTCCTTTCGGCGCTGCTCATGCCGGATGTGGCAGAGGGAGTTACGAAATCTTTGCCGTTAACCTGCACCATGTTGGAATCTTTTTTGATTGTAACATGATTACCTGACAGTTTAACCAGTTTTTTCTCGTAGTTTTCCATTCGTTCCCTGTTAGTGGGATGGTCATCGGGAGAAAAGATTTCGCCTACCAGACTGTTTTTGAATTCTCCCTGCTTTTCTTCGACCCGTTCCCAGAGGGCTGCTCCGGCACCAGGATTATAACCGGCCTGGTAACAATAGTCGAAGGCCAGGTTATCCGCTTCCCATTCCTGCTTTTTGGTAATCTGTACATTGTTAATCTGGCCTACCAGGGCTGACATGGTAAGGTTGGCCAGTACGCCACCGCCCATGGCGCTGGCAGCTACACTGCCGCCGATGATGGTGCGGAGTTTCTTTTTGGTACCGTTCATGGCGTGATTTTTCATACCATGCCCCATCTCATGGCCCAGTACAAAGGCTACCTCATCGGTATTGTCAGAAATTTTAAAAAGGCCTATATTAACTGTCATTACATGGCCCAAACCGCAGGCTGCGTTGAATTCGGTACTCGGATTCAGAAAATAGAGGAAAGGCTTCTGCCTGATGGAAGGGTCAGAAGCGGCTATTCCGGCGGAGAGGTTTGTCATAATACTGTCAAGCATGCTATTGTAGTAGGAATCATAGGAGACTCCCTGGCTTTTCTTCAGCTCTTCAAAGTATTTTTGCCGGCCTTCTTCCGTATTATTAACGGTATCCAGGTATTCATCCATCTGCTTGTAAGCTGCAGCGCCATAGATGAGGGAGCCGATCATACCGGCAACATCGGCGGCCTCTGCCTGCGGCATGGCAGGATAGGGACAAATGGAAAATCCCGCTGCCAATCCCAAAAGAATAGAGGCAGCCATCTTTTTTGTATGATTGAACATAAGCTTTTCACTCTTTCCCATAACCATGAACCGGATTCTGATACATCTATTGTACAACTTTTGTGAAGGAAGTTTATTATGATTTTAAATACAGGGCAGCGGACGGATATTCCCGCCTTTTATCCAGAATGGTTCATCAACCGTATAAAAGAAGGAATTGTGATGGTCAGAAACCCTTTTAATCCTCACCAGGTGACACGATACAGACTGGATCCTGCTGTGGTGGATGCCATTTGTTTCTGCACGAAAAATCCGGCTCCCATGATTCCCTTTCTGGATAACCTTTCTCCATTTCGGCAGGTATGGCATGTTACCATTACACCCTATGGCAGGGAAATTGAGCCCAATGTGCCTTCTGTGGATGAGGCCATCAGGGCCTTTCAGAAACTTTCTGCATCTCTGGGGAAACATCGGGTGACCTGGAGATATGATCCCATTTTTCTATCTCCCATCTACACAGTAGAAAAACACCTGTCTGCGTTTTCACACATTGCCGATGCCCTGAAGGGATACACAGAAAACTGCGTATTCAGCTTTATTGACCTCTATGCCAAGACAATCCGGAATTTCCCGGAAGCCCGTCGCGTATCCCATGAAAAACAGCAGATTCTTGTCCGGGAAATGAGATTCATAGCCAATCGAAATGGAATGAATCTGGCTGCCTGCCACGAGGATCCGCGTCTGGGACCGCTGGGAGTCGATATAGGTGGCTGCCTCTCCCAACCAAAAATAGAAAAAGCCTTGGGAATATCGCTCATTGTGCCTGCGTCGGCTAAAGAGGCCAGACCAGGGTGTCACTGCTTATTGGGACACGATATAGGGGCCTATAATTCCTGTGCCCATTTCTGCCGATACTGCTATGCCAACTATGACAGGAGAAGGGTAATGGAAAACAGAAAACGACATGATCCTCTATCTCCGTTTCTGATAGGCCATGAAGAAGAAGGGGACATTATAACAGATGCCAGGCAAGTCAGTTGGATTGACAGGGAAATCAGTCTGTTCTGATATAAAAATAAGGAATTGACAGAAGCAGAAACGGTTGCTATAATTAAATACGCTGAACCAAGACAAGAGAAAACAAACTGTTGACAAGGTAAAGCAAACGTGATATTATCTAAAAGCTGTCACATGGCAGCCCACGAAAGTTCTTGAAAAACATTTGAAAA
>ERZ791746.2336-NODE-2336-length-10921-cov-4.072060_pt1 | contig 10921 bp, 14 predicted proteins | sample MGYA00510038_ERZ791746 | MGnify/ENA primary metagenome ERZ791746 (study PRJEB30046, sample SAMN00792018) | human gut metagenome | study: EMG produced TPA metagenomics assembly of the A metagenome-wide association study of gut microbiota in type 2...
CCGGCTTTTGGCAGGTCCTGCACGGCGTGCGATGCCTCTTCGCCTGCGGGCAGGGGAGCGGGACCCCTTCATCCTATATATGTCTTCAGAAACGCGTTCCTGACAGGTTTTTTCAAAAAAATTTTTCGACAGATGCGAGAAAGATGTATTTACAGGTGATACGTCTCTTAAAGATATGCGAAAACGAAACCGAGACACCAGACGGATGCCCCGGTTTTACGCTTCTGCGTCTTCCATATAATTCGGATGCAGATACAATAATGTCGGAATGCCGTTCATGACTTTTTCTTTTTTCAGCACAGTCAGAACAGCCTGGTTTTCCAGATAATCTATCGTGGTTCTTTCAAATGCGGACTTGCAATAATATCGCTGCCCGGTACCCTTGTCGATAAACACGAAGAAGACCTCGCCGGAGTGCAAATTTTTAATGATGTATTCTGCGTCAATTTTGCAGTGAATGCGTACCAGGTTCGGACGAAAACGTGCAATCAGGAACTCAGTGTCAAGCGTTTCCTGAAGATGAATGATCGCATTGAGTCGGCCTTTGATCCGCAGCCAATTCCGGCTTCGCTCCATGTTTGCCGCTTCAAGCTTTCCGCTCAAAATGGAAGAGATCAGCCTTTCGCCGTAGTATTCGGACGGGCGCAGACCGAAGTCTACATCCTGCGCATACTGCATCCCGGCAACATGTGGGAAATCAGCAAAGGAGAAGCTCAAAGCAAAAGAAGATTTCTTTCCTCGCCTTCCAACGGTGATCCGGTATTCTGTTCCTGTCAATTGCTGCCATGCATGGGCAGCTTCCCGTAAAAGACACATTCCGACCTGCTTTTTTATAAAAAAGCGGAACCCTGCATTAACAGAGCTCCGCAAGAGGCGTTTTCATTCGGGAAAAACCCTACGTCAGCCTGTGGAAACCGCCTAACCCTCGGTCAAAGCTCCACAAGTGTACGGCATGCTGACCCCATCACTTGCTTCAACGCTGCGACAGACAAACCTGTTGCTGTCTACGGGAATTTTCATTCCCTAGGCTTAGTATACACGCTCTGAACTGAAAAATCAACATGAATTTCGAAAAACGAAGGCCCCTGCGCTGCCGGTGGGAAAGAGACCGGCAGCGCAGGGAAATTTTCATGCCGTCCCGCGCCGGAATGGCTGCGGGAGGACGGCCGGGGCCCGGCTTTTGGCAGGTCCTGCGCCGCGTGCGATGCCTCTTCGCCTGCGGGCAGGGGAGCGGAACCCCTTCATCCTATATATGTCTTCAGAAACGCATTCCTGACAGGTTTTTTCAAAAAAATTTGAAAAATTTTTCGGAAGAGTTCTGTAACAGGATGTAAAGCGATTTCGGGAACAGGAATGGTGGCTCTTTTTTCTGCTGAGAGGCAGCAGAAGCGCTAAGGGAGCGGTTCCGTGCAGGCGATTTGCTCATTGACAAACAGCAGTCTGGTCAGGCTAACAACGAACAGATAATTGTTGCCATTCTTCCGGACGTAGGCTCCAATATAGGACCGCGTTAAGTCAATGCTTGCCTGTACGTTCTTCTCAATGGTGAGGCTGTGAGATATATTGTAATACCAGTTGTCGTAGGTGTGCTTTTCCTGCGGCGTGATCACGTCACCACCCAGAATGACCAGATTTTCAGAGTGTGCGTATTCCAGCACATCCGGAATATCACAGACGTGCCATGCAAGCTCACCCCAATATGTTTCCCGCGCCTTCTGCAGCAATTGCGGCGGATAGTATTGAAATGTCATAGCAGCCTCCGGCAAACGAAAATGATATCAATACAGCGCTCTCATCAGGGCTTCCGGTGCAAATTGAAAGCTGATCAGCATTGTTACCAGAAAGGAAATCGCAATCGAAATGATAAAGAAAGAGACCGATCGTCCACGGTGGAACGCGGCTGTACTTTCCAGCTTTTTCCACGGCAGAACGCGAAGCGGGAGCCAGTGCGCCAGTGCAAGCACGAGCAGGACTACAAGCACCCAAAGAGGCAGCAGTCGGAAGGTCCCAACCGCAGAAAGGGTGAATTCCAGCCGCAGGAGCGGCGTGTAAAGAAGTCCACAACCAATGCTGAACGCCAGCAGTAGAATCAGCTGCACGATGCGCTGCAGCATCGTGGGCACATATCTCGCGCCGCAGTGGCTGCAGGAAAGAGCCAGATGGAACCGGTTTGTCAGAAAAAAGCTGAATGAGAGCGGGATATTCCGCTTGGCGGAGCATTGCGGGCAGCTGCTTAATTCCATAAGAATCCCTCCTTTATCGCATCAGGGCCGTCACGGCAAACACCAGCAGGGACAGCCCCAGCGCCGTGAGCATGGACCAGACGATCGTGGGCAGCAGATATTCCTGCTGTTCCAAGGGCTTATTTCCGGAAATCGGACGCCACGTTCCGAAGCGGCGAAGCAAAATTCCGACAAAGGCATACTGCAGAAAGGCAAGCAGGAATAACACAATCGTTGCCACCGGAGAGTGCCAGCTGTTGCTCAAGTAAAAACTCACCCAAAACCACAGACAGCAGTTCAGAGTGATGATCACTCCCGATTTGGGCGATGGAACATAACGCGTTCCGCATTTTGTGCACTGCACGACCGTTGCAAATGAGTTAAAAAAGCAGTGTTCCTGTGCAGGAAATGGGTCCTGCGTTTCCTCCGGTTCGCATTTGGGACAATAATCCAGTTCCAGATCAACTTCGCGCATGATGGGGCCTCCTCTCATCCTATGTAGATATCGTGTTTTCACAATTTTGCAGTTTTCTGAGATTCTCCTCCCATACCTCGTCCCCAAGCGCCTGCGCGCACAGAAGGCTTTCCGCGATCGCCCGATGGAGCGCCGCCGAGTTCTGAAAAGCCTGCAGCCTTTCGAGGATGAGAAAAGCGCCCGGCCAATTCATGTCGCGCAGCCATGCCAACAGGTTTTCCAAACAGGCGTCTAATTCCGCATCCGACCGCATTGCCAGAGCTTTTGCGCAATTGTCCCACACGTTTTTGTTGTAGTGCTCCGTGCAGGGCTGCAAAAAGACTTGAAAGTTTTCCACCTGCGCCGCCTGCGCAAGTCCGGCGGCCTGCTCCTCGGCGCTGTTGTTCCAGTCCAGCATCCCCATGATCACATCGATCTCTGTCATTCTTTACATCCTCCGGTGCTCACACGAACCACACCGGGCTGAGCGCAATTGGGGGCCACCATGCCCGTTCCTTCAAAGCGCGGGTTCTGCCGAACGGGGAATAGTACAGGCTTGCCCTGCCGTTCAGCCACGCGGTACTGACCTTTACGCGCCAAACCGATTCGCCGAGCTTCCGAAAGCACAGCGTTACCTCCGGTGGCTGGGAATAGTCGGAAAAGCGCTTTTTTTCGCTTTCCGTCAGCGCAGCAAACAGCGGCTCTGTGATCTCAGCGGCCCTTGCAGCGCAGTCCGCCGGTGCGTTCTCCTCCGGAACGAAATACAATGGACCGATTTGGAGCGCCTGCTCCCGGAATTTTCTGGGCAGTGTCGTTCCAAGATAGCGGATCGGCATGGCGGAAAGCTGCTGGCATACGTTCTCAAGCTGTGCCTGATTCCCACGCAGGTAGCGCCGCGTGATGCCCTTGCGCCAGATCATGAATGACGCGGCAAGTGTGATCCAGAATGCGGCCCGGTCGGCAAAATACCAGAATACGACCGCGTTATGGATCTCAATGTCCACATGAAAGGGGGAAAGGATCGGCAGGATGGCCCGAAGCAGCACATAGCTGCCGCCGATGGCGACCATCAGCACAAAGGGAATCCGTCTCAGGGCGAGCTTCATCGCAGGGTGCTCCTTTCTTTCTGTCGGAAGTTACTGCTGCGGGGAGGGGGGGGCATACGGCGTTGTCAGCGACGGAAAAAGCAGATCAGCGCAAAATAGGCAAAATAGAAAGTCAAAGAAATGCCAAACCGAATGAAAATCCGCTTTTGGCTTTTTCGGTCGCTGCGAAACTGCAGCTGTTTGGCTTTCAGACCCGTGGGAAACTCCTGCCACCGCCCGAAGGTCAGAATGGCACGCTCGATCAGCTCGCTGATCGCGAAGAGTGACAAGCAGGTGAGCAGAAGCAGAACGAAAGCCAGATATGCCGGACCGTCAGTCCTGACAGCCAGGTTGAGGAGCCAGATAAGGATCGGAAAATACGCTGCAGCGGGAAGCAGAAAAAGGCCGTTCCGGTACCAGTACCACAGCTTCGGCGGGCGGATCAGCTCGCCGCAGATCGCGCAGCGGCCGTACCATACGTCCTCCAGAAAAATGTCCTGCCCGCGCCGAAAACGCGTTTTCGCGTCGGGAATGCTGCCGTCCTTTGCGGCAGGGATATGCCGATGCTCCATATGCTGCACGCCCCTCTTGTGGTTAATATAATGTTACGAGTTGCAAAAAAACAAAATACATCTTAAAATTAGTGTATCATAATCGCATAGAAAAGAAAAGATATCTTTGAAATTAATCGAAAAAATATTTTTTGAGAGTGCCTTTTCACGTTAATGACCCGCGGCGGCAGAATTGCAAAACAAAATGCTTCAAAACTCTATTTGCGATTCTGAACGCAGCGAGATCCCGAAGGACTTTTTTGGCAAGCTGAGAGAAGACCCCTGCGCAGCCGGGGGAAAGAGACCGGCCGCGCAGGGGAGACCCCGCCGCCTTGCCTGCCCCGGGTGTCAAAAACCGCGGGAAGGACAGCGGGGAAAAGGAGGGCGGTTCCGATATCCGCGCGGCCCTGCCTCGTGGCCTGCGCGGGTACCCACACTCGGATGCCCTTCACCCTATATATGTCTTCAGAAACGCATTCCTGACATGTTTTTTCAAAAAATTTCAAAAAATTTTTAGACAGATGCGCGATAAATATCATTACAGAGCATACGTCGCATTCCGAATGCGGAAAAACTGCACGGAATGCAGAAGCAACAATTCTGGGAGTCCTATTCAATATCCGATATGGCCTCGGCCTGTATCCGGACAATCCTATCCTCCGTTGCCGCAAAAGGCAGCTTCAGTATGGATGCACGCTCTAAGTTTATCATGATTTCCTTAGATAGAATCAAGAACGATATCTTCTGGTTAATGGATCAAAAACTGGGCCATTTCACGGACTGGAGCAATTGTCATTTGAAGCTCTGTACCGGTGAGACCTGCAAGACCAAGATCGTGATTCAGCGGCATTCTGCCAATAATCGCTCCATGTTTACCGACTTCCTCTTCCATCATCTGCGCAGCTTCTTCAGTCACCTTATTCAGGCAAAACCAGATGGGCTTGCCGATGCTCGTGCTTAAATCTGCAATTTTGGCAGATAGCCGCAGGGATTCAAAGGATGGGTCTACGATCATCAGAATGCCGTCCACGGAGTTATCCGTACCCCTGCCAAAATGCTCCACACCGGCTTCCATATCCAGCAGTGCAATTTCATCCTCCGCAAGGGTCAGATGAGCAACAAACTGCTCCAGAATGCTGTTCATGGTACAGGCACAGCCCTCATTGGCTTTGTGAATCTTTCCGCTGGACATGAGCTTTACGCCGCCTTTTTCACTGTAATATTCCTCTGGGATATCTGCCATGGTAAAATCCTCGGAGAAAAACTTCTTGGCAAAGGCAGAAAGCTTCATAGAGTCCAGAATGCCGGAGGTCATCATGGTTTTGAAGGCTTTATCCTTGCCGCCAAAATATTCGGTAAAATCTCTGGGCAGCTCGACACCCAACTGACGGTGCAGACCGAAATTGGATTCATCGGAGTCCACTACCAGCACCCTTTTTTCCATGCGAGCCAATTCTTTTGCAAGGAGTGTAGTCACGGTGCTTTTTCCGCAGCCACCCTTGCCGCATACGGTTATTTTCATCAAAATTCCTCCCATGTCTTGAGAATCCCTAAAATCACTTCTTCGTAATTGTCGCCAAACTCCTCACTACGACCTGCAATGCGAACATTGCTCTGTGCGCCACGCTCTGGTTCGGGAAATTCCCAAATATGATAGTGAAGCCCACGATGGTCAAATTCAATACTGCCGCAGTCATCCTCTTCCCAGTATTGAAAGGGAAGGTGACGCTCTTTCAGAAATTGTTGAATTCCGGCTAAACGCATTTCATATCTCCAATGGGTGTGGACTGTTCAATGATATTGCCGCATTCGGTGCAGACCGAATCGGTGCAGACCACACCGTCCTTGACAAACACCTCAACGCTGTCTCCACATTGTGGACATTCCACTTCCAGAATTGTGATGGCATTTCTGGCTTCCTGACAGTTGATCATTTTTGCACCCCTTTCTCCTTCATAACACCTAAAATAATTTCTACGATCTCCGTTAAATCGTAGACGGAAAATGCCGCCGGGAAATTACTGGAAAACAGGATCTGACTGGACGCAGGAAATTCCTCGTCTCCCTCCCATAAAAGAAAGCGGATATAAAGATTGTCAAACAGCTCCAATTCAACCGCGGCATCTCCACCGGGGATCAGAATTCCTCCCAGCTTGACAGCCGCTTCCTTGAAATCCGGAATCCGCCCTGAATAGATCCTGAGCAGCCGCTGGATACACCTTCCGCGAAAAACGTCATAGTACAGTTCCCCGGATGGAAATTCCCGGTAGGACTTAAACTCCCCATCCGGGAAATATACAGTGGAATAGAGCAAATACCGCAGAAGAAGAATTCGTGCCTTGGGGTTTCTGCCAAAAAGGTTGTCCTCCGAATCAACGGGGTTGATCTGGAAATCTGAGCAGCGGGCGATATATGTCTGACCCAAAAAATAGAAGGTGAATTCTTTGCGCAGGGGATCATATGGAATTCCTAAACGGCAGCTGATTTTGTATGGGTCTGTTTTTTCAAATGCTTCCAAATAGTATTCCAACGGCTTTTCCGTCAGGTTGTTCCCACCATATTGATCCAGATAGTTGATTTTTTCCATGGTCCTATTCCTTTACAGTCCGATGTTCTGTAAAATGCGCACCAATGCCGTCCGGACAGGGGAATCCTCCGGCAGCTGAACCGTGGGTTTTCCGTCGCAGTCATAGCGATAAACCTCATCGCTCTGAGGTACTACGCCAAACAGGTGCAGCCCCTGCTTCTGAATTTCGTCCATGGTGCCAGCATCCAGTTTGCCATCCGGCGCACGGTTTACGATCAATCCCATCTGCTTGGGCTTGAAATTCAGCTCCTGCATCAGTGCCGCGATCCGTCCCGCCGCCTGAACGCCCCGGCGGGAGCAATCACTGACCAGAATTGCCACATCCATGGTGGGAAGCAGGCCACGGCTAATATGCTCCATGCCCGCTTCGTTATCCACCACAAGATAAGGGTAGTTTGCTTGCAGTCGCTGAATTTGGGTCTGCACCAATCCATTCACAAAGCAATAGCAGCCCTGGCCCTGGGTGCGGCCCATGACCATCAGGTCAAAATCCTTTTCCTCTGTAATGGCATCCTCCAGCCGCATTTGCAGGTAGTCACCCTTGGCCATGCCCGCAGGAATGGGAGAATTTAGTGACATTCCTGCCCGTTCGATTTCCTCCCGGATTTCTCCCAGGGTGGGCGGAGCTTCCACACCCAGCACCTCATTCAGATTGGAATTGGCATCCGCATCCACCGCAAGAATGGGTGTTTTGCCGTTCTTACACAGGTATTGAATCATCAGACCGGTCAGCGTGGTTTTTCCGACGCCGCCCTTTCCGGCTACAGCAATAATCTTCGCCATAGTTTCCTCCTCATGTTGTTAATTGGTAGACATCCTGTTGACTTTTTGTTTCAATATCATTATACTGATTGTCAGCAGATTAACAATAATCAGATTCTGGAAGCTGTGCAGAAACAAAACAGTTTCCAGAATCTGTTGAGGAAGGTGCCATATTTTGCAGCGAAAAGAAATCAACACCAAAGATCGCCGGACGAAGTATACGCGCAGTGTCATTCGGGAGGCTCTGATGGGGCTTTTGCGGATCAAGCCCTATTCCAAAATTACCGTGACGGAGCTCTGCCGCCTGGCAGACATCAACCGAGGAACCTTTTACATCCACTATTTTGATGTAGATGATGTGCTGGACGACATTGTGACGGAGTCCTTCTCGGACGTGAGTCAAACCATAGGTCATGTACTGTGTCCCCAAAAAGAAACCTGTACCTATCCGTTTTGCCAGAAGGTACAGGAGAATAAAGAGCTTTGGCCCCTGTTTATGGATGAGACTGTCTCGGAAAGGATCATAAAACAACTGGCGGGCAAAAGCAAGGAAGGCTTTGTCAGTTATCTGATGCAGCACAGCGATTTGACCTTTGAGCAGGCAGAGAGCATTTTCTATTTCCAGATTCACGGCTGTCTGACCATTAACCGGCTGATGCTTCAGAACAATTGCCGGGACTGGCACAACGTACAACAGACCATTGACCGGTTCATTCGGGCAGGCCTACAGGAGTTTTTGCAAGATGGAGAATAATAGACAGTTTGAATTGATGCGCTCTGCCGCCAGACAGAAATTGGAAGGCGCAGACCCTGTTCAGCTTTCCGTACTGACCGGACTGTGCTGGGATGGAAGGACATTTGACACGGAAACCTTGGGAATCCCTATTCGGATCAGTTGGCCGGAATGTCAGATTTCTCCGGCACTGGAGATGTGGCACGACCTGACAATTTTGCAGTATCTGGCAAATACGAAAGGAACTACGCTCATGGGGAAATTCCTTGCCCTGAGCGAATTTCGCTCCGGCGGCTTGGCAAAGGGTACAAGCTTTGACCGGGATAATGACCGTATTATCAGCCGGATTGGTCTGCATGACCCTCAGGCAATCCGGGAAGCCGCTGCGAAGCTGGGTGGAACAGAACTGCATGAAAAATCTGATTTGTCCTTTTCGTTTTCCTTTCTGCCCAACATTCCGATAAAGTTCAATTTGTGGCTGCCGGACGAAGAATTCCCTGCTTCCGGAAAAATCCTTTTCGATGCTTCCGCAGAAAACGATCTGCAAATTGAAGCCGCCGGAACGGCAGCGGCAATTTGTCTTTCACTTTTGGAAAGAGTCATAGAATAAAAGAATTGAGACATTAAGCTGGCCTTGACGCGCCTTCCATTTGTAATGGCCGGAACGGTTGATCCCCATGACTCTGCATAGAAAATCTACTGAATATTTTACTTTGAGTTCTTCGAGAACTTCGTAGTCTTTCCGCTGCCAGTAACGTATTCCCTGTTTGCACCAGCTCCTTCCACCCAGTACCCTTTTTTAGCCTCGCAATTTTTACTTCCTGCTTTGCTACCATAAGTCGCAGACGCTCCACTTCTGTCAGTGACTTGCTCCTATGCAGTGCTGCATATGGATTGCCATTGTGCGGTTCCAGAGCATCCTCGCCTTCCTTCAGATATTTCTTGACCCATGCTTCCACAAGAGCATTTCCTATCCCATATTCTCTCTCAATCTGTCCGAGAGGCATATGCTCACCCAGATGCAGACGTACATACTTCATTTTCTCATCTTTGCTATCTGGTTTGGGAATCTCAACTCGTCTTACTGGAGACGGAGTATTCCGGATTTCGCTGGATATACTGCGTGTAGTAGTCAATTTGGGCTTCATAGCTGGTGAACTGTTCATCGCTGTCCGTAGAAACACGGGCGTAGGCGGCGACTCGCAGCTTGTAAAGAGGTGCGTTGGTAAGGTGGGTCATGGGGTTGATGGACGGTGGTATCACCGTAACCGTCCGAACCGCAGTGTTCATGATTTCTGTCTCCTTCTTGCTAATGACTGCTGCCGTGCCTTTTCTTTCATTTCCGGCGTCCAGCTCTCCGCCCTGGAACGGTCTGCCCAGGTGCGTGTGACTATCGTTCCATCCGAAAAATGAAAGTGTAGGGTGTTGCCGTCATCAGCGATGATTTTTTCGATGCTGGAAGGGTCATCCGTGACCTGCTGTACCAGCTCGTCAAGTGTAACTTCTGGTATCTGCTTGGAGGCACAGTACTTTTTTCCTTTGGTATTGAATGTGCCGCAGATCCAAACGACCCGTGCAGCTGTTGTTTTCCGGCGGAAGGTCTTTCCGCATTTCGCGCACTGGATGCGGCCGGTGTAAAAGAAGGTGGGCTGTGCGGGCGGCTTGGAGCGGTGTTTCTCGGTTCTCCGAATAATTTCTTCCTGCGCTGCCTTCCACTCATCCAAAGGAATAATGGCTTCGTGCGTCCCTTCCGCATGGTACATAGCCTTCTGTCCAGTGTTAGGTACCATTTTCTTCGTAATGTAGCTTTCACAGAAGAAGCGCTGCAGAAGCAGATTGCCTGTGTAGGCGTAGTTCCGCAGTATCTTTGCAATTGTCTGCGGATGCCATTCCTCACCGTATCTGGTAGGTTGAATGCCCTCGTCGTTCAGCCTTGCAGCAATGCGGTTTCGCCCCATGCCGCCGAGAAATTCTCGATAAATGCGGCGAACCAGCTCTGCCTCCTCCGGAATGATGAAGTATTTGCCATCTTGCATTCGGTAGCCCAGCATTCGGCCGTTCCAGGGGATTCCCGCTTCAAAGTTCCGTTTGACACGCCACTTCTGGTTCTCACTGACGGAGCGGCTTTCCTCTTGGGCATAGGACGCCAGAATGGTCAGCATCAGCTCACCGTCAGCGCTCATGGTGTGGATGTTCTGCTCCTCGAAGAACACATCAATGCCCAGGCTTTTCAGCTCTCGGACAGTTTCCAAAAGGGTGACAGTGTTTCGGGCAAATCGTGAAATGCTTTTTGTAATGACCATATCGATTTTCCCGGCACGGCAGTCTGCCAGCATCTCTTGAAAACCATCCCGGTCGCTCTTTGTTCCGGTCAGTGCCTCGTCACTGTAAACGCCGCAGTAGATCCAGCCGGTGTGGGATTGGATCATTTCGCTGTAATGGCTGACCTGAGCAGAAAGCGAATGGAGCATAGCATCCTTGCCAGAGGAAACGCGGGTGTAAGCGCATACTCTAAGGGCTTGGGGCA
>ERZ791746.2337-NODE-2337-length-10921-cov-2.101601_pt1 | contig 10921 bp, 10 predicted proteins | sample MGYA00510038_ERZ791746 | MGnify/ENA primary metagenome ERZ791746 (study PRJEB30046, sample SAMN00792018) | human gut metagenome | study: EMG produced TPA metagenomics assembly of the A metagenome-wide association study of gut microbiota in type 2...
TTGCGGATCATACCTCTGGCAATGAAACTGGACGAATGATGATCGTAAATGGGTTTAATCCGGGGGCTATTTTCTTTCGCGAAACCGTAAATGTCACACCAAATACGAATTATCTTTTTAGTTCTTGGATCTTAAATCTGTTTCGTGTTACGGGATATCCTAATCCAGAATTAGGAGTGGAAATACTTGATCAAAATGGTGCTGTCCTATATAGTGCTACCCTTGGCGCTTTAATTCCGGTAAATACAAATGCACCGGAGTGGAAGGAAATCGGCAGTGTGATCAATTCCCAAAACAATACAACGTTAACTGTCGAATTTCTCAGTGAAGGGCCTGAAGTTATCGGTAATGACTATGCTATAGATGATATTGCTTTGCATGAAATCCTCATTCGTGAATTTATTCCGGTAAAAACCGCTAGTACCTCGACCGTATATTTACAAGAGACTTTTGAATATACGGTAACATTAGAAAATACTTGTGATAATCCCTTAACCGATGTCTTCTTCCAAGATCTGATTCCACAAGGGCTCAGCTTTGTGCCTGGTAGTGTCATTGTGAATGGTATTTCGCAACCTACGTTGCAGCCGAATACAGGCTTTGCTTTACCGAATGTGGCTCCTCACAGCAGTGTAGTAGTGACCTTTACGGTACGTGCAGATGCCATACCTGCAACAAATCCTACCTTAAATCATGCCGATATGCGATATTCTTATACACCGGTAGAAGGTGGAATTCCACAGGAATTTGAAGTAACTTCCAATGAAGTAGCGGTAACGGTTGTGGGAACGTTAGCAGATGTATCCATTACAAAACGCGTTTCACCAACGAATGCCCAGCCCAATGAACCACTCACCTATACGCTAACCATTGCGAATGCAGGCCCATCGATCGCAGAGGATGTGGTGGTGAGTGATGAATTGGCTGCAGGTCTTAACAATGCACAAGTTTCGTTGGATGGCGGTAATAGTTTTCAGCCATGGGGTGGAAGTTTATCTTTAGGAAATCTAAATGTGAATGAGACAAGAACACTTCTGTTACGGGCAACAGTTGCGAATGATGTAACTGCACCACTAACCAACACGGCACGCGTAAGTGCCCAGACACCGGATCCCAATCTTGAAAATAATACAGCAACGATCACGACACCGATTGCAACACCACGCTGTCAGGCTTGGATTGATATTATGGATTCCATTGCCTTACAGGAAGCCGCATTAGCAAATCTCATCCAGGCAGAAGGCAGTAAGATGCAGAAAATTATACAGATGGAAGATGCTACTGCCTCACAACTTTTCCGCCTAAATTGTCGCATCACTTCTCTCATGGATGCCATTACCCGTTATGAACTGCTGTTGCAAATGAAATTGCAGACGGCTTCTGATGAATTGGCGGATTGTAATCTTTCTTCATAATGTCATCCTTTTATAACCATATGCAATGAACGGATCAAGCACTTGTTTTTTCAAATAGCATCAAAAGGAAGGATACTGCTTTGGTTTTCTTCCTTTTATGATGCGTATCAGAAACAGCAAACGTCCTGTGTATTGCTTTTTTTATGGTTTTATCATGGTAAAGAGGAAATGTCATGATCGTTATTGCATAGACTGAATGATGGTTGTATGTAAGAAACTTAATTGACTATTTGCTGCTTTAATAAATTACATAATGTTTTTTTATAGGTTTAAAAAGATATTTGGACTATTTGCATACTGGAATTCATTATCGAATGGTTTTATACATAAGTTGCATCGATATGCTTGTGTACTGGATGTACGCGGCTTGAATAATGATATTTATAATGTAAAGTTTATCAGTTTTTAGAATGATAAACCTCGTTTTATGATAATAAAGAAAATGCTATGATAAAACAATACAGAAATAATGGATATGGAACAGGTGGATGGTTTAACTTCCAGTTTATACCAAACTTCGGCATCTGCTTCAACATCTGTTTTCTGTTTTTCCTTTTTAAGTGGAAAAAGGATACCTATTATATTCTTTGGTATTTTTATATACTAACATCGAAGGAGGTACGAATGGAAAATTATAACAAACGATGGATTGCGATTCTGTATTATTTTCTTGATCATAAAGATATTGCCAATGGCGATAAGATTGCCTTGAGCGTTGGTGTATCCAGCCGAACGATCCGCAATGATATTAAAGAACTTAACACTCTGCTTGTTCAATATGTCGCCTCCGGATGGGGTAGTAGGAGGCGTATCGGTAGTGCTTGTTCAATATGATGCAGAAATCGTATCAGAAATAGGCATCGGCTATTTTCTTAAAATCAATGATAACCAAAAGTTTCAAAACTTCCTAGAAGAAATAAAAGCTGCGGAACGCTTTCGTCCATTAAAAAACATTGTACCTTCCAATGCGGATGAACGTATCTGGTACATTACATCACAGCTGTTGATTCATTCTTTGAAGGAAAAAGATCTGCTTACCACAGACATGTTGGAAGAACAGCTTTTTATCAGTGATTCTACCTTGCATAAAGATTTACAGATAATCAAAACAATCTTAAAGGAATATGGATTAAAGATCAGTAATACGAAACAGGATGGTTTACATATCGTTGGAGATGAAGCCAAGATACGCTTTTGCATTTCACAATATGTCTTTAATGCAAAGAGCAATGTCATTCAATATTCCCAAGCTTTTTATGAGGATATCTTTGATCATCGCGATATTGAAATTATTAAAAATATTTTAACCAATGCCATCATTCAATATGATTTAAAGTTAACGGATATTGCTTTTAAAAATTTAAATATCCATACATTGATTATGCTGAAACGCAGTAAGGGAAAACAGCATGTCATGTACAACCATGAGGATATACAGATGCTGAAAAGTTCAAAGGAATATCAATGTGCTTATGCGATCATCACAAACATCAGTAAAGAATTAGGTATCTCCCTAATGAATGAAATTTTCTATCTGAGCCAGCATCTCATCGCCAGTCAGAAGTTCTTTATTGAGAATGTCGATGATGATTATCAGTATAAGGATATCGTCATTCATATTCTGGAAGAAATTAAAGAAACCATGCACATTGATTTGGCAGATGATTTACAGCTGATTAATGGATTGGCAATGCATTTGAATACGGCGATGCAAAGAGTTCATTTTGATATGAATATTCGCAATGAATTCATCGATATTTTGAAAAATTCTTATCCGTTAGCATTTGAGCTTGCCACTATCGCAGGCAGAACGATTGAAAAAAGTTATGCATTGTTACTAAGAGAAGCAGAAATCGGCTTTCTGACCATTCATTTTGGGGCATCTTTAGAGCGCAAAGGATTTCATAACGATGTACAACCTCAGCAATCTCATCCACGCATCAAAGTGGCTCTTGTCTGTATTGCCGGTGTTGCGATGGCGTTGCTGCTTAAGGAAAAATTAATCCGTAAATTTGGTGATGTGTTGGAAATCGTCAGAACCAGTCCTGCACAACAGGTAGATGAAGCCTTATTAAATGCCGTTGATCTCATTTTGACGACGGTTGATCTAAGCAATCTGCACAGCAATAAAATCATTAAGATCGGTTTATTTCCGGATGAAGATGATTTTAAGATGATCTCACAAGTCATTCAAAAGGATAGCGAGGCGGAAGCAATCGATTATACGACCATCTTTAGAAAAGAACTATTCTTTACCAAACAGCAACTGCATGACAAGTATGAAGTCATTGAGTTTATGGCAAATGCCATGATGAAGAAGGGGTATATCGATGAAGCAGTAAAAGCTTCCATTTTTAAGCGGGAAGAGATCTCCACAACGGAAATGGGGGGATTGATTGCTATACCACATGCCATGCTGAATGATATTGAACGCTTTGCGGTATCCATCATGGTCTTAAAGAAACCAATTCTTTGGGATAAGCAGAAGGTACAAGTAATCTTTCTGTTAAATATTCCAAAGAAGAAGTATCAGATATGGGAGCGTGTATTTAAAACGTTATATCACAATCTGATCTTAAACGCCGGTGTGAATAAACTGATTAAGCATCAAAATTATGAACAGTTTATTGCGGATATGCAGTTGAATGTTGATACAGATGGGTGAACAAAAACATAACAGGGAAAGAAACGGGGTGTTAGATTTGCGTTTATTGAATAAAGAAAGAGTAGCATTGCAGGTCAGGGTAAAGGATTGGAAGGAGGCAGTTAGAGTTAGTGGCCAGTTGCTGGTTGATGTAGGATCGATAGAATCCTGTTATATTGATGCCATTATCGAAAATATGCAGGAATATGGACCTTATTTTGTATTAGCACCAGGTGTTGCCATGCCCCATGCAAGCTGTTCTTCCGGTGTCCATCAGGTAGATATCAGTGTGGTGACGCTAGCCAATGAAGTGGCATTTATGGATTCTTTAAATAATCCGGTCAAGCTGGTTATCTGTCTGGCAGCGACAGATAATAATTCGCATATTGAATTATTAAAAAAGGTTTCGCAAATATTGTCAGATGAGACATGTGTACAAAGGGTAAAACATGCCAAGACGGTAGAAGAAGTACTGACGATATTTAATTCATGATAAGGAAAGAAGGATGAAGAATGAAAATAGCATGTGTTTGTGCCATGGGATTAGGCAGCAGTCTTATTCTGAGAATGACGGTGGAAACCGCATTAAAACAATTACATATGAAAGATGTCGAGGTTGAGGTGGTAGATACCTCGACTGCCAGAGGATCACAGGCCGACATTATCGTATCTTCGCACAGCTTCTGTGAACAGCTGAGTGATATGGGAGTAGCCATGATTGAAGTTGTCAATTATACGGATGCGAATTATATCAAGGAACAGCTGCAAAAGATATTGTCTGCACAATAACAAAAAAAGCAACGTATATGCATATACATTCGTAATCATGGGGGAGTGTTGTAACTCGTATAAGAGTATAAAACAAATGGTATCATCAAAATAGTAAGATGATGATTGCATTATCTTCAACAAAACAATTACCATTGTGCGTAGTTGTTTTCAGATAAGTCAAAAACCCGAAAATAAGGGATGAGGAGGATTTGTATGGACTTAATGATGAATATTCTGACTTCGCTGATTTCACAAGCGGCGGTTTTGGTAGCATTAATGAGCTTTATCGGTTTGATTGCGCAAAAAGCACCATTTGAACGTGTCATGACCGGTACACTTAAAACATTTCTGGGCTTTCTGGTAATGTCACAGGGTGGCACGATTATTACTGGTATGTTAAATCCATTAAATGAAATTATGATGGAAGCCTTTCACATTCAAGGGGTCATTCCTGTCAATGAGGCAATCAGCGCGATTGCGGCAGAACAATTTGGTACCCAAATGGCATTAATCGCCTTCTTCGGTTTGATCTTGAATATGATATTAGCCCGCATTACTCGCTTTAAATATATTTTCTTAAGTGGCCATCATACGATTTTCATGGGTGCATTGACTTCCGTTATGTTGAGCGCCTTAGGATTAGAGCCGGTTGTTGTTGTCGTAATCGGTACCATTATCGTCGGTGTCTTAAGTGTCATAACGCCAGCCATTTCTATGCCATTTATGCGTAAGGTTACCGGGGGAGATACGATTGCTATGGGACATTGGGCAACAACCAGCTATGTCGTAGCAGGATTTGCAGGTAAACTTCTCGGTGGGGACCCTGAAACAACTTCAACAGAAAAACTAGAGTTCCCAAAATGGATGAGTTTCTTCCGTGAACCTGTCTTGTTAATGGGCATTGGTGTATTCTTAGTAACTGTTATCTCTTGTATTTTTGCCGGCGCCCCATTTGTAGCGAAGTATGCCGGGGATACCAACATGGTCGTTTGGGCCTTTATTCAAGGCTTCACCTTCAGTGCCGGGGTTACGGTTATTCTTACCGGTGTGCGTATGATCTTAGCGGAACTTGTTCCGGCTTTTAAAGGGATTGCCGAAAAAATTGTTCCGGATGCTATTCCTGCTTTGGATTGTCCAACCGTCTTTACCTTTGCACCAAATGCGGTCTTAGTTGGTTTCTTCGCTTATACAATTGGTCAGCTGATTGCTTTCTTTATCTTCTTGCAATTGGGCATGACCGTCATTGTTCCTACTTTATTACATAGCTTCTTTATGGGTGGTACAGCAGCTGTATTCGGTAATGCGACTGGTGGAAAACGCGGAGCTTTCTTTGGTGCCTTAATTGCCGGTATCTTGAATAACATTCTTTGTTCTATGCTCTTCCCGGTTTTCGGATCTTTGGGATTCTCAGGTACGACCTTCGCAGATACAGACTTCTCCATCATCGGCTTATTGATTTACTCAATTGGTAAAATGTTTGGATTAGCATAACCATAGTGTAAGGAAAGGATAAGATTATGGAAAAAACAATATTTGCAACCAATTTTGAACGATTAAAAGAAAGTGTGAATACAGCAGGAAGAGAATATTATGAACCAGCAGAACAATGTGCACGTCTGACAGCTGAGGCTTTCTTGCAAGGGAATAAGCTATTACTATGTGGAAATGGCGGCAGTGCTTCTACAGCATCTCATATTACCAACGATTTTATAGGACATATGAAAAACTGGGAGCGTGATGGATATCCGGCAATTGCATTAACCGCTGATATTTCCGTGCTAACGGCATTATCAAATGATTTTGGTTATGATCAAGTATTTGCGAAACAGGTAGTTGCTTTAGGAAAACCAAAGGATGTGTTATGGGCTTTTAGTGGCAGCGGTAATTCACAAAATATTCTGCTTGCTGTCAATAAAGCAAAAGAGAAACAGATGAAAACAGTCGTTTTTACAGGTAAAAACGGTGGGAAATTAAAGGAGCTAGCTGATGTATGGATTCCTGTGAACACAGATGAATTAATGCTTGCTGAGGCTTTGCATCTGTTTTATATACACAGCATTGCCGAAACAATCGAACAGATCATTTCTCCCTTATAAAATAACTTTGGCGCTTGTTATTGTAAGGGGTAAAACAAGCGCCAATTCATACGAGGGGAAAAGGAAGGAGCATTATGTATAAAACGTTAAAAGAAGTAACACAGACAGCAACACAGTTAAATATGACCATTGGTGCTTTTAATACACATAATCTGGAAATGATGCCGGAGATGATCCGCGCAGCGAAAGAATTAGGCGTTCCCATTATCATTCAAACAAGCATTGCTACGGCAAAATATATCGGATATAAAGTGATGGTAACGGTAGCGAAAGAAATGGCCGAGGATGAAATGGTAGATGTATGTTTGCATCTGGATCATGCCAAGGATTTTGATGAAATTAAAGCGGCGATTGATGCAGGCTTCTCCAGTGTAATGTTTGATGGTTCGGCACTGCCATTTAAAGAAAATATTGCGAAAACGAAAATGGTCGTTGCGTATGCTCATGCCCATGGTGCATCTGTGGAAGGTGAACTTGGAACCATTGGCGGTACAGAAGAGGGCATTTGTGTCAGTGAGGATGATAAAAAGTATACACGGCCACAAGATGCAGCTATCTTTGTTAAGGAAACAAATGTTGATGCTTTGGCGATAGCCATCGGTACCAATCATGGGCAATATCAATCAAAAACAGAAGTGAATATACCTTTATTGAAGAAGATTCATGCGGCAGTCGATATTCCGCTTGTTCTTCATGGGGGAACCGGTGTGAAAGAAGAAGATTATCAGGAATTGATTGATAATGGAATCCGTAAGTTTAATGTCGGAACTGAATTGCTTGTGAATTGGACACGTGTTGCTAAGGAAAAATTTCAAGAAACGGAAGTAAACAAATCTTTGCGTCATAACATCATACCGGCAAACATGGCAGTCAAGGAAATAGTGAAGCATAAGGCGGGATTATTCATGAATCTATATCGTCCATTGCAAAGCAAATGATATGAAAAAGTATTTGATTTTGATTGCCGGCTGTCCGGCAACAGGGAAAAGCTATCTTATTCGGGAAATAAAAACCATGTTTCCTACGGTATTTACGATTACACCGGACGAAGGTAAGGAAATGCTGGCTGATGCGATAGGGTTTCATTCAAAGGAAGAAAAAAAAGCTTTAGAAAAAAGAGTATGGCGATTTTATTATCGTGTCTTAGATACGTATATGGAAGCTGGCAAACAAATAATCGTAAGTGAATATCCATTCAGTGATAAACAAAAACCATGCTTACAGGCCTTGAGTGAATTATATGGTTATCAAGTAATCACAATACGGTTAATCGCTGATTTTGAAATATTGTGGCAGCGACGAAGAGACCGCGATTTGCATTCTGATATTCATTTGTGTCATATCATGACGCATTATCGATATCAGGATACATTACAGGATCATCGTTTGGCTGATGATCTGATCACCAAAGAAGCGTTTAAAGCCATAATCGAAGAACGTCAGTACAATGCTTTTGCGCTAGGTGAGCTGCATGAATTTGATGTCAGCGATTTTACGAAAGTTGATTATCAACCATTCCTAACCGCATTAAAACGACGTATAGAAGAAAATGATAAGGAGGCAGGAGCATGAAAAAAAGTCGAATCAAAGATCTTGTTACAGGAAATATAGCAGAAAAACTATATCAAATAGCACATTCTAATCAGTATCCTACGTTAATATGCTTGTTGGCTTATGCATTTTATTATGTGGATCTATTCCTGTTTTATATCTTTGCGCCCTTTGCCCTTGGTGGTTTTAGCTATTTGTTTTATGAAAGAAAAAACTATATCATGGCGGTGTTTGCCTTCTTCTTGTTTCTATGTACATGCCTTTTTGTATATCAAAAGCTTACAAATAGGATACAACAAAAGACGATGAAGGCGCAAAGGTGAAAACAAAACTACGCTTTGCTTTCATGAACAGTTGCCGATTACTATTCTCATATGCGCTATGTTGTGTTATAGGTTGTTTCAATAAGGGATAGGATAAGGGTATGGATAAAACATAGCAGTGTATAATTATCTGCGCTATCCTATAACCAACATAATTTCTTTAGGGTTTACATACAATGAAGATGGTACGGTTGACATTGTTGTATAGTATTGACGGATATCCATGAGAATTGTCATGAATTTCTTAATTTTTCGTGAAGCCGCTTGCTTTTTTCTTTTAGAAAAAGGTAAACTGTGAAGCAGAAAACCATCATGATGGCGAATTGCTGATGAAGGAGGTGGCATTCATGAAGAAACAAGGATTGACGGTTGTCATATCGCATGCGGATAGTACATTGGGACAGCGCATGACACGCATTCTGGCAAGACATGGTGCCGAAATGATCTTATTGTATCAGAAGTTTGATCCTGCCTTACGATTAGCTGAAAAGGTTTATGCTTGTGGCAGTGATTGTGTAATGATATCCTTGGATAATGAACCTTATTATGAATTATGCAAAACAATGGATGCATTACGTACAGATGATATTGCACGACAATTTATTTATATTCATTAATAAACAGTGTTTCCGTTACCAAATCATGAAGAGATCAGACGACATTACCTATGGTTTTCTGATCTTTTTTCATTTTAGCAGAAAGGGAAAAATTCATTAAAATAGTAATCTTTTTGTAAAGATAACTTAACGAGAAAAGATTAAATTTCTTATGAAAGAATCAAATATGAATGATTCAGCATGGGTTGTCTGACAGGCTGGTAGTAGAAGCAAAAACATGTTGAAAGGTGTCACATGATGTTTAACGCAAACAAACATCCTTTCTATGATAAAAAAACATATGTAATATCTTGACGGCACAAAAAGAACATGATAAAGTGTAGACAGTTATATGACTGACGGAAGTGGAATTGACCACATGGAGTATAATGGTAAAGCAGGGCCGACCGTCTGGGCGAAAGAGTCCAGGATGTGTATAGGCTCTTTTTCTTATTTTTGGGATAGCAACAAAAGCGATAAAAGCCTATCGTTTCAATTGCAAATCCACGTAAAAATCCGTATAATGAAACGGTAATAAGGAGGTATGTGAAATGAGCATAGAACGCAAAGAATGGGAAGGCTTTGAAGGACGTATCTGGAAAGAAGAAGTCAATGTCAGAGATTTCATCCAGAACAACTATAAACCTTATGATGGTGATGAGTCTTTCTTAGCAGAACCAACCGAAGCTACAAACAAGCTATGGGGCGAATTACAGAAATTACAAAAAGAAGAACGTGCCAAAGGCGGCGTTCTGGATATGGAAACAGAGATTGTTTCTTCCTTGACATCCTATGGCCCAGGATATATATCAAACGAATTAAAAGATTTAGAAAAGGTTGTCGGTTTGCAGACAGATAAACCTTTAAAACGTGCCTTTATGCCTTATGGCGGAATCAAGATGAGTGAAGAGGCATGTACGACTTATGGCTATGAGCCAAGTGAAAAATTACATGAGATTTTCCATGAATATCATAAGACACACAATGATGCTGTCTTTGATTGCTATACACCAGAGATGCGTTTGGCACGTCGTAATAAGATTGTAACCGGCTTACCGGATACTTATGGACGTGGTCGTATCGTCGGTGATTATCGTCGTGTGGCATTGTATGGTATTGATTATCTGATTGCCATGAAACAAAAGGATAAAGCAAACTGTGGCTGTGGAACCATGAGCGATGATATTATTCGTCAGCGTGAAGAATTGGCAGAACAGATCAAAGCTTTAAAGGGCATGAAAGAAATGGCTGCAAGCTATGGCTATGATATCAGTGGTCCTGCAACAAATGCCAAAGAAGCTGTACAGTGGCTGTATTTTGGATACTTGGCTGCCATTAAAACGCAAAATGGAGCTGCGATGAGCGTTGGTCGTGTATCTACTTTCTTAGATATTTATATTGAACGTGATATGGCCAAAGGTATCTTAATAGAAACAGAAGCACAGGAATTAATCGATCATATGACAATGAAATTCCGTATGGTAAAATTTGCGCGTATTCCTAGCTACAATCAGCTGTTCTCCGG
>ERZ791746.2361-NODE-2361-length-10840-cov-3.766620_pt1 | contig 10840 bp, 8 predicted proteins | sample MGYA00510038_ERZ791746 | MGnify/ENA primary metagenome ERZ791746 (study PRJEB30046, sample SAMN00792018) | human gut metagenome | study: EMG produced TPA metagenomics assembly of the A metagenome-wide association study of gut microbiota in type 2...
ACCCCTGCGGATACTTTTCTTTTACGAGAAAAGTATCCAAAAGCGTATCTAAGGGGCTTCCCCTTAGATATCCCCTCAGGCTAAAAATCTTTCAGAACCTTTCGAAGAATGGAACAACCATTCCATTCTTGGGGACAATGGCACGAAACTTTATTTTTTCACAATCTATAACATTGTCTCGCCCCCACAGTCACTTCGTGACGTTCCCCCTCGTTTATCACGAAAGTTTTATGCTTCTCCGGGGGGATCGAAGGGGGCGTTGCCCCCTTCTGCCGGAAATCCAAAAACCAGAAGGTTTTTGGTGTGTCTTTGGTAACTTTCTTCACACAAGAAAGTTACCGCGGTGTGGAGCGCGTAGCTCCACAAAGAAACAGGCTTGCTGAAACTTCGCTTTGAGGCAGAGTGTAAAGATAATGTTTTGGCTTCTACTTCAAACGATAGCCTGTAAAAAAACAAAAGTTTTTCTGTAGGCTTGGCGCCCCCCTTCATGGAAAAATCCACCTGATAGGAACAGGAAAACCTTCCGACAAAATCAGACAGAAATCAAAGTATCCGATTCTAACTTTTTACTTTGCCAAGACGATTGACATTACAGCGAGTAAAAGTTACAATAAATATAAAGAATTCATCGAAAGGATTTATCGGGATGAACACAGTACTAAAATCTCTGCTGACACCGCTTTTGTGCCTGTGCCTTGTGGGAGGGCTGTTAAGTGGCTGTACCTCATCAAACAGCAGTCAGGATACCTCAACAGAATATCTTTCCGAGCAAACGCAGACCGAATCGTTCCCGGTTCGCCTGGAAATTGGGGAAGAAAACCACATCATCCAGTCCAAACCCCGAAGGCTCGCTGTTTTGTCCGCTGACCTGATTCAGGCGCTGGAGGATATCGGTGCAGCAAGCCTTGTTTGTGCCGTAAGCAACGATGCGCCGGCCAATATTTCGGTATCGGGTGCTAAGGCATGCGGAACGGTGCTGGACCCGGACCTTTCCCAGATTGCTGCATCCAAACCGGATTGGGTGCTGGTCTCCTCTCCGATGCGCCAAAGTCAGAAGGAAGCGCTCTCCCAGCAGGGAATTGAAGTTATCACCTTTACCCATCCAGATTCCATTGACCAGATCAAGGAGCGTTACCGCCAGCTGTTCACCCTGTGCTATGGACTGGAAGGCACCACCCGCGCAGAACAGTTCCTTACCGACTATGACCAAAAACTCAATGACGCCATTGGCCCTGCGATGGAATACACCCGGGTTTCCGGTGAGAAAAAGGCTGTCTACCTTGCACAGCTTGATTACACCATGGCAACCGGCGAAACCTTTGAAGGACAGATGCTCGATTCGATGGGACTGAAAAATATCGGTGATCTTGGCTCCCGTTGGAATTATCCTGAAATCGAAAAAGACGAGCTGACACCGGATATTCTGTTTTATGACAGTACCATCGATCCAGAACAGATCAAACAGAGTGAAGTTTATAAGGATTGTCCAGCGGTTACATCCGACCAGCTGGTGGCAGTTGATTTTTCCGCGATGCGACTGCGCGGACTGCCGATGATCGAAGAACTTGCCAAAATGGCTCGCGCCGCATATCCGCAGGCATACGGAAAATAAAGTCTTGGGGGCTTTCCCCCAGGACTTTTTCTTTTTTTCGGAAGGATTTTAAAACAAAGACAGAGCAAATGCTGCCTTTTTTACAAAGTATCTTTAACTTTCCCAATAAAGGAATGTGTGGAAAGGAGACCGTTCTTTCCTTTTTTCCTTCTCCCCTTTTTGCTTTTTTGTTTTATTTCTTTTTTCCATTGTTGTGGATTGGATGCTGCCCGACTGTTCACCGGTTGTTAGCATGCTGTTAAAAGGCTGTGCTTTGGTTGTGCACCATCCATGGAAAAGGTAGAGAAACATCCACTTTTTCCACACCCGCAAGCAGGCTGTCATAGTTGTTGACGGTAATCAGGCTTGCCCGTGCTAAGGTCTGGCGGCTTACTTCCCCCGAACATTCCAGATGACTTAATGCGGTGCGCACCTGCTGGATGCTCATTCCCAGCTCTCCGGCAAGCACTCCATAGGTGCAGATGCGCTGTCCCCGCAGAACCGGGACTCCGTGCCAGCTGCGGTCGGTATAGTTTGCGGTGAGCAGCAGGTGCAAAAAGATCCGCATGGTGTTTGGTTCATCGTACCACTGCCAGTTGGTGATGCTTCTTGGCAGCATAATAAATCCGTTTTCAAGCATAGTTTGCCACTTCCTTTCACCTATACTCAAAAAAGGCGGCGCAGTTGCATTCCAAAATGCAACAATCCCTCCTTGCCCTGAAAAAAGTTTTCGAATTTCAAATTGACACGCTATCTCACTGGGGGTATACTGTAAGAAGAAGGATCGTCACATTTATGTCAAATAAAAAGGAGCGTGTCACCATGGCTATTCTGGTTACCGGAGGCGCCGGATTTATCGGCAGCCATACCGTCGTTGAACTGATCCAGGCAGGAAAAGAGGTCGTTATTGTCGATAACTTTTCCAATTCCAAACCGGAAGTTTTAAACCGCATTGAAAAAATCACCGGAATCCGTCCAATCCTTTATCAGGCAGACCTTTTGGACAAACCGGCAATCGATAAAATCTTCGAAGAACAGAACATCGAAGCTGTTATCCACTTTGCAGGATTCAAGGCAGTTGGTGAATCTGTTCAGAAGCCGCTGGAATACTACCACAACAACATCACCGGCACCCTGATGCTCTGCCAGAGCATGCGTGAACACGGCTGCAAGAAGATCGTTTTCTCCTCCTCCGCAACCGTATACGGCATGAACAATCCAGTTCCTTTCAAAGAAGGCATGCCAACCTCCGCAACCAATCCTTACGGCTACACCAAGGTTATGATCGAGCAGATCCTTTCCGACCTGTATGTTGCTGACAAGGAATGGAGCGTCATCCTGCTGCGTTACTTCAACCCAATCGGTGCTCATGAAAGCGGCCTCATCGGCGAAGATCCAAACGGCATTCCAAATAACCTCCTGCCATACATCGCACAGGTTGCAATCGGCAAGCTGCCATGTCTGAGCGTATTCGGCGATGACTACGACACCGTAGACGGAACCGGCGTCCGCGACTACATCCATGTTGTAGACCTCGCACTGGGCCACCTCAAAGCAATTGACTACAGCCTGTCCCACACCGGCGTGGAAGCCATCAACCTCGGAACCGGCAACGGTACCAGCGTTCTCCAGATTCTCCACGCATTCGAAAAAGCATGCGGACACAGCATCAACTACAAGATCGCACCACGTCGTGCAGGCGACATCGCTTCCTGCTATGCTGACGCTTCCAAAGCAAAAGAAATGCTTGGCTGGGAAGCTACCCGCACTATCGAGGACATGTGCCGCACCGGCTGGAACTTCATTTCCAAAAATCCAAACGGACTGGAATAACAAATCGTTATCATCCGTTGCACAAATCAAACGAAAAAAGGCTGACTGAGTAAACCTCAGTCAGCCTTATGTCTATCGCAGAAAAGACGGGGGATTATGTGGGCTTACGCAGCCCACCCCCTCGTTTACCACGAAAGTTTCGAGTCCCACCGGGGGGATCGAAGGGGGAACTCCCCCTTCTGTTGGAGGTCAAGGAACCAACAGGTTCCTTGTGAATCTTTGGATACTTTCTTTTCATAAGAAAGTATCCCCGGGGTACAGGGGCGGGGAGCCTCCCTGTAAAAGAAACAGGCTTGCTGAAACTTCGCTTTGAGGCAGAGTGTATATACAGTATTTTACTTTCTGCCCCAAACGGCAGCTTGCACAAAACGAAAGTTTCCCTGTGGGCTTACGCAGCCCACCCCTGCGGATACTTTTCTTTTACGAGAAAAGTATCCAAAAGCGTATCTAAGGGATTCCCCTTAGATATCCCCTGGGGGCTTCGCCCCCACAGTCACTCCGTGACGCTCCCCCTTGTTTATCACAAAAGCCTCGACTTCTTCAAAGAAGAATATTTCCCCTGTATCTCGTTATTATAATCAGAAATCCATACTCAAAAAAGAAGGTGTTTTTCCTGAAAGCCCATATCCAGCCAAATCAGGTCCCGACCCGCCGTTCCCATAAAAAGCGGCTGCTCAAGATTCTCACCAGCCGACTGTTCATCGTCGGCGTGCTGATTCTTGTCCAGCTTTTTCTGCTGCTGTTTCTTCTGGTCAAGGTCAGTACCATGCGCTATTGGATCAGCATTGTCTTTAATGTCGTCAGCATTCTGATGGTGCTGTACATCCTCACCCGGGAGGATAACCCCTCCTTCAAAATTTCCTGGATCATTGTGATTATGGCTGTTCCGCTCATCGGCGGCGTGTTCTATCTCATCTTCGGACGCAAGATGCATGGACGCCGGATGGCGCGCCAGATTGAAAGCTATACCGACGCCCTGCTGCATAAGGACCATGGTTCCCTGCCCCAGTGCAGCGGAAACTGTCAGACGCTGGAACGGCTGCGGGAAAATCATTATACCCTTGCCCGACAGGCAGACTACATCTACAACGTATCGGGATTTGAGCTTTACCAAAACACTGAAGCGGAATACTTTCCCAGCGGGGAACAGTTCTTTGCACGGCTGCTGGAGGAGCTTCGCGGCGCACAGAAATTTATCCTGCTGGAATATTTCATCGTACAACACGGAAAGATGTGGGACTCCATCCTCAAAATTCTGGAAAACAAGCGTGCCCACGGGGTAGAGGTACGCATCCTTTACGATGATGTCGGCTGTGTTGCCACCCTGCCTGCCCTCTACGCCGACTATCTGCGGCAGAAGGGATTTCAGGTCGGTGTCTTCAACCCCTTCCGTCCAAGGCTCAACGCCGCCACAAACTACCGCGATCACCGTAAGATCTGTGTCATCGATGGAAATGTCGGCTTCACCGGCGGCATCAACCTTGCTGACGAATACATCAACCAGAAGGAAAAGTACGGTCACTGGAAAGATACTGCCGTCCTGCTTCGTGGGGAAGCGGTGCAGAGTCTGACCGAGATGTTTCTGGAGCTGTGGCAGTTTACCTGTCACGAAAGTTTGAGCCTGTCCGACTTTCTTCCAACCCGCTCGCACAGCTGTGCCGGCTTTGTCCAGCCTTACGGTGACAGCCCGCTGGACAACTTCAATCTTGCCGAAAATGTTTATATGCAGATCCTAAACCACGCCAAAAACTATGTCTACATTACCACGCCATATCTAATTCTGGACAACGAGATGATCAACGCCCTCTGCCTTGCTGCACAAAGCGGCATTGACGTGCGTATCATCACCCCGCACGTACCGGACAAGTGGTATGTCCACATGGTCACCCGCTCCCATTATTCCCAGCTTCTGCGTGCAGGCATCCGCATTTTTGAATACACGCCGGGATTTATTCATGCCAAGATGTTTGTCAGCGATGACAGCACCGCTATTGTCGGCACGACCAATGTCGATTTCCGCAGTTTTTATCTGCACTTCGAGTGCGGTGTTGCGTTTTATCTATCTCCGATGGTTTCCAAGGTCAAGGAAGATTTTCTGCGCACCCAGAACATCTGTGAGGAGATTACACTGGAGAAAGAACGTGCTGTCAAAGCGCCAATCCGAATTTTACGCTCTTTGCTGCGCGCCTTTGCACCATTAATGTAACCAGCTTGAAGCTGGACGCTGTTTTTCACTTTGATTTTGTTCGAAATTGTAGTTTCAACACTCGCTCGTTAGATCGAAACAAAAGTTTTCGTCCACCTTTTCCAAAAGGTGGTGAGTTTCAAAAGGGCAAAGCCCTTTGACGCACTCCGCAGAGTGCGGAAACCTTATCGTTCAAGCGCATTTTTGAGAGTTCGAGAACTTTTTGCAAGTGAAAAAGTTCTCGAGAACCGATTGTCAGTAGAGTGTAAAATCAAAAATTATCCGGTGGATGATTTTTGACGCTAGAAATCGGTTCCGATTTACATGGCGCACCATTGTGCGCAGGCACACTTGCCGTGTGCCACGCACTGACGTGCGGCAACACCGAAAACGGCATCCAGTCTCTATTGTGTTTATTGTTTCTTGTGTGGTGTCACAGGGGCGTTGCCCCCGTACCCCCACGAACTTTTTGTAAAAAGTTCGATCAAAAACTTTAATTCACCTTTGGCACGCTTACAGCACAAAAGGGTATGGGAATTTCTTCCCATACCCTTTTTCTTTTTCATTGATTATGCGTTCTTTGCAAAGGCTCCGTCTGGAATGGTCACCTTTTTGATGTCCGCGCCGATCTTCTGCAATTTGCCGATCAGATCCTCGTATCCGCGTTCCACCCAGTGGATATCCTCAATCTCAGAAGTGCCTTTTGCGCTCAGTGCAGCCTGTACAAGAGCTACTCCTGCACGCAGGTCCAGTGCTTTTACCTGTGCACCCGAAAGCTGCTCTACGCCCTCTACAACGGCTACCTTGCCGTCTACCTGAATCTTTGCGCCCATACGGTGCAGCTCGTCCACATACTTAAAGCGGTTGTCCCACACGCCCTCCGTCACGATGCTGGTACCCTGTGCAATCGAAAGCAGGGTGGTCATCTGCGGCTGCATGTCAGTCGGGAAGCCCGGATGCGGCAGAGTCTTAACGTTTGTTTTGTTGAGCACACCAGTGCGGCGCACACGAATCGAATCATCATATTCCTCGATCTCGCAGCCAGCCTGAATCAGCTTATCGGTGATGGCTTCCAGATGCTTTGGAATAACATTTTTAATCAGCACATCTCCGCCGGTAGCAGCAGCGATGGTCATATAGGTTCCAGCCTCAATCTGGTCCGGAATAATCGGATAGTTTGTGCCGTGCATGATGTCTACGCCGTGAATCTTGATCACGTCGGTACCTGCACCACGGATATCAGCGCCCATCGAGTTTAAGAAGTTTGCAAGGTCAACGATGTGCGGCTCTTTTGCAGCATTTTCCAGAATGGTCAGACCCTTTGCACGGACTGCTGCCAGCATGATATTAACGGTAGCACCAACCGACACAACATCCAGATAGATGTGTGCGCCGAACATTTCGTCGCTCTGTGCGTTGATAAAGCCGTAATCGGTGGTAACGGTTGCTCCTAGTGCCTCAAAGCCCTTGATATGCTGGTCGATTGGGCGCACACCGAAGTTGCAGCCGCCCGGAGGGGAAACGTGTGCTTCGCCAAAACGTCCCAGGAAAGCGCCGAGGAAATAGTAGGACGCACGAAGATGGCGGGCCGATTCGTAAGGAACAACTGGCTCGCGGATATTTCTGGTGTCGATCTCGACGGTGTTTTTCGCTAAATAGCGCACGTTTGCGCCAAGATCTCTGAGTATCTGAAACAGGATGCTGACATCACTGATATTTGGTACATTTTCGATGACACAGATATCCTGTGCCAGAACAGTTGCAGGGATGATTGCAACCGCTGCGTTCTTTGCTCCGCTGATTTCCACTTCACCATGAAGGGCGTTTCCGCCGTTAATTACATATTTTTCCAAGGCTGACTCCCCTTAAATTTCGTTTTTGCGCCACCACACAGGAATGGCCCCTCTGCCCTAAATCCAACTGAATCCAACTTACTTAAACATATCTTTCTTCCAAAGAATCAGCGTGCACAGCAGCACCAATGCCCCTGCCAGTGCAAGCGTAAACCAAAAATGCGGATAAGGCAGACCATCCACATTCATTCCATAAAGACCGAATACCATATTCGGCAGAGCCATCACGATGGTCAGTGCGGTCAGCACCTTCATCACGATGTTCAGGTTGTTGGAAATGATCGATGCAAAGGCGTCCATCGTGTTGGAAAGGACGTTTGCATAGATCGAACACATCTCGATTGCCTGCTTGACCTCGATGATAACATCTTCCAGAAGCTCTTCATCCTCATCATACAGCTTGATGATGCGGCCGCGCAGAATCTTTTCCAGCGTGACCTCGTTGGATTTGAGTGACGTGGAAAAATAAACCAGGGATTTTTCCAGTCCAAGGATCTGCACCAGCTCCTTGTTCCTCATGGTTTTGTGCAGCAGGTTTTCGGTTGTGTAAGAAATTTTATCTATCTGTTTTAAGTACTGCAGGAACCTTGTCGCGATCCGCAGCAAAATACTCAATAAAAATTGTGTCCGCAAGTGGGTCTGGATATTCTTCACCAGTCCCTGGCTGATTTCGGTAATCACCGCGTTCTCTCTCAGACACACAGTGGTGATAAAGCGATTGTTCGTAATAATCGCCATTGGCATTGTCGAATAAACAATGGTTTTTTCTTCATCTTGTTTTTCCGCTGTTGGCACGTCCACGATGACCAGCGTCTGGTCTTCCTCCGACTCGACACGAGAACTCTCCTCCTCGTCCAGTGCGGCGCGCACAAAGTCCTGTTCCAGTCCCAGAATATCGACCAGATAACGGACTTCCTGCTCGGTCGGACAGATCGCGCACACCCAGCAGCCGTCCTCGACAACCGAAATGGGTCGAACACGGTTATCAATCGTTTTATAAAAATTGAGCACGGCCGGCTTCCTCCCAACTTCAGGACAGAACGGTCTTGAATCCTGTCCCGAATCTTGTTTTTCTGCTAAATGACCAACAACCTAACGGGTCAGGGTTCAAAATACTCACCTCTTTAAGTTATTCTCTTTTAAAAAATCTCCATAACAGTCTTATTATATCATAAACCAGCCTGATTGCAAGCCAAAACCGGCCAACTTCGCCCTTCAAAACAAAGAAATCGCCTGCCCGTCCGGCGCAGATTTTGTGCAATTTTTAACTATCGGCTCCTTTTAAAGTGTTTGCTTTTTTCTTTTTTTGTTGCATGCAAAAATAAATTTTCCATATTTTCCCTCTTTTGCTCTTTGAGACTACTCCTTTCCTGCATAAAATGCTATAATAAAATCAGTTTTTTGTGGGGGAGGACTGTTTTATGTACAGCTGTCTGAAAAGTTACGGCATCGACGGCATCGATGCTTTTCCGGTCACAGTGGAGGCAACCTTCGGGCGTGCCATGCCGGGATTTGACATTGTCGGATTGCCCGATGCTGCCATCAAGGAATCCCGTCTGCGGGTGCAGTCCTCCATCCGACTTTGCGGCTACGAGCTTCCGGCGGGCAGAATCACAGTAAACCTTGCCCCTGCAAGCCAGCGAAAATTTGGCCCTGCATTTGACCTTCCCATCTTTCTTGCGGTGCTTGCCGCCACCAATCAGCTTTCCTCGCTGCCGGAGGACGCCGCCTTCGTGGGGGAACTGAGCCTTTCCGGACAGATCCGCCCAGTCAACGGCGTACTCTCGATGGCTCTGCGGGCAAAAGCTGACGGCATCCCTGCCTTTTTTGTGCCGGAAGAAAACGCAAAGGAAGCCTCCATCGTCGAAGGACTTACCGTCTATCCGGTCTCTGATATTACTGCACTGCTTGCCCACCTCAACGAAAGCTCCCCCATCACGCCGGTGGAGTTTGACCCCCTGCTCATCCTTTCAGGCGCAAACCAGTTTGAAAACGACCTTGCCGATGTGCGCGGTCAACACTTTGCAAAGCGCGCTCTGGAAATCGCTGCTGCCGGCGGACATAACCTGCTGCTCATCGGTCCGCCCGGAACCGGCAAAAGTATGCTGGCAAAGCGCCTGCCCTCCATCCTGCCAAAGCTCAGCTTCCGGGAAGCGATTGAAACCACCCGTATCTACTCGGTGGCTGGGATGCTCTCTCCTGACCATCCTATTCTGTCCACCCGACCGTTTCGTTCCCCGCACCACACTGTTTCCCCCGCAGGACTGACCGGCGGCGGCTCCAGCCCCGTTCCCGGAGAGATCTCCCTTGCACACAACGGCGTGCTCTTTCTTGATGAGCTGCCCGAATTTCAGCGGCAGGCGTTGGAGGTTCTGCGCCAGCCTATTGAGGACAACCAGGTCACCATCTCCCGCGCCACCTCCCGCGTAACCTATCCCTGCTCGATGATGTTCGTGGCTGCGATGAATCCCTGTCCCTGCGGCTATCGGGGACACCCCAAAATCGCCTGCACCTGCTCGCCCCATGCAGTACAAAAATACATCTCCCGCATCTCCGGTCCGCTTCTGGACCGCATCGACCTCCATGTCGAGGTAGCGCCGCTCGAGTTTTCCTCCCTCACCGGAGAAAGCCATGAGGAAAGCTCCGCGCAGGTCCGCGCAAGGGTCGAAGCTGCCCGAAAGATTCAGCACGAACGCTTTTCGGGCACCTCCATCACCTGCAACGCCCGCATCCCTGCCGGAAGTCTTGGGGCTTACTGCCCGACCACCGAACAAGCACAGCAGTTTCTGCGCCGCGCCTTTGACTCGATGGGGATGAGTGCCCGCGCCTACGACCGTATCCTCAAGGTCTCGCGCACCATCGCCGACCTTGCCCATCAGCAAGTGATCGACAAGCCACAGATTGCCGAGGCACTCGCCTACCGCACGCTCGACCAGAAATACTGGTACGAGGACTACTCGCTTTAACTCTTTTTGGAAAGGAATCACACCATGCTCAAAATTGACCTGATCACCGTTGGAAAGCTCAAGGAGGATTATCTGCGCCGCGCCTGCGAAGAATATGCAAAGCGGCTTGGTTCCTACTGCAAGCTTCAAATTTTCGAACTGCCTGAATACAAGGTACCGCAAAACCCTTCGGATGCGCATATTGCAAACTGCATCCAGCAGGAAGGACAGAGCATCCTTGCCAAAATCGCGCCGCAGAGTTATGTGGTGGCGATGTGCATCGAAGGCAAGATGCTTTCCTCTGAAGATCTTGCTGAAACCTTCACGCAGGTGCAAAACCGCGGAATGAGCCAGTTAAGCTTTATCATTGGCGGCTCCTGGGGACTGTCCGACGAGGTAAAACAGCGGGCTGACTTTAAATTATCCATGTCGC
>ERZ791746.2362-NODE-2362-length-10837-cov-6.613337_pt1 | contig 10837 bp, 10 predicted proteins | sample MGYA00510038_ERZ791746 | MGnify/ENA primary metagenome ERZ791746 (study PRJEB30046, sample SAMN00792018) | human gut metagenome | study: EMG produced TPA metagenomics assembly of the A metagenome-wide association study of gut microbiota in type 2...
TTTCTATAATCTATTGAAAATTTTTAAGTCTATGTTATAATCTTAGTTATAATCTTAAAAATCATATTTTATAGAAAGGATTTTTTTATGTTTAAAATACTTGTAAAAATCATCTGCGTTATAACAATTTGTTTATTCACTACAAATTGCACCTCTGCTGAAAATTCAACTTCATCAAGCAATCAAAACACTTCCATGCCAACAACTCAAACAACAAAAAATTCCATTGATTTATCTTCTTATTTTGAAAATATTAATGGTACAGCTGTATTTTATACACCTGATACAAATACATATAATATTTACAATGATGAATTAAGCACCAAACAATCTTCTCCTTGCTCTACCTTTAAAATTTTTTCCACTTATGTAGCTTTAGACAATAAGACTATTGACGCTAATAATTCTCTTCGAAAATGGAATGGTACTATTTACTGGTATGATGCATGGAATAAAGATATCGATTTAGATACAGCATTTAAAACATCTTGTGTTTGGTATTATCGCCAAGTCATTGATGAAATCGGACAAGATACTATGCAAAAATATATCGATAAGTTCGATTATGGCAATAAAGATATTTCCGATTGGGACGGAAAAACAGATTTAGATGATGACCCTAGAGATTTAAAAGGATTTTGGTTGGAAACTTCTTTGAAGATTTCACCATTAGAACAAGTACAATTATTAAATCGCCTATTTTCTACCAATGAAAATCCTATGGCTTTAGCTAAACTAAAAGAATTAATGTTAGTTTATGAAGATAATAACACTGGTCTAAAAATTTATGGCAAAACTGGTTTTGGTAAAGTAAACGGTGAAAATACTGATGCTTGGTTCACTGGTTTTTATGAAATCAATAATCAACGAACATATTATTCTGTACGTTTAGATGACCCTAAAAATCCTCAAGCATTAAGTTCTACCGCCAAAGAAATCGCTATTAATAGCATTAAAAATCTAAATAAATAGTAAAAGGCTTTTCTTAGTATCATTTTCACTACTACTAAGAAAAGCCTTCTTTATTATTTATTTAACATACGCATTGCTCTTGCAATTACTTCTTTATACTCTCTTTTTATTCTACTTGCTAATAAATAACTTATGATTGTAGCCAAAATAGCAAATACCCCACCTGTGATACCTACACTGTTTAATCCTGCTAAATCAACAGATAACGAACCAGCAAAAGAACCTACAGCAATACCTACATTATAAGAAGATGATGTAAGTGAACCTGCTAATGCTAAAGTTCCTGGATAAAATTTCTTGGACACTTGTAAATAATACATCTGTGTTGGTGTGTTTAATAAATACATCAATACACCTAAACAGCAAATAACCACACTACCTAAAATAAATGATTCCATAGTAAATGTTAATAAAATAGAAAATATTGCTTGTCCTGCAAATATCATCCATAAAATACGCATACCGCCCCAATAATTGAGCATAGGAGATAATAAATTACTAATCATTGCCGCTACACCAAAGATAACAAATGCTAAGGTCAATAAATTAGCAGATAAGCCCATTTTATCTAATAAAATTGGGGATAAATAAGTATAGAAACAATATGCAGAAGAACCACTTAAAATCATTACACTTACTGCCATAATAATTCGTCTATCTTTTAATAATACTAATTGTTCCATAATATTATTAGTTGGTGGTAAGTTTTTCGTTGGTAAAAATTTAACCATTAATAATAACAATAGAATACTAACAACAACGATAAAGGCAAATGCCACACGCCAACTTGCAAATTGTACGATAAACATACTAAATGGAACACCAAATACTGAAGCAATATTAAAGCCAGCAAAAATCCAAGATATTACCGAAGAAGTGTATTTTCTTGGTGCAACATCTGGAGCAAATGTCATTGACATTGAAATTAAAGCACTAGATACAGCTGCCAAAAATATTCGTGAAGCCAACATAACTGGATAATTAGGTGCTAACATACACGCCACATTACCTAGTGTAAATAAAAACATTAAGCTTAAAACCGTACGATATCTAGGAAATCTTGATAGATATGCCGTAATTAAAGGTGCGCCCACTGAATAAACTATGGCAAATGCAGAAATCAATAAACCCGTTTGCGTGATTGATACATTCAAATCTTCTGCAATATTCGGCAAAATACCAATAACCACATATTCACAAGTACCCAATACAAAACTAAGCATAATCAACATGATTACTCTGATATTAAACATAATGTTATGATCTCCTTTACTATTTTTTTATTTATATTCCCTGTACTTATTATTAGTAATAATAAGTAATTTAACTCGTTAAACGTTTACTATTATATATATTTTTTTTTATAAATACTATGCTTTCATATATTAAAAACATTGCTAAATGTCTTTTCTTTTTTACACAAAACACAAAATTAAAAGAGCAGATTTTAAAATCTACTCTTTTTCCCAAAATCATTTGATTTTATTTATTAATTTACCGATTGGAGGAATTTCACAAACTACTTCATCTCCAGATTTTAGCCATTTTCCTGGTTTATATCCCATACCCACACCTGATGGAGTACCTGTAGCAATGATATCTCCTGCTTCTAAAGTCATTCCTTGTGATAATTCTGATACTACTTTTGGTATATCATTTAAAAATAATTTTGTATTTGAATTTTGGCGAAGTTCCCCATTTACACTGCATTTTATATCCACTTCTACAGGAAATGGCAAAGCTGATTTATGCAAAATAACAGGGCCCATAGCACTATAAGTATCTAAAGATTTTCCCTTAAACCATTGCATATGTTTCAATTGCAATCTACGTGAAGAAAAATCATTGAAAATACTATAACCAAAAATATAATCTTCTACTTTATCCACAGGTATATTTCTGCCAGTTTTACCTATGATTACCGCCAATTCCACTTCATAATCTAAAGCATTATCTATATCTAAACAAGCTTGTACATCTTCATTTGTACCAATTATTTTAATCGCACGCTTGCCAAAATAAACTGCATCATTACTTGTTTTCTTGAAATTTTTTGCACGTTCACTAGCTTCTTCTAAATGAGCTTGATAATTTACACCCACACATAAAATATCATGTATTGGTCTTTCTATTGGTGATAATAATTTAACTTCACTCAATTTATAGCTCTTAAAATTATTATTTTCATCATCTAATTTTGTCTGTATATTTTTTATATCATCTTCATTTAATTGTTCAATCACATCTTGCATACAGCAAAAAGTTTTATCTGCATATAAATCATTAAGTGCTATTATCTTATCTTCATCATTTGCTAAAACACCTATCAATTTCTTATCTTCTATTTTAAAATTTAAAAACTTCATTATCCTTCATTCCTTTCCTCACATACTAACTAAAATATATATTATACATTTTCAACCTAAAATCCTTCTATTTTATAATCCTATTCAATAAATAGGTTTTAATGAAAATAATTTTATATAGTTCTTTTACCAATCTAAATTTATTATTGTATTTGCTCTAATAAATTATTTTATATTCATCTTGACATTATATAGTATTCATACTAAAATAATAGTAAATAAGATATAAATTTCTTTTATTCTTTTAATTTATAAATATATTTTAAATCTATATATAAACAAGTAATTATCATATTTTCATAAACTTTAAACCTACTATAAAAGTAGGATAGGAGGATATATTTCATGACTAAATCTCTTTTAAATATTACGGACTTATACGCTAGTGCTGAAGATAAAACAATTTTACAAAATTTAAATTTAAATATAAATCAAGGTGAAACTCATATTTTAATGGGCCCTAATGGTGCAGGAAAATCTACATTAGGCAATGTTATTATGGGTAACTCTCAATATAAAGTAGACCGTGGAAGTATATTTTTCGAAAATGAAGATATTACTTCTGCTAGAACTGATGAACGTGCTCAAAAAGGATTATTCTTATCTTTCCAAAGCCCTATAGAAATCCCTGGTGTTTCTATCTCTCAATTTATCCGTACTGCTATGGAAACAAAAGAAAAAATCCGCCTAAAAGCTTTTCGCGATAAATTAAAAACTGTTACTAAGACACTAGGCATCAATGAACAATGGATTAATCGTGAATTAAATGTAGGATTTTCTGGTGGCGAACGCAAAAAAATTGAAATGCTTCAATTATTAATGCTAAATCCTAAATTAGCTATCCTAGATGAAACAGACTCCGGTCTTGATGTTGACGCTGTAAAAACTGTTTCTCGCGGTATACAGACATTCCAACAAGATGACCAAAAATCTTTATTAATCATCACTCACAATAGCAAAATCCTTGAATATCTCCATATTGATTATGTTCATATCTTAATCAATGGAAAAATCACCAAAACAGGAGATGCTTCTTTAATAAAAATCATCAACGAACAAGGCTATGAACCTTTTATCACTGGACAAGGAGAATAAAATCATGAATGAAGCAGAAAAAAGACAAAATGAATATATAAATCAAACTGCTGAACGTGTAGAAAATCGTTATGATTTTAAAAAAGCAGAAAAAGATGCTTATCGTCTCAAAAAAGGTCTCACGCCTGAAATCGTAGAAGAATTATCTGCTAAAAAAAATGATCCTGAATGGATGCGTGAATTTCGCTTGCGTTCTTTAGAAATCTACCACAGCTTAGATGTACCACCATGGGGACCATCTATTGATGATTTAAATATCGACAATATCGTAACTTATGTAAAACCAAATACTGATATGCAAGGTTCATGGAAAAATGTACCTGAAGATATCAAAGATACTTTCGATAAATTAGGTATTCCTCAAGCTGAACAAAAATCCCTAGCTGGTGTCGGTGCCCAATACGACTCTGAGGTCGTTTATCACAATCTCAAAGAAGAAGTTGCCAAACTAGGCGTAATTTATACAGATATCGAAACTGCTCTCAAAGGCCCTTATGAACCTATGATACGTGAACATTTCATGAAACTTGTAACACCTCGCGATCATAAATTTGCAGCCTTACATGGTGCAGTTTGGTCTGGTGGCTCTTTTGTATATGTACCACCTGGAGTAAAAGTGGACATTCCACTTCAATCTTATTTCCGTCTAAATGCAGCAGGTGCAGGGCAATTTGAACATACTTTGATTATCGTAGATAAAGGAGCTGACCTTCACTTTATCGAAGGCTGTTCTGCTCCTAAATATAATGTAGCTAATCTGCATGCTGGCTGTGTAGAATTATTCGTCGCTGATGATGCAAAATTGCGTTACTCCACAATTGAAAACTGGTCAAAAAATATGTATAACCTCAATACAAAAAGAGCAAAAGTAGGTAAAAATGCTACTATGGAATGGATTTCTGGCTCATTTGGCTCTCATATCTCTTACCTTTATCCAATGACAATTCTTGCAGGTGAAAATGCCAAAGCAGAATTTACAGGAATTACATTTGCTGGTAAAGGACAAAACCTAGATACAGGAGCTAAGATGGTGCATAACGCCCCTCATACATCTTCTTTAATCAACACAAAATCCATTTCTAAAGATGGTGGTGCTAGCACATTTAGAAGTTCTGTCGTTGTAGCCAAACAAGCCCAGCACAGTAAAGCCCTCGTTTCTTGCCAATCTTTAATGCTTGATAATATTTCTCGTTCAGATACAATTCCAGCAATGGACGTGCGTACAAATAAAGCCAGTGTCGGACACGAAGCCAAAATCGGTCGCATTAGTGATCAAGCTGTATTTTATCTCATGAGTAGAGGTCTAAGTGAAGCCGCTGCTCGTGCTATGATTGTAAATGGATTTGCTAATCCAATATCCAAAGAATTACCAGTAGAATATGCTGTAGAAATGAATCATTTAATTCAATTAGAAATGGAAGGCGCCATTGGCTAAAAGGAGATATGACTATGAATATAAAAATTGAACATGCAAATAGTTTACCAATGCCAACATGGCGTTGGTTAAAATTAAATGATACAACTATATCTTATGATAATATAGATAAATTAACTCCCCTTAAACCTCAAATCATCAATTCCACGGAAAATATTTCCCTATCTTCACAAAAAGATATAACTTTTGCCAACTTTCCTCATATCACTACTGGTATCGGCTCAGATGCTGATGATTTTGTAGTAAATAATGCTAGTAATAAAAACTATTTCACTATCAAAGCAAATACGATTACCCAAAAACCTTTAATCTTCATTTATGATTTAACCGATAACCTCGATTTAATTGATGATAATTATATTTACGCTCAAGAAAATAGCCAAGCTACTATAATTATCGTTTATAATTCCCCTTATCATAATCAAGGTTTTCATGCGAGCAGTACAAAGATTTTCGCTGAAAAAAATGCTCAAGTTAAAATAATTCAACTGCAAACACTCGGCAAAGACTATTTTAATTTCGATGATATTGGCACACTTGCCCAAGAAAATGCTCGTATATCCATTCAACAAATTGCTTTAGGTGCAAATAAAAATTATCTAGGTGCAAATATTGATTTATTACAAAATAATGCACAACTAGATTTCCAAACAGATTATTTAACTACTAAAAATCAAATGCTTGATATGAACTATATTGTCAATATCCTAGGTCAAAAGACCAAAACTAATTTAACGACAAATGGTATCTTAATGCATAACGCTCAAAAAACACATCGTGCAACTTTAGATTTTAAACAAGGTTGCAAAAGTTCTATAGGTACAGAAGCAGAAAATGTATTATTACTTGATGAAGATATCCACAATAAATCAATTCCTCTAATTCTCTGCGGTGAAGATGATATCGAAGGCAATCACTCCGCTTCTATCGGTGAAATGGATAAGGAGCAATTATTTTATCTTCAAACTCGTGGCTTAAATGAAAGACAAATTCGCCAAATGCAAATTGACTCCAAACTTCAATTAATCACAACAAATTTACCTGAAGAACTTCACGCTTATATTTCCACTTATCAACAGGAGGCTTTCTATCATGAAAACTAATTTTCGCCAAGATTTCCCTATATTAAATGATGAAGCAAACCCTGTCGTTTATTTAGATAGTGCTGCTACTACGCAAAAACCACTAAGTGTGATAAAATCTCTAGAAAATTATTACACATCTCAAAACGCAAATCCCCTTCGCGGTCTTTATAAATTGAGTGCTACTGCTACAAATGAATACGAACAAGCTCGCCACAGCGTAGCACAATTCATCAATGCTAACGAAGATTGTGAGATTATCTTCACTAGAAATACTACTGAATCTTTAAATCTCGTCGCCTACACTTACGGCATGGAAAATATCCAAGAAGGCGATGAAATCGTAATCTCCATTCTTGAGCATCATAGCAATATACTACCATGGCAAATGATAGCAAAATTAAAAAAAGTTACATTAAAATATATGTATATAAATGATGAAGGCATTATTTCTGATGAAGAAATTCAAACAAAAATCACACCTAAAACAAAGATAGTTTCTATCACTCAAGTTTCAAATGTCTTAGGTGTTGCCACTCCTTTAAAAACTATAATAAAAAAAGCTCATGAAGTAGGTGCTATCGCCATTGTTGATGGTGCTCAAGGTGCTCCTCATATGGCAACAGACGTCCAAGATTTAGATTGCGATTTTTACGCATTCTCCGGTCATAAAATGTTAGCACCTATGGGAATTGGCGTCTTATATGGAAAAAAATCCATACTTGAACAAATGCCTCCATTCTTACGCGGTGGCGAAATGATCGAAACAGTATCCGAACAAGATGCTACATTTGCCCCACTTCCAGCAAAATTTGAAGCGGGTACACCTAACGTATCTGGAGCAATAGCATTAAAAGCCGCTATCGAATATATAAATCAAGTAGGATTTTCCTACATTGAACAACAAGAAGAAAAATTAATGAAAATCGCCATGGAAGAATTATCTAAATTGCCTTATATCACCATTTATGGCTCACCAGATTATAAAAAGCATAAAGGTGTATTGAGCTTTAATATTCAAGACATTCACCCTCATGACGTATCTTCACTTGTCGATTATCATGGAAATATTGCTCTTCGTGCAGGCAATCATTGTGCTCATCCATTATTAAAATATCTAAATGCACAATCAACAAATCGCATAAGCTTTTATTTCTATAATACAAAAGAAGATGTTTATCAATTCATTGAACAAATAAAAAAAGTAAGGAGTTATTTAGGATACGATGTTTAATCTCTATAATGAAATCTTAACTGAACACAACCTTCACCCTAATAATAAATGTTCACTAGCAGATGCTACACATCACCAACACGGTATCAATCCTAATTGCGGTGATGAAATCATGCTCTCCTTAAAACTCAATAACAATATTATTGAAGATGCTAGTTTCCAAGGTTCAGGTTGTGCTATTTCCCAAGCTTCCACAGATATCATGATTGATTTAATGCTTGATCAACCAATCGACAAAGCTAAAGAATTATGTCGTTTATTTATTGGCATGGTTCAAGGCACAATCACTGATGAAAAAGAGCTTGCCCCTTTAGATGAAGCTCTTACCTTTAAAAATATATCCAAAATGCCAGCTCGTGTAAAATGTGCCGTACTCAGCTGGCATACTATGGAAACAATCCTAGACAAAGCCCTCCAAAACTCTCAATAAATAAAAAGTATCATCTTGATTTAAATAGTTCAAAACTAAAATTAAGATGATACCTTTTTTTATCTAAAATTTACCAGCCAAAATCAAGAAAAATCCCGCTAATCCTTGATAAATAAGCTTTTTCACTAAATCCCTTCAAATCTTGTTATCGCTGGTAAAAAATAACTAAAATCCTTGTTTATCAATACTTTTAATAGTACAATAAAATCATAAAGATTAATCTTTCTAGCATTTAACTTTAACAAATGTTGTATTTGAATCTTTCTAGGCGTATGCCATGTTTATCGATGATTTGTATTTAACTTTAACAAATGTTGTATTTGAATGTTAATTTTGTATCGGCAGTTACGCTCTGCTTTTTTAATTTAACTTTAACAAATGTTGTATTTGAATGTTTATGAAATATCCTATAAAACAATTTGAATTAAATTTAACTTTAACAAATGTTGTATTTGAATTATAGTTTATTTAATAGTAGCCTTAAATCTTCTTGATTTAACTTTAACAAATGTTGTATTTGAATGACACTTGCGTTAATCCTTTATATGGTGTTCCTTCTATTTAACTTTAACAAATGTTGTATTTGAATAATTGAATATAGCAGTGTATATCTAAAAGACGACTGGATTTAACTTTAACAAATGTTGTATTTGAATTTCTTTTAGAGTAAAGAAGGTTAACTTTCCTGCTTGATTTAACTTTAACAAATGTTGTATTTGAATAGACAGTTAAAATTGTTAGCTCGTGAACTTGATATAATTTAACTTTAACAAATGTTGTATTTGAATCCCACTAAAATTCTTTATGATACAAGGGTATAACTCAATTTAACTTTAACAAATGTTGTATTTGAATTTTTGGTTTTCCATTTTTACCACTCCTTAACAGTATATTTAACTTTAACAAATGTTGTATTTGAATTTGATAAGAAGTTTAGGATTAGCACAAGCCTTGGCTATTTAACTTTAACAAATGTTGTATTTGAATTAATGAACAAGTTAATAAATATGTTGACTTAGCTTAATTTAACTTTAACAAATGTTGTATTTGAATAATATTGGGATAATACAGGTGTAATTTTTTATGAAGCATTTAACTTTAACAAATGTTGTATTTGAATAGCTGGTACGATTTTGAAAAAGAAGTGTTTACAGAATTTAACTTTAACAAATGTTGTATTTGAATAGAAGTCAATTTTATTACCAAGAACAGCTAAGCCATTTAACTTTAACAAATGTTGTATTTGAATGAATTGCTTCGGCGAGTGCGTGGGCGACTGTGCCATTTAACTTTAACAAATGTTGTATTTGAATTTTGCTGAGCTAATTGTTGTAGGTTGACCATTTGAACATTTAACTTTAACAAATGTTGTATTTGAATATTTCTAAACGTAGAAGATATAATATAGCCCTAAACATTTAACTTTAACAAATGTTGTATTTGAATTTAAACATTTTACATAGTCCCCTGGTTCTGGTAGCCATTTAACTTTAACAAATGTTGTATTTGAATGTTTTCTCTTTTTGGGTATAGTCCAATTGTTTTTGTATTTAACTTTAACAAATGTTGTATTTGAATCCATCTATTTTTAAAATAATTGTTTTTCTTCTTTCCTATTTAACTTTAACAAATGTTGTATTTGAATCAGGTGAGTCTGCTATGGCTGATAACTGTTGCCAAAAATTTAACTTTAACAAATGTTGTATTTGAATTGCACATCACAAGCGACCTTAACATTTTTTCCGTTATTTAACTTTAACAAATGTTGTATTTGAATTAATTTAAATCAATACAAATGGCTTGAAAGTGAAAGATTTAACTTTAACAAATGTTGTATTTGAATGAAGAATATATTGAACAAGTAACTTTAACAAATGTTGTATTTGAATTTCTTTTAGAGTAAAGAAGGTTAACTTTCCTGCTTGATTTAACTTTAACAAATGTTGTATTTGAATAGACAGTTAAAATTGTTAGCTCGTGAACTTGATATAATTTAACTTTAACAAATGTTGTATTTGAATTATATAAATGGCTAAAAGAGGAAAAAGAATAATATATATTTAACTTTAACAAATGTTGTATTTGAATGTATAGATAGTATGTATATAAGATATAATATTAGTAATTTAACTTTAACAAGTGTTGTATTTGAATCCACGACAAACATAATTCATAAATGCGTGTCTATATATTTAACTTTAACAAGAGTTGTATTTGAATAGC
>ERZ791746.2370-NODE-2370-length-10814-cov-6.635747_pt1 | contig 10814 bp, 10 predicted proteins | sample MGYA00510038_ERZ791746 | MGnify/ENA primary metagenome ERZ791746 (study PRJEB30046, sample SAMN00792018) | human gut metagenome | study: EMG produced TPA metagenomics assembly of the A metagenome-wide association study of gut microbiota in type 2...
CGCAGCGGGCTGTGAGCTGCTAGGCGACCTTGAAAATACCAAAAATGCGATCCTTGCAGAGGTGGAAGCCGAGCTGGACGCACCGCAGGAGGAAGCATGATGCAGGGCATCCTGATCGTAGACAAGCCCATGGACTGGACCAGCTTTGACGTGGTGGCAAAGCTGCGCGGCGTGCTGGGCACCCGCAAGCTGGGCCACAGCGGTACACTGGACCCCATGGCTACCGGTGTACTGCCGGTGTTCTGCGGCGGCGCCAGCAAGGCGGTGGACCTGCAGCTGAACCACGACAAGACCTACCGCGCTACCCTGCGCTTGGGGGCACGCACCGACACCGGCGATAGTACCGGCACGGTGCTGGAAACAGCCCCCGTCACTGCCGGGGAAAAGGAGCTGCTGGCCGTGCTGCCGCAGTTTATCGGCCCGCAGATGCAGGTGCCGCCCATGTATTCGGCAGTCAAGATCAACGGTCAGCCGCTGTATAAGCTGGCCCGCGAGGGCGTGACCGTGGAGCGCAAGGCGCGCCCCATTGAAATTTACGGCATCGAGTACGGCGGCAGTCCGGCAGAAAACGAGTATGTGCTGACAGTGCGCTGCTCCAAGGGCACCTACATCCGCACCCTGCTGGAGGATATCGCCGCCGCCATGGGGCAAAAGGGCACCATGAGCGCGCTGCGCCGCACCGCCGCCGGCCTGTACACCGAGGCGGACGCCCACACACTGGAAGAGATCCTTGCCGCAAAAGAGCAGGGGACCGCCGCGCTGGAAGCACTGATGCTGCCGGTGGAAAGCGTGTTCACCCCGCTGCCGCTGCTGGTGGTGGAGCCGTGGGTGGAGCAGCACCTGTACAACGGCTGTCCCACCAGCCGCTACCCCGCAGCAGACGGACGCTACCGGGTGCACAACGCCGCCGGGCAGTTCCTTGGCCTTGCCAACATCACAGGCGGGGTGCTCCGGGTGGAAAAACTGTTCGTGGAACGTAATTGAGCAATAAAGGAAACAAGACCCATGCAGATCATTTCTCAGTTTGCCCCGCTGCCGCTGGCGCAGCCCGCAAAGGGCACCGCCGTGGCAATGGGCTACTTTGACGGCATCCATATCGGCCACCGGGCGGTGATCGAAGGGGCGGTACAATGGGCAAAAGCCCATGATGCAGCCCCGGCGGTGTTCACCTTCCGCCTGCCGATGGAAAATAAAATGAAGGGCAAGCGACTGCTCTCCACCGAGGATAAGCACGCCTTGATCCACAGCCTTGGGGTGGAGTATTACCTCACCCCGGACTTTGAGGCGATCAAGGCGCTGAGCCCGGAAGAGTTCGTGCGCGGCATCGTGGAAAACTGCCACGCCCGGGCGCTGTTCTGCGGCGAGAACTTCACCTTTGGCGCAAAGGCTGCCGGTACCCCGGAGCTGCTGCGCACCCTCTGTGCCCCGCTTGGGGTAGAGGTGGTGGTGGTGCCCATGGCACAGTTTGAGGAAAAGCCGGTGTCCTCCACCCGCATCCGCACCGCGCTGGAGGGCGGGGATGTCCCGGCAGCCAACGCCATGCTGGGCATGCCCTATGCCATCCGTTTTGCGGTGCAGCACGGGGCAGGGCTGGGGCACACCCTCGGCGTGCCCACCATCAACCAGTTGTACCCGCAGGGCTTCCAGATGCCCCGCAGCGGCATTTATATCACCCGCACCTGCATCAACGGGGTGTGGTATCCCTCGGCTACCGGTCTGGGCAGCCGCCCTACCGTGAACGATGACGCCACCAAGGTGACCTGTGAGACTTTTATCCCGGGCTTTTCCGGCGATCTGTACGGCACCGACCCGGTGGTGGAGTTCCACGCCTACCTGAGCCCCAGCAAAAAGTTTGATACGCTGGATCAGCTGCGGGACTGCATCAACGATGCCGCCCGCCGCGCACAGGAATATTTTGCATAACGCCTGAACAGCGGAAAAATTATTTTGGCTCCTGAAAGGTCTGCGGACTTTTCGGGAGCTTTTTTCATGGAAGAGGGGGACGGCAAACGGCATTTCCGGCGTCCACTGGCAAAAAAAACAGCGCTTCGGGCAAAATAGACACATTTCCGTGCAACAACGGTAAATGTTTGTTAAACAATTATCTATCTCATATCCTTGCAATGCACACAGTTTTTGTTTATAATAGTAGCTGTAAGGGGCAATGCCCCGATTGTGAGCGAGACTCTGGTTCAGAATTATAACTTGAGAGGAGTTTTTACCATGGGTTTAGGTAAGAAGACGATCGACGATCAGAACTACTGCGGCAAGAAGGTGCTTGTCCGTTGCGATTTCAACGTCCCGATGAAGGACGGTGTCATCACCAACGAGAACCGCATCAACGCAGCTCTGCCCACCATCCAGAAGCTGGTCAACGATGGCGCAAAGGTCATCCTGTGCAGCCATCTGGGCAAGCCCAAGAACGGCCCCGAGGCAAAGTTCAGCCTGGCACCCGTTGCTGTGGCTCTGAGCGCAAAGCTGGGCAAGACCGTTGTGTTTGCTGACGACGACAACGTTGTGGGCGAGAACGCAAAGGCTGCTGTTGCTGCCATGAACAACGGCGATGTCGTTCTGCTGCAGAACACCCGTTTCCGCAAGGAAGAGACCAAGAACATGCCTGAGTTCAGCGAGGAGCTGGCTTCTCTGGCAGATGCTTATGTGGACGACGCCTTCGGCAGCTGCCACCGTGCACACTGCTCCACCGCAGGTGTCACCGACTACATCAAGGATACCGCTGTCGGTTACCTGATGGAGAAGGAGATCAAGTATCTGGGCAACGCCGTCAACGACCCCGTCCGTCCCTTCACCGCTATTCTGGGCGGTGCCAAGGTTGCTGATAAGCTGAACGTTATCTCCAACCTGCTGGAGAAGGTCGATACCCTGATCATCGGCGGCGGCATGGCTTACACCTTCGTCAAGGCTCAGGGCTACGAAGTGGGCAAGAGCCTGTGCGACGACACCAAGCTGGACTACTGCAAGGAAATGATGGCGAAGGCCAAGGAGAAGGGCGTCAAGCTGCTGCTGCCCGTGGATGCAGCTTGCATCAAGGACTTCCCCGATCCCATCGACGCTCCCGTGGACGTCACCGTGGTGCCTGTCACTGCGATCCCCGCTGACATGGAGGGCTGCGATATCGGCCCCGAGACCATGAAGCTGTTTGCAGACGCTGTCAAGGCTTCCAAGACCGTTGTGTGGAACGGCCCCATGGGCGTGTTCGAGAACCCCACTCTGGCAGCTGGCACTCTGGCAGTTGCCAAGGCTATGGCTGAGAGCGATGCTACCACCGTGATCGGCGGCGGCGACAGCGCAGCAGCTGTGCAGCAGATGGGTCTGGGCGACAAGATGACCCACATCTCCACCGGCGGCGGCGCTTCTCTGGAGTATCTGGAGGGCAAGGAGCTGCCCGGCATCGCAGTGATCCAGAACGCATAATTTTTCCGGCATCACAATGGGTGCGGCGGCATTTACGCCGCCGCATCTTTTCTTTTTGTGCAGGGAATTGAGAATATTTACGAAGGTAAGGAGAAAATAACAATGGATAAGGCAAAGCGCAAGGCTATTATCGCCGGCAACTGGAAGATGAACAAGACCGCCTCCGAGGCTGCTGTTCTGGTGGATGAGCTGATCCCCGCCGTGAAGGACGCTACCTGTGAGGTGGTCATCTGCACCCCGTTTACCGATCTGGTCACCGCTGTGGCTAAGACCAAGGGCACCAACATCCATGTGGGCGCCGAGAACGTCCACTTTGAGAAGTCCGGTGCTTTCACCGGCGAGATCAGCGCTGATATGTTGGTGGATCTGGGTGTGGAGTACGTTATCGTTGGCCACTCTGAGCGCCGTCAGTACTTTGCAGAGACCGACCAGACTGTCAACAAGCGCACTCTGGCTGCCCTGAACGCCGGCCTGAAGGTCATCATCTGCGTGGGCGAGAGCCTGCAGCAGCGCGAGGAGGGCGTTACCGAGGAGCTGGTGCGTATGCAGACCAAGATCGCCCTGCGTGACGTGACCGCCGAGCAGATGGCAAACGTTGTCATCGCCTACGAGCCTGTCTGGGCTATCGGCACCGGCAAGACCGCTACCTCCGATCAGGCACAGGAAGTCTGCGCTCAGATCCGCAAGGTGGTGGGCGAGCTGTACGGCGAGGCTGTGGCCGAGGCTACCACCGTGCAGTACGGCGGCAGCATGAACGCCAAGAACTGCGAGGAGCTGCTGAGCAAGAAGGACGTGGACGGCGGCCTGATCGGCGGCGCATCCCTGAAGGCTCCGGATTTTGCTGTCATCGTTGATGCAGCCACCAAGGGCTGAGCAACTGCCTTTTCTTAATGAGCTGTTTCAGCGCCCGGCTGCGCCGTTTTTTCAGCGCTGAGCCGGGCGCTGATCTGTTTTACAGCAGCCGCTCGGGTGTTATGCCCGCAGGCTGCACCCGCAGGCAGGGCATCTGGCCTTGCCTGCAACGCGTGATAAATTCAAAGGAGATTCAATTTTATGGCAAAGAAACCTGTTCTTCTGTGCATCATGGATGGCTTCGGCTGGGTGCCGAACGAGACCTTCGGCAATGCCGTGGTGGCTGCCAAGACCCCCCATCTGGATGCCATGATGGCGAAGTACCCCATGACCACCATCGATGCCTCCGGCATGGCTGTCGGCCTGCCCGATGGCCAGATGGGCAACTCCGAGGTGGGCCACACCAACATGGGTGCAGGCCGTATCGTGTACCAACAGCTGACCCTGATCACCAAGTCCATCCGCGACGGCGAGATGCTCAAGAACCCTGTACTGGTCAAGAACATGAAGGCCGCCATCGAGGCCGGCAAGGCCATCCACCTGATGGGTCTGGTGGGCACCGGCGGTGTGCACAGCCATGCTGACCACTGGTTCGGCGTGCTGGAAATGGCAAAGCATCTGGGCGCTAAGGAAGTCTACCTGCACTGCATCACCGACGGCCGTGACACCGACCCCCACTCCGGCAAGGGCTTCCTTGCTGACCTGCAGGCCAAGCTGGACGAGCTGGGCATTGGCAAGATCGCCAGCGTCTCCGGCCGTTACTACGCCATGGACCGTGATAACAACTGGGACCGCGAGGAGAAGGCCTACGCTGCCTTCGTCTACGGCGAGGGGGAGCACGCTGCCAACGCTGCCGAGGCCATCGAGGCTTCCTACGCTGCAGACAAGACCGATGAGTTCGTGCTGCCCTGCGTCACCTGCGAGGGTGGCCGCGTGCAGGATGGCGACACCGTCATCTTCATGAACTTCCGCCCTGACCGTGCCCGTCAGATGACCCGCATCTTCTGCGACGATGCCTTTACCGGCTTCGAGCGCCGCGGCGGCCGCAAGCAGGTGAACTACGTCTGCATGGCCGAGTACGATGCCACCATGCCCAACTGTGAGGTTGCTTATCCCCCGGTGGAGCTGAAGAACGTTCTGGGCGAGTACCTGTCTGCCCATGGCAAGACCCAGCTGCGCATCGCCGAGACCGAGAAGTACGCCCACGTCACCTTCTTCTTCAACGGCGGCGTGGAGGCCCCCTACGAGGGCGAGGACCGCTGTGTCATCCCCAGCCCCAAGGTTGCCACCTACGACCTGCAGCCCGAGATGAGCGCCCCCGAGGTTGCTGCCGAGTGCGTCAAGCGCATCGAGAGCGGCAAGTACGATGTGGTCATCCTGAACTTTGCAAACTGCGATATGGTCGGCCACACCGGCGTGTTCGAGGCTGCTGTCAAGGCCGTTGAGGCTGTGGATACCTGCGTGGATCAGGTTGTTACCGCTGTGCTGAACGCCGGCGGCTGCGCCTTCATCACCGCTGACCACGGCAACGCCGAAAAGATGATGAACCCGGACGGCACCCCCTTCACCGCCCACACCACCAACGTTGTGCCCTTTGTGGCAGTTGGCTGCGGCGACGTGAAGCTGCGCGAGGGCGGCTGCCTGGCCGACATCGCACCCACCATGCTGCCCTATATCGGCCTGCCCGTCCCCGCCGAGATGACCGGCAAGAGCATTATCGTGGAGTGATGCCTGTGCGGCTGAGCGCATGAACAACTAGCATAGAAAAACGAGCCATCGTGCGGTTTTCCGCATGATGGCTCGTTTTTTCTGATGCTTTTACTTTTTCAGGTGGCTGTCCCAGCCGCTGGAGGTGGTGGCGTGCTTATCGGGCGTGCACCACATGGCCTCTACGCCGTCCAGCGATTCCACCAGCTTCTGCCCCTCTTCCAGCGGCATACAGAACAGGGCAGTGGTCAGGCAGTCTGCCATACCGGAGTCCGGGCACAGCACGGTAACGCCGTTGTAGTAGGCGGCCGGCCACAGGGTGTCGGGGTCGATGATGTGGTGGTAGCGCTTGCCGTCCACCACAAAGTAGCGCTGGTAGTCGCCGCTGGTCACCAGTGCAAGGTCGCTCATGTTGATGGGCGAGCCAAAGATGGAGTTTGCGTTGGTGTATACCTCCGAGGCGTTCCACGGGTCCTCCACGCCGCCGGTCCACTGGCTGCCGTCCGGCTTTGTGCCGATGGCGCGCAGGTTGCCGCCCACGCTTACCAGTGCGCTGGTAAGACCCCGGGCCTCGGCGGCGCGGCAGACCATCTCCACCGCGTAGCCCTTGCCCACGCTGCCTACGTCCAGCGACATCTCCGGGTCGGCCAGATAGACCGTTTTGGCGTTCTCGTCAATGAGAAGGTCGTTGATGTCGCAGTGCTGCGCGGCGGCTTCCAACTCTTCCTGTGTGGGCAGGGTGTTGTCGGCCTCAGAGGTGTTTTTCTCGGCGGCCTCGCGGCAGTCGTGCCAGATGCCCAGCACGCTGCCCATGGCAACGTTGATCTTTCCGCCGGTCAGGTCATACATCTGCCGCGCCAGCTCCAACATGGAGAGGATGCGGTCATCCACCTGTACCGGGGCTTTGCCGGCGTTTTCGTTGATGGTCTTAACGTTCACAACGCCATCGTAGTCGTTGTAGATATCGTAGAGCTGGTTGTAAACGATAAGGTCCTGATGCAGCGCCTGCATCTGGGTGTTGAACGCTTCCTCGCTCTCGCAGTAGGCAATGACCTGCGTCACCGTGTCGAACACGTCATAAAAGATGGTGCTGTACCGGGTCAGCTCCTTTTTGGGCTTGCAGGCGGTCAGCAGGCCAAGGCTCAGCACCGCAGCCAGCAGTGCGGCGGTCATACGGGTAATGCGGCTCTTCATACGGTCTGGCTCTCCTTTGCGGCGGTAAAGGCGGCGTGCTCCTCCTGCAGGTGGGCCAGCAGGTCTGCAAACATCCAGTTGCGGTTTGCGGGGGTGACCACCGCCTTGAGCGGGATGGTGACCTGCGCCTGCCGCATCAGGTCCAGCAGGGTGTCCACGTCCTTGCTGCGGAAGTTTGCCAGCACCAGTGCCGGGGGATAGGCACCGGGTTCCAGCACCAGCGTGCGGGGGGCTTTTACCTCCACCTCGCCCAGCAACTGGGCAACGGTCTTGCCGGCATCGGCGGGGGCAACGAGCAGCAGTTTCATGCCAAAGGCGGGTGCCATGCCCTCCAGCTTGCCCCGGTCGGCGGGGGAAAGGTTCCAGCCCAGCGCCAGCGGCACCCCGGCGTTCTGGTTGCGTGCAATGTGTGCTTTCATCTTTAAAACCTCTTTCGGCAGTGTTTTTTCAAAATACACTATAGTATACCATAAAACCCGTGAAAAGAAAACGAAAACCCGCCTGAGCGTGCAAAAAAAGCTCCCCCTTGTGAGGGGAGCCGGTTGAGCGGACTTGCATCAGTTCAGCTTTTTGCCGAAGAACTCTGCCTCTTTGCCGATGAACTGCATCAGCTCATCGAACTGATCCGGGGTCAGGCTCTGTGCACCGTCACACTTCGCCTTGGCGGGGTTGTTGTGCACCTCGATCATCAGGCCGTCGGCACCGGCAGCTACGGCGGCCTTTGCCAGCTCCGGCACCATCCATGCGTGGCCGCAGGCGTGGCTGGGGTCTACCACTACCGGCAGATGGGTCATCTTGTGCAGCATGACCACACCGGCAAGATCCAGCGTGTTACGCATACTGGTCTCAAAGGTGCGGATGCCGCGCTCGCACAGGATGACGTTCTCGTTGCCCTCGGCCATGATGTACTCGGCGCTCATCACGAACTCCTCCAGCGTATTGGCAAGGCCGCGTTTGAGCAGCACCGGCTTTTTCTGCCGGCCAACGGCCTTGAGCAGCTCAAAGTTCTGCATATTGCGGGCACCTACCTGGATCAGGTCTACGTTTTCAAACAGGGGCAGATGCTCAGTGTTCATGATCTCGGTCACAATGGGTGCACCGGTGGCACGGCGGGCCAGCTTGAGCAGGTCTAATCCTTCGCTGCGCATACCCTGAAAGGAGTAGGGAGAGGTGCGGGGCTTGAAGGCACCGCCGCGCAGCAGGGAAGCGCCTGCCGCCTTTACCCGCTGGGCGCAGTAGGTGATCTGCTCCTCGCTCTCAATGCTGCACGGCCCGGCAATGACTGCAAAGTTGCCGCCGCCGATCTTAACGCCCTCTACGTCGATAACGCTGTCGTCCGGGTGGAACTTGCGGTTGGCTTTTTTGTAAGGCTCGGATACGCGGCGGCAGGTCTCTACCACCGGGTTTGCCAGCACCCAGCTCTCCGCGATGGCCTTGGTGTCGCCGATCAGACCCAGAATATGGGTGTCGCTGCCCTTGGAATCATTGATCTGCAGCCCCATATCCTCCAGCTCGTGGCAGAACTCGCGCACCTGTACGTCGGGGGCATCCTGTTTGAGTACGATGATCATAGCCTGACTCTCCTTTATCCGCACGGCGCGCAGGACAGATTCCGCTGCCGCAGTTTGTAACGTTTGACTTCAGTTTCCTGAAGTAATGATGCCATGATAACACCGCCGGGGCTTTAAGTCAATACCGGCTTTCAAATTTTTTGAAAAAGTGGTAGAATAGAACCAGAGCAACTGTAAAAGAGGGAATAACAATGGGAAAAGAAGCTAAAACCAACGCTATGCGCATTCTGGAGCGGGAAAAGGTGGCCTACACAGCCCACGAGTACCCCCACGAGGAGGGCGTGGCGGTGGACGGCGTGACCGTGGCCGCCAGCATGGGCGAGGATCCTGCCTGTGTATACAAGACGCTGGTAACGCAGGGCAGCAGCAAAAACTACTTTGTGTTCGTCATTCCGGTGGCAGCAGAGCTGGACCTGAAGGCCGCCGCCCGCAGCGTGGGCGAAAAGAGCGTAGCCATGATCCATGTGGCGGATATCAACAAGGTGACCGGCTATGTGCGGGGCGGCTGCAGCCCGGTGGGCATGAAAAAGCTGTACCGCACCGTTTTTGACGAAAGCGTGCTGACCCAGCAGAAAGTTTACGTTTCCGGCGGGCGCATCGGCACACAGGTGTGCTGCGCCCCGGCAGACCTGCTGCGCGCTGCACGCGCCGCCACCGCAAAGATCATCTTTTAAAAATTCTGCCCTACATCTGGGATACATCAACACAGCCTTTACATAAAATATACTTGCGGCATAAGTCATACTTAAAAAGAAAAAGGATGGCGAAACTGCACAAAACTTTCGAAAGTTTTTTGACAGCATGGGAACACAAGGGAGAATTTGCCCAAACGCTCTTTGCAAAGCGGTTTTTTTGCCGTAAACTGTATCTAGTACAGGGACGATGCCCCAAAAAATGGGCTTGCATCGCCGCCTGAAAAAACGCTTGCACAGGAAACTGCGGAGGGAAACTTCAATGATGCTGCTGGTGCCGGGTCGCATGGAATGGGGTCACATTCACTGCAATCAGGGGCATGGTGCAACCTTGTGCAAAATGCGTGGACAGAACAACCGGAAATAAAGGCCGTGGTACAGGTGTACCGCAGCCTTTTTTGTTTGTCAGTTTTGATGGACATGAGAAAGAGAGGCTTTGGAAAATGGTTCGTAAAGTGGCAGTGATCATGGGTTCGGACAGCGATTGGCCGGTGGTCAAGGGTGCCTGCGCCCAGCTGAAGGCACTGGGCATCCCCTTTGAGGCACACATCCTTTCGGCACACCGCACCCCTGCCGAGGCAGCAGCCTTTGCAAAAAGCGCAAGAGCCAACGGCTTTGGCGTCATCCTGTGCGCGGCAGGCATGGCAGCACATCTGGCAGGGGCTTTTGCCGCCAACACCACCCTGCCGGTCATCGGCATCCCCATGAAGGGCGGCGCGATGGACGGCTTGGACGCTTTGCTGGCTACCGTGCAGATGCCCAGTGGCATCCCGGTGGCAACGGTGGCGCTGAACGGCGCCAAGAACGCTGCATGGCTGGCTGCGGAGATTCTGGCCCTGAGCGATAACACACTGGCTGAAAAGCTGGAGGCCGAGCGCGTAGCCATGGCACAGCAGATCGCCGCCAAGGAAGAAAAGCTGCAAAGCGAACTGAACGAGCTGTAAAGGAGAACCAATGTCTGATTTTGCATATCCGCTGCATGAGGAGTGCGGCGTTTTCGGCATCTACGACCGTGCCGGTACCGAGGATGTGGCCGCAGCGGCTTATTCGGCCCTGTATGCGCTGCAGCACCGCGGGCAGGAGAGCTGCGGCATCGCCGTCAACGATGACGGCGTGATCACCGGCCACCGGGATCTGGGCCTTGTGAACGAGGTGTTCACCCCGGAGGTGCTGGCAAGCCTTTCTGCCCCCACGGCACACATGGCTACCGGTCATGTGCGCTACGCCACCGCAGGCACCCGCATCCGCGCCAACGCCCAGCCCATGATCGTCCGGCACGGCCGCGGCACCATGGCGCTGTGCCACAACGGTAACCTGACCAACGCTGTGGAGCTGCGCCGCCAGCTGGAAAACGAGGGTGCCATCT
>ERZ791746.2374-NODE-2374-length-10795-cov-6.934730_pt1 | contig 10795 bp, 3 predicted proteins | sample MGYA00510038_ERZ791746 | MGnify/ENA primary metagenome ERZ791746 (study PRJEB30046, sample SAMN00792018) | human gut metagenome | study: EMG produced TPA metagenomics assembly of the A metagenome-wide association study of gut microbiota in type 2...
TGACCAACAGCTTCCAGGGCGGTATGCTCACCGGCAAGGGCCTGACCTTCGGCGGCTCTCTGGCCCGTACCGAGGCCACCGGCTACGGCCTGTGCTACTTCACCGCCGAGGCTCTGAAGTGTATGCGCAACGACAGCTTTGAGGGCAAGACCGTGGTCATCTCCGGCTCCGGCAATGTTGCCATCTATGCCTGCCAGAAGGCTCAGTCTCTGGGCGCAAAGGTCGTTACCATGTCCGATTCCAACGGCTACGTCTACGACCCCAACGGCATTGATCTGGCTTACGTCAAGGAGCTGAAGGAAGTGCGCCGCGGCCGCATCAAGGAGTACGCCGAGACCCACGCCGGTGTAACCTACGTTGCCGACTGCTCCAAGGTCTGGACTGTCCCCTGCGACATCGCCCTGCCCTGCGCGACCCAGAACGAGATCAACAAGGAGTCCGCTGAGGCTCTGGTCAAGAACGGCTGCACCGTTGTCTGCGAGGGCGCAAACATGCCCAGCACCCCCGAGGCCATTGAGGTCTACCTGTCCAACGGTGTCCTGTACGGACCCGCAAAGGCTGCCAACGCCGGCGGCGTGGCCACCTCCGGTCTGGAGATGAGCCAGAACTCCGAGCGTCTGAGCTGGAGCTTTGAGGAAGTGGATGCCAAGCTGAAGGGCATCATGGAGGGCATCTTCCACGCTTCCTATGATGCATCCGTTGCTGCTGGTTCCGAGGGCAACCTGATGGTCGGTGCAAACTGCGCCGGTTTCCTGAAGGTGGCCACCGCCATGATGGCACAGGGCATCACCTACTAAGCATTCCTTTTCTGAGGGCTGCATCCGAAGGGGTGCGGCCCCTTTTTTTTTCCTGCATATTTCCTCTGTCCGTTGTCCATACTCCCTTTGCCAGAAAGCGAAGGGAGTATTTTTATGGACGAGCAGATGTTTTGTTTCCAATGTGAGCAGGCGGCCAACGGGACTGCCTGTACCGGTCGGGCAGGTGTGTGCGGGAAATCGGCTCCGACTGCAGCGGCGCAGGACCGGCTGACCGGTGCCCTGATCCGGTATGCGGAGCAGCTCATTGGCGAAGGCCGTGCTCCGGCTCCGGAGCAGGCTTTGCTGCTGATGCAGGGGCTGTTCACCACCATCACCAATGTAAATTTTGACGAGCACACCGTCGGGCAGCTGATCGAGAAGATCCACGCCGCCTGTCCGGGCATTGCCGAGGACTATGATATGCAGCAGCTCTGGCAGGAGCCTGACCCGGATGTGCGAAGCCTGAAATGCTTTGTGCTGTTCAGCCTGCGGGGAATGGCCGCTTATAACTATCATGCACGGGTGCTGGGCCGCATCGACCCGGAGCTGGACAAATTTTACTGTACCGCCCTGAAGGCAGTGGGCACCTCGGGGCTATCCATGGAGGAGCTTTGGCTCCTGGTGCAAAGGACCGGAGAAGCCAGCTTCCGCACCATGGAACTGCTGGATCATGCCAACACCGGTGCCTTTGGCGAACCGGAACCGACAGAAGTCCCTCTGACCATCGAGAAAGGGCCTTTCATCGTCATTTCCGGCCACGACCTTTACGACACCCAGCAGCTTTTGGCCCAGACCGAGGGCAAGGGCATCAACGTTTATACCCACTCGGAACTCCTGCCCGCCCACGGTTATCCGGAGCTGAAAAAGCGCTATTCGCACCTCAAGGGAAATTTCGGCACCGCCTGGCAGAATCAGCAGTCGGAGTTTGAGGACATCCCCGCCCCCATCCTCTTCACCACAAACTGTATCATGCCGCTGCGCCCCAGCTACGCCGACCGGGTCTTTACCACCTCGGTGGTCTCTTATCCCGGGGTGCCGCACATCGGGGAGGACCGGGACTTCACCCCCGTCATCCGGAAAGCGCTGGAACTGGGCGGCTACCCGGAGGATACCATCATCCCGGGCATGAACGGCGGCAAAACGGTCACCACCGGCTTTGCGCGGAGCGCTGTGCTCTCCCACGCCAATGAGATCGTGGAGGCCGTGAAAAGCGGGCAGATCCGCCATTTCTTCCTGGTGGGCGGCTGCGACGGTACCCGGCCCACCCGCCGTTATTACACCGAGTTTGCCAAGCTGACACCGCCGGATACGGTCATTCTGACCCTTGCCTGCGGAAAATTCCGGCTGAACGATCTGCCTCTGGGCACAGTGCCCGGCACTGGCCTGCCCCGCATCCTCGATGTGGGCCAGTGCAACGACGCATACAGCGCCATCCGGATCGCACTGGCTCTGGCCGATGCCTTCGGCTGCACCGTCAACGACCTGCCGCTCTCGCTGGTGCTCTGCTGGTTCGAGCAGAAGGCAGTCTGCATCCTGATCGCCCTGCTGGCTTTGGGCATCCGGAACATCCGCCTCGGCCCCACCCTCCCGGCCTTTCTCTCTCCGGGGGTCGTGCAGGAATTGCAGCGCCGCTATGACCTGAAAGCCATTACGACCCCGGAAGAGGACCTGCGGGCCATTCTGGGACGCTGACTGCCGCCGCAGGGAATTTCTTGCTTCGTTTCTGCTATGCTCCCGGGATTTCCCGGGAGTTTTTCTTGTGTCGAAACTTTTTCATAATTTCTGGGAATTTCCGGCGCATGGATAAGCTTTCACTCCTGTGCAGGAATCATTTTCCGGAGAAACTCCGGCGCGGTTCCCCGCCGCTTCAAAAATTTGGATCTTTCGGTTTCAAATTCGTTTGAACCTCTTGTATTTCCGAACATCCGATGCTACTATATTAGCAGTACACAAAATGTACTATATTTTAGAAAGAGGAGGAGAAAAAATTATGAAAAAGAGATGGTTCGTAGTGATACTTACCATCGGATTGCTGCTTCATGTTCTGCCGCTGAGTGTACTTGCACTGAGCCCCGACCCCACCATCACGGATTCGGACGGCACCATTCTGGACTGGAGTGACCTTTCCACCGTTCCCTACTCCCTTGATGATTTGCAGGAACAGGAACCTCCTGTTCCCGACCTTTCGGAGACGGGCTCGGAGAAAAGCCCTGCGGACGCGGGCAGCGATAAAGCAGCAGCGGATGACCTGCCCGCAGGGAATCCCACCCCCAAAACTCTTGACAAGGGACCGGGTGACGATGACCTTGCGGATGCGGACCGCGATGAAGCAACGGATGACCTGCCCGCAGGGAATCCCACCCCCAAAACTCTTGACAAGGGATCGGGTGACGATGACCTTGCGGATGCGGACCGCGATGAAGCAACGGATGACCTGCCCGCAGGGAATCTCACCCCCAAAACTCCTGACGAGGAATCGGTTGACGATGGCTCTGCGGACGACACCGGCAGCACCACAGCCCCGGCTGTGTGCAAGATTGACAAGATCGACGATACGTACTACTACTCCACACTGGACGATGCAATCACCGCGGCGACGGATGGTGATCAGATCGACCTGCTGACGGACATTGAGCAGGATACGGGTCTTACGTTCACTGGGAAGACCCTGACCATTTCCGGCGGCGGTACCCGCACGCTGACGCTGGAGGAGCTGGGCATGTACGCAACGAATGGCAGTGAAATCACGTTCAAGGATCTCACGCTGATAATCAATGCGCACACAAACCCCTCTGGCGCAGGCGTAACGGCCAACCTGATTTATTCCTCCAAGCTCCGTTTGAGCCATGTTGAATTCACGTTGACACCAGACATACTCTATGGCAGTGGCATTTGTCTGTATAATGGCAGTGATTTGTATTTCGAAGACAATACAAATGCTGTGATTGATGGCTTTTCTGCCGATAGTTGCAGTGGTATCTATGCGGACACAGACACTTACAGCGAAGACGAGATTCATGAAGTCCGGGTCAGTTCCTCTACTCTGACAGTCACGGATTCCGGTTGGAATGGCATGACCATAAATCCGGTCAACCTTAATCTGACCAATTCCCACGTCACCCTGAACAACAATGGGAAGGGCGGCCTCGGCTGCTACTATGGCAAGCTGAAAATGGAAAACTCCACCTTGGATGCAAACAACAATGGCGGAAAAGGCGGCATAGAATTTGGAACACGTGGTTCTTTTGTTGACGAGCTGGACATGGACAGTTCTTCCGTTCTGAACGCCAACAATAACAACGGCATTGCCGGTCTTCTTATTGGTGACGGCGGCGTGATCCGAAGCGGTGCGAAACTTAACTGCAATAACAACGCTTACATCGGTCTGTACGTCTTCACCGATGGCAATTGGCTCGGTGACGTAGTGATTAAACACGGTGCAACAGTCACCGCCTGCGGCAACGGATACTCTGGTGTCCACAACGCCTATAAGCTGAAAATCGAAGGCACTGTTATTGCGGACTCTAACAAAGTGTGTGGTATCACCAATGACGCTGGTGACAAGCTTATCATTACCAGCACTGCAGATGTCTCGGTATGTCAGAATACTTTGTTCGGCATTTTTAATTATGCCCGTGCAAATCTGACTGTGGAAAGCGGCGCAACCCTTAAGGTAGAAGAAAACACCGGTAGCGGTATTGCCAACGGTCCAAAAGCGACTTTGAATTTGGGTGCTGGTATCGTACAACGCAACAACGCACTCTATAAAATTACGTTCACGTTTTATCCGGAAGGCGCTGTCGACTTCACTGCCCAAGGCGGTGGTATCCAGAACTTGGGCACCGCAATCCTCTCGGACGATGTAGAGCTGTACAACAATCACGCAAGGCTTTCTGGTGACGACATCTACAACGCAGACGGTGCCACCATCACCTTTGGCGATACCGGCAAAGGCTGGGCGCTGGACGGCGAACCGGACTGCTATGATTTCATTACCGGCTGGTACGACGACTCTGAAACCACCCGCTGGAACGCCCATGGGGACGATGAAAGTGCCCGGCATACCGTGCTGTTCCAGCCCGGTACTGAACTCACCGACCCCCTGTCCCTCAAGGCCGCACACGGCAGCATCGGCAGCCTGACCGTCTGCAAAGAGACGCTCGGGGAACTGCTGCCGAGCGACTATGACACCGTGTTCACCTTTGAGCTCACGCTGGACGATGATACCATCACCACGATCGACGACAAATGGTGCGGTGTCCCGTTCAAAAACGGCAAGGCATCCTTCACCCTGAAAGGCGGCGAGAGCATCACGCTCTCGAACCTGCCCGCAGGCATCGGCTATACCATCACCGAAACCGCTCAGGACGGCTGGACCCTGCTGAATCTCAACCCTGCAGAGACCGGCGTTGTGCCCCAGAACGACACCGCCAAGGTCGTCTTTACCAACCTGAAGAACAGCCCGGACGACCCCTATGTTCCGGTCGTTCCCGTAGACCCGGAGACCCCGGAGACCCCGGAGACCCCGGAGACCCCGGAGACCCCCGAGATCCCCGAGGAGCCTGAGGGGCCGGAGACCCCCGAGGAGCCTGAGGAACCCGAGATCCCCGAGGAAACAGAGGAAACAGAGGAAACCGAGGAAACAGAGGCCCCCGGCGAGCTGCCTGCGGAGGAACCGGCTCAGACTGACACATCCGCGTCGTTGGCCCAGCCGGAGGAAACGCCCACGCAGAACACCACGACCGTGACCCTGATCCAGACCGGTACCACCGATTGGCTGGCTGCCGTGCTTCTGATCTTTGGCATCGGTCTGTTGGTATGCGGGTGGTTCTTCGACCGCAAACAGCGCGCCGCAAAGCACTAAGGACAGAAACGCCCCGCAATCATACGCAAACCGCCGCATCCCCTGCCCCAGACCGGCAGCCGGATGCGGCGGTTTTTTCAAGGTTTTGATGAAATGCGTTCATCATTCCATCAAACCGCACAAGATGACCGGACTTCAGGGCATCAAGTTTGGCGCAGCTGTCACTTGAACATCTCTCACCATCCGCTATAATAGAATCATCGGAACAAAGGCGTTCCAGAAGGGTATTCTATACCCTTCTGGGGCGCTTTTTTGTTTTCTGTGCAAGATCGGCTGCGGAATGTGCCGCGGCCCGGAGGATATTTTGAGAGATAAGGATGGGAAAGGCAATGGATCAATTTACGGAAAACGCCACGCCTCTTGGCCTGTATGACCCTCAGTTCGAGCACGATGCCTGCGGCATCGGCGCGGTGGTGGACATCAAGGGCCGCAAGAGCCATCAGACGGTCAGCGATGCCCTGAGCATCGTGGAACGGCTGGAGCACCGCGCCGGTAAGGATGCCGAAGGCAAGACCGGCGACGGCGTGGGCATCATGCTGCAGATCAGCCACAAGTTCTTTTCCAAGGTGGCCGATGAGCTGAACATCAGCCTGGGCAACGAGCGGGAATACGGGGTCGGCATGTTCTTCTTCCCCCAGAACGAGCACCTGCGGGCACAGGCCATGAAGCTGTTTGAGCTGGTCACCCGCAAGGAGGGGCTTGAGTTTCTGGCATGGCGCAGGGTGCCGGTAGACCCCGATGCTGTGGGTCAGAAGGCCCGGGACTGCATGCCCTCCATCTGGCAGTGCTTCATCAAAAAGCCTGCCCGTGTGAGCAGGGGCATTGATTTTGACCGCAGGCTCTACATCATCCGCCGGGTGTTCGAGCAGGCCAGCAACGGCACCTATGTGCCCAGCCTGTCCAGCCGCACCATCGTCTACAAGGGCATGTTCCTGGTGCACGATCTGCGCCTGTTCTACCTTGACCTGCAGGACGAGGATTACGAATCCGCCATCGGCATGGTGCACAGCCGCTTTTCTACCAACACCAACCCCAGCTGGATGCGTGCCCACCCCAACCGGTTCATCCTGCACAACGGCGAGATCAACACCATCAAGGGCAACACCGATGCCATGCTGGCCCGTGAGGAGAGCATCGAGAGCCCCATCCTGCAGGACGACATGAATAAGATCCTGCCCATCATCAACACCTCCGGCTCGGACTCCGCCATGCTGGACAACGCGCTGGAATTCATGGTGATGAACGGCATGGATCTGCCCCTGGCTGTGATGATCACCATCCCCGAGCCCTGGGAGAACAACAAGAACATCAGCCAGAAAAAGCGCGATTTCTACCAGTATTACGCCACCATGCTGGAGCCCTGGGACGGCCCCGCCGCCATCCTCTTCTCCGACGGCGACGTGGTGGGCGCGGTGCTGGACCGCAACGGTCTGCGCCCCAGCCGCTACTATATCACCAAGGACGGCCGGATGATCCTGTCCTCTGAGGTGGGCGTGCTGCCCTGCGCCCCCGACAATATCCTGATGAAAGACCGCCTGCGCCCCGGCAAGATGCTGCTGGTGGATACCGTCAAGGGCGAGGTCGTGGATGACGAGAAGCTGAAGGAATACTACGCCAGCCGCGAGCCCTACGGCGAGTGGATCGACCGGAATCTGGTCCGGCTGAAGGACCTGAAGATCCCCAACATCAAAGTCCCCAGCTACACCGGCGAGGAGCTGACCCGCCTGCAGAAGGTCTTTGGCTACAAATACGAGGAAATCAAGGAGCTGATCCTGCCCATGGCCCGGGCCGGTGCCGAGCCTTCCGGGGCCATGGGCACAGACACCCCGCTGGCTGTCCTGAGTGACCAGCATCCCCCGCTGTTCAACTACTTCAAGCAGCGGTTCGCACAGGTCACCAACCCGCCCATCGATGCCATCCGGGAGAAGGTGGTCACCTCCACCAGCGTCTATGTGGGTGCCCACGGCAACCTGCTGGAGGACAAGCCCGAGAACTGCAAGGTGCTCAAGGTGCAGAACCCCATCCTGACCAGCACCGATCTGCTCAAGATCAAGCACATGAACGTGCCCGGCTTCAAGACCGCCACGGTGTCCATCAATTACTATAAGAACACCAGCCTGGAAAAGGCCATCGACCGCGTATTCCTGGAGGTGGACCGCGCCTACAAGGACGGTGCCAACATCATCATCCTCTCTGACCGCGACATCGACGAGTACCATGTTTCCATCCCCAGCCTGCTGGCGGTTTCTGCCGTGTCCCAGTACCTCATCCGTACCAAGAAGAGCACGGCCATGGCCCTCATCCTTGAGAGCGCCGAGCCCCACGAGGTGCACCACTTTGCCACCCTGCTGGGCTACGGTGCCTGCGCCGTCAACCCCTATCTGGCCCACGATACCATTGCCCAGCTCATCGACGAGGGTCTGCTGGACAAGGATTACTACGCCGCCGTGGATGATTACAACAAGGCTGTGCTGAACGGCATCGTGAAGATCGCCTCCAAAATGGGCATCTCCACCATCCAGAGCTACCAGAGCAGCCAGATCTTTGAGGCGGTCGGCATCTCCAGGGATGTCATCGACAAGTACTTCACCGGCACGGTTAGCCGTGTGGGCGGCATCGGTCTGGAGGACATTCAGGCGGATGTGGAAGCTGCCCACAACGCCGCCTTTGACCCGCTGGGTCTGGATATCAACATGGAGCTGGCCGACGGCGGTGCCCACAAGTTCCGCAGCGGCAAGGAAGAGCACCTCTTCACCCCGCAGACCATCCATCTGTTCCAGAAAGCCTGCTTCACGGGCGACTACAAGGCCTTCAAAGACTTCACCCGCACCGTGGACAACATGGGTGCCGAGGGCATGCACCTGCGCAGCCTGCTGGACTTCAGCTATGACCCCAACGGCGGCATCCCCCTTGAGGAGGTGGAGCCCGTCAGCTCCATCGTCAAGCGGTTCAAGGCCGCTGCCATGAGCTACGGCGCCCTGAGCAGTGAGGCCCACGAGACCATCGCCATCGCCCTGAACCGTCTGGGCGGCCGGAGCAACACCGGCGAGGGCGGCGAGCCCGAGGAGCGCTACCAGAGCGAGAACAACTCCAAGATCAAGCAGGTAGCCTCGGCCCGCTTTGGTGTGACCAGCAAGTATCTGGTCTCCGCCGAGGAGATCCAGATCAAGCTGGCACAGGGCGCAAAGCCCGGCGAGGGCGGCAATCTGCCCGGTGCCAAGGTCTACCCCTGGATCGCCAAGACCCGCCACAGCACCACCGGCGTGGGCCTGATCTCTCCCCCGCCCCACCACGACATCTACTCCATCGAGGATCTGGCTGAGCTGATCTATGACCTGAAGAACGCCAACCGCCACGCCAACATCAACGTGAAGCTGGTCAGCGAGGCCGGTGTCGGCACCATTGCCGCCGGTGTTGCCAAGGGCGGCGCACAGGTCATCCTTGTCTCCGGTTACGACGGCGGCACCGGTGCAGCCCCCCGCACCTCCATCAAGAACGCGGGCCTGCCCTGGGAGCTGGGCATCGCCGAGACCCACCAGACCCTGATCCTGAACGGCCTGCGCAGCCGCGTCCGCATTGAGAGCGACTCCAAGCTGCTCTCCGGCCGCGATGTTGCCATCAGCTGTATGCTGGGCGCTGAGGAGTTCGGCTTCGGCACCTCCCTGCTGATGTGCGAAGGCTGCGTGATGATGCGTGTCTGCAACCTGGACACCTGCCCCATGGGCATCTGCACCCAGAACCCCGAGCTGCGCAAGCGGTTCAAGGGCAAGCCCGAGTATATCATCAACTACCTGACCTTTGTGGCACAGGAGCTGCGGGAGTACATGGCCAAGCTGGGCGTGCGCACCATCGACGAGCTGGTGGGCCGCACCGACCTGCTCCATGTCAAGCCCAGTGCTGCCGGCAGCCGTGCCGCCAAGATGAATCTGGACTGCATCCTGCACAACCCGGCCATTGCAAACAGCAACGTCCACTTTGTGCCTGCCGACACCTATGACTTCCACCTTGAGAACACCCTCGACATGAAGGTGCTGATGAAGAAGTTCAAGCTGGGCAGCAAGGCACCCCAGAGTGTCCGGCTGGAGGTCTCCAACACCGACCGCGCCCTGGGTGCCATCTTTGGCAGCGAGATCACCCGCAAGTACGGCAGCTCCCTGCCCGACGATGTCTACACCGCCGAGTGCACCGGCGCAGGCGGCCAGAGCTTTGGCGCGTTCATCCCCAAGGGCCTGACCCTCAGCCTGACCGGCGACTGCAACGACTACATGGGCAAGGGCCTGTCCGGCGGCAAGATCATCGTCCGCCCGCCCGAGGGCATCGGCTATAAGCCTGAGGAAAACATCATCACCGGCAATGTAGCCCTTTACGGTGCCACCAGCGGCAAGGCCTTCGTCTCCGGCGTGGCCGGTGAGCGCTTCTGCGTCCGCAACAGCGGCGCGACCGCCGTTGTCGAGGGCGTGGGTGACCACGGCTGCGAGTACATGACCGGCGGCACAGTGGTCGTTCTGGGCCAGACCGGCAAGAACTTCGCGGCCGGTATGACCGGCGGCGTGGCCTACGTTCTGGACGAGAACTGGGATTTCTACCAGCGGGTCAACAAGGAGACCGTGAGCCTGGAGCCTGTGGAGCACAAGTACGATGTTGCTGCCCTGAAGGAGCTCATCCGCGAGCATGTGGAAGCCACCGGCTCTCCCCGCGGCAAGGAGATCCTGGACAACTTCAGCGAGTACCTGCCCAAGTTCAAGAAAGTCCTCCCCTACGATTACGACCGGATGCTCCGGATCATCGCTTCCATGGAGGAGCGCGGCCTGGACGGCGAACAGGCACAGATCGAAGCATTCTACGCTGTGCAGAAGAAGAAGTAAGGAGGGCTGGATCATGGGCAAGATCACTGGATTTATGGATTACACGCGCAAGACCAGCACGGATGTCCCGCCGCTGGAGCGCATTGAAAATTTCAACGAGTTTCACGTCTGGCTCTCCCGCGAGGAGCAGCAGACCCAGGCCGCCCGCTGCATGGACTGCGGCGTGCCCTTCTGCCAGGCCGGCATGATGATCGGCGGCATGGCATCGGGCTGTCCGCTGAACAACCTGATCCCCGAGTGGAACGACCTGGTCTATCAGGGCAAGTGGG
>ERZ791746.2381-NODE-2381-length-10757-cov-2.151560_pt1 | contig 10757 bp, 10 predicted proteins | sample MGYA00510038_ERZ791746 | MGnify/ENA primary metagenome ERZ791746 (study PRJEB30046, sample SAMN00792018) | human gut metagenome | study: EMG produced TPA metagenomics assembly of the A metagenome-wide association study of gut microbiota in type 2...
AAGCACCAATCTTGACCCAGCATAAGACATACGAAAAAGTTCCGCGTTCGGATGTATCAAATACATACCAAGCATAAACCACATAAAGCAATGCAGGTAATTTTTGCTATTATATATCTTATAAATACATAGCAATATTAGTGCAATAGAAAGAACTTTAATTATAAGCATAGAATATCATCTATAAACTTTTTCGAGCTTTTTATACAGTTTTCCATTTTCAGGTTAACTTTTTCCCAATCTATTTCCATTTCAAAAGATGCAACATTCAGCCGTTCTTGAAGAGCGACTAAACTCAACACATCGGAAATTCGTGAAGAAGTTACATTTCTGATAAACACATAAAAAGGGACATTAAATTTTAATGAAAAAGCCGTCGCATGAAATGAGTTTGTTACAACATACCTCGCCGCTTTAATATACCTCACAAATTCTATAGGTCCCGCACTTTCTACAATTTTATCTGCATATTTAATTTTAGTACTATCTTCTATAGATAGAATAGACAAATTATGTTTCCGTGCTAATTCTTGTGCACAACTTTTAATAGACTCATCAACTTGCCCCAGGTTATATACCAAAACGTAATCCAGAGCAGGCGAGGTTCCATCTTGGATTAATATATTCCAATCCTTTGGAGATAGTAAAAAAACGGGATCAACAACATGTTGGGCTCCTAATATTCCTATACTGGTTAATAATCTTAATCCGGTAGTTTCTCTTACTGATATAGCCGAAAAGCTCTTTAACCACTCTTTCATTCTTTTTACGTCTTGTTCTTCTAAAGTTGATACTCCAAAACTCGCAGCATACGCCACTCTTTTGGTTTCCAGACTACCAAACTGCAAAAAATAAGAAGGATCTCTTCCATTATTAAATAATGGATTCCACACTTGATCACTTCCAACAATAAAGACATCAGCCACCCATTGTACGTCCTTCAAATCCCTGTATTCTACATAATGATCCGTAAGATGCAAATAAGCATGTTTAAACCTGTCAAAAGCCAGCTTCCGCCCTCTCTGCCGTACGATTTTATATAATTGTGGCAAGTATTTCTTTATAGCATAAACAATTCTAAAGAATGCATTATCCTTATATTTGTACAAAGGCGACATTTTAGGAATTGACATATATCTATTAAAGTTCAAACTATAAGCTTTATCCATATATGCAGGTAAATAGTCTATAATTTCAACATCATGTCCCTTTTGTTTCAAATAGGTTTGCAAAGCATATGCTTGCAGTGATGCTCCATAATTATAAACATCATGACATGTTATAATCTTAATATTCATATACTGTTATTTTAAAGTTGGCGCATTCAGTTTATTAGAATGCGAACTTGAAAATCTATTAAAAAAATTCACTATTGTTTTTTTAGGATTACTTATCCTCCGAATCAATCTTTTCAGTTTATTATACAACAACTGTATAGCATACACATCATCGATTGTTGAACTTTCTTTTTTAAGTTCTTTCATCAATATTTTTGTTTTCAACGTTCTCTTAGAAGCCTTTTTTATCTGCAATTCCGCTACGACATCAAAAGGTTTTTGTTCTATATGCAAATTAGCCTTTTTAAGCCATTCATTTCCTATTGAGGTAAATGTAATAACAGCACTCACTCCATCCTCATCTTTTTTATAACATGTACCCCAAGCGTCACCGATACGAATATCAGCGGAAGAATGTTTGTATTTATATTTACAATGATCATAACAAGCCCCCCCCAAACAGCCATCACCTAAGAAAAGAGCATAAAATTTATCACCTTGTGACAATCTAGAATTTACAAATGTTTTTCTCTCCTTTATCAATGAATTATATGAATCATGCCAATTCACCTTTTTGCCATGCTTTTCACCATCTATTCCTATAGCCCAAGAATCATGCCACCCCCGCCACTTGTTACGCCAAGAAGCATAAGTAACCTTACCTACTACTTTTTCCACATCCTTCAGATACTTTTGCCATACAAACATAGAAGGAACACCGTGGCAAAAGAAGTCCATCAGCACAAAATTATCCTCTACCCTAAATCTACGAATGTATCTTCTAAAAGAATCTATTTGACATGGAGTCCCCGTTACCAAGTATTTTTCCTTCCGACTAATTCCCTTAAAGCCGTCAACGGTATAACTTTGAATGTACTTACTACCTATGCTTTGAATGAGTTCCTCAAGAGTGGTAGCAATGTAATGTTCTGCACGTACAACTTCTGCATTATATCGCACTCCGCATACTTTATACCCTTTAGATAACATCATGCGGCCTAATTCAAATCCAACACCTCCACTACTACACTTTCGTCGAACTGCAGAATCATTACTCCATGCAGCATAACTATGAATTTCTAAATTCTGAAGACTGATTTCATCATGTGAATAAGCACACACATCAAAGCATAAACCACAATCCGTACATTTATTCACATCGCTTATCCTAGGCTCATAGAAACCGTTATCGTTTAGTTCTATGCTGATAATATTCTTTGTACAAGAGATAGCACAAACACCGCAACCATAGCAATTATGTATTTTTGATATGTTCATTGAATATATTTGTCTAAAAATTGACGAGACTTCTCCTGCTCACATTGAAAAATTTTAGTAATTATTTCTTTGCTGGGGACATTTGACGATAACTGCTGATAACTCTCCTTTAAAGAAGAACAAAGCAAATGATCACTTAACCCAAAAGTTTCTAATAAGTCAGTAATACGTGCCCCCCTCTTATTGGTAGGAGCAATATATGAATAAAAATTATGAGAACTTAACAAAATAGAAAATACTGTTCCATGAAAAGAATCTGTCAGTACCAAATCAGCGTTAGCTATAAGTCCGAGCCATTCGCGAGGACCAGCATCCTTTATTAGAACATAACTTCCTTCCATATGTTTTTTTTGGTCTACAACCAGTAACTTCTTCCCACTTTCATGCGCCACACGAATAGCGAACTCAAGAAAATAAACATCATGCATCAAAGGGAAAAATAAAATATAGGGTTCTCTATTATCTGGAACAATCGCCAAATTCTTCCAAAAGTCTCTATCCAACAAAAATGTAGGATCAGAAACCTGGAATACATTTTTCCCCATTAATAACTCGTTGAGCATCTTTTGAGCTTGTTTCTCTCTTACAGAAATCGCATTATAACTCGACAACCATTTCTTAAAGTCATTCTTCTCTATATTGGTCAATGAAGAAATTCCAATACTTGACGCATAAGATATTTTCACAGCATTATTGGGAACAAAAGTCAAAAAGAAAGGTTCTAAGCAGAATCGTTGGGTAGGATTCCATAATTGATCACTACCTGTAATATAGACATCATATACAGGGGGATCTGCATATATAGCATCCACGCTTTTATATGGTTTTGACATCCTAATTACAGAATTAAAAACTTCAAATTTTGTAAGAGCATCATCATAATACCCCATTGTAAATGCCTTTTTTTTCCCATAAGCAATTGTATACAGTAACTTCTTTACCGTTATTATCAGTTGATTAACACTACTTTTCTTCTGTAATCGATAGGGAAGATACTTCTTACTTTGCTCATAATCGGCATGAGCATTAGGCCTATGAAGGTCAATAATTTCCACTTCAGCACCTTGCTGACGAATATATTCATATAGTGCAAAGGCTTGCAAACTGGCTCCATAATTCGGAGAATTATGAATAGTAATAATACCTATTTTTCTCATCTTTCGATTCTATACGTGGATTACTTTTAATAGTTTACGAACAATCCGTTTTGGAAAGAATATTATTTTTTTTATCTTTTCATCACGAATATATTGATTTTGAGCCGCCAGAATTGCAATCTCAAAATTTCCTCTAAATACTTGTATATCCCTCTCGAAATATAGTCTATATTTACTCTTGGCAGAAGGACGGCGTAGCTGTTCATCACCCTGAACAGGCTCATCAACAGGTCTTTCCTCTGCCTTTATTTTTCCAGTAGTTATGAGTGATTCGATTAAGATTTTACCTCTATCGGTATTTATTAAAACACTTGATACTTTTTGAGCACTGAAAGCACATGGCGCCATTGTTCCCAATCCTTTATAATCACTCAATGTAATATCTGAAATCCGTTTGCTTTTGGCAAACTTGCAGTGATAACAATTTTCTCTATAACTCACCATCCGATGATAACCAAATTGATAAGTATCACCATCCTTTGTTCGCTGCGCATAAAAACGTTTATTATCGGCATTATATAAAGTGAAGGTGAAAGTATTAGTATATAGAGACGGATCACGAAATGACATTCGTTTCGCCACTTCACCATATTTCTTCTCCAACATAGCAATATGTTGCTTTAGGTAGCTGTACGGTGTAGTTCCATGACATACAACATCTATCAACAAAAGATTCTCATTGTCTTTAAAAAGCTTCCGTATAGCAGCTATTTGACAGGGCAAGCCTATAATTACCGTCTTTTTTCCTTCTTTCAGAAGAATACGAAGTTTTGGATAAAGCTCTATTGCACTGCTAAATACGTATTTTGAATTTTTAAAGAGTCCCACATCTTCCATAGAGTCTGTCAACTGCATCGATACATAAAAATCATTATTAATGACCGCCCCAGCCGCAAGATAACCGTTCACAATGGCCATCTTGTATATTTCAGAAGCAATACCTCCAGAGGCACTGGTAGCTCGTTCATTCTCATTACTACTCCATGCCGCATAAGCAGTTAAAGGTTTTCGAAAATCCACATTCTCAATTATAGGACAAACTTTTTGGCAACGTTCACATTGTACGCAATTAGACATTTCCAATTCCGGATAAACAATGCCTACTTCATTCTCTTTCATCACAATACAGTTCTTACCACAGACAAAAGCACATGCGCCACATCCCGTACATAATTTTTTAGGGGCGAGTTGAATCATCTTTTTATTTTTTTCTTTACTATAGTCAACAATTGAGACCGCTCAGTAGCATTTAATCCAATGGACCAGATCGTTAAGCCACTTGAGAATAAAGACACGATAGATACCAAGCAAAAAGATAAGAAAGTAGTACCTAATCTAGAAGCTAATAATACTGGGATAATTGCACCCAACAGAGAACAAAGAGTACAACGTCCAAAAACGTCTTTCATATAATCAATAACTGGAAAATCCAAAAGTCTGTTTACAATCCATAATCGAAGAAAAAGACTAATGATAGAAATAACCAGTGATATATAAAACACGGAAACTGCAGAATATCCTAATTCAAGGGCTACATAAGAAATAGGTATATTAAACATTACCAATGTACCAACTACAGATTGATAGAGTTTGATGTTTCCAGTTGCGTGCGCCGTGGTCATTAACGGAGTAGCCATTGCGTCCACCGCTGTAATCAAAATAATGAGACGCATAAAAGGTATCACATATTCAGGTATTTGCCCCAACCACAATTTAATAACAAAAGGAGCTTCCACTATAAGTGGCAGCGAAATAAACATGATCAAGAAAAAAGAAAATTTTGAACTGCGAAAGACAAGTTTTGTCATATTCTCTATATCGTCTTGTGCATAATACTTTGTAATTTGCGGACGTACTGCTGTATAAAAGTTTGTAAAGAACTGGCTGACAGCAGAGTTTATTTGAAAAGCAATGCCACGCGCCGCATTCACAGAAGGATTAAAAAATAGGTTAAGCAAGATATTTAAACCCTGACCCTTGACTAGACTAGAAATAGAACCAAACATATTCCATCCTGAATAAGACAATAACTGATTAAATAATTTTTTCTCCCAATAAAACGTATATCTAGCCTCTTCGAATGATCGTACCGAATAAATGAAATAAGTTAGGGTGACCATAAACGATGCTATCAAGAGAAAAAGTCCATAATAAAACAGTCGGTCATCCGCAAGAAACTGGATTAATAGGGCTACAGTCAGCTTCAATATAGCTTCATAAACGCTCACATAAGCATAAATTTTCATTCGTTCGTGAGCTATAATCATTGCATTATAAGGATTATATAAAAGGGTTATGATAGCTGAAATAATTGAAAACTGATAAACCCAGTTTGCTGCTTCCATTTTTTCGGAAGGAATCACCAAACATGTGTTAAGAAACCAAAGGCCAATGGTCTCAGCTAAAAGAACTAATATGATTGCAAATAATATGTATATACTCATAGATATACTAAATACTTGCTTCAGCCGTATCTTATCATTTTTCCCTAATTCAAAAGTGAGAAAACGTTGAGTAGAAACAGACATTGCTCCATTAAGAATCCCCATCATAGCTACTACACCACCAACCACATTATAAATACCAAAATCTTCAACACCCAATGCTGCCAAAACAACTCTACTTGTATAGAGTGTAATCGCCATCATGAAAAACATACGAAAATACAGAAGAAGTGTATTCTTGGCTATGCGTTTGTTATTAATTGAGGTATCTGACATAAATTTAAAGATGTGCACATATAAAATCACTAACTTTATTCACAACTCTTGATATAGGAATGAGAAGAACAATAGCACATTAACAATGTTCACTAAAATCAAGACAAGCCTGGCACACTAATTTTATTTTATCATCACCTTTCACACTGCCTCCTAGCAAATCTAGAAAAACACGTGCAAGATCTTTCTTGCAAAAAGTCAAAGTATCGCCAACTTTTCTCCCACCATATTTAAAGCTAATTTTAACAGCCCCCGAATATTCGAGAACGACCTCATCAAACTCCCATTTTTCAACTTTGTCAACGTACGGTCGTACTATTAACTCTAAATTCATGTTCATCATCTAAATTATTCTCCCCTTTTATACATCTCTTCATAATACCCCTGATAGTCCCCACTTGTCACATCATCCATCCAATCTTGATTATCCAAATACCATCTAACTGTCTTCTCTATACCTTCCTCAAATTGAAGAGAGGGTTCCCAACCTAATTCATTTTTCAACTTATTCGAATCAATTGCATAACGCAAATCATGTCCTTTACGGTCTGTTACATAAGTAATCAAATGATCTGAAGTACCCTCCGGATTACCTAACAAACGATCAACTGTCTTTATAATAACTTTTATAAGATCAATATTTGTCCATTCATTAAAACCACCAATATTATAAGTATCAGCAGTTTTTCCGTTATGAAAAATCAAATCTATTGCCCTAGCATGGTCCACAACATATAACCAGTCTCTCACGTTTTCCCCCTTACCATACACAGGCAATGGTTTACCCTGACGGATATTATTTATAAACAATGGAATCAGTTTCTCCGGAAATTGATAAGGACCATAATTATTGGAGCAGTTAGTCACAATAGTAGGCATACCATAAGTATCATGAAAAGCCCTCACAAAATGATCGCTACCTGCCTTGCTGGCTGAATAAGGACTATGGGGCTGGTATTTAGTTTCTTCCGTAAAGAATGTGCCATCGAATTCCAAAGCACCATAAACCTCATCTGTAGAAATATGATAAAAACGCTTACCTTCGTAACATTCAGGAAGATATTCCCAACTCAACCGGGCAGCCTGTAATAAAGAAAGGGTACCGATGATATTAGTATGAGCAAATGTAAACGGATCTTTTATACTACGGTCTACATGACTTTCAGCAGCTAAATGAATAACTCCATCAATACAGCTTAAAAAGTTCCAATATTTTATCAAAGTCACAGATATCGGCCTTTACAAAGGTATAATTAGGTTGATTTTCGACATCTTTCAGATTGGCCAAATTTCCAGCATAAGTCAGTTTATCCAGATTGATAATATGATATTCAGGATATTTATTGACGAACAAACGTACAACGTGTGATCCAATGAAGCCTGCTCCGCCCGTGATCAATATATTTCGTGTGAAATTCATGTCTATTTTAATAAGCTGATTGTTGTTTCAATTCATGTATACATTTCTGCAAAGAGTCTTTCCAGTAGGGAACAGTGATCCCAAAAGTAGATTTCACCTTTGTTTTATCCAGTACAGAAAAATGAGGACGCTTTACCTTACTGGGAAATTCATCGCTGTGACAAGGTTGAATATCGCACACATTGCCACTCAAGTCACAGATTTCCTTCGCAAAGTCATACCATGAACACACACCCTCATTACTAAAATGATAGATACCTTCTTTATAAAGTTGATTCTCCTCAATCACTTGATAGATAACAGAGGCCAAGTCTCCGGCATAAGTGGGAGTACCAACCTGATCAAAGACTACTTTCAGGGTATCTTTATCAGATGTGAGCTGTCGCATCGTTTTTACAAAATTCTTCCCATAAGGGGAATAAAGCCAGGCGGTACGAAAGATCAGATAATGACAGCCGACCTCTTGTATACTATGCTCACCGGCCAGCTTCGTTTTACCATACACACCCAAAGGATTAGTTTCCCAATCTTCCCGACAAGGGACATTTCTGTCTCCCTGAAAAACATAGTCCGTAGAGACATGTATTAAGGTAGCATCAGTTTCTTTAGCTACAATAGCCAGATTCTCCACTGCCTTATTATTCAATAAATCAGCAGTCGCGAAATCGTCTTCCGCCTTGTCTACATTGGTATAGGCAGCACAATTAACGATGACATGAATTTGGTTGTCATTGACCATTTTACGGATAGAATCACGACTGGTTATATCCAACTCTCCCACATCGGTAAAAATATATTGGTTGGAGCTGGTTGACGACACACGGCGCATCTCATTACCAAGCTGACCGTTAGCTCCTGTCACTAGAATATTCATTGAGCTTAATACAGATTTTCGTTATAATCAAATAACCAGCCGGCTTCTTCCAGACGTTCGTGATGTTGGTCTTTCCCGGAAAGGATTATTTTATCAGCAGGAACCTTCCAGTCGATTTTCAATGCGGGATCATCCCAAGCCAGGGCACCTTCACATTGGGGAGCATAGAAGTTGTCACACCTCTTCCGTCAGGACAACAAAGCCATGGGCAAATCCACGCGGAATAAAGAACTGACGGTGGTTTTCTTCAGTCAATTCCACCGATACATGCTCTCCAAATGTTGGTGAGCCTTTACGGATATCGACAGCCACATCAAGGACAGAGCCTTTAATGACACGTACCAGTTTACTCTGGGCATAAGGTGGTTTCTGAAAATGAAGACCACGTAAAACACCATAGCTGGATTTACTTTCATTATCCTGGACAAAATCTACCTTACGAACCTTTTCTGTAAATTCACGTTGAGAGAAAGATTCGAAAAAGTAACCACGGTCATCTTTAAAAAGGCGGGGTTCAATGATAACAACGCCTTCTATAGCAGTTTTGATTATTTCCACTGTGATTAGTGTTTATTAGTTATTTAGATACCGGAAAGGAATATGGCATTATTCCAGTCCCAGTTCATTTATTACTTTTAAAAGGTACTGGCCATATTGATTCTTTAGCATGGGCTTGGCCAGTTCACGCATTTTATCCGCTGTTATCCAGCCATGGCGCAGGGCAATACCTTCAAGACACGCGACTTTCAATCCCTGACGTTTTTCAATCACTTCAATAAAAGTGCTGGCTTCGGAAAGAGAATCGTGCGTGCCGGTATCAAGCCAGGCAAAGCCACGGCCTAATAGTTGGACCTTTAATTGGTGGTCATTGAGAAATTCCTGATTAACGGTAGTGATTTCTAACTCTCCACGGGGAGAGGGTTGTATATGTTTGGCTACATCCACCACTTTATTGGGGTAGAAATAGAGTCCCACTACAGCGTAGTTAGATTTTGGATTTGTAGGTTTCTCTTCGATGCTCAAAACATTTCCATCCTTGTCAAAGTCAGCAACTCCATAACGTTCGGGATCGGCAACCCAATAACCGAATACGGTTGCTTTCTGCTCTTCCTCGACTGTACGGACAGCCTCCTGCAACATGCGGGTAAAACTTTGGCCATAGAAGATATTATCACCTAATACCAGGCAGACGGAATCATTGCCGATGAAGTCTTCACCAATAATAAAGGCCTGTGCCAGACCATCCGGGGAAGGTTGTTCGGCATATTCAAACCGTACTCCATAGTCGGAGCCATCACCCAAGAGACGCTTGAAGCCCGGAAGATCATAAGGAGTGGAAATGATCAGGATCTCACGGATTCCAGCCAACATAAGGACTGAAATCGGATAATAAATCATGGGCTTGTCAAAGACAGGAAGCAACTGCTTACTCACTCCTTTGGTGATAGGATACAGACGAGTGCCTGAACCACCAGCTAAAACTATTCCTTTCATAAAAGCTTATTTCAATTTTAGAAAATAAGTAAGCTGTTTTGAGATAGACACAAAGTAGCTTTTATTCTGTGTTTATTTAAACGGTTCCACATACCCAACCGGCATATCCGCACAAGCGCACCCCAGCATATTCAACCGGACAGCAATCTTGCTTCTGCCATCTACTGTAACAAGCTCTCCTACAAGTCCTGTCAAAGGACCTTTGACAACACGTACTTTTTCACCACGCGCCAAAGGAGCGCTATTCATACAGATTGCCTCTTCGGAATAGTCGAGCATAAAACGGAAACGGGCCATTTGTTCATCAGGAATGATAGTCGGACTGCTCTCACCGCGCATTACCATATAACGACTAACGGTAGAAAAGGAAAGAACCTCTTTACGTTCTTTAGGATCAGCATGTACAAAAACCATCATCGGAAGCAACACGGATTCAACCACTTTACGGCGGTCACTCCATTGATGTACTTCTTGCTGGACCGGTACAAAATTTTCAATCCCCATTTTATCTAAACGCTCGGCTACTTTCTTCTCATG
>ERZ791746.2387-NODE-2387-length-10731-cov-3.305826_pt1 | contig 10731 bp, 8 predicted proteins | sample MGYA00510038_ERZ791746 | MGnify/ENA primary metagenome ERZ791746 (study PRJEB30046, sample SAMN00792018) | human gut metagenome | study: EMG produced TPA metagenomics assembly of the A metagenome-wide association study of gut microbiota in type 2...
TAAAATGGGGAGAAATTTCTCATTTTAACTTGTACTAAATCTTGACATAGGACCATTTTGACTGCTTCTGACGAGGAAATGAATATTATTATGGGGCTGGATATTGGTGGTGATGATTACATCACAAAACCATTTAAGTTGGGAGTTTTGGTGTCAAGAATAAATGCTTTGCTTCGGAGAGCAAAGGACTTTAATTCAACTGATACAGAACTGCAATCAAATGGAATTAAGGTGCTTTTGCTGCAGGGACAAGTATTCAAAAATGAGAAGCTGATTGATTTGACTGCCGCAGAATATAAGCTGCTTTGTTTGTTCATGAAAAATCCCAATGTGGTACTTACAAAGGAACAGATACTGGATAAGCTGTGGGATTGTGAGGGTAACTATATTGACAGCAGTACGCTTACTGTATATATGCGCAGATTGAGAATGAAGATTGAGGATAATCCGAGTGAACCGCAAATGTTATTAACGGTACGACGTATGGGCTATAAGTGGAATGTTTTGGGTTGAGGTGTTCTATGAAAATATTTGTAAATAAAGACATAAAACATTTTTTTCTTGCAATAATGGTCGTTCTTGTAAATTTCCTTGTCCTGACGGAAGTATTGATTTGGGTGCTGTATGAGAAATTTTCTTTTTGGGTACTGTTACTTTCTTTATTGACAACGTTTGCAATTTTGATGGTCTGTTTTTTGTATTTTCTCAGACAAAACAAAATGTTGGAGGATGCGGTATCACAGATTAATTCTTATCTTGCAGGAAATGTAAATGCCCGTATTGAATGTGATGATGAGGGCGAATTATATAGATTATTCCATTCAATAAATTCACTAGCTGCGGTGTTAAACGCCCATGCAGCGAATGAAGCAAGGGAAAAGGAATTTTTGAAAAATACTATATCTGATATATCGCATCAATTGAAAACGCCGTTGGCAGCACTGAATATTTATAATGGTTTGTTGCAGGATGAAGCGGAGGAACTGCCAAACATAAAAGAATTTGCCACACTATCAGAACAGGAACTTGATCGTATTGAAACATTGGTTCAAAGTCTTTTAAAGATTACAAAGCTGGATGCCGGCTCCATTGTGATTGAGAAAAGTATGGAGAGCGTAGCTGATATGATGCAGGATGTTGAACTGCATTTTGCATATAGGGCCAGACAGGAACAGAAGGAAATCCTTTTGTCTGGATCAGAGGATATTTCACTCCTTTGTGACCGTGACTGGCTGATCGAAGCCATAGATAATATTGTAAAAAATGCGCTCGACCATACAGCAAATGGGGATACAGTTCGCATTGAATGGAAAGCTTTATCCAATGCCGTTCAAATCTCTATAAAAGATAACGGCTACGGGATTCACCCGGAGGATTTACACCATATTTTCAAGAGGTTTTATCGTAGCCGTTTTTCAAAGGATAAGCAAGGAATTGGACTTGGTCTGCCTTTGGCAAAAGCAATCATTGAAGCACATAGCGGCTCCATTGAGGTTGACAGCGAATTGGGCAGAGGGACGACTTTCACAATGAATTTTCTGATTCCTACAAAATTGTAGGCTGACTGTAGCCTTGCAGTAATATTCATGTGCTATTCTTTCAGACATAGGACAGGGGCAAAGTCAACCTGCCTAATATTAAAATCATTGAGAAAGAGGTGTTTGCACTATGAACTTATTAGAGGTCAATAATATTTGTAAGACCTATGGCAGCGGAGAGACCGCTGTGAAGGCATTGAAAAATGTCAGTTTTTCCGTTCCAAAAGGTGAGTATGTAGCGATTGTCGGGGAGTCTGGTTCTGGAAAAAGTACACTCCTAAACATGATTGGTGCTCTGGACACGCCAATGTCGGGCAAGGTAATGATTGATGGAAAGGATATTTTCTCCATGAATGATCGAAAACTTACTGTGTTCCGGCGCAGAAATATTGGCTTTATCTTTCAGGCGTTCAATCTTGTTCCGGAGCTTACTGTAGAGCAGAATATTATTTTTCCGGTACTTCTTGATTATCAGAAACCCGACAAGAAGTATCTGGAAGAACTGCTTACTGTTCTGAATTTGCAGGAGCGCAGAAATCACTTGCCGAGCCAGTTATCCGGTGGTCAACAGCAGAGAGTAGCGATTGGACGAGCACTTATTACCAGACCGTCACTCATACTCGCTGATGAGCCGACAGGAAATCTGGACACACAGAACAGTAGTGAGGTCATTGCTTTGCTGAAAGAGGCATCGAAAAAATACGAACAGACTATCATCATGATTACTCACAATCGCAGCATCGCACAGACTGCAGATCGTGTATTGCAGGTATCAGATGGTGTACTAACTGATTTCGGGAGGTGTAGGGAATGAGAAGTTATTTAAGTCTTGTGCCCATCTCTGCAAAAGTACATAAACGTCAGAGTCGAATGACACGAATTTGTATCATTCTTTTGGTGTTTCTCGTAACATCTATCTTCTCTATGGCTGATATGTGGACGGATGCAGAAACAACAGCAATGCGTCATAATCATGGAGACTGGCATATTGCTTTACAAAATGTTTCGGAGGATGAAGCAGAACAGATTAGAAAGAACTCTGGAGTTGCAGTTTCTTCTTGGTACGATGAGATAAATACCGATGCAGAACAGAATTATTACATAGATGGTAAAAATGCAGTTTTATATGGCATTGAGGAAAGCTACATTACAGATATTATGAAGTATCCGACAGAGGGAGTGTACCCGCAGAATGAAAATGAAGTTGCTCTTAGTGCTGATGCAAAAGAACTTTTTAGTGTAAAGATTGGAGATGAAATTACTTTAGATACTCCTATGGGAGACGTTAAATATACCATTTCCGGATTTTATGAGGATGATACAGAGTATAACGATATTATTGGTGGATGCTGTGTGTTTATGAATCGGAAGGCTTTTGACGAAATCCGTAGGCTTAACGGTATAGAGTCTGCATCTCAATTCTACATTCGTTTCCAAAATGAAAACGGTCTGAAGAAAACGATTGCAGATATAATGCAACAATATAATCTGACTGCCGAAAATGTAAAGGAGAATACAGCTGTTTTAGGAATGTTGGGAGCCAGCAGTAACGAAAGTGTAAATGGACTTTATCCATTGGCAGTGGCTTGTTTTGTTATTATATTGATTGCAGGTGTATTTATGATTTCAAGCTGTATGAATAGCAATGTGGCACAACGGACAAAGTTTTTCGGTATGATGCGTTGTATTGGTGCAAGCAAGCAGCAGATAATCCGTTTTGTCAGGCTTGAAGCACTAAACTGGTGTAAAACGGCAATCCCGATGGGCTGTGTATTAGGGATAGTGACCTGTTGGATATTATGTGCAATCTTAAGGTTTTTTGTGAAAGGTGAATGGGTTGATATGCCACTTTTTGCGGTAAGTATAAACGGTATTCTTTGCGGCGCTTTAGTTGGTGTCATTACTGTATTTATTGCAGCCCATTCTCCGGCGAAGCAAGCAGCTATGGTTTCTCCGGTTGCGGCGGTATCTGGCAATGCAGATATGTCTAAAAATGTTAATCATGCAGCCAAAACAAGATTTTTAAAAGTTGAAACATCACTGGGCATCCATCATGCAACCGGCACGAAGAAAAATTTATTCCTTATGACAGGATCCTTCGCACTTATGATCGTGCTTTTTTTGGCATTTTCTGCCTGCCTTGATCTTGTGCATAAGCTTCTCCCATCAGTGACCAGCAAATTCACACCGGATATTACAATTGCAAGCCAAGATGACACGAATTCTTTGGATGGGAATCTTCCGGAAAAAATAGCTGAAATAGAGGGCGTAGAATCGGCTTTTGGTATGATGACACGCACAGCATTATCCGTTGAGGTTAATGGCAATGAAACAGAAATTGATTTGTTTTCCCATGATAAGACTCTGCTTGATACATTCAAGAAGTCAGTAATCAGCGGTGATATATCAAGAGTTTATGAAGATGGGAATTATGCGATGGCAGTATATAATCAAGATAACCGTTTGGATGTCGGGGATAAAATTAAGATTGGAAACCAAGAACTTGAGATTGTCTGCGTTACTTCCGAGGGTGTAGGAAGTGTCAGCGGTGCACCGACTGTGGTCTGCTCGGAAAAAACCTTTATGCGTCTGACGGGAGAGTGCAGATTTGCTATGATAAGTGTAGTATTGAAAAAAGATGTATCGGAGGCGGCAGTAAGTAAAATTCGTGATTTGGCGGGCGATTATTTATTTGTAGATAACCGGGAAGAAAATAGTGACATCAACGGTTCTTATTGGGTATTCCGAATTGCATCATATGGCTTTCTGGCAATCATTTCTCTGATTACGGTGCTGAATATTACAAACAGTATTTCCATGGGTGTATCTGCAAGGATAAAGCAATATGGAGCTATGCGTGCTGTTGGTATGGGAAGCGGGCAGGTTGCGAAGATGATAACTGCTGAAGCAGTCACATATGCTATCTGCGGCACAGCTGCCGGAATTGTACTTGGGCTGCTACTTCACTATCTGATTTATGCAAAGGTTGTTATTACTCATTTTGGCGGTTCATGGAATATTCCTTTTACTGCTATTGCAATTGTACTTTTACTGGTTGCTTTCTCATGTATTGTGGCGATATATGCTCCAGCAAAACGTATCCGCAATATGGCAATTACGGCAACAATCAACGAATTATGATGCATAGTTGGTAGGAGAGATATAAAAATGTGAAAGTTTTATTATTAACATTTGAGGAGAATGAAGAGGATACTCTTACCCGTATTTTGTCGTGTATAGGTAATAGAACAGAGATTTTGGAATATGAAGATAAAGGTATACTTCAATTTGAAGGACTTTGTATTGACAAGTATAAGCGGAACGTGGTTCGTGAGGAAAATGAGATTGAACTGACATATACTGAGTTTGAAATTCTATTGTTGTTAGCCAACAATCCAGGCAGAGTGTTTAGCAAAGAGCAGATATATGATAGTGTTTGGAAAGAACCATATTCCGGCGATTACAATATTGTCATGAGTCATATTCGCAACATACGGGAAAAGATAGAAGATAACCCAAGCAAGCCAGTTTACATACAGACGGTTTGGGGAGTCGGTTATAAATTTAATAACAAACTAAAATGAGCAGGTATTGCAGAGTGTTTGTAATATCTGCTTTTTATATGGCTGATAATAATGTTAATATCACAAAATGAAGATTTTTCTTGATAAAAAACGTGGCAAGGTATAGTATAAATATACTAGGTGTATTGTGCACATTTTGGATTGAGGTGTCGCAAATGAGGATTGTTGATTTATTTTCAGGAGCAGGTGGATTAACCTTTGGTTTCTACTATAATAGAGAAAATAACACATTTGTTAGAAATGAAAATTGTAATATTATTTTTGCGAATGAATATGATCATGCGGCAGCAGAATCGTTTCGTATTAATTTCCCGGATATTAATATGATTAATCAAGATATAAAGGAATTAACAGAAGAACAGGTCAGAGCATTAATAGGAGAAGAAGAGGTTGATTTAATTATAGGAGGTCCGCCGTGTCAATCCTATAGTACTATTGGTCGTAGAGTATATGATGATAAAGCAAAATTGTATAATGAATATTATAGGATGCTGTCAATAATTAGACCTAGAATGTTTCTATTTGAAAATGTAAAAGGAATGTTATCAATGAAAGATGAAAAAGGGAATTTGGTCATTGATAATATAAAAAATATGTTTGAGAATATCAATGAAGAATTAGGATATAATATTGTGTATGATACAATAGATGCTGTGAATTACGGAGTTCCACAGCATAGAGAAAGAGTATTTATTATTGGCATTAGAAATGACTTAGATATAGAGTGGGATTTTAATCAATTAGAAGTAGAGCCAGAACAATTAACTTTGGAGGAGGCTATATCGGATTTGCCGCATATTGCATCTGGAGAAAATATTCATGAATATGGAGAGGAACAGCCGGAAAATGATTATCAAAGATTGATGCGAGGTACAAATACTGAACTTTCCGCACATTTTTTAGCTGTATATGGGGATAAAATACAGACAATTATGGATAATGTAATCCAAGGGGAGGGAAAGGATTACATTAATTCTTTGGTTGATCAAGGCATACTAGAAGAGCAATATAGATTAACCTCTGGATATAAAAATACATATGGAAGGTTATATGCGAATCAACCCTGTACAACCATTACAAATAATATGTCAACGCCATCTGGTTTAAGATGTATACACTATGAACAAAATCGAGCTTTAACACCTCGTGAAGGAGCACGAATTCAGTCTTTTCCGGATTGGTTTCAATTTACGGGAAATAAAAGAGAAATAAAAACACAAATAGGAAACGCAGTACCACCATTACTAGCGATGAAGTTTGCAGAACAGTTGGAGGAAATTTTAGGATAGTGGGGTGAAATCGTGCAGAATACAGAAAGTACAATTTATTTTAATTTTTCATATTTTGCGTTACGCCTTTTGGGAAAAGGGTTGTATTCTAATCATTGGACGGCAATTGCTGAGTTGGTGGCTAATGGATTAGATGCACAGGCGGATTCTGTAAAAATCTATATAAATTTAATAGATCAAGAAAATGCTTCAATTGAAATTTTTGATAATGGTTCAGGAATGGATTACAATGATTTATCTGAAAAATATGTACTTATTGGGAAAGATAAGCGAGAAGATGACCAGATAAGTGAAGAGATAAAGAAACAATTAATGGGCAGAAAAGGGATTGGAAAGTTAGCTGCTCTATATATGTCTAATAAATATTATTTGGTTTCAAAGAAAAACGGTAAAGAAACGGCATGGTGTTTAGATGCATCGAATGTTAAAGATTCGGATATTCCAAAACTTGATAAGTGTATAGTATCAAATATAGGGATAGAATGTTATCAAGAATGGGAAAAAATCCAGACGGGTACATTAATAAGATTGACTAATGTAAATCTTACAAATTTTGGTGTAAAAACATTAGAAGGATTAAAAGCTAGGCTATCTGATTTTTATTTAACAGATGAGTTAAAGGGAAAAATAGAAGTTTGTGTTATAAATAATGCTGGTGATAATATAAGCTTTGAGGAAGTAAAAAAATCAATTGCTTTTAAAAATTTTTATGCTTTTTACAATAATACTGATGTGGATTTAGAATCTAAATTGTCTAAGTATGTAAAAATCGGTAGTACAATTGAAGAGATAACAGAGATTCCTAGAAAAGTCCAAGTATTAGATGCGAATAATTATGAAATAGAGGGTAAGAAAAATTTTATAAAAGCTGACGGAACACTAACAAAAGAAAAAATGCCATATCGTATGACTGGATGGATTGGTATTCATACATCGATTAAAAAGGTAGAGGCACAGTGGAATGATGAGGAATATCTAAAAAATAAAGTATATAGACCGAATCAGCTGAGATTATATGTTCGAAATAAATTGGCAGTTGAAAACTTTCTTGATTATGTGAAAAATACACAGGCATTTGCAAATTATATTGAGGGTGAAATCAGTTTTGATATATTGGATGATAATGAATTAGGAGATATTGCAACTTCAAACAGACAAGGATTTGTTGAAGACAATGAAAGAGTTCAGTTATTGATTGATATATTAAAACCAATTATTAATGCACTTATTCGTGCAAGATCTAATATTGGTACACAAATAAATAATGAGGAAAAAGAATTTCGAAGAGCGGAAACTGAGAGAATAGAAAAGGAAAGAAGGGAAGAGGAAGAGAGACGCATCAAGGCAGAACGAGAGAGAGAAGCTGCAGTTGCACAAAAAGAACAAGCGGAAAAAGAAAAAAATGAGCAAGAAAAGAGAGCAGAATTATTAAATGCACATTTGGGAAGTGAGAAGAAAAGAAATCATTTTTTAGTAGATTCACTTGATGAGGATCAAATAAATTTTGCTAAACGGTTGCATATGATACGCATAAATTCTTCTACGATTTCTAAAGTTGTAAAAAACAATGTCATGAAATTAAAACGAGGAAAATTCAAAGAAGAAGATGCATGGGATTGTTTGAAAAAAATTTCTTATTTAAATTCGAGAATGCAGGCTGTATTAGAATATAGTGCAATGGCACAATTTAATACTAAAGAAGAGTTTATGGAAGGGAATCTTTTTGACTTCATAGAAGAATATGCCATGAATATTTTGAATCGTTCTGACAGGCTTAAAGTTCAGGTCGTTCGAAGTGATACTGAGGGAATAGAAATGAAATTCGTTCCACAGAATATTGCTATTATTTTGGATAATGTAGTTAGCAATTCCACAAAATATAATGCGAATGAATTAAGAGTTTTATTAGGAAAAGATGAAAAACAATATACAATAGATTTTATTGATGACGGTGATGGTGTTAGTTCTGATATAGCTGACTTGAATGAACTGTTTGAGTTTGGTAAAGGATATACTTTAACAGGAACTGGCGTGGGTTTGTATCATATAAAAGATATTGTAGAAAAAGATTTGCAAGGAACTGTGACGATAGAGTCCGAACCCCAGAAAGGGTTTGCATTGCATGTGAGGTTTGGTAAAGTATGAGATACGATTTGAACATATTGTGGGTTGAAGATACAGCAACCTACTATGAAGAAACAAAAGAAATCTTGGAAACATATGCGGAGGATAATGGAATCTCATTAAAGTTTCATTATATACAAGATGTAAATGTGTTTTTTGAGAAAATAAAAAATAATGAGAAGGGTTTTAGACTTTATGATATCTTTTTCATAGATTATTCATTATCATCTGGAATTGTAGGTAGTCAATTAATAACAGATTTAAGAGCTAAAAATATGGACTCAGATATTCTTTTTTATTCGTCGGATAAAGAAAGTGAGATACGAAGGATAATAGAAGAAGATATAGGTTCATTTGAAGGAGTTTATGTCGCGAATAGAGATAATTTTGATGACAAAAGTTATTTGTTAATTAATAAGAATGCAAGACGTTTGACGTCTTTGTCGAATATTCGAGGTTATCTTATGGACCAAACCTCTGAGAACGATTTTACAGTACAGTCATATATTTTATATAAATTTGATAAGCTTACATCGGTACAAAAACAAGAAATTTCGAACATACTATTGGAATACATAAAGACAAAAAAACATGAATTTACTGAAAAAGTTGATGATCAGATTGCTAATTTGGAAAAAGATGGAATAAAAAATATAAACAAAATTCTTGGCTTAAGTAGTGAACTTTTTCCAATTAGTTTGAAATATGAAATATTTGCGAAGATGTTAGAATATGATTCAGAATTGACTTTTGATGATGTGACAGTAGAACAGTATTTGAGTGAAATCGTAAAAGCAAGAAATACATTGGCACATAAAAAATTAGATGTTTGTAGGACACAGGAATACATACTTTATTATGACACTATGAGACAATTAGAAGCGAGAAAATGCCCAGAAGATTGTATTGAACATAGTGAAAACTATAAAATATCTATTAATGAGTGGAATGAACTTAGGAAAAAAATACATGCATTTGGAAACGAAGTTGATGAAACTCAGAAAAAATTACAAAAAATTGAAGCGGAGACAAATTAGTTACATAATAAACCGCAGTATGGTATTCCTTTCTATATTGCAGAAGATATTGTTTCGGGAGAAAACTATATTTCCCATAATGATATTTATTAGTATCATATGAAAGAGTGGGTTAATATATCCGCCAGATGATAAAATATAGCAAATTCCATTTTATTCAATCATTGTTTGCATATATTATAATCTTTTCAAAAATAGGTGTTCATCGAAATTGTCCGACAATCACTCTATACACGTGATATACAAACGACCTCAAAACCCCAGTAAATCTGAGGACACCTCAGAAGCTGCGATGATTGCCCAGGGCGTGTGCTAATAAATTAACAATAAATGAATAATTATTCAAAAATTGAGAACCCTACACATTGCAGGAAAACGCAAAAGTGTAGGGCTTTTGTGTTTTGCCAGATGCATGAAAATGCAGTAAAGTAAGCGGTTTATACATGAGAGAAGGAGATAAGTTACAAGTAATATACATATAATATACGCGTAGTATACAAACGGTTTTGCATAATATACAAGGATGATTCGACTAAAATGTATTTTTATAAAATAGGGTAAAAACATAGCACAGGATAATCAATGAAATTACGATTTATTTTGAACAAGAATTTTGAAATGGAGATTGTCAGTTTATGTAAATTGTGATACATTACCGACATGAGAAGTAATCGTGTACAGAGTGGTAGCCTCCCAGACTAGAGATAGAGGGGAGGTGGTGCTGATGGATATGTATGAAGTTTTAAGCCTGTTATTTTTAGGCGGTTCATTTCTAATCGCACTGCTTGCCTACATAGATAGGAACAACAAGCGAAAATAAATAAGCCACTCCTGTCTTGGCGGACGAGTGGCTTATTAAATAACCATTTACGAGGCTAACCACTTTGTGGGCGGTTGCTTCTCTTTATATTTATTATAGTATGAGGTGGGTAAATTTTCAAGACATAAATTTGTGGAAGTTGGATTTAGTTTATTTCAGAGTGAGATAGTAGTATACGCGTAATATACAAAAATGTTTGAAATCCCCATGAATACTGAATACCTGTGCTGAGGCTATGCTTGCTCAGGGTGCTTGCTAATTAAGAATTTCTAAGATAATATAAGATATTGAGAAGTCCTGGAAATATTGAATTTCCGGGGCTTTTCTTTATGTATTGAA
>ERZ791746.2388-NODE-2388-length-10730-cov-15.118876_pt1 | contig 10730 bp, 8 predicted proteins | sample MGYA00510038_ERZ791746 | MGnify/ENA primary metagenome ERZ791746 (study PRJEB30046, sample SAMN00792018) | human gut metagenome | study: EMG produced TPA metagenomics assembly of the A metagenome-wide association study of gut microbiota in type 2...
CTGGAAAAAACGTGAGGTCAAGGGTTCGCAACTTAGGGATACAATCGGAAACTTATGAAATTAGACACTAGCTCCTAGCTTCCAGGAAAGCTGGCCAGCCTACGGCACGAATGACTGACGGGAATACCGGGTGGAAGCGCCGCAGGCTGTGGAGCCTTCCTAACAGCTAGCCGCTAGAAGCTAGGAGCTCCATGCGAGTGACTCTACCCGTCAGCATGCAAAACCCATCAGCTCTACAAACCGAAATAGCCCTCATTCGACTTCTCTCGATTTACTTGTGCTCATCTGTTATAATAGAAGAGAATCAATGTGAGATGATGACTTCCACCATGGGAAGTCTTTTGAAAGGAGTTTTTTATGACAGCAGATAACCTGACCTTTTCCCTGGAAATTGATTTCATTCCTGATATCCAGGAAGGGAGAAGTGAATTCAAGAAAAAGATGAAAGAAGTGGCCGACAAACATGAGGGCACTTACATTCTGGACCCCAAAGGCCGTCCCATCATTTCCGGTCTGGCAAAGGATGACGTGGAAGACACCCTGAAAGACCTGGGCCTCCTGGCCTTCGGTTCCTGGCCTTCCTGCATTCTCACCTGCACCATGACTACGCCTCTCCCCATCCGGGCCGTAGGCATGTCCGACGGCTGGGATATTTACACCGGCAAGAAAACATTCTTTGCCTTCGCCCAGTTCCCCGCCGATGCCCTGGCCATCATGACCAAAGCCTGCACTTACTACCTAGAACATGAAAATTACCAGTCCCTGGAAGAATTCATCGACCACATGGGCTACGAAGCCTTCCGGGATGCGGTGCTTGGAAACACCATGCCCGGCGCTTCCAATGAAGGCACCGCCGATTACTACGGCGGATTCGGCGCCTCCGACGTACCGCCGCTGCAGGAAGGAGACTTTGTCCGTCCGGAAAACAACATCATGCAGATCATCCAGGTTTACCCGGAAATGGGACCATTCCTCATGGAATACGGCATGTCCTGCGTGGGCTGCTTTGTTTCCTACGATGAAAATCTCTGGCAGGCAGCCCAGTCCCACGGGATGGATGTCTTTGAAATCATCGGCGAAATGAATGAGTTCATTGCGGACAAGTACAAGAAACCTCTCCTCACCAAGGATACGCCCATGGAAACGATCCTGACCCTGTACCCACAGCTGCTTCCTGTATTCCAGAATAAAAATATCGCCATGCCTACGGACATGAAGACCACCATCGGCACCATGTGCCAGGATGCGGGAGTCGACACGAACGCTCTCATCGCCCAGTGCGATGAACGTCTCCGTGGCAAGGATGAAATGTAATTCGAATATCCGTTAACGCAAGAGCATCGCAGGAATGGAAGTCCATTCCTGCGATGCTCTTTTGCTTGTGCACGAAATGTATGAAATATTTCAGTATTGCGAGCTGTCAGATGAGGTTGGTGAGTGGCCCAAACGGGGTCAATGGAGCTAAGGGTTGTGGGTGAACATCGCTGCGCTCGTTCACCGGGTTGTAGGTGCTTCGCACCAGGGGCATAAGGTGTTACAGCCTCCTTCCCTGGAAGGCGAGGTGTCCTGCAGAGGACCCTCGAGCCGGGCCCAAGTTTGCGCCTTTACTGCACACTAAGGCGCTTTCCTTTTGCGGCCCGGCAGTGGCGCCGAAGGCGACGGAGGTTAGCTGTAGGAAGCGCCGCAGGCTGGCCCACAACCCTTAGCCCCATCCATCCGAGTGGCCCGCCGACCCACCTCTCGTTACCATCAGCTTGACAAGCCGCAATAGTTTCAAGCCTCCGTTATGTTCTGTAAGAACAGAGACAGCCGCTCGAAGAATAGCCGATTCGCTTCTTTTTCTCTCTTTCGGGGTTCCTTCAGGTGATGCTTGGCTGATTTCCTTGCTTTCTTCGCCTCGTACCGTTCCATAAGGAGCCGGTCTATATTATCCTTCGTATACTGCCAGCCATCCTGATGGAATACGAAGGCTCCCTTTGCCAGCGCCATGGCCGCCAGGCCATAGTCCTGGGTCACCACCACATCGCCTTTAGAGATATGGGAAGTGAGCGCAAAGTCAGCGGCATCTGCGCCTTTGTCCACCAGGAAGACCTGACTCCTGTCGGATATGATCCGGTGGCTGGTATCGCAGAAAATCATCGTCTCCAATCCATAAAGGGAAGCGGCCTCTTCGGTTTCCCTGATCACCGGGCAGCCATCGCCGTCGATAAGAATCTTCATAGCTCTCCTTCCTGATGTGATAATGATGAAGATATGCCAATTTCAGTTTGTCGAGCTGATGGGTTTGGCGCTGATGGATAGAGTCATTCGTGCGAAGCTTCTAGCTGTTAGCTGCTAGCTTCTAGGAAAGCTGGCCAGCCTACGGCACGAATGACTGACGGGAATACCGGTTGGAAGCGCCGCAGGCGGATCATCCTTCCTAGCTGCTAGTCGCTAGAAGCTAGGAGCTCCATGCGAGTGACTCTATCCGCAAGCATGCCAACCGCCAAACCCCAACAGCTCGACAAACCGCAATTGTCCGATTTTCTCCATCTACCCATGAAAAAAGCCGTGAAAAATGGACATCCATTTTTCACGACCCTTTGATGCAATACTCTTATTTCATTTTCCAGCCGGATTTCTTCAGCATGGTCACCACCGGAACGATGATAACGGCGGAAACGATTGCTTCCGGTACGCCATTTACACCGACAATACCAAGAATCGTTGCTCCTACTGCTTCTACGGAAATTCCCTTGGATGCTGCATAAGGAGCGCCCACCAGGAGGAAGAAGGAACCCAGGAAGAGGACCGTGTTGCAGAGGGATCCGCCGATGGCCGCTACGGCTGTACGGATACCTTCCCGACCGGGCATATGTTTATACAGGAACCAGGCAAAGAGTCCGATACAGATTCTTGGAACGATGCAGATAAAGGCATCGTAGAAAGGATTATACTGCAGCGCAAACTGCAGGAGCAGGCTCGGTGCCCGCAGACTCTGGATGAAAGAGAACAGGCCAAATAGGAAACCTACAAGGGCCCCTACTTTAGGGCCGCCGGCAATGGCACCGATAATGGTAGGAATATGCAGGATTGTCGCATCCATGACCACCAGCGGAATGAATCCATATCCCGTAAGGCCGAGAAAAATAGTAATGCCCGCCAGAAGTCCTGACACCGTAAGCTGGCGGATACTCAAAAATACGTGACTTTCCTGGGGGGCATGATTGACTTTTTCCATTTTAAAAACCTCCGTTCTTACTCTCCATGAGATATAAGCCGTAAAATTTGGCGATATACTCACTCTGCGGTCCGGCTCCCACGACATATGATACCGGCAAAGCAGGGTCCCTTTATCTGCCAACTGTAATTATAGCGACAAAACGGTCCTTGTCAACCCTTACGCCTTAAAAATCCATGCCGTCAGCTTTTCCGCTCCCATGAGCGCAAGGCCCGTAAGCCAGAGATCAGAGAGATAAGGAAATACGGACAGGTACGACGGATCCAGGTAGGCTCTCCAGTTTCCATTTCCCGTAATCCTTGCGGAAATAACCACGGGAATAAAGAGCAGGAGCAGCCAGAAGATGGCGGTAAATACAGAAGTCACAATGCGGTGGCTCTTTTCTCCCTTCTGTGCGAGAAAGAGAAAAATACCGAAGGTCATCATGGCGATAAGAATTTTCCCATAGAAAACGAAGCCAAAGATTTCCATCAGGAAAAAGGAGGCCGTAAAGGGATCGAGCCGCATCCCTCCGACATAATAGAGCCAGAGGAAAGCCGCCATGGCGGTACCGGGGATAAGGCCGCTGAAGTAGGAAGAGCCCAGCCAGAGGCTCCAGATGCCTCCTTTTTCTTTGAGGCTGTAATAGAGGCCTGTCACCTTCCGCACCAGTACAAAGTCAAGGATAATGAAGAAGGACAAGGCAATAAAAGCACCGATTCCCACAGGAACGGGAGTGGTCTTCCAGGCTCTGTCAATGGCAGGCAGATAGTTCCAGAAAACCACCATTTCCACAAGGACCAGAGACAGCCAGAGAGGAAGGTGCGCCGCCGCCCGGGCCGCCCCAAGTTCACTGCCCCATCCCTTCGTCTGGACCAGGTAAAATATAAAAGGCACCAGAAGTCCCATGACCCAGTAGGCAATGATTCCGGCGGAAAGGGAAAAAGCCGTGTGCACCACGAATCCCCCCAGCCCCCAGGGCACTGTCAGTGCCAGGAGCCAGAGGATCTGTTTTATGAAATCTTTATTTTTTAACATCCTATCACCTCAATGGTCTTATTGTATCACAACGGGCGTATGACGTACTGCCAATTTCAGTTTGTCGAGCTGATGGGGCGACGCTGGTGGGTAGAGTCATTCGTGCGGAGCTTCTAGCTGTTAGCTGCTAGCTTCTAGGAAAGCTGGCAAGCCTACGGCACGAATGACTGGCGGGAATACCGGGTGGAAGCGCCGCAGGCGGATCAGCCTTCCTAACAGCTAGCCGCTAGAAGCCAGGAGCTCCATGCGAGTGACTCTATACGCAAGCATGCCAAACCGTTCGCTCCAACAGCTCGTCAAACCGCAATTTGACTGCCGGCCACGCAAAAACCGCTCCTGGGAGCGGTTTTGGTCATACTTATTTCTTCTTTCCTTTTTTGGCAGGGCTGTCTTTCTTCCGTTTCTGGCGCATATTCTTTCCCTTGTGCCCCAGAGCCTTATGTTCCTTCTTCTTAGTGGGCTTGTACATGCCGGGAGTGACCACATTCTTCTTCGGTTTTCCCTTCCGTACTTTCCGGATATTTCCCTTTTCATCATACCGGGTAATGGTCTCGGAAATGGATTTTTCCAGCTTCCGGAGGAGAAGGCCATCTTCCGGTGTGGCGTAGGTAATGGCGATGCCCTTTGTGCCAGCCCGGCCGGTACGGCCGATGCGGTGGACATAGTATTCCAGGTTTCTTGGAATATCGTAATTGAACACGTGGGTAATGCCCTCTACGTCCAGTCCCCGCGCAGCAATGTCCGAAGCCACAAGAATCTGGATTTTCGCCTTTTCAAATTCGCGGATTACCTGGTTCCGCTGACCCTGGCTCATGTCTCCATGGATCTCATCCACCACAAAATCCGTCTCTTCCTGAAGTTTCCCTGCAACATCATGGGCTTCCTCCCGGGTATTGCAGAAGACAACGGCCATGTAAGGGTTCATTTCCGTCAGCTGCTTCACGAGGAGCTTGAATTTCCGGGGCTTTGTGGTTTCATAAACCCGCTGTTCCACGGTGGAAGCAGCCACTTTTTCGGAGACATCCACCACCGCCGGGTGGCGCATGTATTTCCTGGCCAGCCGCACCGCTTCCTCCGGCATGGTGGCAGAGAAGAGGAGGAGCTGCCTGTTTTTCGGCGTTTCATCTACCAGTGCTTCGATATCTTCCCGAAACCCATTGGCCAGCATCTGGTCCGCTTCATCCAGGATGACCGTCTTTATCTGGGATAAGTCAAGGCTCTTCCTGCGGATGTGGTCCAGAAGACGGCCAGGGGTACCGATAATCACCTGGGGATCCCGTTTCAGCTTCTGGAGCTGGTTTTCTATGGTCCTGCCACCGATGATATCCACTCCGTCCAGCCCCAGTTCCAGGGCAAAGGGACGGAACACGTCAAAGACCTGTTTGGAAAGTTCCCGGGTCGGTGTCATAATGAGGACCTGGGTAGCTCCCTTTTCCTTATCCACCCGCTGCATAGTGGGGAGAAGATAAGCCAATGTCTTGCCGGTACCGGTCTGGGCACGGCCGATGAAATCTTTTCCTTTAAATATGGATGGGATAGCTGCCTGCTGGATAGGTGTAGGCACCTTGATTCCCTGCATTTTTAAAAGGGACGTCAGCTTGTCTCCTACCCCAAGTGCTGCAAAAGCGTTCATAGTTCCTCCTGTAGTCAAAATCATCATTTTCTTGGAATCATTATATCATACGAAATTCATTTCCAAAGCCTGAAGGGTATTAAAAAAGCTCTCAAGGCATTAGCCTTAAGAGCTTACATTTTAGTGGTGCGGTCGGAGAGATTTGAACTCTCACGGATTACTCCACTACCGCCTGAAGATAGCGCGTCTGCCAGTTCCGCCACGACCGCATATAAAATTGAACAACGAGGAAATTAAGGAAATTGTGGTGCGGCTGGTGAGACTTGAACTCACACGATCGAAAGATCACTACCCCCTCAAAGTAGCGCGTCTGCCATTCCGCCACAGCCGCATATATGGTGCCTCAGAACGGAATCGAACCGTTGACACAAGGATTTTCAGTCCTTTGCTCTACCAACTGAGCTACCGAGGCAAAAATGTGGCGACCCGGATCAGATTTGAACTGACGATCTCCGCCGTGACAGGGCGGCATGTTAGACCACTACACCACCGGGCCGTTTGGTGGGCGATAACAGGATCGAACTGCTGACATTCTGCTTGTAAGGCAGACGCTCTCCCAGCTGAGCTAATCGCCCACATTGGTGACCTGTGCGAGATTCGAACTCGCGAACCCGCCGTGAAAGGGCGGTGTCTTAACCACTTGACGAACAGGCCACATATGGTGATCCATCCGCGACTCGAACGCGGGACACCTTGATTAAAAGTCAAGTGCTCTACCGACTGAGCTAATGGATCGTTGGCAGGGGTAGTAGGATTCGAACCTACGCATGACGGAGTCAGAGTCCGTTGCCTTACCGCTTGGCGATACCCCTATGGCTCCTGAAGCAGGGTTCGAACCTGCGACATCGTGATTAACAGTCACGCGCTCTACCGGCTGAGCTATTCAGGAATCTATAGCATATCCTTTCGGATAATACTAACAAATGGAGCGGAAAACGGGACTCGAACCCGCGACCCCAACCTTGGCAAGGTTGTGCTCTACCACTGAGCTACTTCCGCATGTGTTAGCAACGATATTATTATATCATTACTTTTTGATTTGTCAAGTCTGCTTTCAAAATTTCTTTTTGAATCAGATTTAACTCTCAATGTCACGACCTATACTTTATCACATTGTGATATTTCTGTCAACAGGAAGTTTTGAATCCGTCAGGATTTTCATTTCCCGCCGCCAGCCTTTGCCGTGCGACGGAAATGATTATACCCTATCCCGATGAATTTGGCAAGTACTTTTTTAGAATTTTTCACCTATATGGCACTGCAGGTTGTATGAGAGTCTTATAAATTCATCTGTTTTTGACAAATTGCGGTTTGTAGAGCTGTTGGAGTTTGGCGGTTGGCATGCTTGCAGATAGAGTCACGCGCATGGAGCTCCTAGCTTCTAGCGGCTAGCAGCTAGGAAGGATGATCCGCCTGCGGCGCTTCTACCCGGTATTTCCGTCAGTCATTCGTGCCGTAGGCTGTTGATCTTTCCTAGAAGCCAGGAGCTAGAAGCTAGAAGCCTCCGCACGAATGACTCTATCCATTAGCGCCAAACCCAACAGCTCGACAAACTGAAATTGGCAATACTCCAAAGTCCCTGTTACAGATCCAGGCCGGAGTCCATGCCGAAGACCTTCATATGACGGCTGAAGATGGATTCTCCCCGGTCCGTGAAGTAGCCGAGGTATTCCGCCACCGTATTATCTCCGGTAGGCTTCTCTGCGCTGGAGCTTCCATAGGCCGTCCGGTCCGCCAGGAAACGGCTGTCCATGGGCATGAAGGAGGCAGAGAGTCCTTCCAGCATGGCTGCTGCGAAAGGCGCAATTTCTTCCGTTGAAATCGGTTTACCCACAGTAGAGACGGCGTCCGTCAGGATAGCGGCCGACGCTTTTCCTGCTTCCGTCTTTCCTGGAATCACAGAGAAAGGACAGGTAAAGAGGGTCTCCACTTCCAGATAGTCCAAGGCTGCCAGAAACAGGTACAGGGATGACAGATTTTCTTCTGATACCCCTACCCTTCTGAGATCCACAATATTCCCGGGAATATCATCCACTGCATCTGAAGCACCGGCGGTGAGGACGGAAAAGACCTTCCACCCGATTTCTTCCCATTCCGGGTTCCCTTTGCTGCATATATCCTTCCATATCCGGAAAAGGTCCGCTTCCTTCAGGAGCAGCGGCTTGTTTCCACTGGGGGGAATATGAAAATAATGGGCCGATATCTGGGCTTTGGGATTTGGTTTTTCAATGAAATTTTCAGGAAGTCCTGCGTCTTTCAGCTTTGATTTCAGGTATACCGGTGGCACGCCCATATCAATGAGTCCTCCCACCATCATATCAGCCGTCAGTTTCCCATAGCATTTAACAAAAAGAGCCTTCATTATCTGATCTCCTTTCTCTGCCTTCCGCTGCCTGCCCCGTCGATAGCCACATCCACGTCGGCGGTGCCGAATGTTTTCATCTGGTTCAGCATGTCAATGGCTGCATCCAGAAGAGACAGCCCCAGGGCAGATCCAAATCCTTCGGCTTCCGTAAAATCATAATGAAGATAGGCATGCATACCGAGTTTCTGCATCTGCATCTTATGTACCGGTTCTTCGTAATAGACAGAGGGAAATACAAAATTCCGTATTTCCGGATACACTGTCACCGCTGCCAGCACCGCCGCACCGGTTACCGCATTATCGAAGACCACAATCATGCCGTTTCGAGCGGCCTCTACCACGAATCCAAAAAGCGCAGCAATTTCCGCCGAACCCACTTCCGCCAGGTTTCCAATAGGATTTTCTGCAAAGTTGCCAATGCCTGCCAGACGGATACTGTATCCGCCCTTCGCAGATACCTTCAGCAGGTCTTCCTTCATGATAGCCGCCGTCACCGCCAGTGCGGAAAGGAGGGACCGTTCCCCTATATTTCCTATACCTGCAGCCTCGACGCCCTGGGTTGCCAGGGTCTTCGCCACGGACATGCCAAGGGAAACAGCCCCATTCACCACTTCATCATCCATGGCAGGATGACCATGGTGGGTGCCGCTGATCATCTTCTTCGTCAAAACCCCTTCAATATCAGTGGTATCTTTTTCCAGTCCCACATCCATGAGATAGACCGGTGCCTCCAGGTTCCGGGCAATCACATTCACCGGACCGGCGCCCTGGGCCACCAGTTTCATTTCATCGTGGGAGAGCTGTCCCCTCGTCCGGTTTTCTCCATCCACCGCCGTATCGCCGCCAAAGATGACGATGGCCTTATTCAGGTAAGATGGTTTCACCTCCCCTGTGATTCCCGCAATGCGGACAGCCATTTCTTCCAGTTTTCCCAGAGAATGGATCGGCTTGATCAGGTTATCCACGTAAAGCTGGCAGGCTTTCATGATATCTTCATTCAGTTTCGGAATCCGGCTCATGCTTTCACCCCCGCTTCTTCTTTCGTCACACATTCCCGATACACCGAAAGGGCCAGATCAAACATCTTCGTCTGGATACCGGCCCCTACCGCTTCACCGAGACGGAAATCCAGATCCACATACTCTGTCAGTCCCAGGGCAGCCAGGGATTTCTTATGAGCCTGCTCCAGGGACAGATGGGACGCCATGAGGTAATGGACAGACTCCGGTGCCAGGGCCTTGGCAATGAAGGCACTGGCAGTGGTATTGAAGCCATCAATAATCGTCATACCCCGGCCTGCAGCGGCGCCCAGAATGACGCCGGTCATGCAGCCGAATTCAAATCCCCCTACCTTGGACAGCACATCCAGGCCATCCTTGGGGTCCGGATGGTTCACATCCATGGCGGTCTGTACCACCTCCACCTTGTGCCTGAGCCGTTCATCGGAAATATTGGTTCCCCGGCCTGTGACTTCCAGGGCATTCCAGTGATTGAAAGCGCCCAGGATACAGGCAGAGGAGGTGGTATTGGAAATTCCCATCTCTCCGATAGTAAAAAGACGATAGCCCTCTTTCAGTTTTTCTTCTGCGATTTCGATTCCCGTTTCAATGGACCGGATAGCCTCGCCCCGGGTCATGGCAGGGCCTTCGGCGATATCCTTCGTGCCCCAGGCAATCTTGCGGTCTAGAAGTCCCGGTACGCCGGACATGTCCGCATTAATGCCCATGTCCACCACCACCATGTCAGAGCCCCCATAATAGGCCATGGCATTGGCTGCGGCCCCTTTCGTTTCCACATAGGCCCTCGTCATCCCCACCGTAGTAGACTGGGGATAGGCAGAAACCCCTTCTTTATATACCCCATGGTCTGCACAGGCAATGACCGTGCAGCATTTAGGGATGGAAGGAATCGCCTCTCCCGTAATTCCTGCAAACTGGGTGACCATGGTTTCCATTTTTCCCAGGTCCCCCATGCCCAGATAGAGGTCTTTCCACCGCCGGGCCGCTTCCTCCATGGTCCCTTCATCCAGCGGCCGGATCTGCGCCAGTGTTTCGTCCAATAATCCCATGCAATCCTCCTTATTATATATGTATTAACGTTTTGTTAATTTTGAAAATATATTCCTTTTTATTATACCATACCGGGCTGGATGAAAAGGGAATAGGAATGGGCAATGCCAATTTCAGTTTGTCGAGTTGTTAGGGCAACGCTGATGGGTAGAGTCATTCGTGCGGAGCTTCTAGCTGCTAGCTCCTGGCTTCCAGGAAAGATCAACAGCCTACGGCACGAATGACTGATGGAAACAGGTAGGAAGCGCCGCAGGCGGGCCAGCTTTCCTGGCAGCTAACAGCTAGAAGCTAGCAGCCCCGTGCCAGTGACTCTGTCCAACCACATGCCAAACCGTTCGCTTCAACAGCTCTACAAACCGCAATATTCCCTGCATGTCAAGCATTTTTGAAAATGTCCCGAGAATTGTCATTTAATAGCCCCGCAAT
>ERZ791746.2398-NODE-2398-length-10705-cov-2.472676_pt1 | contig 10705 bp, 15 predicted proteins | sample MGYA00510038_ERZ791746 | MGnify/ENA primary metagenome ERZ791746 (study PRJEB30046, sample SAMN00792018) | human gut metagenome | study: EMG produced TPA metagenomics assembly of the A metagenome-wide association study of gut microbiota in type 2...
TGGAACGTCTCGCCACCCTTGATTTTGTGCATAAGGCACAGAACCTTTTCATTACAGGTTCTTCAGGAACGGGGAAAAGCTATCTGGCCTGCGCCCTCGGCCACGAAGCATGCAAAAGGGGATTCCGTACCTTCTATGCCAATGCCCCGAAACTGCTCGGAACGCTGAAAGTCGCCAAAGTCAAAGGCACACTTGAGACGGAACTCAAGAAGATTGAGCGATGCCAGTTACTCATCCTTGACGACCTGTTCATCGTGCCTCTCGACGCCAAGGAGCGTCCCATACTGCTTGACATCATCGAGGACAGGCATGAACGGAAATCCATCATCATCACATCGCAGTACCCCTCCTCCAACTGGTACGACATGGTAGGTGACCCGACAATAGCCGATGCAATCCTTGACCGCATCATACATACGGCTCATACCATAGAGTTATATGGTGAAAGTATGCGAAAGTTAAGGGCTAAGAAAAACGGGAAATTTTAAAAGGGTAAAATAAAATTGACCCCCAACACCAGGACTTTAAAGGGTCAATCATATTGTAGCCAAAGGGGACAATCCTGCTTGGCCAAAAGGGTCAAAGTCGCGTGGCTTTTCCAGATGCCATCGCCCAACGCTGCAAGGATAGCTTTTGTCCGATAGCGTTTTTGCTCACGATCGTCCGCCTCCTTCTGCTTTGTCATAGCTCGATCCTTGCTCTCCTTTTCGTTGCCTTTGGTCACCTGTGTATAAGCCTTATTTAAATGCGTTTCGGCTTTATCCGTGCTATTTTTTAAGGTCTTTCCGGCAGCGATGCCCGTCTGTTGGGGTTGAGCGGTGGCTTCCCCGGCAGTTGTCTGGACGGGAGGTGTGGCCGCTCCAGTTGAGATTGGTGGCTGGGAGGGTTGTGAAGGTTGCTGTTTGGTTTCAGCCTCAGCAGACGGCTGAGGTTGTGTCTGTGCTGCTGAGGGTGTAGTTTGCTGTGGCTGCTGAGCTTGAGTACTGGCCTTGAAGATATCGTCTTTGGTTGCCATAAGTTCAGTTTTATTACAAGTCGAACATTTTCGAACCGGCATTTCCTACTCCTTGGGCTGCCTGTGCGATGGCAGCGCCCTGTTGCTTCCAGGTCTCTGCCTCTTGTTGTGCCAAATTGGCTTTCGTGTTCAAGTACTGCTGGTCGATAGAATCTTTGCGCGAGTCGCCTGTTGCGGCGATGCTGCTGGCTGCTGAGGATACCACCTGATTGGTTGCGGCCTTCTGTGCGGCGATGCTCTCATCGGTGGCTCCCGTGACCACCCCCGAGGCCTGGGCCTGGTTGTAGCGGCTTTTCATGGCGTCACGGGCCATCTACATGGCTCGCTGTGCGTCGGAGCGCTGCGTCGAGTCTTCATAATAGTTCCGGTTGTACCACGCCTCATTATCTTTCTTTTGCTGGTCGATGATTGCACGTTGCTTGCGTGCCGCCCGGGCTCGGGCTGCTCCTCCGATGACGCTGCCTATAGCCTGCATTCCTAAGCCCGCTATTTGTGTCCCTAACATATGATGTGATTTAATGTTTGTCCTTTGCTCTCGAAAATAGGGGGTTAGCTTTACGTCGGATGTACAAATGTTAATTTACATGAAACGTGGTATTAAAACTGGAGGACGCAAGCCAGGTGTCCCCAATAAAATAACCGGGGAACTTCGTAAGATGATGGAGGAGTTTGTGGTCGGCAATTTTGCAGGCTTCACTCAGGCATGGCTCAGCATAGAGGATCCGAAAGATCAGGCCGACATCTATATCAAAGCTGCTAAGTTCGTGATCCCAGCCCTGCAGAGTGTAGATGTGAGTGGAAGCCTCAAAACGGATAAGAGTATCGAGCAGCAACTTTTGGAATTGTCAAAAACGGATGAGCTATGACCATTGAAATTATCTTGGACCGCACCCAAGTATTCGAGCAGGTAAATAAGATTACCTCGTACATAGGCAGCAAGACGAAGAGTGATCACGATACAATGTCTTATGCCGTAATAGCGACGACAAGCTATAACAATGAGCTGCTGGAAAACTACTATGACGATGCGTTGAACAGCTTAGTGACTATCTTCAAGCCATTTTTGTCTACAACGACCATAGAGGATGCTCGCACCACATTTACGCTTGAGATGCCGAGTAACTTTGCTGCAGCGTTGCTGAACTCCCTGCAAAAGGAGGTGAACTCCTTTGTGGTGGACTTCATCCTGTCGCTGTGGCTCGCCCTGTGTGGAGTTCCCGCGGAGCTGTACGCCAAGAAGGCTGCAACGTCGTTAGAGGCGGTATCCGTAAAGTTATATACGCGTGTGGCTCCGCAGTATGAGGCCCCAGCGCAGCAACAACCCTAATTCTTATGAAATCACTATTGATAACCCTTTACCTGTCGGAGATTCTGTACGATATCCGAAACAAAGCCTTTTTGACCGGCCGGAGCCGGGAAACGGCCGATAACCAAGCGCAAATCTCGTGGTCCCAGCTCAGTGGTGACAAGCCCGAGATGGGACAGATCATGCGCTCTGTGGAGTCTGCCTTAGCTGTAGTTCAGACAAAAATGGCTCCCTACTTGGAAGAGATCACCCGGGAACGCATCTGGCGGGAGCGTCACCCACACAAACACTGTATGCCTCACCCCGCTGAGCCGATCGAATTGCCGGCCGAAGATGATGTGTTGATGCGCTTCGAGGATAATGCGATCACCATGAAGCTGCTGATGCTGGACAACTACAATCAGGCTTTTGTCCCGGTGTTGAGCTCCTCGATTCACAATTTTATTGTGGCAGCTGTATTGGGAGAGTGGTTTGTCATCTCATACCCCAATGAGGCAAAAGCCTACCTGCAATGGGCCGAGGGGGAGAACGTCAACATCAAGGCCTGTTTGGAGAAGCGCATCAAGCCGCTCAGGCGTCGATAGCATCCGTTTTAATGACCCGTTTGAAGGCAGAGGTGAAAGTCAAGCTGTAACATAAAAATCCATCTCTTCTATAATGGAGTTGGATTTTTTTATATCTTTGTACAAATTGTTAAACTTTATAGCTATCGTCCTCAATTTTAGTGGAGATGAATGGTTGAAAATTAATTTTTAATAGGCATGAACATTAAAAAAAGCTTGTATTTGCTTGCGGGAATATTAATGTTTGGAAGTGAGTTATTTGCCAAAACTGTAGTGGTATCAACTCCGCATACTTCGCTCGTGATAGAGGCACCTACTGGCGGAGAATTGAAACAATTATATTACGGAAGCAGACTGAGGGATGACGATCTGGTTAATATCGGTGCATCGGGAAATATAGCTATGCCCGTTTATCCGGTCTATGGAATGAGTTGTCAGAGCGAAACCGCATTGGCCGTAAAACATGCGGATGGAAACATGTCCTTGCAAATGGAAGTAGTAAAAGTGAAATCCGATACGGCAACCAACTTTACTCTAACTACCATTTATTTGAAAGACAGGGTATATCCGTTTTATGTAAATATTTGTTATAAGGCGTATCAGGATGTAGATGTCATTGAAACATGGACTGAGATTATGCATCGTGAGAAAAAAACGGTGGTTTTGAATCAATTTGCATCGGCTTATCTGCCAATCCGCCGAGGTAACGTGTGGCTTTCGTCCCTCTACGGCTCATGGGCAAATGAAGGTCAACTGTTGCAAGAACCTTTGGAGCCTGGTATGAAGGTAATAAAAAACAAAGACGGTGTACGTAATTCACATACAGCTCATGCTGAGGTGATGTTTTCACTCGATGGGAAACCACAGGAAAACTCTGGAAGTGTAATCGGAGCGGCTTTGTGCTACACCGGGAATTATAAGTTGCGCATTGATACGGATAATGGTGAATACCATCATTTTTTTGCAGGTATTAACGAAGAAAATTCTGCATATAATTTAAGTAAAGATTCAGTGCTCCGGACTCCCGTACTTGCACTTACGTATAGCCAGGAAGGATTGAGTGGAGTGAGTCGTAATTTCCACAGCTGGGGACGTAAATATAAATTGGCAAACGGGAATGTGCAGCGCAAGATATTGTTGAATAGTTGGGAAGGCGTGTACTTAGATATTACACAAGAGGACATGAATCATATGATGGCAGATATAGCCTCTATGGGTGGCGAGTTATTTGTCATGGACGATGGGTGGTTTGGCGATAAGTATCCACGCGACACAGATACTTCCTCTTTGGGTGATTGGACGGTTAACAAAAGGAAACTTCCGGAAGGTATTGAGGGTCTGATTCGTAATGCAAAGGAAAACGGTATAGAATTCGGAATTTGGATCGAGCCTGAGATGACAAATATCTCGAGCGAACTTTATGAAACTCATCCCGAATGGATCGTCAATGCTTCTAATCGTCCCCTTGTAACCGGACGAGGAGGCACACAGTTGGTTTTGGATTTAGGAAATCCTGATGTACAAGATTTTGTATTTAGTGTTATAGACGGATTAATGACCCAATATCCCGATTTGGATTACATAAAATGGGATGCAAACATGGGAATCAAGAGTCACGGTTCGTCTTATTTGACGAAAGATAATCAAAGTCACTTGTATATCGACTACCATCGTGGATTTGAAAAAATATGCAAACGTATTCGCTCCAAATATCCGAAATTGACAATTCAGGCATGTGCCAGTGGTGGAGGACGTGTTAATTATGGTTATTTGCCTTATTTTGACGAGTTTTGGGTGAGCGATAATACGGATGCCTTGCAGCGCATATATATGCAATGGGGAACATCTTATTTTTTCCCTGCTATCGCGATGGCCTCTCATATCAGTGCGGTCCCTAATCATCAGACATTCCGTACAGTCCCATTGAAATATCGTATTGATGTAGCTATGAGTGGCAGGTTGGGTATGGAAATTCAGCCTAAGAACATGTCAGATGAAGAAAAGGCTTTATGTCGCAAGGCGATTGCCGATTACAAGATGATTCGTCAAATTGTACAATTTGGAGATATTTATCGTTTGGTATCCCCATATGACAAATTGGGCGTAGCCTCGCTTATGTATGTCTCTTCCGAAAAAGACAAGGCGGCATTTTATTGGTGGAAGATGGAGTCGTTCTTTAATCAGCATCTGCCACGCGTCAAGATGGCCGGACTAGACGCAAAGAAGATGTATCGGGTTCATGAATTAAACCGTATCGACAATGAACCGTTATCATTTGAAGGAAAGGTCTTCTCTGGTTCGTATTTGATGAATAACGGTTTGGATATTCCGTATATCCATAAAATAGATAGCGACAAAATGAGCGATTACGCAAGCCGCGTATTATATTTGGAAGAAGTAAAGTGAGCTACTGCTAAGATAAAAATTTAGAGATAGTTCACATTAAGAGATATAAAAAAGGAGCCAACTTTAAGTTGGCTCTTCCCATTTAAAATACTTTCGATGTGCGGCTCCTGCACCACCCTTGACAATTACATTTCCCGCGTAACGTAACGCAGATACATCTCACGCTTTGCCGCAACAACCTCTGGTGGCAACGAAACGCCTCCCCGGTCAGCCGTACAGTAAAAACACTCACGCATCACATCGCGCATCCGTACGTGCGAATCCATGTAACCATACCGCCGCAGACGACGCATCCCGCTGCGACGCATCACAATCAACCGATCCCGGTGATCCGGCATCACATAATACCGCTCCCCACTCTTGCGATGAGCCCGCTCCGCCAGCCGAACCGCATAACGCAGCCGCATGGATGCCCGCTGAAGAACAAAGGCCGCTAAAACCGTTTTCAATAGCTTTTTCATATCTCAGATGTTGGTTAATAATCAAATGGTGGCCACAGATACAGGACGTACCACACGTGGCTGCGCAGGCTGGACAATCTTCGGTAGGTCCATCTCACAAAAACAGATAAACAGGCCGATGGCTCGTGTCATCAAGCGGTCATCGTGCCGCCCCGAGATAGCCCCGAAACTGCCATTCTCCTTCTTCTCGTAACACAGATATTCATCCAGACAACCCCGCTCCCGCTCAATGTAGGCCTGCTCCCGAATCATGCGGATCAGGTGATCAATGATCATCGGCTTGGTCGAAGAGTTGGTATGAAAGCCCCATTTGCGAGGGGCCCCGCTATTGATCGCCTCCTCCGACTGCCGACGGGCATACAGATTGGGGTACACATCGGCAATCTGGTTGAGAATAAATGAGGTATGATCCCCGTCCGTATCCCGCTCCTTGTCCCGGGTCTCCAACGTGTTGCTCTCGATCACTAACAGCGAATCGTCATAGTAGGCCGCAATTTGCGCCGCCTTCCAGGCCAGCAGGTCGTGATCAATATGGCCGTACCACTCGGCAACCACCTCCGGTTTGTCGCCTTCCATCATCCAATAGCGATCAAAGACCACCACCACGGAATAGTCAGCCCCCGAAGAGCGACCACCCACATCGACCACCGTCAAATAGCGATTGGCAACCTTAAACTCCAGCTCCGGCAGTTCCCACACCTTCAAGAGGCCTTGTCTGTCTTCACAGAACTTGAGCCCCTTGAGCGCCTCCGGCCCCTGATCGGCCAGGCCATACACGTCCCCCATATACCGACAAGCCCTGCACTCCTTGCTGAAAGCCTTAACCTTGTATTGATCGAACACCTTCTTTCCGCTGTGCTTGAACGCCTCGATGTCGTCTGAGGGGTACTCTGCCGCCATGTCGGCATGATCATCGAACCGCTTGCGGTTGTGCTGGTACCAGTTTATCGCCTCCAGGGTGGCTCCCCTCTCCCATAGCCACCAATCATACGCTCCATAGTTGGCCCTGTTGTTCCGATTCTCGTAGATCGCCTGAGCAAACCGATAGGGATCCGCAAGTGGCAGTTCGTACATCTCGATATCGAACCACGGCACAAAGAGCGGCTCTTTATCGCTTTCGCCCCGTTTGGCCCGCTCCCACTCCTGGTGGAAATAGTTACCCGTACCGTTGGCTGTACTCTCGTAAATTTCCATTGTCAGAGGAGCAAACAGCACACCGGAGCAGGCAGAACGTACAATCTGTTCGGGTGTTTTGTTCTCCGTCTTCACCCAGAAGGCCACCTCCGTGCAATGCACCAAGGCGCTATCGCCACCACGCGCACTATCGGATTTCTCGGCCGAACCCACCTTGATTTTACAATTCCGTTGCGGCACTATATTGGAAAACACGGTCAAACAGACCCAGTAAGGACGGTTCAAATTGACCCGTTTAAAACGGCTTAAATTGACCCGTTTAAAACGGTCGAAACTGACCCAGTAAAAACGGAGCAAACTGACCCACCTTTGGGTTTGGATATAAAAGTTGCATTCGGAAGGTTTTTAGGGAATCGGATTTTGTTAGCTTAAATCTCATAAGCAACAAAAATCTGCAGATTATGCCTAATAAATCTTTACCGATGAACAAACTAAGAACGATCATCCGTTTGTATACCGAACGTGTCGGTTTACGCGCGATTGCGGAGTTGTCGCGCACATCTCGCAACACAGTCAAAAAGTATGTAAATAAGTGGAATGCTCTCAGTATGACCTATGAGGCGTTCCTGGCCAAGAGCGATGCAGAGCTATATTCCCTGTTTTGCATCGACAAGGTTCCGGAGTCCCCTAATCCCCGCCTTGAGGCCTTAGAAGCTTTTCTGCCGTCAGCAAGCAAAGAGATGGCCCGTAAGGGGATGACCAGCCACAAGCAATGGGAACGCTATCGTGCTCTCCATCCAGACGGCTACAGCCTGACACAGTTCCGTGTTGCCCTTCGCCGTTACGAGCGAGTGAGCAACCCTTCTATGCGTATGGAGCATAAAGCCGGCGATAAGCTATTCGTCGACTATACCGGCTCCAAGTTGTGGATCTACCCTCCGGGCGAACAGCCCCGTGAGGTAGAGGTGTTCGTAGCAATCCTTGGGTGCAGTCTACTCACCTATGTGGAAGCTGTGGAGAGCCAGCGCAAGGAGGATTTTATCACCGCCTGCGAGAATGCATTCTATTACTATGGCGGCGTTCCCCGCGCTATCGTTCCTGACAACCTTAAGAGCGCCGTCACGAAAGCCAGCCGTTACGAAGCGCTTCTGAACACTGAGTTCGAGCGGTTCGGAGAGCATTACGGCGTGACGGCTTATCCGGCCCGCGCCCGCAGTCCCAAGGATAAAGCGCATGTCGAGAACGCGGTCAAATTGACCTATAAGGACATCTTCACGGTTATCGAACCGCTTCACTGCCCTGATCTTCGGTCGCTCAATGTAGCTATCCGCGTAGCGCTTGAGAAGCACAACAACAAGAACCTGGATCGTCGCAACTACTCGCGCCGCAGTTACTTCGAGGACGTGGAGCAGGAAGCCCTCGGACCTCTGAACCCGATCTGTTACCAGATGAAAAAGCATATTGTTACAACGATCGACAAGTATGGTTATGCACGTCTTCATGAGGATATCCACTACTACAGCGTTCCCCATACCTACATAGGCAAGAAGGTGCAGTTGTCCTATACGGCGACCGATGTTGAGATCCGCTATAACTACGACATCATAGCGCATCATACCCGCGACCGCCATAACTATCGTTACACCACCGTTACCGAACACCTCTGCCCCAAGCACCGCGCCGTGATGGAGTGGTCGCCCGAACGGTTCGTTCAGCAGGCCGCCGCCATACACGAAGATGTGGAACATTATATCCGCCGGATACTGGAGAAGGTCCGTTATCAGGATCAGGCCAATAAAATGTGTTCCGGTATCCTGAACTTCGCCCGTAAGGCAGGACCCGAGCGCCTTGCCGCCGCATGTCGTCTGGCCGACAGCTATGGCAAGTACAGCTTTAGGGAGATACAAGAGATACTTCAGAATAAATCCGAGGCGATAGATCTTCCCGAAGAACTTGCCGACATGCCCGAACACGAGAACATCCGGGGCAAGGAATATTACAAATAATCTAAATCCAGTAAAACTATGAACAATCAGACCTTAGAGAAACTGCGCCAGATGCGCCTGTTCGGCATGCACGACGCTTTTAAGACATCGTTGGAGAATACCATCAAAGAGAAGATGACCCAGGATCAGTTCGTATCACACTTGGTACACTGCGAATGGGATAACCGTAAGAATCGGGCCGTAGAGCGGGCGGTCAGGGCGGCACAGTTCCGTTATAACGCAACACTGGATGATGTCGATTATACCTTCGAGCGGGGTCTCGACCGTAATCAGGTCGAACGGCTTGCGGCTATGGAGTTCATACGCGACCACAAAGACCTTATCATTACGGGACCGACAGGAACGGGCAAAAGCTATCTTGCAACGGCACTCGGATATAAAGCCTGCCAGGACGGATTTAGGGTGCTGTACGCCAGTACGGCCAAACTGATGAGCCAACTTAAAATATCCAAGGCAAAAGGCTCTATTCTGGCTGATCTTAAACGTATCGAACGCCAGGACCTGCTGATCCTCGACGACTTCTGTATGCAGCCGCTCGATACGCAGTCTCGGGGCATACTGATGGATATCATCGAGGACCGGCATCAGCGTCGATCGACAATGGTTACCTCGCAAATACCCGTAAAAGACTGGTACGACGTGATCGGCGAGAAGACCATCGCCGATGCCGTATTGGACCGCATCGTACACCACTCGTTGCGTGTCGAACTCTTCGGTGAATCGATAAGGAAAAGAAAAGCTAAATCAGAGAATGCTTATGTATAGATATGCCTGCTGCAAATACGTCATTGCCCTTTTAGGACGAAGAGTTATCTTTGCAGTGTCGGTCGACACAATCCCGACCGTTTTATAGGCGAGAACAAAGTAGGGCTCTCGCACATAAACAGGGATCAAAGACCTACAAAAAATGTTGTTTAACCCGGGCTCAATCATATCCTTTTAGACCCTATTCCGGACAACAACTTTTTACCAGTTTTGCTCAACAACTTTAGGGGGTCAACTTCCTCCGTTTTTTAGGGGTCAATTTTACCGTTTTTTCCAATTGGAAGCCTGTTTCGTTATTCACGAGCCGAATATTTTTCGACATTGACACCTAATTTTTGGGTTATCTGTTCTTCATATTCTTGAATCTTGCGGTCTATGGCCCTGGCTAGTGCTCGATCTTTGATTGTACTGAAATCTTTGGATACTTGTGATCGATTTGCATACATGCCCGTTTTCAGATAAACGGACTTTCGGTTGTTTGTGAGTCGGATTGAAACAGGGAATCGTCCATCCTTGCGTTGCTGGTGCTCGAAAACACATATCTTAAAAGTTGCCATCCTGCTCGAATTTCGTAAAACAATCGTAAAACAAATGTACGAAAATAGGGCAAAAAAGTTCGTAATGTTCGCAAAAGAAAAAAGGCTTATCGATTGATAAGCCTTTGTAAAGTGCTGAAAATCTTGATTTTCAAGTGGAGCTGTTGACGAGGATTGAACTCGTGACCTCTTCCTTACCAAGGAAGTGCTCTACCACTGAGCTACAACAGCATGGTAAAAAAAATCCGTGCGAGTGAATCGCTACGGTTGGAGCGGAAGACGAGATTCGAACCCGCGACCATTAGCTTGGAAGGCTAATGCTCTACCAACTGAGCTACTTCCGCAGAGTATTGTGGGCGGAGATGGATTCGAACCACCGAAGTCGAAGACAGCAGATTTACAGTCTGCCCCATTTGGCCACTCTGGTATCCGCCCTAATAAAACAATCGAAGAACTTTGAGCCGATGGAGGGATTCGAACCCCCGACCAGCTGATTACAAATCAGCTGCTCTG
>ERZ791746.2408-NODE-2408-length-10681-cov-11.220779_pt1 | contig 10681 bp, 6 predicted proteins | sample MGYA00510038_ERZ791746 | MGnify/ENA primary metagenome ERZ791746 (study PRJEB30046, sample SAMN00792018) | human gut metagenome | study: EMG produced TPA metagenomics assembly of the A metagenome-wide association study of gut microbiota in type 2...
TCGTCCATCTGGCCGCAGTAGCTGGTGAAGGTGTAGTAGCAGCCCTGCACGCAGAAGGAAAGCACGATCTTACGCACCACATCGGCATCAAACGAGGGGTCGCTCTCCGAGATGCATTTGCTCATTGCAGCTTCCACGCGGTTGATGAACAGCCCCTGACGGGAGCCGGAAAACAGAATGCCGATCTCGGTCTGATTCCGGGTGAACGCCCGGAACATTTCCCGGGTCAGCCACTCGGTGCGCTCGCTTACATCACGGGCGGTCAGCTGCGGCAGGCTTTCCACCACCACCTCCACCATTTCGTCCTCCATGGCGTTGGCCAGCGCATAGATATCCTGATAATGCGCATAAAAGGTGGACTTATTGATGCAGGCCAGATCGCACAGCTCCTTGACCTTGATCTTTTCCAGCGGTTTCTGCGCCCGCAGCTCCATGAATGCCTGCTTGATGGCACGCTCCGTTTTTTCAATGCGAATATCCAGAAAACCCACCTCTTTTGCTTTTTCGTTGATTATCCAACCATTTTCCTGTTTTGCGGATAGACAAGGCCCTCAGCCTTTTTTATACTGGGTCTATCCCCATCCGCATCACTCCTTGCGGTACAGGATGCCTTTTTCTTCCAGCTCTTTTTTGATGCGCTCAAAGCTCCCGGCATCCGGGCAGTGCAGGGTGTGCAGATGCACGCCGCCGGTCATGCGGCTCAAAAGCGCTTCCGGCGTGTCCTTGGCCTGCTGGATGAAGTTGTCCACATCGTAGCGGCTGGCAAGGTTCAGGTTGCCGCGCAGCTCGCCATACAGGCTGTTCTCCACGGCCACATCCACCACGATGCCGCCCTGATCCACCACGGTGTACAGCTCGGTGCGCATCTCGTCCTCGGTGCTGTGCACGCAGGCCAGAATGGCGGTATAGCCTTTTTCCGCCGGGTGCAGCTGATAGCCCCGGGGCGTTGCATCGATCTGCGCACCGCCTGCCCGCAGCAGAGCCACATCCCCCACCACGATCTGGCGCGAGACCCCCAGCAAAGCCGCCAGTGCGCTGGCACTGACCGGTGCTTCGGCCCCGCTGAGCCGTTTCAGAATGGATTCTCTGCGCTGCGCTGCATTCATGGTTTTCAAAGCTTCCTTTCCGCTTTACGGTATTATGCTCTTATTGTAGCAAAAGACGGCGGATCATGCAAGAATGCGTTTACTTTTCCAGCTGCAGGATGGTAGCATAATTGGAGGGCAGCTGCACTTTCATGCGGCCCCACTCCATGCTGGTCAAAACGGGCTGTGCGCCCACCGTGTCGGCCAACAGGTCCTTTGCAGAGGATGCCTCCACCGGCAGCTGGAATTCCAGCTGTGCGGGACTGTCGCCGTTGTTCAGCACCACGACGCAGGCCTTTCCATCCAGCACCCGGGCAAAAGCATAGCACTGGGTGGTGAGCTGCAGCTCTTTCACCTCGCCATCGGTCAGCTCCGGCAGCTCCGCCTTCAGTCTGCCCAGTGCGGCATACACGCTGGTGACAGGGTTGGTGGTCTCAGCGTCCTTGAAGTCGGAAAGTTCCAGGCAGGGGCGCAGCGGCCAGTCGCTTCCCCACTCTTTTTTGCCTTCAATGCCAAATTCTGAGCCATAATAGATGGACGGAATGCCCCAAAGCGTATATACTAGAATTGCAATGTGGCGGATGTGCTCCCGGTTGCGCAGCTTGTTGGGAAGGCGCTCCACATCGTGGTTGTCCGAGAACAGATACAGCCGGGTATCGTGGCACAGGCCCTGCAGACGGCGCATGGTGTGGGCGATTTCAAAATAGTTGTGGTCGTTGTGGCCGCTCCACAGGCCCTTGTGCAGCTCGTAGTTGGTCACCGAGTGCAGCATCTCCGGGTTTGCCCAGCGGCTGTAATCGCCGTGGATCACCTCGCCCATAAGCCAGAACTCTGGCTTTACCTCGTTGGCAAGGCGGCGCAGACCGCGCATAAAGTCAAAGTCCAGCACATCGGCTGCGTCCAGACGGATGCCGTCAATGTCAAATTCATCCACCCAGAAGCGGATGGTATCGTAGTGGTAGTTCTGCACCTCCGGGTTGCGCTGGTTCAGCTTGACCAGCAGATTGAAGCCGCCCCAGTTTCCGTAGGAAAAGCCGTCGTTGTACTCGTTGTTGCCCCAGAAATTCACATCGCAGAACCAGTCCTTATAGCGGGCGTTCTCGCGGTTTGCCTTCAGTTCCTGAAACGCAAAGAAATCGCGGCCCACATGGTTGAACACACCGTCCACGATCACCTTCTGGCCCCGGGCATGGCACCGGGCCACAAAGTCCTTGAACTCTGCGTTCGTGCCAAGACGGCGGTCTACCAGCCGGTAATCGATGGTGTCATAGCCATGGGAACCGCTCTCGAACAGCGGGCCGATATAAATGGCCGTGCAGCCGATGTCCGCTGCGTGCTCAGCCCATGCGTTCAGTTTATTAAACGCGCCGGGCACCGCCTGCCCATCGTTCTCATGTGCGCAGCCGCACAGCCCCAGAGGATAGATGTGATAAAATACCGCGTTGTCATACCAAGCCATTGTTCATACCGCTCCCATACAAAAAAATCAGCCTCCGCCCACTGCGGCGGCAGGAATAGTATAGCACAGAATCTGTAAAATATGTTAATATTTGCCGATTTTTGTCAAGAATCGACAAGAATATCGGCCACTGTGCTCCATTTCGTCTTGTTCTTATTGGATATATTGCCCAAACACCTGTGTCACATGCAGTGCCGCCGGGCGCTGCCTATCATAGAATGTAAGGAGATCTTTGCATGAATTACCCCGCCATTCCCCGTGAATTCTTCAATGGAGACTGCTTTGATGCCTACCGCATCCTTGGTGCGCATCCCTGCTCTGACAACGGCACCGAAGGGTGGCGCTTTGCGGTGTGGGCCCCCGGTGCCACGGCAGTGGAAGTCTGCGGCGGCTTCGACGGCTGGGAGGCAGGCGTGCCCATGGAAAAAGCCGATACCGGCGTGTGGAGCGCATTCGTCCCCGGCCTTGCAGAGGGCGACCTTTATAAATACCGGGTGCATGGTGCCGACGGCAGTGTGGTGATGCGCAGCGACCCCTACGCATTTTCCACCGAGCTGCGGCCAGGCACGGCCAGCCGCCTTGCAAAGCTGGACTTCCACTTTGACGACAGTGCATGGATGGAGCGCCGCGACAAATGCCGCAACCGCCCGCTGAACATCTACGAGATGCATGTTGGCAGCTGGCGGCACAAGCCCGGCAGCAAGCAGGAAGACGGCTCAGACGGCTGGTACAACTATGAGGAGCTGGCCAAGGAGCTGATTCCCTGGCTGCTGGACCATCACTTTACCCATGTGGAGCTGCTGCCGCTGGCAGAGCATCCCTTTGACGGCAGCTGGGGCTACCAGACCACCGGCTATTTTTCCGTCACCAGCCGCTACGGCACCCCCGCCCAGTTTGCCGGCTTCGTCAACGCCTGCCACCGCATGGGCATCGGCGTCATCATGGACTTTGTGCCGGTGCACTTTGCCGCCAACGCCGACGCTCTGGCAAAGTTTGACGGCACCTACCTCTACGAGTACGACAGCGATGTGGGCCACAGCGAGTGGGGCACCTGCAACTTCAACTACTACCGCCGGGAGGTGTGCAGCTTTTTGAACAGCGCTGCCGCCCTGTGGATGGACGTATACCACTGCGACGGCATCCGTATGGATGCCATCTCCCGCGCGCTGTACTGGCAGGGCGACCCGAACCGCGGCGTGAACGAGGGTGCCGTGAACTTTCTGCGCAGCCTGAATCACGGCCTGAACGAGCGCTGGCCCACCGGCATCTACACCGCCGAGGACTCCACCAACTTCCTCAAGGTGACAGCTCCCACCCGCTACGACGGCGTGGGCTTCGACTACAAGTGGGATATGGGCTGGATGCATGATACGCTGGACTATTTTGCCACCCCCTTCGGTGAGCGGCCGAATGCCTACGGCAAGATCGTTTTCAGCATGCACTACTTCTACAACGAGCTGTATCTGCTGGCCTTGAGCCACGACGAGGTGGTGCACGGCAAAAAGACCATCATTGATAAGCTGTGGGGCACCTATGCGGAAAAATGCGCCCAGCTGCGCACCCTCTATTTTTATATGTATATGCACCCGGGCAAGAAGCTGAACTTCATGGGCAACGAAATGGGACACTTCCGGGAGTGGGACGAAAAACGGGAGCTGGACTGGGACCTGCTGAAATACCCCTTCCACGATGCGTTCCAGAAATACTTTGCCCACCTGTGCCGGGTGTATTCCACTGAGCCTGCACTCTACGATGGCGAGTACAACCCCGACTGCTTTGAGTGGGTGGCCTGCGAGAGCCGCAACGAGGGCGTGTACGCATGGCTGCGCAAGGGCCGGGGCGAAAACCTGCTGTGCATCATGAACACGCAGGACCACGCCCACAAAAAGTTCCCGCTGTATCTGCGCTTTCCCTGCAGTGCCGAGGAGGTGCTGAACACCGAATCCCCCGAGTGGGGCGGTGCACTGAAGGGCCGCCGCAAGACAAAGCTTCACACCACCGATGGCGGTGTGTTTGGTCGGGACTATACCCTTACAGTAGACCTGCCTGCCATGGGCAGCTGCCTGCTGCGCCTTGCGCCGGAGGCCCCGAACCCCGATGCGGCCCGCATCAGCGCCAACAAAGCCCTGAACGCAAAGCGCCGCGCTGCCCGCAGCACAAAGGCCACAGCCAATTCCAACAAGTAATATTCGTTTCAAAATGTCCCGTCTGCGTTCAAAGCGGCGGGACATTTTGTTGTTTTCCGTGCACAGCGGCTGGACAGTGCAGATTTTGCTTGCTATACTGTAGCTGTGATATTCTGCAGCTGAGAGGTTTTTGGGATGAGTGGAATCGTTTCCCGTCTGTCTGTCCTTGGCAAGGTCTGGCTGGGCCTTGCTGCCGGGGCACTGGCGCTTATTGTATTCGGCCTTGCCGCACCGGGCAGCAGCCTGTTTTTCCCGCTGGTGAGCCTGTGGTGCAATGCAGCACTGTTTGCACTGGCGCTGCTGGTGCTGCGCCGGGCCGGTGTGGAGCTGGACCTGTTCCACAAGGCGGTGCTGGTGGGCCTGTGGGCAGCGGCCGTGCTTTACTTTTACTGGGTCCTCGGCAGCCGCACCTTCCTCTACCACTGGGACTATGTGAACTACATTTTAAAGCAGTATCATGCCGAAGCTGCCTTTGCACAGAGCGCAGGTGCAGGCTTCCGTTTCCTCCTCGATTCCATCACCGAGGACTACACCAGCTTCATCACCCTGTTCACCGAGTTTCCGTTCTGCCTGAGCGGCAAGACCGGCGACGACTACGCATTCTGTCAGGTATTCAGCGTACTGCCCAGCCTGCTGGTGCTGCTGGCGGGCCTGACGGTCAAGGTGGGCCGGATGCTACGGGTAAAGAACCGGTTCTGGTATTTCCTCATCGGCTTTTCGTGGTGCGCTACCTTCCCGTTCGTGCGCATGTCGGCGGTGTTGGGCCAGCCGGACTGGTTCGGGCTGATCTTTGCCTTCATGCTTATGCTGCTCACACTGGACTACCGCTTTGACGGCATCGACCTGCCCCGCTATCTGCTCATCTTCGCCGCCACGGCGGGCATCATCCTCACCCGGCGCTGGTACTTATATTTTGTGGTGGGCTACTGCTTTGCCTACGTGCTGATGCTGGCAGTTTCCAGCATCCGGCTGGCAAAAGATGGCCAGCCCAGCCGCGCTGTGCACCGCATGGTACGGCTGGTGGTGTTCGGCCTGTGTGCGGCCGGGGCCATGGTGCTGCTGCTTCTGCCCATGGTGCGCAAAATTTTAAGCTTTGACTACGCCGGGCGCTACTCTTACTACAACTTCGGCGGCATCACGCTGGAGCTGGCCGCACAGACACTGCGCATCGGTTTGCTGAACTTCATCCTCATCGGAATGGGGCTGTGGTTTGCCGCAAAACGCCGTCTGCCTGCCCTGCCCTGCCTTGCAGGGGCAGAGCTGCTGGTGAGCCTTGTGCTGTTTACCCGGGTACAGAACACCGGCTCCCACCAGATGCTGCTGTTCGTGCCTGGGTGGCTGCTGCTGTTCCTCGTTGGTTCCGCCGCACTGGCCGACGGCCTGAAAAAGCACACCGCCGTCAAGCTCTGCTACTGGGGCTTTACCATGGTGTTTGCGGTGTCCGTGCGCTGCTCGCCGCTGACCACCGTTGCTCTGCCGGGCTTTGTGGTGGATCATTTTCCCCTCAAGGCCGTGTCGGAATTCGTCCGGCTGGACAAGCTCACCTACGACCGCACCGACGCCGCCCAGATCCAGCGCGTGGACGACTGGATCGATGCCCACTGCGATGCGGAAAAGGGCGAGTTCGCCTACATGATCCCCCACGATATGCTGTACAACTCGGACATGTTCCAGTACGCCGCCCTGCCGGACATCCAGCTGCAGGGCAAGCTGGCCGCCGGCATCTCCATCCCGGGCACCCACGAGTTCCCGGTGCGGTTCTTTGAGGCGAAGTACGTGCTCACTGCAGAGCCGCTCCCCCAGACCTTTGTCAGCGGCGGTGAGCTCTCCGGCCGGTGGAATGCCCTCTTCTGCGCCGCGCGGGATGCGCACTTTACGCAGGCCGCCAGCTTTGACATGGGCAACGGCACCGTGTTCACCGTGTGGGAGCGCACCGAGCCTGCCGACCGGGCTGAGGTGGAGTATTATCTGGATGCCTTCGCGCAGGAGGATGCGCTCTACCCCGAAATGTTCTCGCAGGTGGCGGAAGCCTGGCTTGCCGGACATGGACTTTAAATTGCAAACGCTTTGGATATAAAAGGAGTATTTCCCATGGAACAGAATGCAAACGCCCTGCCCAAGGTCACGCTGGGCCAATACAAGGGGCTGGAATTCACCCGCCGGGTGCGCCCGGTATCGGAAAAGGCCGTGGAGCTGGAGGCTTCAAACCTCACCCGCACCCACGCCCCCTTTCTGCCGGTGGAGCTGCCCGCCGCACGCGGGATGCGTGTAACGCTGGATTTTGAGGGCTTCATGGACGGCGCACCCATCCCGGACAGCCGAATGGAAAACGTCACGGTGGTGCTGGGCACCGGTCAGCTGATGCCCGCCGCCGAGGATGCCGTGTACGGCCACAAGGCAGGCGAGAGTTTCCGGTTCGATTTTACCTATCCCGCCGAGTTCCGGGTGCCGGAGCTTTCCGGCAAAACAGCACAGTTCGCCATCACCCTGCACACCGTGGAGCAGAAGCAGCCTGTACCGCTGGACGATGCCTTTGCCAAGACACTGGGCTTTGATACGGTGGATGCCCTGAAGGAGAGCATCCGCGAAAAGAAGCGCCGCTCCCACGAGGCCAACGCCGACCGCATTGCCGGAGCCGCCCTGCTGGGCATGGCCGGGGCGAACCTGACGGCGGAGCTGAACGGTGCTGTTCTGGATCAGAACGCGGAGAGGGATATGAACGCCCTGCGCGACCGGCTGCGCCGCAGCAAGATGACCATGGAGCTGTACTGCAAGGCAGGCCAGACCACACCGGACGAGGTGCGTGCCGCCTTCCGCCGGGACGCAGAGCGCAAGATGCGCAGCATCCTTGCCGTGCGGGCCATTGCCGAAGCAGAACAGATCACCGTGTCCAACGCCGAGGTGGATGCCGAATACGCCCGCCTTGCCAAGCTGCACGATACCCCGGAAGCCGAGATCCGCAATGTGCTCAGCCGGGACGCTGTGGCCTCTGCCGTGACCACTCAGAAGGTGCAGCGTTTCCTGATCGACCACGCAAACATCACTTCGGTTGTGGAAAAGGAGTAAACTATGGGCTTTTTTACACGCACCGCGATGGATATGCTGATGAAAACTACCCATCCCGAGATCAACCGCCGCCAGTGCTGGAACCTGCATCCCCATCGCAAGCCCTGCACCGAGTGCAAGGATATCTGCCCCTATGGCGAACAGATCTTTACCCGCCCGAACCTCGTCAAGGACTGGGACCCCTGCACCGAGTGCGGCCTGTGCGTCTCTGCCTGCCGCAGCGGCTGCATCATCCCTTCGCCGGAGCAGGTTCAGCGGGACACCTCTGCCGCCGATACCGACAATGACACCATCTGGATCGGCTGTGAAAAATCCACCCGCAAAAACAGCGTGGTGCGCACCTGTATTGCGGCCCTCACATGGGAGACGCTGGCCTACCTTGCCCTGAACAAAAAGATCGTGCTGGACCTGACCCCCTGCGGTGAATGTGAGAACGACCTGTGCGCCGCCCAGCTGCGCAAGGAGCTGACAAGGCTTGTGGATTTCTTTGGCCAGCCCATGTTCGAGGCACGGTTCACTCTGGCCTACGAGCCGGACGAAGCGCCCTATCACGTAAAGGAGCTGAGCCGCCGCGAAATGTTTGAGCAGGTAAGCCACGGCTCCAAGAGCGGCACCAAAAAGCTGCTGCAGATGCTGCCCGGCCTGCACAGCGAGGACGACGGCGGTGTGGATTTCCGCCTTTTGCTGCACCAGCGCACAAAGCAGCTGAAGGCATCCATGGAAACGCCGCTGAAGTACGGCTACTACCTGCCCAACTTTACCGATAAATGCTTTGGCTGCGGCAAGTGCGAAAAGGCCTGCCGCGCCGGTGCGCTGAAGCTGGAGGACCTGCCCGACGGCCAGACCCGCATCGTCATCACGCCGTGGAAGTGCAGCGAGTGCGAGGTGTGCGTGGCCTCCTGCTCCAACCATGGCATCAACGGCATGAAGCTGCGCCAGCTCACCACCCTTGGCCCGGTAAGTGTACACAAATGCACCAAGACCCTGTGCAAGGAATGCGGCAAGCCCATTGCGCCGGGCAGTGTGGATGGTGTGTGCACCGTGTGCCGCATCAAGGCCCGCACCAAAAAGCGGCAGGAAGAAGCCGCTGCCAAGGCAAAGCAGCTGCGTGAGGAGCGCGAAGCCAAAAAGGCTGCAGAGGAAGCCGCCAAGGCAGCAGCCGAAGCCGGTGCCGACACTGCTGAGACAGCTGTGCAGACGGCTGCCGCCCCCGCAGAAACCGCAGCGGCCGGTTCCGTGATCACAGCACTGACCCCGGAAAAAGCAGTCCCCGCCGCGCTGGACGAAACCCCTGCTGCCGCACCGGAAAACACCGCAGAAAAGGATGTGCCCGACACACCGAAAAACGATTGACGGCGCACAGATTCAATGCTATACTGACCATAAGACCACGCACCGTGGCCACCGACTGTTACAAAGGGGTAACGGAGCTATTTCCGTTACCCCTTTCTTATCCCAAAGCACGAAGCAAGCTTTTGCCAAGATCTTACGAAAGAAGGATTTTACTATGGCTCATTCCATCTCCCGCCGCCAGTTCCTGCAAGGCAGCGGCGCAGCCGCCCTTTCTGTAGCAGCGGCTGGTCTGCTGAGCAGCTGCGGCGGCTCTTCCGCTTCCAATGGCGGCAGCACCGGCGCTGCCGGCAGCAGCTCCACCTACACCGTGCTGTATTCCCGTCAGCCCGCCACCCTGAACTATCTGGTCTGCTCAGCTGACCCGGACCTTTACCACGGCACTCAGTGCATCGACACGCTGGTGGAGTACGACAACCGCGGCAAGATCCGGGAGGGCCTTGCCACTGCTTGGGAGTGGGATGCCGACAGCCTGACCTGGACGTTCCACCTGCGGGATGAGAACTGGGTGGACTGCAACGGCGAGGTGCTTGGCCCTGTGACCGCGCAGGACTTTGTGGATGCGCTGGCCTATGTGCTGAACCCGGACTACGCTTCCTCCACTGCAAGCCTTGTCACCCCCTATGTGGCCGGTGCGGACGACTACTATAACTACTGCGTTTACCGCAACAACGCCAATAACGGCACCGTGGCCGAGGACGGCACTACCTACGCCATTGATGCCAACGGCACCGTGACCGCCGCTGCCGCCGACGGCACCACCACCGAATACCCGGCTGTGGATTTTTCCACCGTGGGCGTGAAGGCTGTGGACGACCACACCCTGACCTACACGTTGAACTTCGACTTTCCTGGCTTCCTCAGCCTGTTGAGCTACGCTCCCTACGAGCCTGCCTACGGCCCGCTGCTGGAGGAGTTTGCCGACCAGTTCTGCACCAGTGCCGAGACCGCCTGCAGCTGCGGCGCGTTCTATCTGGCCGAGTACACTCCGCTGGAAAACTGGGTGATGAAGAAGAACCCCGAAAACTACGATGCCGACAGCGTTTACATCGACACGGTGCGCTACATCTACAATCAGGAAGAGCTGATCAGCGGCCCGGAGATGGTCAAGCGCGGCGAGATTGATCAGGCTACCATCAGCTCCGACATTCTGGACAGCTGGCTGGCCGACGACACCACCAAGGACATGGTTTCCATGGAGCGCCCGGAAACCGGCAAGAGCTACTTCTACATCTTCAACTTCCTGCCCTACCGCCATGAATTTTCCAACTGGACCGTGACCGGCGTGGATGCCCAGTACGAGCCGGACAATTGGGCCAAGGCCATCAACTCCACCAACTTCCGCAGGGCTTTCCTGTATGCCATCAATCCCTCCGTCACGCTGGCCGTCACCGCGCCGGAAGGCTACGATAACTACAAGCTGCACACCATCACTCCGCCGTCCTTCTGTGCCAACAGCAAAGGCGTGGATTATACTGAATGCGGCGGCCTTGCAAACCTCTCCGACTTCTTTGACGAAGCCAAGGCCAAAGAGT
>ERZ791746.2414-NODE-2414-length-10659-cov-2.613071_pt1 | contig 10659 bp, 7 predicted proteins | sample MGYA00510038_ERZ791746 | MGnify/ENA primary metagenome ERZ791746 (study PRJEB30046, sample SAMN00792018) | human gut metagenome | study: EMG produced TPA metagenomics assembly of the A metagenome-wide association study of gut microbiota in type 2...
TTGTAACGGAATGTGGTCGAGAAGCCACCATAGAACTTCGGATCAGCCTTACCTACGATACGTTGACCAGCCTCGTTGTAGTTGAAGGTCTTTTCATCACCCTCTGTGCCTTTGTACCACATCGGACGTCCTGTATCAGGATCTACACCTGCATACTCCGGCATATAGAAGGTATGGTAAGCCTCACCAACCTTGCGGATCGTTGTTGAGGTCTCGATAGGCAGATCCGTGGACAGAGCCACAATTTCATTGTGGTTAGAGGTAATATTGAATGACATGTCCCAAGTGAAATCCTTTACACTCAACAAACGGGCATTCAACAACACCTCGATACCACGGTTACGCATCTTACCCATATTGCGCAACTCATAAGCCAAACCGGTGGTCAGCGTAATAGGCACCTCGAAGATCATATCCGAAGTCAACTCATTGTAGTAATCAACCTCCAGGTTGATGGTACGGAACAGGGTCAGATCCAAACCAACGTTGAATTTACCACGACGCTCCCATTTCAGATCAGGATTGGCAAACGAAATGGGCACACTACCCGGATTACCTTTATAGTCATATCCAGTTTCGTAATAAGCACGTGCACTGTACCAACCAATCTCCTGGTTACCTACTATACCGTAGCTGGCACGAATGGTCAGATTGCTCAACCAATTGCGGGCTCCACGCATAAACTCCTCTTCAGAGATACGGTATTTACCACCTACTGAATAGAACAGACCCCACTGGTTGTTGCGACCATAACGTGATGAACCGTCATAACGCAAACTTCCTGAGATATAATATTTGTCAGCATAACTGTACTGACCATTGAAGAAGAGTGAATTCAGGGTAGATTTCTTTCTGTATGTTCCGGCTGAAATCGGATTAGATGCATTACCCATCTCCGGCAGCCCCTCATACGGGAAGTTTGAAGCACCTGTAAGAGTCTGCTCGTCAACCAAACGTTGTGACTCCTGACCCAACATCAAGTTGATATCGTGCTTGTCATAACGTTTGATCCAGCTGAGCGTATTGGTGATTGTCATGTTCAACAGCGTCTCGTTGTTCTGATCCGCATACATGTGCGACTCAATACCCTGAGGATTCATCATGCTGGCAAAGTTATACTCACGCAAGTTGAAAACATTGATACCCAAGTTACTCTTAGCTAAGAATCCCTTACCAAAATCAACCTGGACATAAGGATTGATATTGGCCGTAATGGTCCGCTGTGAGTTAACATCACCCTTGTGTTTATCACGGATAGCCACCGGGTTGTAATATGCGTTCAGGTTATATGAGCCGTCTTCGTTGTAGATCGGCTCCATAGGACGCAGGTCATATACCGCTACCAACGGGTTAATGTATTGTGATTGGGTCACCACATTATTGTTGTCCGAGTAAGAGGCCGATGACAGCAAACCAAAAGAGAAGACTTTGCCTCGGTGATCAATATTCGAACGCAAGGTATAACGTTTCATATCGGTACCGATAATAATACCTTCGTTACGATAATATCCGGCACTGATGTAATAATTGGTATTATTAGCACCACCCGATACATCTACGCTGTATTCGTCTACCTTACCATTGCGCAAAATCGCTTGCAACCAATCCGTATCAGGGGTTACACCCTCTTGCCATCCATAATACGCATTGGCATAATACTTAGCTAAAGCCAAACCCTCACCGGGAGCTGCTTCGCCTGAATTCTCAAGACCACGGCCCCAAATATCCAGGTAACGATCGGTATTAACTACACGATAGTTCCAATCCAGATTGGCAATACGAGCAATACCTTTTTTAGCCAAGAAATTCACATGAGGTTTACCCTGTGCACCACGTTTGGTCGTGATGACAATCACACCGTTAGCTGCACGTGCTCCGTAAATGGCCGTTGCGGTTGCATCCTTAAGAACCGTAACACTCTCAATGTCGGCCGGATTGATATTGGCCAACGGGCTCACAGCCATATCACCGTTAGTTTCATCATTCAAAGCCGAAATCTTGTCTGAGAACATCGGCATTCCGTCAATGACGTACAACGGTTCCAAACCTGAATTCACTGAACCAACACCACGAACGTTGACACTGGCAAAAGCTCCCGGTTGACCGTTTACATTAAACATCTGCAAACCGGCAACACTTCCCTGCAAGGCTTTCATGAAGTTGGCATCGGTCTGCTTGGTGACTGCTTTGCTGTCGATCACCTGGGCAGATCCAGTAAATGCCGCTTTACGAGTCGCTGCATAACCGGTTACCACAACCTCATCTGCCAAGACTGCTTCATCTTCCATCGTAACATCGATCGTGGTACGATTACTGATCGCAGCCTCGACGGTCTTCATCCCGACGAAAGAGAATTTCAGCGTTCCCTGTGCAGGCGCTTCAATGGAATAGTGTCCATCTATATCGGTACTGGTGCCTGTCCCAAGCTCCTTTACGATGACAGTGACGCCGATCAGAGGCTCGCCGTCAACGGACGTAACGGTACCTGAAACTTGCTTGTTCTGCGCAAACGCCGTTTGCAAACAGCCCAGTAAAATGGTACACAACAAGAGTAAAATTTTTCTCATAAACATACATTTTAACTGTTTGTATAAAAATGTTAACCTGTGCTGAATGATTGCGCAAAAGTACGACATTTAGAACTATTTTCAGCATAAAAAAGACATAAAATGCAGTGATATAATAATCTATATCAATTACACCCTGAATTCTTTTGATATGTAAGTTATCGACACCTATTTCATTGAAAATTTAAAATAGTATTTTTGTTGTTTTTGTCTATTTCCCTATTAAACCTCATTATTATCAACTATTTCAAATGGTCTCATTCCCCCGACAACACCTATCGAATTTTCGCCCCAAAATCCAACAGACATAAGACAATTTTCCTCTCCTCATTTGTTGGATTTTAAAAATATTTAATAATAAAACACCTGAAAAACTATTTTATACACCGGCCAGATCTATTGTGCATATCATACGACGACACAAAATGGAAATCCCCACATTTTAATCAAAATAACAACCTAACATTTCACAGAAAAAGAGTGCTCAAGATGACAAACATGTATAACAAAACGTCACTTGTTCTATAAACATTACATTCCACCCTCGCCGTTTGAGATAATCCGCTCTTCAATAAAACATAAACAATATCGATTCTCCCGAGCTAATCAAACCGATAAATAACCCCAACAACCTAACAAAAAAAGAGCAGCCCATTTTTGTAAGAAATCGCAATAAAATCTCTCCAGATTATTATTTTTGTTCTGAGCAATGAGTGTGTCTGTCGCCGACAACGCCACACGGCATCTACAAAACAGCCTCCATAAGAACTCGTATAACGATGCATGGCGTATATTCGTCAACAGCTCTTCACTACTCCCCAAACCCGAAAAACACATTGTATCACCAAACAGCATTGACCCCTATGAAAACAACTTTGACCTGGATTTTCGTATTCGCTTTGAGCGTTATGACGGTTTCAGCCCAACTGCGCATTGGAGGCAGAACTTTAGACACAAAGAAACTGCTCGGGGCTGCTAAAGATGCGGCTACCGCTTTGACACTTTCCGACGAAGATATTGCCAAACTGAGCCACGAATCGGTCGAATGGATGGATGCCAACAACCCAATCGCCGACGAAAATACAGAGTATGGCGCCCGTTTGAAACGACTCACGGAAAACATCACCGAAGTCAATGGTCTAAAACTCAATTTCAAAGTCTATGACGTAGAGGATGTAAATGCATTTGCATGTGGAGACGGTTCAATCCGCGTGTTCTCCTCCTTGATGGATATCATGGATGACGACGAACTGATGGCAATCATCGGCCACGAAATCGGACATGTCGTCCATGCCGATGTAAAACAGGCCATGAAAAATGCCTACCTCGCTTCAGCCGCACGAGGAATTGTAAGCTCTACCGGAGGCCTGGCTGCCAAATTATCCAACTCGGAGATGTGGTCCAGGCGTTTACCGACGCACAATTCTCCCAAAGCCAAGAGTACGAAGCCGATGATTATGGCATGCAATTCTGCATCGAACATGGATTCGACCCCTACGGCATGGCCCGTTCTCTGGAAAAACTCGTAGAGCTGTCAAAAGGTGAGAAGGCTTCGACCATCCAAAAAATGTTTTCATCCCATCCGGATAGCGAAAAACGTGCTGCTCGGGTAAGAGAAAAAGCCGATGAACTGACTGCAGCACAAAACCAGGCCCAATAATCCAAACCACAATGGCTACGTGCAACAACAAGCGAACGCTCTCCAAAGGTCTCCGAATCGCATTGATCATTTTGGGGGCGTTCGCTTTGCTGTATGTTATCGGCATGGCGTACAGTTCGTGGACAAACAAACGTTTTGAACAAAACGGAGTCCGAACTTTTGCCACCGTGACCGACGTACAGGTCAAACATCATCCGGAACACACCTCCTGGGTGCGTGGAGGTAACGGTACCCGCCGCAAAGTCCATCATCAGGCCTATACCGAAACAATTATTCAGTACACATATAGCGTAGAAGGTGTAAAGTACGAAGGAGAGATGCACACACGTACCGTTCCAGCAAGACCCGCTAAAAAAGGTCAAAAGATACAGATCGAATACCTCTCGAACTCTTCCTCAAAAAGCAGACTATATAAACCCAAGGCCCACCAAGAATAAGATCTGATTGTCAACACCGGTCGCTCAATAATAAACCACCACTCACAATCAGATCACTGCAATTCTCTCTTATCGTTGGCGCCTGCACAGTTTTTTTTACCAGAATATATTGTTGTTCCTGAGCATATTGGACTCCAGCCCATATTTTTTTTCAGTACATATTGTACCCCGTTCATGTGAAGAGATTCCGAACCCGGTTATGACATTTGATCATAACCGGGTTCGTTCTATCACACCCATCTGAGTAAAGGAAACAACAAAACAAAAACACCTACGTTACCTTTCCTTTCGCTCTGAGCGATTCAGTCCGTTAGGCATCAAACCCGACCTCGGCAACTCCTTATAATTGCAGTGCCAAAAAACAGATTCACCTCAACAACAACCTCTCCCAGCTTCCTGTTGCCATCCATTTTACGACCGGCAAGCGGAATATTATCGGGAAGAAAAGCTACAAAAGAATAAATATCCATGTATCTTTGTATAGCTATGGCAGGCACGTGTGAAAGAGTCGCGCAAAATGGGTGAGATTTCGGAAACCATCAGCTGTGTTACTGTCTCCGACCACTCAACCCGCTTCGACTCATCACATCAGGCATATACCCCAAAAACGCATGTGGTAAACGCCTTTAACCACGCTTGCGTAAACACATCTGAATCAACACAACGACATAGACAACACATCAAACCATGAAATTTTACAATATCCACTTCAGCCCTACGGGAGGCACTCGCAAAGTTGCAAACCTATTGACCTCCAAACTCACTCAAGAGGCATGTGAGATTGATTTAACCGATCCAACGCTCCCCTTCGAAACCATCTCGTTGGACAAAGAAGATATTGCATTGCTAGCGGTACCCTCATACAGCGGACGTGTTCCGGCACCTGCCCTGCAACGGATCGCAGCTCTCAAAGGAAATGGAGCAAAAGCCATTCTGGTCTGTGTGTATGGTAACCGTGCCTTTGAAGATACGTTAATCGAACTGTTGGATACAACAAAAAAGGCCGGTTTCAAGACTATAGCAGCCGTTGCGGCCATCGCCGAACACTCCATTGCCCATCGTTATGCCGCAGGAAGACCTGACGAACAGGATCAGATACAACTCACCTCCTTCGCTGATCAAATCCTGCAAAAAATCGCCAAAGGAGAAGAGACTGAACCACAAATTCCCGGAAATCGACCTTACCGAAAAGTCAATGCGAACGGCCCCATCCCCAAACCAACCAAAGCATGCTCCAACTGCGGTTTGTGTGCTGCAAAGTGTCCCGTATCGGCCATCGACAAAACCAATGTAAAACAGGTTAACGAACAACTCTGCATCTCTTGTATGCGTTGTGTTGCGATCTGCCCCCACAAAGCCCGTAAGATCAGTCGTGTAATGGCTTGTGCCATCAATGCCATGCTGAAAAAGGTCTGCTCAACCCGAAAAGAAAACGAACTGTTTCTGTAAACAGATATCCAATGGGAGCACTCAACAGAGCTTGAGTCTCCCCTCCTTGTAACAGACAACACCCTCACGCTGATACAAACCACACCGGACACCCCTGACAGCACTAACACCCACAGACAGCCCTACCCCGGACGGCCACACCGTAGCAACATCCCTAACCACTCAGCCATATGGAAAAATCACAAGATGAAAAGAAAACAGCATTTGTCGTTCTGTTTTCTGCTGTAATCATGGTACTGGAGATTTTCTTCGGGCTGTTCTCCAATTCAATGGCCCTGCTGGCCGACGGCATCCACATGGGGTCACATGTATTGGCGATCGGGCTCAGTTGGGGAGCTTATGTTTTGGTCCGCCATCTGAAACGCAAACAGGCCGACAACATCGATAACGAAAAGGTCTTGACCCTTGCCGCCTACACCAGCGGTGTACTGCTACTGCTCTTTGCCATCTTCATCATTGTCGAAGCTGTCGAACGATTTTTCGTCCCGAATCTCGAAATTCGATACCTCGAAGCCATGGTTGTCGCTGCGATCGGTCTAATCGTCAATATTATTTGCGCACTGGTTCTCCACGATAAATCCGGGCACGACGATTATAACAGACACTCGGCCTACCTCCATGTACTGGCGGATGCCCTGACCAGTATCGGCGCTATTTTCGGTCTGATTTGCGCCATGATCTGGAACATTACCTGGATCGACACGATTGTCGCACTGATCTGTTCTGCCGTGATCATCCGTTGGGCAACCAGGATGCTTTTCGACACCAGCAAAATTTTGACCACCAAAGAGAAAACGAAATAATTGCCGATACTTCCCGGCAAAGATCAGAAGGCTCTATTTCCGGAGTAAAAATTTCACAATAGCCCAACCTCCGAAAATCTGCACCAACATACCGGGAATGCCGATCCGGAAATCCTGCGCAGCCAAATAAAAATCGCCTGTGATCACCCATTCGGCCAGCGTCCCGATCACCTGATAGCCCAAAACTACGGCCAAAAGCAACGGCAACGATACCTTCTGATAGCGATGTGCCGCAAACCCTGCCAAAACAGCCAGCAATACCGACTTAATCAAAATTGCCGGTAAAACACCCCAGGCTGGCATCCCAAATAAAACCGAATTCAGACATGGCGAAACCACTGCGGTCAATAACCCCACACGCCAACCATATTTATAGGCACCAATCAGAGTACACAGATAGATGGGCAACCAGGTGGGCCCTCCCAAATGAAAGGTATGGCACAATTGGGGCAATAGAATATTCCCTGCGATAAAAAGCAGTGCGAACAAATAGGTCTTTGCCTCATTATAAGCCAATGAATAGAGTCTTACCGCTGAAGTTTGCATAATTGTATTATTGAGACGTTTTATTCTACTGAAACAGGCGGGAGCTCTCTGTTCTCCCTTCTCCTAAATCACATTTAATAAATAGCAGAGCAATATTCCACTCCGCTATGCTCTTGCAGCCTGTTGTGCTCCCTCGAGTTGCGCCATAAATTGCTTGATAACCGGATAGATCTCCGCAGCATCCCGCAAATCGACACAAGCCGACTCCAATGGGCACAAACCGGTTTTCGTCCGATTTTCGATGCGGGGCACCTCCTGACCGAACGTAACGGCAATCTTCGCCTCTTGCAGCAGCGTCAAAGCCGGGGTACTGATCACATCCGCATAGACACGCTCCACTCCCCCAAGCACCATCAACGCAGCCGCACCCTTGCCAATCACCTTATCGGCTAACGAGGCATGATCCAACCACTCTGCATGTTCACGGTACACCTCATATAAATCGGCCACACCTCTGCGACCAAACGTATGAAGACCATAACGATTCTCCACCACGCAAGAGTAATTCCCCGCATGCAACAGCTCGATCAATTTCGTCATCTCCGTCATAACGTACCTCGTTTAAGCTTTTCGACAAACCGATCGATCCGATGAAGTTCCTTCGGGATTTCAATGCTTTGCGGACAATGCGACACACACTGTCCACAACCGATACAATGGCTCGCCTGACGCAAACGAGGCACACTGCGATCGTACCCAACCAAAAATGCACGACGGGCACGACGGTAATCCTCACTTTGAGAGGAGGTGGGCAGATTGCCCTCGTTGACGCACTTATTGTAATGCAACAGCACCGCAGGAATATCAATACCATAAGGACAAGGCATGCAATATTTGCAATCGTTACAGGGTATCGTCGGATATTGCATCATCAAATCGGCCGTATCATACAGGAATTGGACATCCGCTTCCGTAAGCGGTTCCAATGGGGAATAGGTGCGCAAATTGTCCTGCAGATGCTCCAGATAGGTCATGCCGCTCAAGACGGTCAACACGCCGGAAGGCGACCCGGCAAACCGAAAAGCCCACGAGGCCACACTCCGCTCCGGATCACGCTGTTTGAGCCGGGTGACGATATGATCCGGCACATTCGACAATCGGCCGCCCAACAACGGCTCCATAATAATGGCCGGAATATGTCGTTTTTCCAACTCTGCATACAGGTATTCGGCGTTGACATTGCGAGCCGAAGCATGGCGCCAATCGACATAGTTGAGCTGAATCTGCACAAAATCCCAATGCACCTTTTCGTGCATGGCCAGCACCTCATCGAAAACCGAAACCGTCCCGTGAAACGAAAATCCCAAATTGCGGATTCTTCTCGCTTCACGCTCTTGCATCAGAAAATCGAGCATGCCGTTATCGATATATCGAGCCCGGAAGGTCTCAATACCGCCATTCCCGATCGAATGCAGCAGATAATAATCGATATAATCCACCTGCAAATCCTCAAACGATTGACGATACATCGCAATCGAATTCTCACGGGTGTAATTAGAAAAATTCGACAACTTCGTTGCAATCTGGAATCGATCCCGGGGATGACGTTTCAAGGCAATCCCGGTCGATTTCTCCGACCAACCCTGTACGTAAACCGGTGAGGTATCAAAATAGGTCACCCCATGCGCAATCGCATAGTCGATTAGCTCATTCACAGCATCCTGATCGATCACATTCCCGTCGCCGCCAGGGGCCGGCAAGGTCGGCCAACGCATGCAACCATAACCCAACAGCGACACCTTTTCCCCACTCTTCGGATTGGTTCGATAGGTCATCCGATCTGTCGGTACCTCGTCCTGAGCCCGCCGATCTCCGGAAACCGGATTCTTCCGTGAATCACACCCCACCAAAGCAGCAGTGGTCGCCGCCGTACTGATCCCCACAATCTTCAAAAAATCACGGCGGGAAATATCTTTTTTATCCTGATTGTCCATATCCATGACTCTTCACTGAAAAATTAAATCATCCGATGTCTTTTATGCCCCTCCACATAGATAGCACTGAACGGACGAGCCGGACACAAATCTTCACAAGCTCCACACCCGATGCACCGCTCTTCATTCACGATCGGAATCTTGGGCGAACCCTCCCGGTTCGGATCCAAGGGCACCATGCGGATCGCCCCGGCCGGACAATGGCGTGCACAGTTACCACATGCAACCCCATCGGTCACCGGCAAACAGTTCGCCTTTACCCATACGGCATGTCCGATTTGAATCGCCGACTTTTCGGCCGGAGTAATGGGTAAAATCGCCCCGGCCGGACAAACCTCCGAACATTTCGTACACTCCGGACGGCAATATCCCCGTTCATACGACATCTCGGGTTGCATCAACCTCATCGGGTCTGTCGATGGACGCAACACCCCATTCGGACAAACTGCCACACATAACTGACAACCTGTACAGTGTGCCGTCAAATGGTGCAATCCCCTTGCCCCCGGAGGAACAATCGGCGTCAACCGCTCCGGAATCTTCTTATCCAAAATAACAGCCAAACCGCCATCGACCTTTTTTTCCTGAGCCTTCACCGCAACAGCTCCCAGCCAAAGCCCCAAACCCGTCAAAAAGTGACGCCGCATCTTTCCTGTATCAGACAGCGGATTCATCGTAGAGATACCGGACGCCGTACAGGTTACAACGTTACTCTCCGAAGACAAGGGCGCTGCGCCAGATTCATGAACAAAAGGTGCACAAGTCGAAGAGATGGTTCCAGCTGACGCCGATGTTGATGTCGATACCGTTGCCGATACCGAATCAGCATGGTCGGCCGCTTGAGAAGCTGCTGTTTCATGAGCCGCCGCTGGTGCCGTTTCACTACGTTTAAACCGATACTGGTAGCTAATCGCTCCCTGTCGACACACATCGATACAATCCATACACACAACGCAACGGCTATAATCGATCTGGTGGGCGTCGGCATTGATGCAGGAGGCTTTGCATCGACGTGAACAGAGTTTACATCCATTGCATTTATTCAGGTCGATTACCGGCCGAAACAGAGAAAACCGGGACAACAGCCCCAACACTGTACCTACCGGACAGATCGTATTGCAATAGGTACGGCCACTGCGCCAGGCCAGCACAACCAGAATCAGCAACGTCGCTCCCGCCACGATAAATGTAGGCAAACTTCTCACCCACACCTCCGTTTCGTAAAAGGCATAGCTATTCATACGCTCAGCCAAATAGGCCAGT
>ERZ791746.2416-NODE-2416-length-10640-cov-7.538120_pt1 | contig 10640 bp, 8 predicted proteins | sample MGYA00510038_ERZ791746 | MGnify/ENA primary metagenome ERZ791746 (study PRJEB30046, sample SAMN00792018) | human gut metagenome | study: EMG produced TPA metagenomics assembly of the A metagenome-wide association study of gut microbiota in type 2...
CCCGCCACACGCAGCGTGATGGAATCGCCGTCGTCCTTGAGCATGGAGCCCATCAGGGACGCACCGGTGAGCAGGCGGCCCAGGGCTGCGCTGCAGGTCGCACTGGTGTGGTGCAGCTGCTCGGCCGTACGGACGATCTCAGTGGAGTCCACACCACAAAACACAACACCGCCGTTTTCAGAAATACCGCGGATCAGATTAGACATTTTCTTTTTCCTCCAATTGGGTATACTGCTTGACGGCACAGAAAAAATAGCGCTCGTTCTCTTCGGTCAGGGGGCCGAAGCTCTCACCGTCGCAGACCTTTTCCAGCACAAAGCCGTGCTTTTCCAACGCAGCTCGGATGGTATCCAGGTCGTAGGTATATTCATAGAACTGTTCATGGAAGTGTTCGCCGGTCTCGCGGTAGTCGATGTCCACCGTGATCTCCACCCGGCGGTCCGCAGGGTGATAGTGGTTGCGCCAGACGCAGGCAGCATCCTCCTCCTCAAAGGTAAATACATTCTCCCCCAGCACCTTCTGGTGCTTGTAGGGAGTGTTCATATCAAAGAGGAACACGCCGCCCTCTTCCATGAAAAAAGCCGCGTTGGCAATGGCGGTATCCAGGTCTGGGATGTGGTTGAAGGTGTCGAAGGTAGACACCGCGCCCCGGATGGTGCCGTAGAGATCAAGCTTGAGCAGATCCTGCTGCAAAAGCAGCAGCTTGCCGGAAAGGCCCAGCTGTTCCGCCTTATCCCGCACAACACAGAGCATCTCCTCGGACTGATCGATGCCGATCATATCATAGCCCGCCTGGGTCAGCATCAGGGTCAGCTCCCCTGTTCCACAGCCCAGATCAGCCAGAATACCATCCCGGATATTGTGGGCATTCAGCTCCTGCCGGATCTGCTCATAGAGGGCATCATAGTCGGCTTCGCCGTTGAATTCATCATAGAAATAGGCAAATTCATTGTAGGCCATGGTTTACTCCGCTTCCTCGTCATCGGTGAACTCCGCCGCCACAGCCTCGTTCAACACCGCCTGCAGCTCCGGGATGCCGTAGCCGTTCTCGCCACTGGTCAGCACCACCTTCTGACAGCCATAGGGCAGGCAGACCTTTTCAAAATCCTCCTGTGTCTTGGCCAGCTGGCTCTTTTTGAGCTTATCGGCTTTGGTCAATGCCACAACAAAGGGGATCTGATGGTAGTGCAGATACTTCAGCATCTGCAGGTCATCTGCGCTGGGGGCATGGCGGCAGTCGATGAGCTGCACCAGCAGGGTATGATGCCGGGGAGCCTCAAAATAGCTGTTGATGAGGTCATCCCAGCGCTCGCGGTCCGCATTGCTGACCTTGGCATAGCCATAGCCGGGCAGATCCACAAAATAGCAGTTGTCCACCTCATAGAAGTTGATGGTGGCCGTTTTGCCCGGTGTACTGGACACGCGGGCAAGGTTCTTGCGGTTGCACAGCTTGTTGATGAGGCTGGACTTGCCCACGTTGGAACGGCCTGAGAAGCTGAGTTCCGGGCGGTCACTTTCGGGCAGCTGGCTGGAAATGCCGTAGCTTGCAATAAAATCCGCTTTGTTGTAATTCATCGTTTGCTCCTTTGATTAGCAGACAGCCCCCGGCTTCGGTTTTTCCGGTGTAGGCGGGATGGCCGCTTCCACCGGCTTTGCCTTTTTGGCGGGGTGCGGATGACGGGCAGAAACGCTCTTGGGCTTGAGCAGAGCGGCATTGAGCACCTGCGCGAGGTCAGACATGGGCAGGAAGGTCAGATTCTTCTTCACCTCGTCATCCACCTCGTACAGGTCCGGAACGTTATCCTTGGGGATGAGCACGGTTTTCATCCCCTCACGGTAGGCAGCCATGCTCTTTTCGCGCAGACCGCCGATGGGCAGCACATTGCCGTGCAGGGTGATCTCGCCGGTCATGGCAACATCACCGCGCACCGGGATGCCGGACAGACAGGACACCAGAGCCGTGGTCAGAGTAACACCGGCGCTGGGGCCATCCTTGGGCACGGCACCCTCGGGGGCATGGATGTGCAGATCGCATTTCTTCAGCCGCTCAGGGTCGATGCCATATTCCTCGGCGTGGACACGGACATAGGTGATGGCCAGCTGGGCACTTTCCTTCATCACGTCGCCCAGCGAACCGGTGACGGTGATCTTGCCGCTGCCATTGTCCATGACCTGCACCTCGATGGGCAGGGTCTCGCCTCCGATGCTGGTCCAGGCCAGACCGTTGGCAATACCGATGGCATTGGTCCGGTTGAGGAAATCGGGCTTGACGAAGCGGGGGCCCAGCAGCTCTTCCAGGCTGCTGCCGGTCACAGAGACGTTTTCTGCTTCACCGGACGCGATTTTGCGGGCGCACTTGCGCAGGACACTGGTGATGGTACGCTCCAGGGTGCGGACACCGGCCTCACGGGTGTAGCCGTCAATGATGCCGTAGAGCGCGCTCTGGGAGAAGGTGACCTTCCCGGCCAGACCGCAGGCCTTGAGCTGCTTGGGCACCAGATGCTTGCGGGCAATGTTGTATTTCTCCACCCGGGTATAACTGGGCAGCTCAATGACATCCATGCGGTCACGCAGAGGGCCGGGAATGGCGCTCAGATCATTTGCCGTGGTGATAAAAAGCACATGGCTCAGATCAAACGGCATATCGATAAAGTGATCATTGAAGGTGGTGTTCTGCTCGGGATCAAGAGCTTCCAGCAGGGCAGCAGCCGGGTCACCCCGGAAATCGCCCGCCAGCTTGTCGATCTCGTCCAGCAGCATCAGGGGGTTGGAGCTCTTGGCGGAGATCATGGCGTTGATGATCTTGCCGGGCATGGCCCCGATATAGGTGCGGCGGTGGCCGCGGATCTCTGCCTCGTCCCGCACGCCGCCCAGACTGATGCGCACATACTTGCGGTTCAGGCTCTCGGCAATGGAGCGGGCAATGCTGGTCTTGCCGACACCCGGAGGGCCGACCAGGCAGATAATCTGACCCTTGACATCCGGAGCCAGCTTACGGACAGCCAACACCTCAAGAATGCGGTCCTTGACCTTCTTCAGACCGTAGTGGTCGCGGTCAAGGATGCGCTGTGCCTTGGCGATATCGAGGTCGTCCTCGGTAAAGCTGTTCCAGGGCAGATCCAGGCAGGTATCCAGATAGGTGCGGATGACCGTTCCCTCCTGATTGCTGCTCTGCATCTTGGCAAGGCGGTCCACTTCCTTGAGCAGTTTCTTCTCCCGCTCCTCGTCCAGATGCAGCTCCTGGATCCTGCGGCGGTACTCCTCGGCCTCTGCCGTGGTATCATCGTCCTCGCCCAGCTCCTGGCTGATCATGTGCATCTGCTCATGCAGGTAGTAATCACGCTGGTTCTTATCCATGGCCTCGTCCACTTTCTGGGCGATCTCCTTGTCGATCTCCAGCATCCGGCGCTCCCGATGCAGGCGTTCCACCAGCAGGCGCAGACGGCCGATGAGGGTGCTTTCTTCCATCACAGCCTGCTTATCCTCAAAGCGGAAGAGCAGATTGGCTGGAATGTACTCGCACAGGAAGGCGGGGTCGTTATTCGAGGTAACAGCAAACACCACATCCTTGCTGATGCGGGGATTCATGGAAAGCACCGCGTCGAAGCTCGTTTTCACGTTGCGGAGCAGGGCCTCCGCTTCGGTCTCTTCCTCCGCCTTGATGGGGCGCACAGGAGCCGGCCGCACCGATGCCAGCAGGAAGCTGCCTTCGGTATCCAGCTCAGTGCGCTTGGCGCGGAACTTGCCCTCCACCAGAATGCGCACCAGATCATCCGAAACACGCATGACCTGCTTGATCTCGGCCACAACGCCGTACTGGTACATCTCCTCTGCCTTGGGGTCCTCAGCCTTCATATCCTTCTGCGCAATGAGGAACACCTCGGATTTATTCCGCACGGCCCATTCTACAGCGGCAATGCTCTTGTCACGACCCACCTCAAAATGCAGCAGGTTGTTGGGGAACACCACCAGCCCACGCAGGGCAATGGCGGGAAGATGGAGGATATTGCGCTCCACCTTGACAGTCACTTTTTCAGACATAAACTCATACCTCCCAGCTGCCCCGCGCCAAAGTGCGCTATCCCGTGGGCAGTTTTTTTGTTGGGTAAAAATTCAGATTTGATTTATTATATCGGATTCCGGCTCCGGTTGCAACCGGGCAGCTCATCCTTTGCGGTTTTCCTGGATATTATAACCCAGCCGTCCCAGCGCAGGCAGCATAGCCCGCAGGGTGACACTGGTGAGCATTCCCATCATAAGGCCCAGCACCAGCATAATCGGTGCATAGTAAAGGGACACGGCTGTGGAAAGGATGACACTGGCCCCCAGCAGCTGGCCGATGTTGTGGGCCAGCGCGCCGCAGACCGACAGGATGAACCAGGTAGGCCGCAGCGGGCAGTGATAGTAGAGCAGCCACATCACCAGCAGCGAGAGCAGGCCGCCGCAGAGGGAAAGAAAACCTGCCGTCCAGCCGGAGACCAGAAAGACGAAGAACGCCTTCAGCACATCCAGCACAAGGGCCTGTTTTGGCCCCATGAAGAACAGGGCATACATCACCACAATATTCGCCAGACCCAGCTTCATGCCTGGCAAAAGTCCGGGGATGACCAATGTGCCCTCGATGAAGGAAAGCGCCATCGCCAGAGCAAACAGCAGACCTGAAAGGGCGATGCTGTGCGTTTTGTTGTAATTGCGGCGGTTATGAGGCATCATTGTTCTCCTTTGCAGCGGATCATTCTTCACCAGCAGCCTGTTCGTACTGCTCCTGCTCTTCCATCGCCTTTTCCCAGGCAGCAAACAGCTCCTCCTGATGGAAGCGCAGATCACTGAGCTCATCGCTCTTTTGGCGGAGTAGATCGGGGTCATTGTAGACCTCCGGGGAGTTGATCTCATTGTCAAGCTCCACTTCCCTTGCCCCGCAAGCTTCCATTTCATCCTCGCAAGCCTTGATCTTGGCCCGCAGCTCCGCGCGGCGGCGGCGCTGCTCTTTGCCGTAACCGGCCTTGGCGGGCTGATCCCCGGCTTTTTCTGGGGCGGCAGCAGGAGCGGCACGGCCCATCAGGGCATCGTAGCTCGGATACAGGGTGGCCTTGCCATCTTCCAGATAGAGGATGGGACAGCCCAGACTGTTCATCAGATGGCGGTCATGGGTGACCATGAGCAGAGTCCCGGTGTATGCCATCAGGGCTTCGGTCAGGTTCTCGCGGGTGTAGATGTCCAGGTGGTTGGTGGGCTCGTCCAGAAACAGCAGATTAGGCCGCTCCAGCACGATCTCAGCAAAGCGCAGGCGGGCCAGCTCTCCGCCCGAAAGTGCCTCGCAGGGCTTGAACACTGTCTCGCCCCGGAAACCCAGCTTTGCCAGATGGCTGCGTACTTCCAGCTCCGTCATCCGGGGATACTTGTTCCAGATGACATCGATCACCCGGCCCTGTCCCAGACGGTTCTGCTGCTGGGCAAAAATGCTGGGCCGGGCTCCCGTACCCAGCCGTACCATGCCGCCGGAGGGGCGGCGCTTACCATCCAGCACCTGCATCAGGGTGGATTTGCCCGCACCGTTGGGGCCTGCGATCACCAGCCGCTGACCCCGGCAGACCGTGTAGGTAAAGGGTTCCAGCAGGGTGCGCTCCCCGATCCTGATGGTCAGGTTCTTCATCAGCACCAACTCGTTCCACGGCTCCACATCGTACTCAAAGCGGAACTTGAGCTGGTTTGTTTCATCCTTTGGTGCTTCCGTGATCTCCAGCTTTTCCAGCTGTTTGCGGCGGCTCTGGGCCATCTTGGTGGTGGAAGCACGCACAAGGTTGCGGTCAACATAATCCTGCAGCTTTTCGGCCAGCGCCACATCTGCATCGTGCTGCTTCTGGCGCAGGGCATCCGCAGCTTCCTTCTGGGGCAGATAGGCCGAGAAGTTGCCCTTATAAGTGGTCATGGTCTGGAAGGAGACCTCCCAGATCCTGGTGCAGATATTGTCCAGGAAATAGCGGTCATGGCTGACGACCAGCACGGCACCGGAATAGCCCTTGAGGTAATTCTCCAGCCATTCCATGGTGGCAAAATCCAAGTGGTTGGTGGGCTCGTCCAGAATCAGGACATCCGGCTTCTCCAACAGCAGCTTTGCCAGACGAAGGCGCGTCAGCTCACCGCCTGAAAGCACAGCGATATTCTTCGTCCAGGTATCCTGCGCAAACCCCATACCAGACAGCACCTTTTTGATGTTGACATCCATATTGTAGCCATCGGCAGCATCAATGATGTTCTGCAAGGCATCGTGCTGCTCCAGCAGAGAGGCATCCTCCGGGCTGGCGGCCATTCTGCGCTCCAGGATCTGCATCTGGGCCATAGCATCCAGCACATGGGCAAAGCAGGAACGCATCTCGCCGTAGATATCCAACGTAGGGTCGAGCTTTGCATTCTGCTCCAGATAACCCAGCGTCACACCATGGGTCACACTGAACTCACCCTCGTAGTCCGTATATTTGCCGGTCAAGATCTTCAGCAGGGTCGTTTTGCCTGCGCCGTTCTGGCCCACGATGCCGATGCGGTCCTCCCGTTCGACACTAGCCGTGACATCATGCAGGACGATCTTCTCGCCAAAGCTCTTGCCCAGCTTTTCCAAATGTATCAGCATTGTTCGTTTTCCAATCTCTCACACAGGCCGCACAGCATTACAGCTGGTGGCGGCGATTCTTCAGGCCCACATTGGCCAGTTCCTCCGGCTCCATCACCAGCGGATAAAGCTCTTCCAGGCTGCTGATCTCATAGGTAGGCACGACCTTGCCGGGATTCTCGGCGTGGTTTGGGTTATACCAGCAGGTATCCAGCCCGGCGTTCACACCGCCCTGCACATCACTGCTCAGGCTGTCGCCCACCATCAGCACGTGCTCACGGTTCTCCACGCCCAGCGCACGGAGCGCGGCATCAAAAATCTTGCGGTTGGGCTTTTCGCTGTCCATTTTTTCAGAAACGAACACATCCTCCACAAAATCCAGAATGCCGGATTCCCGCACACGGCGGCCCTGCACCCGGTCAAAGCCATTGGTCACTACAGCCAATGTTGCCACTTCGGAAAGCTCCCGGAGCACGTCCAGCACGTTGGGAGATGTCAGGTCAGGGTGGGTAGAGAGCTGATCCAGATAGAATTTGTTCATCTCCACACCGTTGCCTGCGGCATTCACTGCCTTCAGAAAGCGGGTGAACCGCTCCCCCATCAGCTTATCCCGGCGGATCTGGCCCTTTTCCAGCTGCCGCCAGAGCTCTTCGTTGATGGTGCGGTAGGTCTGCACCGTCTCGACATCCGGCTCAATGCCGTACTCCCGCAGGGTGTCAGCCAGCGCCTTGTTTTCCGCTGCATCAAAATCCAGCAGCGTGTTGTCTGCATCAAACAGAACACAGTAGTATTTTGCCATGGTTCGTTACCCCTCTTTCATACTTGTGTCATTTTCCGGGACGCTTGTCCCCGATCACCGGGGAATTTTTCCCAGATCAAAAGAACAGCGAGAAGCCAGCCCCGCCCCGGCAGAGCTGGCTTCCGGTTATTCCTGAACTATCTCATAGGTTTCATCATCGGTCTGCACCGGGGAATTGTCCGTGCACGGATCTTGCGCGGTGCAGGGTTTGTCAACGTTTCTGGGCATCTGCTCCTCGGTCACGCCGTTGTCCACATTCTCCCAGTCCATTTCATACCAATCCACACTGCCATCGGTCACAGTTCCCTCACCGGGCAGCCCGGGGATCTTGATCTCTTCACAGAACATCCGGCTCCCTCCCTTCTGCCCAGCCTATGCGGGCAGACAGAAAAAGGTTTACCGGCTGGCTTCTGCTTCGGTGGAAGCGGAAGCCCCCTCTGCGGGCTCAATATCATTTTCAACCGAAGCGGAGACCGATTCACTGTTGGTCTGCTCTTTGGATTCCGTTTTGCTCTCAGAAGCAGCGCTGCCGGAGGACGAAGTGCTCTCTGCCTTGCTCTCTGAGCTGCTGTGAGAAGAAGAGGTGCTCTCGCTCTTGGATTCGCTCTTACTCTCACTTTCCGCCGTGCTGTGGGAAGAACTGCTGCTCGTGCTCTCAGACTTGCCGCTCTCCGAAGAGGACGAGGATGTACTGCCGGAAGAAGTAGAAGAGCTGCCGGAATTTGAGCTGGAGGCAGGCTCCGGGCTGACCGTAATGGTCAGCGCATTACTGACCACGGCGCAGTCGTTGTACACGACCACCGCATAGATCTTATAGCTGCCGCTGGTGATGGCCGAAGCGGACACGGTGACCGTTGTCCGGCCTGCGGCCTCCTTCACTTCCTGACCGTTGGCGAACCAATGCAGGTTTTCACTCTTGGCATATTTGCCCTCCAGCGCAGCCTTAAAGACATAGGAGCCGGCGGAAGCCTTGTCTTCCGAGATGTGAACGGAAGCAGCTGCAAACACGGCTGTCACGTCCAGATTCTGCTTGAAGCCGGTATCGGTACGGGTCTTGCTGGTCACGCCGTCACTCCACTTGACGAACACATGGCCCTCCGCAGGGGTGGCCGTGACAGTCAGCGACTGGGATGCATCTGTGATGCCGTATGTCAGGCTGGTCTTGCCGCTCTCGTTCCCACAGCTCAGGGTGCCGCCGCCGCTCTTTTCCACCTGATAACGGGCCTCAAACTTAACGCTGGCAGTCTCAGAGCTGCTGACGCTTTCACTCTCGCTGGAAGAAGCGGGTTCTTCCGAGCTGGGGGCCTGCACCGCCGAGCTGGGGTTGGATACATATTCCAGCGTACGGGTGGGGATATTATTGGTGTCCGGGCGGCGATCCTCGGTCTGGTAGGCGTGGGTGCGCAGATAGTTCAGCGCAGCCTTGAGACCAGCGCTCTTGAGGTGGATATCACCGTCCGTGTAGTAATCCGGCTGGCCGTAGCCATTTTCTCCTTTGAGGATCTCAGCCGTATTCAGAAATCTGACCCCCAGCTGTTCGCACATGTTGAGCAGCGCCATATTAAAATCATCGATCTTGGCCTGATCCATGTGGGGGTAATTGGAGTGATTCTCCGGGATAGGAGGCACCGTGTTCACGATGAGATCGGTGTAGGGGTAAGCCTCCTGAATGGCCTGCACCAGCGCGGTATAGTTGCTGATAAAATCAGCCACCTCCATGCCGGTGTCGTTGGTGCCAAAGGTCATCACAACACGGCGGGGCTTCATTTTTGCCACCGCCTGTGCGATGGTGTAGTGGGTTGTGTCATTCTTAAAGGTGACGATTCCTTCGTTCAGGGCCACCTGGGTGCCAATGCCCTCCTTGGCGCAGAACTGCTGCAAGGAGATCAGGCCGTTGTTATACAGACGCACAGTGTTGGAGTCTCCCAGAAACAGGGTGCTGTCCAGATATTCCGTGCCCGCATCCGCTGTTTCAGCCAGCAGAGCACTGGAGGTGTTATCGATCTGGTAGTGATTGGCAAGATCTGTGCTTTCACCGTCCCCGGTGGTGTCCGTCGGCACGGAGTCTGCGGGTGTGCCGGGCGTTTCCGGCTTTCCCCGTTTGAGCAGGGTCAGGGTGATGCCTACGGTCAGCAAAGCCGCCAATGCGCAGACCACACAGACCAGAACGGCCTGCCGCTGCAGCGATGTCATAGACTGTTTGTCCGATTGATTTTTATGATTCATGTTATATTCACCACTTATCCTATCGTTCAACCGTTTGCACGGCAGGCCAGGAGCTTGTCCGTCAGTTCTTCACAGCTTTCCGCCAGCAGCACCGGGCCAAAGGGCTCCAATTCTTCCCTGCTGCCGTAGCCATACAGGGCACCGGCGGCATCCAGCCCGCAATCAGCAGCACCGCGCATATCATCGTTGCGGTCGCCCACCATCAGCACCCGCTTGCCCTGTACACAGGGCTGGGTGAGAACATAGCGCACCACTTCCGTTTTGGTATCCCGGCTCTCATCCATGGATGCGCCGCCGATGAAATCAAAGTAAGGGGCCAGCCCCTGTTCTTCCAGAATGGGGGTCACGACCACAGTCGGCTTGGAGGTTGCAGTGCAGAGCACAAATCCTGCCTCCTTCAGGCGGCGCAGCATTTCTGCCGCACCGGGGTAGGCCGTGCCCTCATGGCTGCCCTTTTCGCGGTAACTTTCCCGATAGAGCTCGGTGGCCTCCTCGATTTTTGCAGGGTCAGAAAAATGCTCTCCAAAGCTCTTGCGGAGCGGCGGCCCCAGATAGCGCCGCAGGTTCACATGGGTAACATCCACGCCCATCTTGGTAAAAACTTCTTCCAGTGTATTCAGGATGCCGGGGGCGGAATCGATCAGGGTTCCGTCCACGTCAAATAAGATCACGTCATAGTGCTGCAAGTTCGTTTCCCTCTCTTTCACACATATACACGGTATAGTATAGCACAGAATTGCGCTTTCAGCAATTCCAACAAATCGTTTTTGCACTTTTTATACAAATCGGTCACAATCTGGCCTTAAAACGCAAAATGCCTGCCCGCCAGAATGCGGACAGGCAGGGGGTCATGCAGGCTTATTGGGCTGCAGCGCCGTTATCAGCGGAGGGATAATAGAGGTTATTGGAGATAAACTCCAGCTTTTCCTTCAGCACCAGCTCCAGATTTGCCACGGCGTGCACCATGTTGGTGGCCGAATCGTTCACTTCCAGCAGCTTGCACAGGTC
>ERZ791746.2440-NODE-2440-length-10572-cov-2.885614_pt1 | contig 10572 bp, 10 predicted proteins | sample MGYA00510038_ERZ791746 | MGnify/ENA primary metagenome ERZ791746 (study PRJEB30046, sample SAMN00792018) | human gut metagenome | study: EMG produced TPA metagenomics assembly of the A metagenome-wide association study of gut microbiota in type 2...
CACTGGAAAGACATGAAGACGCATTTATTCTCTACCATAGTGAACAAGGAGCGATCCTATTTCAAAGTCTCGGCATCACTATTAACGATTCAACCGCAAACCTTGTAGTCCACTCTATTGATCTTTATTTAGAAAAATAACGAGCCTGCCTATTAATTAAATGATACAAATAATAAGAGCAGGTGGAATCTTGACGCTGTCGCAACACAGTGCAATGCACCTCAGGAATGGAGATACTTGCATTGGTTCCCCAAAATAGGATCAGAGACCCACTTTGCCATCACGCACTTCCCCATAATAACAGTTCGGCCATATTCCGTAAGCTATTCACTTAACTGTTATAAAATTAGCAAAGATTGTTTGCGGTCTAATAAAAAAAGCGCTATCTTTGCAGCACTTTCGAGCGGATATGGCGTAATTGGTAGCCGCGCTAGACTTAGGATCTAGTGCCTTTATGGCGTGGGGGTTCGAGTCCCTTTATCCGCACAAAATCAACCGCCTTATTTCCAGGCGGTTTTTTGTCCGGGAACGGAGCACGAAAGAGATAAAAAATTATAAATAACAAAGAGTCAAAATGAACATCGTAAGAGAGAATCTGGAAGACGGAACCACCCTGCTCAAAGCAACGGTGGGCGAAGCCGACTACAACGAGGCCGTGGACAAGGCCCTGCGCACCTATAAACGCAAAGCCAACGTACCGGGATTCCGCCCGGGTATGGTTCCCATGAGCATCATCAATAAGATGTACCGCAAAGGTGTTGTGGCCGAAGAGGCTTACCGTACTGCTTCCAAAGGTTGCTTCGACTATATTGAAAAGGAAAAACTGACTCTGGTCGGAGACATGATTCCTAGCGACAAACAGCAACCGCTCGATTTCGACAACGACACCGAATACGAATTCGCATTCGAAGTGGGTATTGCTCCCGAAATCAACATTGCATTGAGCAAAAAGGATAAGGTTAAAAAATATGCGATCGCTATCGAAGATAAAATGCGTGATGGCTATCGTGGCAACTTTACCCGTCGTTTCGGCAAGCTGGTAGATGTTGACAGTGTTGAGACCGAAGATGCACTGACCGTTACCTTGGATCAGCCCGAGATGAAGATCGAAGAGGCCTATGTCGGTCTGATCGGCATGAGCGACGCTGCTCGCAAACCGTTCCTCGGCAAGAAGGTGGGTGATACCATGGAGGTAGATGTAAATGAACTCTATCCCAACCCTGCACAACGCGCAGCTATTCTTCAGGTTAAAGAACCGGAATTGGAAGGCATCAATCCGAAATTTACGCTGACCATTACCAAGATTCGTCGTTTCACAGAGCCTGAATTGAACGAAGAGTTCTTCAAAATGGCTTTCCCCGAAGGCAATGTAAAAACAGCTGAGGAGTTCGCACAGTACATCGATGCACAGATCTTGCGCGATTTGAAACGCGAGGCAGACTACCTGTTCACTTTGGACGTTCGCAAGTTGCTGCTCGACAAAGCAAACTTGACACTGCCTGCAGCCTTCCTCAAACGCTGGCTTTATACCATCAACGAGGGCAAATTCTCGATGGAAGAGATCGAAAAGGATTTCGACAAATTCCTCGACATGATGAAATGGAACCTCGTGCAAAAACACTATGTAAACGAATTGAAACTGGAGGTTACCCCGGAAGAGGCTACCGAAGAGGCCAAAGCAATGGCAGCTCAGCAGTTCGCTTACTACGGTATGAGCCAGGTTGCAGACGATATGCTGGCCAACTATGCTAAGAGCATCCTCGAAAACAAAGAGGAGAGCCGCAAGGTGTACGAAAAAATCTTCGAACAGAAGGTTATCGACGCCGTAGTTCCGCAGATTACCGTCAGCGATGCTACCGTAACCGCCGAAGAGTTCGCCAAATTGGCCGAAGCAGCAGCACAGTAATCCTGTGGGATCGGGTCGTCGGATATAGTATTCTCAACTTTTCCGCGATCGACCGATCATTAAGAAATAAACAGAGGCCGCAGGATATTGATTCCTGCGGCCTTTTCAATCTTTTCAACAGAGATTCTTTTCAGTTATAAAAGGAGACTGTCGGAGATCTCGAGACCAACAGTTTCACCATTTCGCTACGACCATGAATGAATTTGAGAAATACGCAATCAAACATGCCGGCATCAGCAGTTTGAAATTGCACAACTTCCGTTCGATCAGCAACGAATATATTTCACCTACCATCATTGAAGAGCGCCAGTTGAATGTCGCTACGATGGATGTCTTCTCCCGCTTGATGATGGATCGCATCATCTTTTTGGGAGTACCCATCAACGATGATGCAGCCAATATCATTCAGGCGCAGTTGCTGTTTCTCGAATCGACCGAACCCGAAAAAGACATTCAAATCTATATCAACTCTCCGGGAGGATCTGTTACGGCAGGACTGGGTATCTACGACACAATGCAACTGATCAGTTCGGACGTAGCCACCATTTGTACCGGCTTGGCTGCCAGCATGGCTGCCATCTTGCTGACAGCCGGTGCAGCAGGTAAACGCTCTGCACTGCCCCACTCTCGCGTCATGATCCACCAACCCCTGGGTGGTGTACAGGGTCAAGCCTCCGACATTGAAATTACGGCCAAACAGATTTTACGCACCAAACAGGAGCTCTACGAAATTCTCTCCGAGCATTCTGGCGTAGATATCAAAAAAATCGAACAGGACGCAGATCGGGACTACTGGATGACCGCCTCTGAGGCCAAAGATTATGGTCTGATTGATGAGGTTTTAGTTAAGCGTAAAACTGCAAAACAGAAATAAAATTACACATTATCGATTTTGACACCCCGTGTGTCGTGGTATCAAAATCGGCACAAGTACCATATGGCAAACAACAATCACAAACATCCCCACGAAGATTGCTGCTCGTTCTGCGGACAACCTCGCAGCGAGGTGGGCGTACTATTCACCGGCAGCGATGGATCGCAAATTTGCGACCAGTGTATCGAACGGGGACACGAAATGCTCGCTGAGAGCGAACGTATGCAACGCATGAGCGCTCCAAGAATTGAGATGGAGACGTTGCAAAAACCGGCTGAGATCAAAGCTTTCCTCGATCAATATGTCATCGGACAAGATGCCGCTAAACGATATTTGTCCGTTGCGGTGTACAACCATTACAAAAGGCTGATGCACGCACAGGAGGCCAGCGAAATCGACATTGACAAATCGAATATCATTTTGGTAGGACAGACCGGTACTGGCAAGACTTTGCTGGCCCGTACCATTGCCAAACTGCTCAACGTACCTTTCACCATTGTCGATGCGACGGTACTCACCGAAGCTGGTTATGTCGGCGAAGATGTCGAGAGCATTCTCTCCCGCCTGCTTCAGGTTGCCGATTACGATGTGGCACAGGCTGAACGGGGTATTGTTTTCATTGACGAAATCGACAAAATCGCCCGTAAGGGAGACAATCCGTCCATCACCCGCGATGTCTCAGGAGAAGGTGTACAACAGGCCCTGCTCAAAATTTTGGAGGGAACGGTTGTCAATGTACCACCTCAGGGAGGTCGCAAACACCCCGATCAGAAATTCATCCAGGTCAATACGACCAATATTCTCTTTATTTGTGGCGGAGCATTCGACGGCATTGAAAAGAAGATTGCACAACGGCTCAACACCCAAGCTGTCGGATACGGGCAACTGCAACGTGAACGGGTCGATCGCGAGAATATGATGCAGTATATTCTGCCCCAGGACCTCAAATCATTCGGGCTGATTCCTGAGCTGATCGGACGTATGCCGGTTCTGACCTATCTCGAACCGCTCGATCGTGACGCGCTGCGTCGCATTTTGACCGAACCCAAAAATTCGATCATCAAACAGTATATCGAGCTTTTCAAACTGGATGGGATTAAGCTCTCCTTCGAGCCTGCCGTATTGGATTACATCGTGGACAAGGCGATCGAATACAAACTCGGCGCTCGTGGATTGCGCTCGATCTGCGAAAGCATCATGATGGACAGCATGTTCGAACTGCCGAGCGAAAAATCGCGTAAAAGTTTCCGTGTCACATTGAACTACGCCAAGAGTAAAATCGAGACCGACAAATTTCTGAAACTCAAAGCAGCAAATTAAGAGAACCAACCACCACCTATAACACCGCAGCAGGCTACTTGAAAAGGTAGTCTGCTGCTATTTTATGCGGATCCATTCCAGTAGCTAACCAACTGATTATAGCCAGCTCTCCCGTAAACATCAAGAGTTTGCTAATTCTTTATTTCAGAATAGATCCGACTTATCGCAATGCATCCAACTTTCTTTCATAGATTTTTAGAAGATGTTTGCACTTCAGAGACAAATTGCATCTCATTGATTCATTCCCGCATAGATCGCATGAAATTCGATGTAACTCCCCGCGTTTATTCCCCTGTTAATAAAAATTAGGGCAAAACGAATGGGGAGCCTCTACGGATGGAGGGAATTGATGAACACTGATGGGAACAGACGCAAACGAGAGATACGGGAAGTGCTGGAAGGTACAGGAAGCAACGAGAGGCAACAAAAATACTCAAAAGCGGGAAGAGAACTCCTACAAAAAAGCGCCATAGATCGGTCAAAAAATAACCGTTAAATTACAAGGCTTGTTCGAGGTCCACAATAGTCAGGCGGGCTGAATGTCCGAACCACAATACACGTCCCTTCGCATCCAACAAAACACTAAACGGAACGAATCGAACTCCATACGCATTGAATGTTTTACCGGCATCGTCCAAAGCCACTGCAAAAGCATAATTTTCGCCTTTCAGCAAGGGAATAATCCGATCTCTGTCTTCGTTTGCCAACACCAACACATCAATTTTTCCGGCATAATCACCGGCTAATTTATTCAATTCAGGAAGCCGATCACGACAAGGTTCACTCGCCGAATAAAAAAATTCGATTAACATGGGACGATCTTTCTGCAAGGTGCCATGCAGATATTCGGACGTCTTCAACTCAGACACCCGTGAGCCGATCACTAAATTCTGCGCCTGCACGCTCGAGTGAATACCCAAGATTCCCCACAGCGCCAACAACACTAAAATCGATCTTTTCATCGTCTCAATCCGTTTAACATAAGCCTGCCTATCACAGAGTATGGTTGCGTGATCACAAGCTCGATAAAACAAATATAACCTTTTCTTTTAATATAACGTGATCTTAGCCATAAAGTTTTATCGCCGACGCAGATTCCTCGTTCCTTGTTTGCAACCTCATTTTGTCCCGCATTTACACTCACATGCCATTGGCACACTACAAACAGCATAACTCATATCCCCATACTGACTCATTTTTGCGATCATCGATCCGATCAGCTACTACACCGTCAAATAGCTTCCCACTATGCCAATAATCCTTCAATTTCGCCGTTTAACCAAACAATTAATATCCTTTTTGTCTGCAAACTATATCCAAAAGGCGCATGACAATGTTTTTCTTGAAAAAAATTAAAAATTCCTCTGAAAAGTCCAGAAATACGGCTAAATTTGTAAGACTCTAAAAAAATAATTAGATCTCACTAATTTACAGAGAGTTAACTATAAACACATAAATAACACAACAATAAAACATTACGATCATGAAACCATCACACATTGAACATCTGGGTATCGCGGTCAAAAGTCTTGAAACTGCTATTCCTCTGTGGGAAAAATTGCTGGGCACCAAATGCTACAGCATCGAAGAGGTTCCTGCACAGAAAGTACGTACAGCTTTCTTGAAGATCGGTCAGACCAAAATCGAATTGCTCGAATCAACCGCTGAAGATGGCCCTATCGCAAAATTCATCGAAAAACGCGGCGAAGGCATTCAGCATGTGGCATTTGCAGTTGAAGGTTTGGGCAGCGTATTGGCAGAATGTGCTGAATCAGGCATCCAACTCATCGACAAAACTCCACGCGGCGGTGCCGAAGGTCTTAACATCGCATTCCTCCACCCAAAATCGACCGGCGGTGTTCTTACTGAACTTTGCGAAGATCCCAAAGGTTGCGAATGTGGCAAATAAACCTTGTCTAAACCAGTAGATTCGACCAAATAATGAGTAGTAATCAGGATAAAATCAAAGAACTGATCTCCTTCCGCGAACAAGCCAAAATGGGAGGAGGACAGAAAAGAATCGACTCGCAGCACAAAAAAGGCAAACTAACTGCCCGCGAACGTATTGAAATGCTCCTCGATGAAGGATCATTCGAAGAGTTCGATATGTTCGTAAAACACCGCTGCACCAATTTCGGTATCGAGAAAGAGAGCTATTTCGGCGACGGTGTAGTAACCGGTTACGGTACTATCGACGGACGTCTGGTATACGTCTTCTCTCAGGACTTCACCATTTTCGGTGGTTCACTATCTGAAACTTTCGCAGCCAAAATCTGCAAAGTGATGGATATGGCTATGAAAAACGGTGCTCCTGTGATCGGTATCAACGACTCAGGTGGAGCCCGTATCCAGGAGGGAGTCAACAGCCTTTCAGGATACACTGAGATTTTCCAACGCAATATCCTGGCTTCAGGTGTAATTCCTCAGGTCTCGGCGATCTTCGGACCTTGCGCAGGTGGCGCCGTATATTCACCGGCACTGACTGACTTCATTTTGATGAATCAGGGCACCAGCTACATGTTCGTAACCGGACCGAAAGTGGTAAAAACCGTCACCGGTGAAGAGGTTACACAGGAACAACTGGGAGGTGCAGCCGTACACGCAGCCAAGAGCGGTGTAGCCCACTTCGTTGTAGATAACGAAGAGGACGGTATCAAAACGCTCCGCAAGCTGTTGAGCTTCCTGCCGTCGAACAACCTCGAAGAGGCTCCGATGGTAGCTTGCAACGATGCTATCGACCGTCTGGAGGATTCTCTCAACGAAATTATCCCTGACAATCCGAACAAACCTTACGATGTATTGGAGGTTATCCGTGCCATTGTCGACAACGGTGACTTCTTCGAAAGCCAGAAACAATTCGCAGCCAATATCGTAACCGGATTCGGCCGTTTCAACGGACAAAGCGTCGGTATCATCGCCAACCAGCCAAAATATATGGCCGGTGTGCTCGACATCAACGCATCGCGTAAAGCAGCCCGTTTCGTACGTTTCTGCGACGCTTTCAATATTCCGATCGTAACCCTCGTGGACGTTCCCGGTTTCTTGCCCGGTACCGGTCAGGAGTATGGTGGTATCATTATCCACGGCGCAAAACTGCTGTTCGCATACGGTGAAGCAACCGTACCTAAAGTTACGGTTATCTTGCGCAAAGCTTATGGCGGTGCATACTGCGTGATGAGTTCAAAACACCTGCGTGGCGATATCAACTACGCATGGCCTACCGGCGAGATTGCTGTTATGGGTCCCAAAGGTGCCATTGAGGTGCTCGAATCGAAACAGATCGCAGCTATCGAAGACGAAGCTAAAAAAGCTGAATTCATTGCCGAAAAAGAGAACGATTACCGCGACAAATTCGCTAACCCATATGTGGCTGCACAATATGGCTACATTGACGATGTGATCGAACCGCGTAACACCCGTTTCCGCGTCATTCGTGCCCTGCAGTCGCTTTCAACCAAAAAGTTGTCCAACCCTGCCAAAAAGCACTCTAATATTCCGTTGTAATGAAGAGAGTATTATTGTCAGGACTGCTTCTGTTGCTGGGTGCGGCTCCGGCCACCTTCGCTCAGGGAGCAAAGGATGTAATTATCAACGAGTTGTTGGTTAAAAACCGTAACAACTATCAAGATGATTACGGCCACCGCGTATCGTGGATCGAGTTACGCAATGCAGGTCACTCAAAAATCAATCTGGCCAGTTGCTACCTCGTTCTCGAAACCAACGGCAAGAACTTCTCGTACCGTATTCCCAAGGGGGATACCCGTACGACCCTCGCTCCGGGAGGATACGTCGTATTCTTCTGTGAAGGTTCCGAAACCAAAGGCACCTTCCATACGAATTTCACGCTGACGGGTGAAACTTCAGATCCGGCAACCCTGCCGGGTTACACGCCTGACTCGGTGGATACTCAACTGCCCAACCAGTTGGTGACTTTATCATTCCTCGACGCCAATGGCCGCGATACAATCGACAAAGTTACCTACAATCTGGCTGACCAAAAAGCCGATATCTCAATCGGACGCACTTTTGCCGCAGATGGCAGTCAGGATGTTGTTTTCACAGCATTGACCAGCACTACGCCCAATGCTACCAACGACATCAATCCGCCAATGCCTAAACACGAAAAAATGCGTCAGGCTGACCCACACGGTTTCACGATGACCATTACCGCTGTTGCGGTGGTATTCTCGGCACTGATCCTTCTTTACTTTGCTTTCTGGGCTTTGGGTAAGATCATGATCCGAATCGCCAAACGCAACAAACAAAAGGCAGCTGGTGTCTCTGTCGCTCCGACTGAGAAGAAAAAGGATGACGGAGCCATTGTAGGTGCCGAAATCGCAGCAATCGGTATGGCACTGAAGATGTACCAGGATGAGATGCACGACATCGAATCACATGTATTGACCATCAACCGTGTCGCCAAGGCTTACTCACCGTGGAGCTCCAAAATCTACGGTCTGACTCAGCCGCTTCACAAATAGCCGTAAGCGAGAAATCAGTTCAAAACAGAAAAATAAGACAACATGAAGGAATATAAATTCAACATCCACGGAACCGAATACGAGGTTTCCATCAACAGTGTGGAGGATAACATCGCCGACGTTACCGTGAACGGTACTCAATATGAAGTGGAGATCGAAGGCAAGACTTCTAAGGTGATCAAAGTGACCAAACCGACACCGGCTTCGACCTCTGCCGCAACGACTGCCGAAGTGATCTCGACTGCCAAAGCCGCTGCCAAGAAGAGTGCAGGTGCGGCTGTCAAGAGTCCGCTGCCAGGCGTAATCGTCGATATCAAAGTACGTCAAGGTGATCGTGTAACCGCAGGTCAACATCTGCTGGTACTCGAAGCGATGAAGATGGAGAACAATATCGACGCCGATCGCGACGGCATCATTGTAGAGCTGAAAGTAAACAAAGGAGATTCAGTTCTGGAAGGTGACACACTTTTAACGATCGGATAGGCTATGTTGGCAGAAGTAACCACAGCAAGCACAGGTTTCTTCTCGTTTTTAGGGGAGAATCTGAACCAGATCATTGCAAACACAGGGTTTGCCAACATTACGGTTGGTCACCTGGTTATGATTCTGGTCGGCTTGGCCTTCTTGTACCTGGCCATCAGCCGCAACTTCGAGCCGATGCTGCTCGTGCCGATCGGATTCGGTATTCTGGTCGGTAACATTCCGTTTACTCCCGGTATGGAAATCGGTATTTATGAAGACGGATCCGTACTGAATTATCTCTATTTCGGTGTGATCAAAGGAGTCTATCCACCGCTGATCTTTTTGGGTATCGGAGCGATGACCGATTTCTCGGCCCTGATCTCCAATCCAAAACTGATGTTGGTCGGTGCAGCTGCCCAGATCGGTATCTTCATCACCTATATGGGAGCATTGGCTTTAGGCTTCAATGCTGCTGAAGCCGGTGCTATCGGTATCATCGGTGGTGCAGATGGTCCGACTGCAATCTTCCTGACCAGTAAATTGGCTCCGGATCTGTTGGGTGCAATTTCAATCTCAGCATACTCTTATATGGCTCTCGTGCCAGTGATTCAGCCTCCCGTTATGCGCCTGCTGACCACTAAGAAAGAGCGTCTGATCCACATGAAACCACCCCGTCAGGTATCAACTACTGAAAAGATCCTCTTCCCAATCATTGGTTTGCTGCTGACGACTTTCGTCGTTCCGTCAGCTATTCCACTGCTGGGAACCCTCTTCTTCGGTAACCTGCTCAAAGAGTGCGGCGTCACCAAACGTCTGGCCAACACCGCCAGCGGTGCCATGACCGATATCGTGACGATTCTGTTGGGCTTTACCGTAGGTGCTTCGACTCAGGCAACCACATTCCTGACACCGAAATCAATCTACATCTTCATTATGGGAGCATTTGCATTCTTCGTAGCTTCGGCTTGCGGTGTACTTTTCGTGAAGTTCTTCAACCTGTTCCTGCCTAAAGATGCGAAGATCAACCCGCTGATCGGTAATGCCGGCGTATCTGCTGTGCCTGCCGCAGCCCGCGTATCGCAGGAAATGGGTCTGAAATATGACAAATCGAACTACCTGCTGATGCATGCTATGGGTCCGAATGTGGCCGGTGTGATCGGTAGTGCCGTAGCAGCCGGTGTTTTACTGGCTTTCTTGGCACAGTAGTCGAAATAAACTAAGGGCTATCATCCCATGATAGCCTTAAAATCAGATGAGCGATCTCGCTAAAACATCATTTTGTATGTTTTAGCGAGATCGCTCTTTACATAGGTAAGGTACAACCCTCACAATAAACGAAGTTCGGGAAAGCTGCGCTATGACCAATAGCCCTACTTAGTCCGGACTTTGTTTTTAATGATCACTTTTCAGTCTCGAGCTCCGCATTTCTTCCTCAACTACTCCAATGAATATAGTAAAAATAAATTTGGAGTGGCTTATTTTAGGGATATGTACAGTTCCCCCTGAGATCAAGGAGCGTATGCATCTTG
>ERZ791746.2442-NODE-2442-length-10569-cov-10.533955_pt1 | contig 10569 bp, 9 predicted proteins | sample MGYA00510038_ERZ791746 | MGnify/ENA primary metagenome ERZ791746 (study PRJEB30046, sample SAMN00792018) | human gut metagenome | study: EMG produced TPA metagenomics assembly of the A metagenome-wide association study of gut microbiota in type 2...
GCCCTGCCAGTTCAATGTTTGCCGGAATCAGGTCAACGCCCTCCGCATGGTGCAGGATACCTTCGCCGGGCGGAATGCTCTGGTCGTTTATAGCTTTCTGCATCAGGGTGGAAAGAGTGGTGGGCAATTCATCGGGCTGCTGCCAGCCCATGCTGATGGTCAAGCTGCCCTGCGGGTCAGCGTCCACCAGCAGAACTTTTTTGCCTTCGGCTGCAAGTCCAACGCCCAAATTTTCACAGGTGGTGGTCTTGCCGGTGCCGCCTTTCTGGTTGACGATGGCAATCGTGGTTGCTTTCTTTGAAATTTTCATCACCTCCGCATCGCTAAGTCGTGGTTGGTTTGGTTCTGGTAGGAAAGCTGCATCGTGGTGGGTGCGTTATACAGAGAAGCGAGCAGATATTGTTTCATGTTTCGGATCGGGCTGCTGTTCTCTGCAAGGCACTTGAGCACAAAACGGATATGGTCGGCGTTCAGCTTCATAAAGCGACTGCGTACCACCTCGGCGGGCTTATCGTCCCCGGCAATGCGCAGCATCTTGCGGTTGGTGGAACAGGTATCCACAAGTAAATTCACGATTTGATAGATGGTGTCCTCATCGTCCGGGCAGAGCCGGAGCAGAAGTTCCACCTCTAAAGACTGAGAAAAAAATTCTTCCAGTTGGGTGCGTTTGCTCATCTCATCCGATTCTTCAGAATAGAAGGGATCAGTCTCACTCATTTCAGTATCATTCTCTTTAGTCTTATTACATCGTGATTTTGAAGGGTCTTGACTTGCGTTTTTGAAGCCTCCAGAATCGTGAAAATCACGATTCTGGAATATTGATTTTGACGATTCTGCCGAAAAGTTCTTCACATACACCAAACTTGGCTTTCCCAGACCTCTGCGTTTTCGTTCAATCAAACCAAACTTTTCAAGTTCCCGGAGCAACTTGGTTGCTTTGTTGTCTGCGCAACACAACGCCCTCTTGACATCCTCAATTGTGAAGATGATGAATACCCGGCCCTGCTCGTCCAGCCAGCCATTTTTAGCAGAAAGGCTCATGCGGTCGAGCAGGATACCGTACAGTGTTTTGGCATCGGTTGACAAGTTCTGGAATCGTGGTTCCTGAAACAGTGCTTTCGGGATGCGGTAGAATGAGAAAAGTTCTCCGGCTTGTCCGTAGAAGTAATCAAGGGTCATGTGGCTGTGCTCTGAAATAGCGTCGGTAAGATGTTGACATTGTAGAAAACCTCCTCGCAATAGATTTTTTGAAATAAAAAAGCGCAATTCCGATTTTTGAAAATCAAAATTGCGCTTTTCCGCTTGATAAATAAGAAGATTTCAACCTGTTTGGTGCCGAAAGGGGGATAAAACATCTTGACAACACCTAGAGACAGGTTGTAAACTATACATCGTCAATAAAACTCTTTAAGCAACAGAGTTGCTTTTGGGTGAGAATGTGCCTTTCTCGAAATAAAACGTTCTAACGCTAAATATCGTTCATTCTCGCACCTTTGCGTGGGGGTGCGTGAGTGCGTGGTTCGGGAGAGCGCTTGCATGGCATGCAAGAGGTCAGCGGTTCGATCCCGCTATTCTCCACCAAAAAAGCACTGTACTTCGTAGGAAGTATGGTGCTTTTCTTTTTCTCAACCGCAAAAAATGGGGGCTGCACTGCCTCGTCTGCATCGTTTTCAGATGTTTTGCAGGCGGTTCAGTGCAGCCCCCGGGTCATTGGTGCTTCGGCAGGTCAGAAGGTGCCGGTTCAGCTGACGATCTCCAGCATCTGATCGAACACCTCTTCCGTCTGCCGCACCAGTGTGAACTGGGTGCGGGCGCGGTCAAGGTTGTGGTCGGGGCGGGCGGTGTGGAAATAGTGATCGCCCTCCAGATAGTCGGTCAGAAAGCGGATGCCGCACTCCAGCGTCATCAGCTTGGCACCCCAGGCAAGGCTCTTTTTCTCCGCAGGGCTCATGGAAGCCCCGGCGGTGGAGAGATACCCCTTGGCGAACACCTCGTACAGGTGCAGGTCAAAGTGGACCTTGCTCTGGTCGGGCTCGTCCTCGGCGCAGTCGTTGGCACCGGTGCGGATGGAGTCGCCGAAATCGTAGGCCGACAGACCCGGCATCACGGTGTCAAGGTCAATGACACAGATGCCTTTTCCGGTGGCGGCATCGATCAGGACGTTGTTGATCTTGGTGTCGTTGTGGGTGACACGCAGCGGGATCTCACCGGCTGCCAGCAGATCCAGCAGGGCGTGGCAATCTTTTTCCCGCGCATGGATGAAGGCGACCTCCGGTGCAATGTCCTTGGCACGGCCCAGCGCATCGGCGGCAAGGGCTTTTTCAAAGTTTGCATAGCGGTTGGGCGTGTCGTGGAAGCGTGCAATGGTTTCGTGGAGGGTAGAGGCCGGATAATCTGCCAGCTGGTTCTGGAATTTGCCCAGGGTCTCGGCAACAGTGCGGAAGTCGGCCTCGCTGCCCACCTGCTGCAGGCAGATGGTGTCCTCCACAAAGTCGTAGGCACGCCACGCGCCGCCCTCGGCATCCAGATGGCAGGCCGCACCGGACAGGGTGGGGATCACGTTCAGGGTCTCCCGTGCCGGGTCGCCGCCTGCGGCAAGGATCTTCTCCCGCAGATGCCGGGTCACGCCGCAGATGTTGTCCATCAGGCCCACCGGGTCGGTAAAGGTGTCGGTGTTGATGCGCTGTAAGATAAAGCGCTTGGAGTGATCCGCCCGCCAGACCACGAAGGTATCGTTGATGTGGCCTTCGCCGTAGTGACGGGCATCGCAGACCACCGGCCCGCCAAAATCAAAGGCATTTGCGGCGGCGTTGAGAATGGGTTCGGTAACAGGTTTCATTTTGGGTTCCTCATTTCTTATCCTTCATGCCGTTTGGCAGGTGCAGGGCGTTGTCCCTGCCGCACCTGACGGCGGTATTCGTTGGGGGTCAGGCCTTCCGCCTTGCGGAAGCACTGCGAAAAGTAGCTGGGGGAGGAAAATCCCATCAGCTCGCTGATCTGCGCCAGACTGTAGCCGGTGTTGCCCAGCATATATTTGCTCTCCTCAATGCGGCGGCGGTTCAGGTAGGTGATGGGAGAAATGCCGTATGCCTTCTGGAAGGTATGGGCCAGATAATACTTGTTGATGTGGGCAACCTCGGCAAGGGTATCAAGGGAGATATCCTCCCGGTAGTTGTTGTCCAGATACCGCTTGATCTCCACGCATTCCCGGTTGTCAGAGCGGGGGGATTCTTCCACCTGCAGGGAGAGGGTGGTGCACCGCACCAGCCAGATGAGCAGGACTTCCAGCAGGTCCTGGCAGACGGTCTCGCAGCCGTCCAGACTGCGGTCTGCCTCAGCCAGCAGCATGTGCAGCAGCGTTACCATCCGCTCCCGGTTTTCCCGGCAGTTGAAGATGGCGTAGGTGGAATCGGCTTTGCCGAACAGGATCTCGATGCCCGAAACACCCAGCACGATGTATTCCAGAGGCGAGGCGTTCAGGCTCAACTCGGTGTGCTCCACCTGCGGGTTGACGATGACCATATCGTCCGGCTTGACCGGGAACAGCTGCCCGCTGAGCAGAAACTGCCCCTCGCCGCTGAGGCAGTAGAACAGCTCCGTGCAGGAATGGGTGTGGACCGTGCTGTTCCAGTCGCCGCCGAATCTGCTCTTGCTGATGTACAGCAGCCGGAAGGATTCCCGTGGAGCGGGAGCGTGGCGGATATCAAAGCGCTCGGTACTCATAAAAGGCTCCTTTTGAAGCAGGCACAAAAAATATAAAAATAAAAGCAAGATACTAAAAGTTAAATGCGAAAAACGCCGCACTGCTTCGTGCATTTTTTCTCATTATAGGGGCAAATAAGAAAAAAAGCAAGTCCTGTTTTTTAGACATGGTAAATATTTTCCTCTGCACAGAAAGACGGAAATGTGTCAAATTGGTTACAAGCAGGGCGAATGTACCAAAACAATGCCGCAAAATTTAGTGCTTTTGCTGAGGAAAATGATAAAAGAGCAATATTTCTAAAAAATGAAACAACAAAGACCTTGTTGGAAACTGTAAAAACCTCTATATTGGGATCAGAAAAAAACACAGCCCCTCGGGCAAAACCTGTTTGCTCCGGCTGTGCATGAATGGAACTTTATGATGGAGGACACATTATGAAACGTATTTCTCGTCGCAATTTCCTGAAAGTGGCCGGTGTGGGTGCCGCTGCACTGGGTCTGGCTGCCTGCGGCGGTTCTTCCAGCTCCACAGCTTCCAGCACGGCTTCTTCCGCTGCTGCATCTGCCGCTCCCGCTGAGGACGTGACCATCAAGGTCGCCGCCATCGAGACCGGCTATGGCGCTGATATGTGGAAGAAGGTCACCGAGGCCTTTACCGCCCAGACCGGCATCAAGGTGGAGCTGACCACCGACAAGAAGCTGGAGGATGTCATCGGACCTTCCATGCAGGGCGGCGATTACCCCGACGTGGTCCACTTGGCTACCGGCCGTGAGGCTGCCCTGACCGAGCAGTTCATCAAGGGCAACCTGATCGCGGATATCACCGACGTGCTGAGCATGACCGTGCCCGGCGAGAGCAAGAAGGTGAGCGAGAAGATCGCCGGCGGCTTTACCGACACCTCCCTGACCAACCCCTACGGCGACGGCAAGACCTATCTGGCTCCCATGTTCTACAGCCCCTGCGGCCTGTTCTACAACGCCGGTTTCCTGAAGGAAAAGGGCTGGGAAGTGCCCACCACCTGGGACGAGATGTGGGAACTGGGCGATAAGGCTGCCGCTGAGGGCACCTACCTGTTCACCTACCCCACCACCGGCTACTTTGATGCATTCTTCTATGCTCTGATGTATGCCGCCGGCGGCCCGGAGTTCTTCAACAAGGCCACCCACTATGAGGAAGGCATCTGGGATACCCCGGAGGCAAAGATCTGCTTTGACATCGTCAACAAGCTGGCTTCCTACACCAACCCCATTACCCCTGCACAGGCCAACGATCAGGACTTTACCCAGAACCAGCAGCTGGTGCTGGACAACAAGGCTCTGTTCATGCCCAACGGCACCTGGATCGTGGGCGAGATGGCCGAGGCTCCCCGTGCGGATGGCTTTGAGTGGGGCATGACCGCCCTGCCCGCTGTCAAGGCCGGCGGCGACCAGTACAGCTACACCTGGTTCGAGCAGGCATGGATCCCGGCCGGTGCCGAGCATCTGGATGCCGCCAAGCAGTTCGTGGCTTACCTGTACAGCGACGAAGCCTGCAAGCTGTTCGCCGAGAGCGGTGCCATCCAGCCTGTGCTGGGCATCGCCGATGATCTGGAAGGCGACAACAAGATGTTCTACTCCGTCTACGACAACGGTGCAAAGGCCGCTATGGGCAACTTTGCAGCCTTCAGCGCTATCCCCGGCGTGGAGGTCCGCACCGTGTTCTTTGACCCCGTCAACTCTCTGGTGTCCGGCAGCATGACCGAGCAGCAGTGGATTGACGGCATCAAGTCCGCCAGCGACCAGATGCGTGCCAATATCGTTGAGTAATTAAACCCTGCCCAGCGGGGGCGGTTTTGACCGCCTCCGCTTTTTGTGGTTTTCGGGTTCCGACAGAAAGGAGCGGTTTGTCTATGAGATCTGACAAAAGCCGCAGACGGTTCGTTTTTCTCTGCGTGGCACCGGCCACGATCCTGTTCTTTCTCTTTATGATCCTGCCCACCCTCAACGTGTTCCGCATGAGCCTGTACGAGCGCGGTGCCTACTCGCCCAACGAGACCTTTGTGGGCCTGAAGAATTTCCAGCACCTGCTCAAGGATGCTCAGTTCATCCGCTCCATGCAGAATATGATCCTGCTGGTGGTGGTAGTGACCATCGTCACCTTTGCCTTTGCGCTGGTGTTTGCAGCCATTCTGACCCGGGAAAAGATCAAGGGGCAGAATTTCTTCCGGGTCATCTTCTACATCCCCAACATCCTGTCCGTGGTCGTCATCTCCGGCATCTTTTCGGCCATCTATAAGCCGGAAAACGGTATGCTCAACAGCATCATCGGCCTGTTCCGGGATATGACGGACCCCATCCTCTGGAAGGGCGAAAAGCTGGTCATCCCCTCCATCATCCTCGCCATGGTCTGGCAGGCCGTGGGCTATTACATGGTCATGTATATGGCTTCCATGTCCTCGGTGCCCGCCAGCTTGTACGAGAGCGCCAATCTGGACGGTGCGGGCCGCCTGACCCAGTTCTTCCAGATCACCATCCCCCTCATCTGGACCAACATCCGCACCACCCTGACCTTCTTCATCATCTCCACCATCAACATGGCCTTCCTCTTTGTCAAGGCCATGACCAGCGGCGGGCCCAACGGTGCTTCGGATGTGGCGCTGAGCTATATGTACAGCCAGAAGGATGCGGGCCTGTATGGCTACAGCATGGCCATTGGCGTGGTCATTTTCCTGTTCTCGTTTGCACTGTCCGCCTGTGTCAACAAGGCCACCGACCGCGATCCGCTGGAATTCTAAGGAGGGAAGAAGATGCAGAATACCACCGAAAGATCTTCCCGCTCGGCGGAAGGTCTCTACAAGTTCTTTATCTATTTTGTGCTGGTCCTGCTGGCGGTGATCATCATCGTACCGGTGGCATGGGTATTCATGGCCTCCATCAAGCAGAACGCGGAGTTTTACGGCAACCCGTGGGCGCTGCCTGCCGGGTTCTACTGGCAGAACTTTGTCAATGCGTGGAACGGAGCCAAGATGGGCGAGTATATGCTCAACTCGGTCATCGTGACCGCATTGGCACTGGTGCTGCTGCTGGTCATTGCGCTGCCTGCCGCCTACTGCCTGTCCCGCTTCCGGTTCAAGGGCCGCAAACTGCTGAACACCCTGTTTATGGCAGGCCTGTTCATCAATGTCAACTACATCGTGGTGCCCATCTTCCTGATGCTGCGGGACGGAGATGTCTGGCTGAAGAGCCACTTTGGCAGCAGCTTCCTGCTGAACAATCTGGTGGTGCTGGCAGTGGTGTATGCAGCCACGGCCCTGCCTTTTACCATCTATCTGCTTTCGGGCTATTTTGCCACCCTGCCCCATGACTTTGAGGAGGCTGCCTACATCGACGGTGCAAGCTACTTCTCCACCATGACCCGTATCATCTTCCCCATGGCAAAGCCCTCCATCATCACCATCATCCTGTTCAACTTCCTGTCCTTCTGGAACGAGTACATCATTTCCATGACGCTGATGAGCTCCACCAGCGCGCCCCGCACCCTGCCAGTGGGCCTTTTGAATCTGATGCAGGCCCAGCAGAGCGCGGCCCAGTACGGCACCATGTATGCCGGTCTGGTGCTGGTGATGCTGCCCACCCTGATCCTGTACATCTGCGTGCAGAAGCAGCTGACACAGGGCATGACCGTGGGCGGTCTGAAAGGCTAAGGTGACAAACGATGAAAGCATTCTGGAAAAATCATCCCGCCCTGCGCATGGTGCTGATGCTGGTACTGTTCGTGCTGTCCATCGCGCTGGTGACAGCAGGCTGGAAAATGACCGGGCAGCTGGCCGGTCTTGGCATCATGCTTTTGGGGGTGGCGCTGCTGCTGGCTGTGCTGGCGCTCTATAACGCCCCCTATCAGGACTGAGGAGAAGAGAGGTAAAGGAGAATTCCCATGGAAGAAAATAGAATGACCGGGCGCGTAACGATCCCGACCGATCTGGACGTGGTGCCCGAAACGCTGGAGATCCTGAAAAAGTGGGGCGCGGATGCCATCCGCGACTGCGACGGCACCGACTTTCCGCAGGAGCTGAAGGATGCCGACGCAAAGATCTACTCCACCTACTATACCACCCGCAAGGACAACGCGTGGGCCAAGGCGAACCCGGATGAGGTGCAGCAGTGCTACATTATGACCGGCTTCTACACCGCCCCCGGTGACACCGTGACCATTCCACTGATGAAGGGCATCAGCCCGGAGTTGATGCAGGTGAACACCAACGACGACATCACCCGCTGGTGGGAGGTCATGGACCGAACCACCGGTCAGCCCGTGCCCCCGGCACAGTGGAGCTACGCCGACGGCAGCGTGACGGTGCAGGCCGTGCCGTTCCACGAGTACACCGTCAGCTTTCTGGCCTACCTGATCTGGGACCCGGTGCACATGTACAATGCTACCACCAACGGCTGGACCAACTTTGAGCACCAGATCACCTTTGACGTGCGCCAGCCCAAGACCCACAAATACTCCATGGAGCGGCTGCGGAAGTTCATTGCAGACCACCCCTATGTCAACGTGATCCGCTACACCACCTTCTTCCACCAGTTTACCCTGATCTTCGATGAGCTGAAGCGGGAGAAGTTCGTGGACTGGTACGGCTATTCCGCCTCGGTCAGCCCCTATATCCTGAAGCAGTTCGAGAAGGAGGTGGGCTATAAGTTCCGCCCGGAGTACATCATCGATCAGGGCTACTACAACAACCAGTACCGTGTGCCCAGCAAGGAATTCCGGGATTTTCAGGCCTTCCAGCGCCGCGAGGTGGCAAAGCTTGCCAAGGAGATGGTGGACATCACCCACGAATGCGGCTGCGAAGCCATGATGTTCCTGGGGGACCACTGGATCGGCACCGAGCCCTTTATGCCGGAGTTCAAGACCATCGGTCTGGATGCCGTGGTGGGCAGCGTGGGCAACGGTTCCACCCTGCGCCTGATCTCGGACATCGAGGGCGTGAAGTATACGGAGGGCCGCTTCCTGCCCTACTTCTTCCCGGACACCTTCCACGAGGGCGGCGACCCGGTGCGGGAGGCCAAGGAAAACTGGGTCACGGCCCGCCGCGCCATCCTGCGCAAGCCCATTGACCGCATTGGCTACGGCGGCTACCTGAAGCTGGCGCTGCAGTTCCCGGAGTTCGTGGACTATGTGGAGAGCGTCTGCAGCGAGTTCCGTGAGCTGTATGAGAACATCAAGGGCACCACGCCCTACTGCGTCAAGCGGGTGGCCGTGCTGAACTGCTGGGGCAAGATGCGGGCCTGGGGCTGCCACATGGTGCACCACGCCCTCTACTACAAGCAGAATTACAGCTACTCCGGTGTCATCGAAATGCTGTCCGGCGCGCCCTTTGACGTGAAGTTCATCAGCTTTGAGGACATCAAGAAGGACCCCGCTCTGCTGGACAGCCTCGATGTCATCATCAATGTGGGCGATGCCGACACCGCCCACACCGGCGGCATCTGGTGGGAGGACCCGGAGATCTCCTCCGCCATCCGGAAGTTCGTCTGGAACGGCGGCGGCTTTATCGGCGTGGGTGAGCCCTCCGGCCATGCCTATCAGGGCCACATTCTCCAGCTGGCCAGCGTGCTGGGCGTGGAGGAGGAAAACGGCTTCACCCTCAACTACGACAAGTACAACTGGGACGAGCACCCGGACCACTTCATCCTGCAGGATGCCGACCAGCCCATCGACTTTGGCGAGGGCAAGAAGAACATCTACGCCCTCGAGGGTACCGAGGTGCTGGTGCAGCGGAACCGGGAAGTGCAGATGGCGGCACACGATTTCGGTAAGGGCCGCGCCGTGTACATCAGCGGCGTTCCCTACAGCTTTGCCAACAGCCGCACCCTGTACCGTGCCATTCTGTGGAGCGCCCACAGCGAGGAGGAGCTGCACACCTGGTTCAGCTCCAACTACAACGTGGAGGTGCACGCCTACGTCAAGAACGGCAAGTACTGCGTGGTGAACAACACCTACGAGCCGCAGGACACCACGGTCTACACCACCGATGGAAACCATTTCGACCTGCATCTGGAAGCCAACGAGATCAAGTGGTATGAGATCTGAGTTCTCCATTTCATAAGCAAACACCCCTCTGCATTCCGAAAGGAGCGCAGAGGGGTGTTTGTGTATCCGGGCGGCTCAGCGGGGAGAGCCCAGACGGTATTTGAAATCGTGGTAGCCGAAGCGGGCCAGCGGCTGGGTGGTGCCGTTTTCATGCAGTACCCAGATATCCGGCAGGGGCATTCCGTTGAAGGTGTTGTTCTTGCAGGTGGAATAGATGGCCATGTCGCCGAAGATGAGCCGGTCACCCTCGGTGAGGGGGGCGGCAAAGCTGTAATCGCCCACCACGTCCCCGGCAAGGCAGGTGGGGCCGCCCAGCCGGAAGGTGCAGGGCTTTTCCCCCGGTTCGCCCGCGTCCAGCAGGGGCGGGCGGTAGGGCATCTCGATGACATCCGGCGTGTGGCAGGCTGCGGACATGTCCAGAATGGCAAGATGTGTCTGACCATTCTGCAGGGTATCCAGCACCGTGGTGACGAGGTAGCCCGCGTTCAGCGCCCAGGCCTCGCCCGGTTCCAGATACACCTGCACGCCGTACTTTTCCTGCGTCCCGGTGATGCACTTTTCCAGCGTGGCAAGGTCGTAATCCGGGCGGGTGATGTGGTGCCCGCCGCCAAAGTTGAGCCACTTCATCCGGGGCAGCAGGTCACCGAATTTCGCCTCCAGTGCAGGCAGGGTGGCCGCCAGCGCGTCGGAATCCTGCTCGCACAGGGTGTGGAAGTGCAGGCCGTCCAGCAGGTCGGGCAGGTCAGGATGCTGCACCACAGCGGCATCCCACTGGGCGCGGGTGGTGCCCAGAC
>ERZ791746.2444-NODE-2444-length-10564-cov-14.214768_pt1 | contig 10564 bp, 9 predicted proteins | sample MGYA00510038_ERZ791746 | MGnify/ENA primary metagenome ERZ791746 (study PRJEB30046, sample SAMN00792018) | human gut metagenome | study: EMG produced TPA metagenomics assembly of the A metagenome-wide association study of gut microbiota in type 2...
ATATTGAAGCCCGGTGAGCCGGGCCGCACTGGCCGGGGCCATTGCCCGGGAGCTGCTGGCCCTCTGCCCCGGCTTTGACTGTCTGGATGAGTACCGCGCCCGGTGCTTTGTGCCCGGCCACTGGGTGACGGTGTGTGCCGAGACCGAGACCTATGCCGCAAAGGCCCTTGCCATCGACGAGGAAGGGCGTCTGGTCATTCAGCGGGAGAACGGCCGACAGGAAGCTCTGCGCTGCGGCGAAGTGACCACACGGCCTGCACGGACCGAATAAGACGCAAAAAAGCACCCTTTCCCGCCCGAAAAGAGTGCTTTTTATGTTCTGCACTTATGTATCCAGATCCACGGCTTCCAGCACCGTGATGTCCTCTTTTTCAAAGGCGGTGCGAATCATCCCGGCAAGGCCTGGCATTTCGGCCTTGTTCTCGATGCACAGGGTGATGATGCCATTCAGGCTGGAGGCTTCCACCCCCATGGAGCCGCCATCCGGCGGGACCCAGACGTTGAAGTCTTTGGTGTACTTCTCAAGCTCCGGCGTAGCCGGCAGCAGCGGATTGCCCAGATAGCTGAGCCAGAAATCCGCCGGGACACCGCTGATGTACTCGCCCATCTGGAACACCCTCTGCTTGATGCGCAGGGGCGCTTTCTGCTGGTCTACCTTGTACACCCAGCTCATTTGCTGGACCATCTGGCGCAGCTTTGCCTCCGGCTGCAGGGTGCGGAGCACCTCGGCATCCATTTCCGGCACGATGTCCGCAAGGCGGGTGTCATCGTTCAGCTTCACGCCGCTCTGAAAGGAGCACACGCAGTTGTAAAGGGCATCCGGCACGCCCGCTTCCCTGCGGGTATCTGCCGAGTAGGAATACTGGATCTCGTCTTTGCCCAGATAGCTGCGCAGCGCAAGGCTCAGCAGACCGGCCAGCGCTGTAAAGGGCTTGACGCCGTTCTCCACTGCCCTGTCCACAAGGCTCTGCTTGGTCAGCCGCACCCGGGTGCGGCGCATCCTGCCCTCCCATGTCTGCACCACATCCCTCTGCATCGTGCTCTCGGTGGCTGTGAGGGGTGGATATTTTTCCATCATGGCCTCGATGTCATAGGCCGGGCTGCACACGATGGGCGTGTTTGCAAACGCCGTGCCATAGCGCAGGTTGCAGTACTGTTCCAGAATGCGGGTGAGGAAGGGCGACACCCCGTGGCCGTCCATGAGGAAATGATACCAGTCAAAATAGACGGTATCCCCCTCACAGCTCACGCTGAAAAGATAACCGTTCGTTTCCTCCGGGATATCGCGCTGTGCACTGCCCTGATACACAAGGCAGGGGTTCGGGTTCGGCTCCAGAAAAAAGCTCCGCTTTTCCTGCACCAGCTGTACCCGATAGTACGGTGCGGCCGAAAGCGCCGCCTCCAGTGCGCGCTGCAAAAGAGCGGGTTCCACTGCATCCTGCAGCGCAAACTGGTACCGACACAGGATCTTCTCCCGACGGAAGAAGTACATCGTTCCCTGAAAGATGTACTCCGTCGAGCGCTGCGACTCATTCATGAACTGTTACCCCGCGTTTGCCGCCAGATAATCCACCAGATCCCCTATGGTCACAAAGTTGCGCAGCTCCTTTTCAGGGATGCGCAGGCCGAAGGTCTCCTCGAGGTCTGCCACAATGGTCAGGATCTCCATTGAGGACAGATCCAGATCGTCCATCAGGACGCTGTTCTCATTCACATCTTCGGGAGAGACCTCGGCAACATCCTCCAGGATGGCCAGGATCTGGGAAATGATCTCTGCTCGTTCCATAGAAATATTCTTCCTTTCCGTGACGGATAATAGGCACAATCTCCTATGCCTTTCCATAATAATACCCTGATTCTCTCCTGTGCGCAAGGGTTCCGGCAACAAAGCTTTGTTTTTTGTCGGAACTCCTGTTTTCAGTCTGCCGGTCTGCCGGCCCATTTATGCATCCGGGCATTCGATCGCATCCGTATCACTGGCGCAGCAGCTTGCCTGCACCGTTGCGCGGCAGCGGCTCAGTGCTGAACTCCACTGCGCTCATACGCTTGTACAGCGGCAGGGTGCGGTTTGCCTCGGTGATAAAGTCCCGCACCTGCTGCTGTTTGTCCTCATCGCAATAGACCACCACGCCGATCTTCTTGCCCATCTCTTTTACAACACATTCCTTCACGGCTTCGCACTTGCCCACGATGCCTTCCAGCTCTTCGGGGCTGATGTTCTCGCCGCTGTCCAGAATGATGAGGTTCTTCTTGCGGCCGGTCAGGAAATAGTAGCCGTCCTCGTCCTTGCGGGCCAGATCGCCAGTGTGGAACCAGCCGTCCGCGTCAATGACCTCGGCGGTGGCCTCCGGGTCCTTGTAGTAGCCCAGCATGATGCTGTCGCCGCGCATGCACAGCTCGCCGTCCTCAGCGATCTTGTAGTCCAGATAATCGTTGCCCTGACCCACAGCGCCGATGTGCTTTGCGTCCTGTGCGTAGTTGATGATGCCGTCGCCGCAGGTCTCGGTGCTGCCGTAGGTCTGCACCACGAACATGCCGTGTTCCGCCATATCCAGCATCACCTGCGGGTCGAACATGGCAGAGGAGCAGATGGGCACCCACAGCTCACCCAGACGGTCCTTGCGGCCGCGCATCACATCGTGGTGGAGCGAGTTCATGATGACCGGCACCACCGCCATGGCCTGACTGGGCATCCGCTTTACCTCTTTATAGAAGTTGCGGATGTCGCTGCTGACGTTCAGCGCCCAGCCTGCGTGGGCCCAGGAGAACAGGCAGATGAAAGCGCCAAGATGGAACATGGGCAGCACGGTGTACTGGCTCATGACGAGGTCCGGTTCGTGCTTATACGCCATCATGTGCTCACCGATCTGGGTGTGGGCACGCATCACCGAGAAGAAATTCTTCTCGCTCAGCATCACGCCCTTGCTGCGGCCCGTGGTACCGGAGGTGAACATCAGGATCATCAGGGCTTCGTGGTCGATGCAGCGGGTCAGCTGCGCAGGCTCATAGCTTCGGAAGCCATCCATGGGGCGGAGGATATCGCCGTAGGCAGCCTTGAGCTGGTCGTTGAAGCCGTAGTCGTCGCCGTCGGTCAGGATGGCGTCCGGCTCCACAAGGCCCAGCTCGTAGCTCAGCTCGTCCCAGCTCTTGCGCTGGTTCAGCAGTACCAGCACCGCACCGGCCGCCACCACGCCAAAGGTGTTCACGGCATACTCGTAGCTGTTCTTGGTGAGCAGGCAGATCTTTTTGCCCTTGATCTCCGGGATGGTGGACTGGAAGTAATTCACCGCCTTGCGGATATCCTGCACATAATCCTTATAGAGGATGGTGGTCACGGCATCGTTTGCGGTGTCGTAGAAGCGGAAGGCCACATGATCCTTGAAGCGGTCTTCCATGTTGATGGTGATAAGGTCGTAGACATTATCCAGCACTCTGATCTTACGCATTGTTCTGTTTCCTCCTGTGTTCAGCGCAGCAGTTTTCCCATGGCGTTGCGGGGCAGCGGCTGTGCGCTGAGCTCCGGCACCATGCGCTTGTACAGCGGCAGGCCGCGGTTGACCCCAGTGACGAACTCCTTCACAGTTTCCTGCTTTGCAGGGTCACAGTAGATGACAGCGCAGATCTTTTTGTCCTTTTCCTTCACGATGCACTCCTGAATGTCCGCACAGGGTACCAGCAGCTTTTCCAGCTCCTCGGGACTCACGTTCTCGCCGCTGTCCAGAATGATCACGTTCTTCTTGCGGCCGGTCAGGTACATGTAGCCATCCTCTTCCACCCGGGCAATGTCGCCGGTATGGAACCAGCCGTCTGCATCGATGACTTCTGCAGTGCCTTCCGGGTCCTTGTAGTAGCCCAGCATGATGGGGTCGCCCCGCATGCACAGCTCGCCGTCGTCCAGCTTGTATTCACAGCTGAGGTCCACGTGGCCCACGCTGGTCAGGTACTTTGCCTCCTGCGAGGAGTTCCATGCGCCGTCGCCGCAGGTCTCGGTCAGGCCGTACATCTGGGCCACAAAGAAGCCCTTCTCCATCATATCACTCAGAATCTTGGGGTCGAACATGGCAGCGCCGCAGGTCAGCACGCACAGGCCGTTCAGGCGGTCACGGCGGCCCTTCATCACATCGCTGTAGATGCTCTTCAGCAGCACCGGCACCACCGCCATCACCTCGCTGTGCATGGCACCCAGATCACGATAGAAATACTTCAGGTTGTTGCACAGGTTGATGGAGTGGCCGGTGATGCTCCACGAAACAAGGCTGGTCATGGCGGAGATGTGGAACATGGGCAGGGCGGACAGGGACGAGAACTCGTCGGTGTTCCAGCCCGTGTACTTCTTCACATCGTCAAAGGGGTCCAGAAAAGCCGGCATGGCGCTGAACAGGTTCTTCTGGCTCAGCATAACGCCCTTGCTGCGGCCGGTGGTGCCGGAGGTGAACATGATAAAGGCCAGAGCAGAGAGGTCCTCCACCTCGGTCACGTCCTCGGCAGGCTCATAGGCCGCAAAGACATCCATGGGCTTCAGGATGCTGCCGTAGGTCTCAGCGAGGGCAGGCTCCCGCTCCGCGAACTCGCCATCCTGCAGGATGCACACCGGCTCGGTGAGGCCCAGCTCATAGGAGATGGCATCCCAGTCCTTGCCAAGGTTCAGCGGCACAGCCACGGCTCCGGCAATGACCGTGCCGTACATGCAGATGACATACTGGTAGCTGTTGCGGGCCAGGATCGCCACACGCTTGCCGCGCACGTCGCCATACTCTGCACGCAGGAACGCCACGAACCGGCGCAGATCCTGGGCATACTGTGCGTAGTGCACCTCGGCCACGCCCTGCTTTTCTTCATCATACCAGCGCAGAGCCACACGGTCTGCAATGTTGGTTTCCATATTGCAAAGGGACTGATACAGCGATGTAATCATTTTTCTGCCTCCATTTTTATCATCCGATCCGGCGCTCCTGTGTACGCCAACACAGATCCTTCCAGTCATTTCCAACTGTGCCCAGTATACAATAAGGCCTGTGTCAATGCAAGAGTTTTGCAACATTTAATTCCCAATATTGACAATAAAATCTTGCATATCATGTCGTTTCCAGATGTAAATTCTGCCTTTCGCTGCGAAGCCACCCTGCCTGTGCTATGCTTTTATTGCAGGCTGCAATGTATCCTCCGCCTGCCGGACCGCAATTCAAAATTGACAGTCTGTGCAAAAAGCATTATACTAGGTTTATATCCATACAAAATTTTATCTTTTTCATTCAAAATCTACGCATTGTGCGGCGTCCGGCTCTGATGGAATGTCCCGCGCAAGGAAGGAACCTCCATGGAAGGAACCAAGCCCCGCACCGCCAGCTCCATCGGCATGTTCGACATGCTCAAGGGTGCCGGTATGCTGACCATCGTTTTTGCGCATACCGCCGAGCTTTATCCCATGCAGGCGGTCAGCGGCCTGTCCCTGACCGCGTTTTTCCCGTTCATCTACCGCGAAGCGCTGATGGCCGCCTTTTTTATTGCCAGCGGCTACGGCTTCCGCAAGCGCTCTATCCACAAGTGCATCCACCAGCAGCTCAAAAGCCTGCTCAAACCCTATGCTTACACGGCGCTGTTCACCTGCGTGCTGCACTTTATCATTCATTATAGGACGTTCCAGTACCTGCCCGGCACCATCGGCGAGTCTATCAAGGTCACCGGCGGCTTTCTGCTGGGCCTGCCCCACACGGCCGAGTATTTCGGGCAGGAGTTCTTCTCCTGCGGGCCGATGTGGTATCTGCTGGCGCTGATGGTAGGCTGGGTGCTGCTGGATGTGATCCTGAACATCTTCCCGGAGCGCTATGTTCCATGGGCTGTGGCAGGCTGCGTCCTGCTGGGCTGGGGCGCGAGCCTTGTGTGGGAGCTGCCCTTCTGCCTGATCCAGGGTGCCGTGGTGGTGCCCTACCTCTATATCGGCTTCCTTGCCAAAAAGAAGCATCTGCTGGACGAGCCCCTGCCGCCCAAAGTCTTTGCCGGGCTGCTGGCCGCCACAGCACTCATTGCCGTAGGCGCTCTTGCTACCCGCACCACCGACTGCATCTCGCTGGCCGAGTGGTCACTGGGGCCGCTGAGCATCTTTCTGGACGGTGCTGCAGGCCTGCTTTTCATCCGGCTGTTCATGCGGCTCAGCCATGGCCATGGCCCCATCGTGCACTTTCTGGAAGCGGTGGGCCGCCGTTCGCTGAACATTTTCTGCGTACATACCGTGGAGATCATCGCTATTCCGTGGTATCTGATGGTAGCAAAGTTCTCTGCGCAGCCGGTGCTGGGCATGTGGCTGCAATATGCCATCGCTCTGGGCTCTATCTGGCTGGTGTGTGAGCTGCTGCGTGTACGCCGCGCACTCATCATCCGATTTTTCCCTGCACAGCGCAGAACGCCCGCCGTGCACTATACCTCCCGGCACTGACATGTTTTTCCGGCTGCTGCGGTGCAGCCCATCATAAAAGTAAGAGGAGAATCCGGTTATGAACAACGATGCCCCCGAGACCCTTGCTGCGGCCCGCAGCCGCGCTGCTGACTTGGAACAGCAGCTCAAGCTCTCTGACGAAGGTGTATCCCGGCTGGCACAGCGGTGTCTGGAGCTGGAACAACAGGTGCTGAACTATCAGGCCGCACTGGCAAGGCACGGCAGCGACAACGAGCCTGCCGCCCTCACCCTGCCGCAGCTGTTCTACGATTCCGGCTCTGGCTATTCCCCGCGGGAATGCCTGACCGTTGCCGAGGACGCCTACGACGAACTGACCCACGAGGTCTCTGCGGTGTTCACCCTGCCCACGGATGCCCGTGCGCTGCGGCTGGACCCCGGTGAGCTGGCCTGCTGCGTGACTGACCTGAGCATCTCGGACGAGCGGCTGGAATGCCGCGCCATGAACGGCATCCAGCTGCAGGAAGACTGCCTGCTGTTTTTGGATGTGGACCCCAACCTGACCGTGCGCAGCACCGTGCCCTTTGCGGCCGGGATGAAGTTTGCCGTGACCTATCATTACTATCCGCTGGGCCGCTTCCAGCACGAGCAGCCCGGCAAGGCCCTGCTCAGCGCGTTGAATACCATCAAGCTTCAGGCTGAGGCCGAAAAGAACGATGTTCTGGAACAGCTGCAGGCCGCCCTTGCCGAGAACACCCGGCTGAACAATCAGCTGGCGGAACTGCAGAGCAGCCGTGCTGCTTATGAAGATTCGCTGGAAAACCTGTACGAGAGCAGCAGCTGGCGGCTTACCGCACCGCTGCGTGCTTTGCGCCGCCTGCTGCGCGGCTGAATCGGATCGCTAAAGGAGTTGTCAACATGTACAGCAGTTACAGCACCCTGCAGCGTAAGCAACTGACGAAGCAGGTTTATACCGATACCCAGAGCACCTATCTGCTGGTGTATGCACCGGGCCGTCATCAGGCGCTGGAGCACGCACTGGAAAACCAGCTGCACCGCAAGTTCCGGCTGGTGACGGAGCTGGCCCCCGCCCTGACCGACTCGGTGGAGGGCGTGCTGCTGGTCAGCGAAGATCTGGAGTGCACCTCCACCGCCCTGACCTATTTTGCCGCCGCCCTGCGCACCGGTGCCGACCTTGTGGTGTGTGATGCCGCCTTTGGCTTCGATGGCTCCACCGCCCTTTATCTGAGCACCCAGCACATCCCGTGCAGCCGCTGCGCCATGGTATCGCGGAAGCTTCTGGACCGGGTGCGTGCCGCTGCGCGCGGAAGGGACAGCGTGACCGAGCTGCTGCGCCTTGCCACCGCCATGGCGGAAAACTGCCGCCGCATCCCGCAGTCTTTGCTGCACTTCCGGCGGGAGCTATGTGCCGACGATGTGTTCTCTGCCTCCGGAAAGCGTGCTCTGATCCTGAGCCACGAGCTGACCATGACCGGTGCGCCCATCGTGCTGACAAGTGCCGTGCCGGTGCTGCGCAGCATGGGCTTTGAAGTGGTGGTGCTTGGCCCTGCGGACGACGGCTCGCTGCCGCTGTTTCTGGATGCCGGTGCCGCCGTAGTGACCCGCAGCGACTGCGTGATGAACTCGTCGCTGTGGGGCCTTGCCACCAGTGCCGATTTTGTGCTGGCCAACACCGTGGTAGAGGCTGCCGCCGTGAGCACCCTGAACGGCTCCTTCGTGCCGGTGCTGTGGTGGCTGCATGATGCCTTTGCAGGCTACCCGTTCATTGCGCACAAGATTCCCAAAACACTGGGCTCCAATGTGCATGTGTGCGCCGTAGGCTCCCACGCCACTGCCGCCATGCACTCGGTGCGGCCGGACTTCAGCATTGAACAGCTGATCTACGGTCTGCCGGACTATGCGCAGGAAAGCTTCCCGCCCTACGATATCAGCTATGCCGGCGGCAGGCCGCTGTTCGTGACCGTAGGTTCCTTTGAGCCGCGCAAGGGTCAGGATATTTTCTGCAACGCCATCCGCCTGCTAAAGCCCGAGGTGCGCCAGAAGGCTGCTTTCCTGTTCGTGGGCAAGGCGGCGGACAAGAGCCTGAAGAACGCCGTGGATGCACTGGTGGAGGATTACCCGGACACCGTTTTCTACCGCAAGCGTCTGGAACGGCCCGAGATCAAATCCCTGATGGATCAGTGCGCCTGCGTGGTATGCGCTTCCCGCGATGATCCCATGCCCACCTTCGTCACCGAGGGCCTGATCTTCGGCAAGCCCTCCATCGTGTCGGAGCACACCGGCACCGCCGGGCTGATCACCGAGGGCGTGGACGGCTTTGTGTACAAAGACGACGACCCGGATCAGCTGGCAAAGGTGCTGGAACATGCTATCCTGCATCCGGAACAGCTGGCCGCCATGAAAGCTGACTGTCGGAAAATGTACGAGAAATATTATTCCAACGAAGCCTATGTTGCCACCCTGACACGGCTGGTAAACGAATCAACAGACTAAAAACAAGATAAAGGCAAGGGTCGATGCGTGCATCTGCCCTTGCCTTTTTATCATTCCATCAAAATTGCACAAGAAAATTCCAGTTCCGTTCACAAAGACACAGGCCACGTGTGTTATACTTTTATCAAATCATTCCGCCTGAAAGGAGCCTGTTCTCTCTATGAGCCAACCCGCCTCTGCCGCACCTTCCCGCAAAAAGACAGTGATCTCGCTGCTGGTGCTCGCCGCACTTACCGGCATCATCGTGCTGCTGTTCAAGGACAACTGGGCCGAGATCACCGCAGCGCTTTCGCAGCTGTCCGCATGGCAGGTGCTGGTGGTGCTGGCCATCGGCCTCAGCTACCCGCTGCTGGAGGGGTGCGTGGCGTGGGTCATCGTGCGCAGCCGCATCCCGGACTTCAGGCTCTGGCAGGGCATCGATACCGCGTGGTGCGGCACCTTTGGCAATGTGGTCACACTGGGCGCAGGCGCAGTGCCGGTGCAGACATGGTATCTGCACCGCTGCGGCCTGCCGGTTGGCCCGTGCGTGGGCCTGATGACCCTGCAGTACGTGTTCCACAAAACCACCGTGCTGCTGTATGCCACGGTGATGCTGCTGTTTCAGCACAGATGGCTTGCCGCCAACACCACCGGTGTGATGAATTATCTGCCCATGGCATACGCTGTAGTGGCGGCCATCATTGTGGTGCTGGTGCTGGTGTGCGTATCGCCGCTGGTGCAGGGCCTTGCCCGCTGGCTGATGCGTCTGCTGCCCAAAACGGAAAAATGGCAGCAGCGCCGCGCCGACTGGCAGCAGCAGCTGGATGTTCTGGGCGAGGAGAGCCGCCGTCTGCTGGCAGATAAGCCCCGCTGCGCCGAAATTCTGGCATTGCAGGCGGTCAAGCTGTTCGGGCTGTTCTGCCTGCCTTACCTGTGCATCCGGTTCATGGGGCTTTCCCCTCTGAGCTTTTTGCAGGTGCAGCTGCTCACCAGCCTGATGCTGTTTTTGTCCAACGCCCTGCCCAATGTGGCCGGCATGGGCTCCATCGAGACGGCATTCCTGCTGGTGTTCGGCAGCTTTCTGGAGCGCGGCGAGGTGATGAGCGTGATGATGCTTTACCGCATCGCCAGCTATTATGTGGTGTTCGCCGCCAGCACCGTGGGCTTCTTCATCGCTCAGCGGCATCTGACCGATCTGGAGCCGCCAAAGGAGGATTGACCTGCCATGAAAGATAAGAGCATCCTGTCCCGGTTCGGCATTGTCATTTTAGTGCTGCTTGCACTGGTGCTGATCTTTCCTTCCGCAAAAGTCGACCTTGCATCCGGGATCAAGGCCAGCACACAGGCCAGTGTCCGGGTGGAGCACATTCAGAACTTTGCCCGCTCCGCAGAGATGGATGTTCAGCTGCTTTCTGCCGACGACCCTGCCTATCAGCAGATCGCAAACGTGCTTTCCGGCCTTACCTGTGTCAAGCGGTTCAACCAGCAGTATTCCTCCTACAGCCACGAATACCCGGTGGATTCCGTCACTGTGAGCTACTACGATGATGCCGAGAACAATAACCTCCTGTTCACCGTCTACTCCGATGGCACCGCCATCGTGAACAGCCAGTTCGTGAAGATCAAAGAACCCAAGGGCGGCGCGGAGGAAGTGTATCAAAAGCTGGCGGAGATCGTGAA
>ERZ791746.2452-NODE-2452-length-10543-cov-2.350877_pt1 | contig 10543 bp, 10 predicted proteins | sample MGYA00510038_ERZ791746 | MGnify/ENA primary metagenome ERZ791746 (study PRJEB30046, sample SAMN00792018) | human gut metagenome | study: EMG produced TPA metagenomics assembly of the A metagenome-wide association study of gut microbiota in type 2...
AATCGGTGGTAAGGATTCTATGTCTGGAACCTTTAATGATATCAGTGTGCCACCTACCTTGATTACCTTTGCCGTCACAACAGAAAAGACAGACAATATCATTTCCAGTGAATGCAAAGCAGCAGGTCATAACCTGTATCTGGTAAAACACACACCAAAAGCAAACAAGACTCCGGATTATGAACAGTTAAAGAAAAACTTTGCCCTTGTGCGTAAGCATATCTTAAATAAAAATATAGTAGCTGCTGCTACCGTAAAATTTGGCGGTATTGCCGAAACTTTATGTAAGATGAGCTTTGGTAATAAGATTGGTATCGATGTTGTGACGAATGAACCTGTTTTTGATATCAGCATTGGTTCTATCATCGTTGAAAGTGATAAGGTAATCGAAGATGATGCCTTCATCCTGTTAGGTACAACAACGGATACAAACAGTATTCGTATCAATGAGGAACGTATCAACATTGATGATGCTATCGCTGTTTGGTGCAAGCGTTATAATAAGATTTATCCAATGAGTGTTGATCATGATGGAAAACGTGTGGATACACCTACGTATACAAGCACGGAACATAAGAAAGCAAGCAAGACGTATGACAAACCGAAAGTTATCATTCCGGTTTTCCCTGGTCAAAACTGTGAATATGACACAAAACAGCAGTTTGAACGTGCCGGTGCCGAAGTTGAAATCTATGTCTTTAACAATCTGAATGTTACGAGCATTGAACGCAGTTTGAAGGAATTAAGTGAAAAAATTGCCCATGCCCAGATCTTAATGCTGGTTGGCGGTTTCTCCAGCGGTGATGAGCCAGATGGCAGCGGTAAGTTTATTGCGAATGTCTTAAGCAATCCATTGGTGAATGAAGCAGTCCAGACATTGTTAAGCAACGATGGTCTAATTCTTGGTATCTGTAATGGATTCCAGGCATTGATCAAGAGTGGCTTATTGCCATATGGCAATATTGAAGGGCTGAATGAAGCTTCTCCTACCTTGTTCCGTAACAACATCAACCGCCATGTTTCACATATTGCGACAACGAAAGTTACCAGCAATAAATCACCTTGGCTGTCTAGCTTCACACCAAATGACTGCCATAGCATTGCCATGTCACATGGAGAAGGTAAGTTTGTGGTAAGTGAAGAAGTTGCCAAAGAATTGTTTGAAAACGGACAGGTTGCGACCCAATATGTTGATCTAGAGGGTAATCCAACCATGGATGGTACGTATAATATCAACGGTTCTTACTATGCCATTGAGGGTATTACCTCTAAGGATGGTCGTATCTTAGGTAAGATGGGACATAGTGAACGTTATGAAGATGGACTGTTTAAGAATATTGATGGTAATAAACTACAGAACATTTTTGAAAACGGTGTGAACTACTTTAAAAATAAATAAGAAGGAATGAAAAAGATGGCAATGCCTGTGTACACATCCTCAGGCATCGCTATCATGTATAGGATATACAGAAAGGTAAAGAGAATATGAGTGATAAGTATAGAGAAGCCGGTGTCAATCTGGAAGCTGGCTATGAATCCGTAAGATTGATTAAAAGTCATGTGGCACGTACAAAGGTAAAGGGTGCGATTGATTCTATCGGCGCATTTGGCGGTATGTTTGATTTATCTATGTTAAACATGAAAGAACCGGTTTTGGTTTCCGGTACGGATGGTGTTGGTACCAAACTGATGATTGCTTTTGCGATGGATAAGCATGATACCGTTGGTATTGATGCAGTCGCAATGTGTGTAAATGATGTTTTGGTACAAGGTGCTGCGCCAATCTTCTTCTTAGATTATTTGGCAGTGGGCAAGAATGAGCCAACGAAGATCGAACAATTGGTAAAAGGTGTTGCGGATGGCTGTGTGCAGGCAGAATGTGCTTTGATTGGCGGCGAAACAGCAGAAATGCCGGATATGTATGATGTACAGCATTACGATATTGCCGGTTTCTGTGTGGGTGCTGTAGATAAATGTAATCTGTTAGATGGCCAGAAGATTGAAAAAGGCAATGTGTTGATTGGCTTACCAAGCTCTGGTGTACATTCAAATGGGTTCTCTTTGATTCGCAAGGTTTTATTAAAAGATGCGAAATTAGATTTACATAAGCGTTATGAAGAATTAGGTAATGAAAAACTAGGTGATGTTTTATTAACCCCTACCAAGATTTATGTCAAAGCTATTAAACACCTGCTAGGCAAGGTGGATATCAAAGGCATGAGTCATATTACCGGCGGCGGTTTCTATGAAAATGTACCAAGAATGTTAAAGGATGGACAGGGTGTTTCTATCGATTTAACGACATATCCACATAAACCAATCTTTGATTTTATTGCGAAGACAGGGGATATTCCTATGAAGGAAATGTGCAATGTCTTCAATATGGGTATTGGCTTTATGATGGCTGTGGATAAAGCAGATGTAGAAAAGGTACAAAGCCTGTTACAAGAAATCGGCGAAGAATCTTATGTCATCGGTGAAGTAACCGATAGTGGAAGTGTGGATTTAACATGGTAAACATTGCGATATTTGCCAGTGGCAATGGTTCTAACTTTGAGAATCTTGTCAACGAAATAAACAATGGACATATTGATAATGCCGTTTGTAAGGTATTAATTATCGATAAGGAACAAGCATATGCCAAAGAGCGTGCAGCGCGTTTAGGTATTCCATGTGTCTATGTGAATCCTAAAGGCTATGGCGGTAAAGAAGGCTATGAAACAGAAATCATGAAAACCTTAGAGAGCTATGGAGTTGAATTGATTGTTCTAGCAGGATATATGCGTTTCATTGGCAAGGTGCTGTTAAGCAACTATCCAAATCGCATCATCAATCTGCATCCGGCATATTTACCTGCCTTCCCCGGTGCGCACAGCATTCAAGATGCTTTTGAAGCAAAGGTATCTTATACAGGGGTTACCGTGCATTATGTAGATGAAGGTGTCGATACAGGGGAAATCATTCATCAGGAAAAGATCATGATTGATCCATCCTGGGATCTGGAAACCTTAGAAGAACATGTGCATGCGAAGGAATATGATATGTTTCCACGTGTAGTAAAGACAGTTTGTGAACGTATGGAAGAACATAAATAAAGAAAGAGCGGTGTTACTATGAAACGAGCATTAGTAAGTGTATCTGACAAAACAAATCTGATTGAATTCGTATCCGGATTAAAAGAATTAGGTTATGAAATTATATCTACCGGTGGTACAAAAAAGGCTTTGGATAATGCCGGTTTAGATACCATTGGTATCTCAGAGGTTACCGGTTTTCCGGAAATCATGGATGGTCGTGTAAAAACATTACATCCAAAGGTACATGGAGCGTTATTGTGTGTACGTGATAATCCTGAGCATGTTCGTCAGATTCAGGAATTAGGTATTGATTATATTGATTTGGTTTGTGTAAACTTGTATCCCTTCAAACAAACCGTACAAAAATCAGGTGTAACGCATGAAGAAATCATTGAAAACATTGATATCGGCGGACCTAGTATGCTGCGTAGTGCATCTAAGAACTATCGCTATATCCCAGTGATCGTAGATCCTAGTGATTATGCAATGGTATTAAATGAACTGCGTGAAAACGGTGAAACCCGTCCGGATACCAGAGAGCTTTTAGCAGCGAAAGTCTTCCGTCATACAGCTGCTTATGACGCAATGATTGCGGACTATCTGACAAATAAAACAGGTGAAAAATATCCTGAAAAATTAACGATTACATTCGATAAGGTTCAAGATCTTCGTTATGGAGAAAACCCTCATCAAAGTGCTGCCTTCTATAAAGGTATGAAACCTTCTTACTCCTTGGCAAATGCCAAACAGTTACATGGTAAGGAATTATCCTACAACAACATTCAGGATGGCAATGCAGCAATTGAAATCTTAAAGGATTTTGAAGGGCAGTGTGCGGTTGTTGGATTGAAACATATGAATCCATGTGGTGTAGGTATTGGTGCTACCTTGGAAGAAGCATGGGATAAGGCATATGAAGCAGATCCGATTTCCATCTTTGGTGGTATCGTGGCAATGAATGAGCCGGTCAATGCAGCAGTTGCGGAAAAACTGGCAAACATCTTCCTGGAAATCATCATTGCGCCTTACTTTGAACCGGCAGCATTTGAAATCTTATCAAAGAAAAAGAATATCCGTCTGATGGAATTGGATACAACATTAGAGGTAACAACAAAATATAAATATACGAATGTTAACGATGGCTTATTGGTACAGGATATTGATGACCATAAGCTGAAAGAAGAAGATTTGCGTTGTGTAACAAACCGTAAGCCTACCGAAGAAGAAATGAAACAATTGTTATTCGCATGGAAGGTTGTAAAGCATGTGAAATCCAATGCCATCGTATTGGTAAAGGATAACATGACAATTGGAGTTGGTGCCGGTCAGATGAATCGTGTCGGTGCGGCAAAGATTGCCATTGAGCAGGCTGGTGAAAAAGCCAAAGGTTCTGTTATGAGCAGTGATGCTTTCTTCCCTATGCCGGATACAGTAGAAGAAGCAGTGAAAGCAGGGGTAACAGCCATTATTCAACCAGGTGGTTCTATCAAGGATCAGCTGTCCATTGATGTGTGCAATGAGCATGGCATTGCGATGGTGTATACCGGAGTACGTCACTTTAAACACTAAGATAGGAACATAAGAAGGACAAAAGAAGATTGGATATTCAGCACTTACGTTGCTCATATGCAATCTTCTTTTTTTAACAGCTTTGCTTCATTACTATTTTTATATAGCTCCTGTAAGAGGGGTTAAATAATATTGAAAAAGCAGTTTTCTATCCTATGAATTATCTTCTTACAATCTTTATATGATCTAACTATGCAAAGCATAGCTTATAAACTACGATTTCTTAAAATCTACAGTATGAAAAAAGCGTTATGTTCTTTATCCATCTATGTAATACTTCAGCAACGAAAAGGATGCTATCATAAAAAAACAGACAGCTTGTGCTGTCTGTTTATGAACCGATTTCAGGTTCTAAGTTTTCAAAAAGTGGATCATCAAAAAATTCTATTATCGTGATGGATAAGCCATCACATATTTTTTTAATTGTTGATATCGTTGGATTTTTACTTTTTCCAAACTTAATATTATTTAATGTTGATTGTGTGATACCACATGTTGTGCTAAGACCATTTAAGGTGATTTCGTTTGTTTTGCATAATTGCAAGATACGTTTACAGCTTGCTTCTCCTATTGTCATAAATATCGCCCCTTTATACTATTTATTTTACTTAGATATACTACAAAAGGTTAACTATATTGGGTTATTATGCTGCTTTTGTTTACTTTTTATATCCATATAGATGTAAAGATACAATTTACATATCGCAAAATAAGTATATACTTAAGGTAAGAGGTGATAATGATGGAAATGCAGAAAGTGTTGGAACAAAGAAGAAGTATTCGTAAATATCAAGATAAGCCGATAAAGAAAGAAGTTGTGGAGGAATTACTTCATGCGGCTCTTTTAGCACCTACATGGAAAAATTCACAGACAGGACGTTATTATGTTGTTATGGATAAAGATAAGCTAGAGCAGGTGAAAAAGGAAGGGCTTGCCCCATTTAATGCAGAGAATACGAAAGATGCTCCAGTTTTGATTGTTACAACATTTGTAAAAGATCGCAGTGGTTATGAACGTAACGGTGAACCAAGTAATGAACTGGGCAATGGCTGGGGTTGTTATGATTTAGGCTTGCAGAATGAAAACTTATTATTAAAAGCAACGGATTTAGGATTAAGTACCTTAGTCATGGGAATTCGTGATGCTGATAGACTACGTGAGATGTTAAGTATCAGTGAAGAAGAAATTATCGTATCAGTAATTGCTGTAGGATATGGTGATGCGACACCAACAATGCCAAAACGTAAAGAGATAAGTGAATTCGTTACCTTTTATTAAACTAAAAACGTATGATTACTTTGACTACCTTGACAAGGCTAGTTAAGATCATACGTTTTTTTGTGTTTTTTATTTAATTAAACTAGTTTTATTTTCCTGCTTTAAAGCCTCAGTATCATAACGAAGTGATTTTGGTAACAGCCAATATAAGCCGGTAATCAAGACAAGCGATATTGCCGCATCTCCTAATTTTAAGACCATAGCTCCAAAGAAGACGGAAAAGAATTGTGGTACTCCTTGTGCCATAGCAATCTTATAAAAGTGCAATTCCCATTTACTATCCGGAATCCCACCGGATTGCCACATGGTTAATAAGGCAGAAATGAAAGATGCGACTACAATTACCGTGATAAAAGTTGGAAGTATACGTTTTATACTGATTTTTCCGTTTACTTTCAACATGATACCAGTAACTAAGGCAACTCCCGCACTCACGGCAAAATAAATCAGCGAACTGGCATCATAGAAGAAGATGGAAGAAATGAAATTGTTAACAAGTCCAACCAACAGTCCGGCAGCAGGTTCCAAAACGATGGCGGCAAAAGCTGTTCCTTGTAAATCCAGCCATACAGGAAGATGGCAGAAATGGGCAATCAGATAGAAGACCGTATTGAAGATTACGGAAATTGCCATAACGATTACATAACGTTTTCTTCTATTCATGTGCTTCCTCCTCCTTCTCTTTTTGTTCTTTTCGCTTATTAATTTCTTCCAAGAAACCACCGGTCACAATACCAGCCGGTAAGGCAATGACAGCAACACCGAAAATGGAAGAAATCATACTAATGAGCTGTCCAATCATCGTGGTTGGATAAACATCGCCATAACCTACCGTTGTCAATGCGGTGGTTGCCCAATATAAAGCATCAAAGAAACTGTCAAAGGTTTGAGGCTCATAACAGAACATAGCTAATGCGGAAATAAAGATATAACCAAGAGCTACGCATAAGACGGATAACAGTGATTGTTTTTCTTTCTCAAATACATTTACGATATAAGTGAAATTCTCTGAATAATGTGCTAGTTTAGTAATACGGAACATTCGTAAGATTCGCCATCCTCCAGATAGTAATCCAAGAGAAGGTAGGATAGACAATAAATCCAACAATGCATAAGGTGTCAAGGGATAAACGATGAAAGCCCAAACACCTTTTGGTTTTTTCATCATATAGTCTGCGACGATCCAACGAAAGATATAATCCATGAACAGTAAATACACGGTAACTAAATCTAGCATATCCAAAATAGCATTACTTTTTTTAAACATTAAAGGGACAATGCTGAGAATAGCAACCCCACATATAAAGAAGTTATAGAGCTTGCTCCATTTTTCGTGTTTATTGGCTTTCCTAATTAGATGATAGATGTCTTCTCTCATAATATTTATCACCTCTTATCAGAAACGATAGGCACTTAATGGCAGTAAGATATGTCCGATTAGAATTACAGTTAATATAACGACAAACATCGTTAAGCCATAATGGTTGGCAAAATCGCGGTCTTCATATTTATTACGGATACGATTCACATTTATCACGGTAAAGGTTACCGATAGAATAGTTAATATACCCCAGAAATTGACGTATTCCATTAATCCGGTTTGTAAAGCATCCGGTAACAGATTCGCTCCAACCATAATATTGGATACAGTACCGAATAATGCGGCAGGAATCATACCCAAAGGGTCCACGCGATGGTTCGTATTGATATATAAGGTAATAAATACCCAGATGGATGTGCCTAACAAGGCAATAAAGCATTTAAAGTATGTACCAAAATCAGAACGGTTTATTTCTATTTGCGTTACATATTCACTTGTGATCTTATTTCCTTGAAAGCGTGGATCGCCATGATTGTTAATATATTCATTTAATACGGCGGCACTTCCACTTTTCGTAAATTTATAACCGGCAATACTTATGTTTGGATTTGTCTTATTTTCATCATCTTTTACAAAGATGACATCATTGATGAGATGATTTGATTCTAAATAAATACGCAATTGATGACTTTCTAATGGGAAACGCGGTGTCCAGAACGTCTTTGATACAGTGACACTTACACGGACTAATTGATAATTATGATTGCCTTGATGATATTCATCTACAACCTCGAGTTTTGTAATATTTCCTTTATAAATTCTGAAGTTGTGTGCCATGTCCAAATCGGGCTTTCCATCCCAATTAAACCAAACCAGATAATCTAATGAAAAATTATTTGCTTTCAAATTAATCTCTTTTAGATTTTCTACATAGGTACCAACCTTAACTTCGGTGGCATTTTTGCTGTATTGATCAGCTCTTTTCTTAACTGCTGGGTCAACCTGTAAATATTTATTCCAATATTGATCTTCTGAAACTTTATCCTGATATAATGAGCTAACCGTATATACCAGGAAAGAAATTGAGATCAAAAGGAATAAAAACAGGCTCCAGTAGAGTCTTTTTTTCTGCCATGGCAGCATGTTTTGAAACCAGTGCTTTTTCTTGTTTTCCATAATAAGTTCCCTTTCTTTCATTCTTGTTTGCTCCCCTGCACTTGTACTTTACAGCTTGCACGTGATAGTACAAGTGTATTATACACCATGAATGAAAGCGGTTGTATTTTTCTTTTCAATTTATTTAATGATTATGTGATTATCATAGGATATTGGTTATAAATTATCGTTAAGTTGTTTTTCTTTTTATGTTTTTTGTCTACATGTACCTAATAGTACAAGGCTTGTTTGACATGCTGTCAGGCATGTTCTACAATGAAATAAATACAAGGAGGAAGTTATGAAAAAATATCTAGCAGAATTTATCGGCACTTGTGTGCTTGTGGTATTTGGCTGTGGCAGTGCTGTGGCCGCGAATACACTTGTACAAGCTACTGGTGTCAATGTGCCTTTGGCACTCTCCACGTTACTTATCGCATTTGCTTTTGGTTTATCTATCGTCGCTATGGCATACTCTATTGGGAATATATCCGGATGCCATATTAATCCCGCAGTGTCTTTCGCTATGTGGATCAGTAAGAAACTTGATACAAAGGATTTTGTAAGTTATGTTATTGCACAATGTTTAGGTGCAATTGTTGGAGCTGCTTTGTTGGTCTTCATGTTTGGATCAAATGCTTCTTTGGGGACAAATGGTTATGGAGCGCTAAGTGCTTTGCATACTGAAATGGGACAAGCTTTTGTTGTGGAAGTTGTCTTAACCTTTACCTTTGTACTGGCTATTTTAGGTGTTACCAGCAAGATTGAAAACAGTGCAGTAAGTGGTTTGGTCATTGGCTTAACGTTGACGTTAATTCATATCTTGGGGATTCCTTTCACTGGCACAAGTGTCAATCCGGCTAGAAGCTTAGGACCGGCATTGTTCGCTGGAGGAGATGCATTATCACAAGTTTGGCTATTTATCTTAGCTCCACTTGTAGGTGCAGCTATTGCTGCTCTTGTTTGGAAATTTATTGCCAGTCCGGACACAGAATAAGCATATATCCGATTGCTTTTTTGAAATAAAAAAGAGGAGAAATTCATATGAAGTCGGGGATCACATGGTTTTATCGAATTGCTTTGCTTTGCTGTATCACGTTATTTGGCGGTTACACCTTTTGTTCCAGAATGATTCAGCATTCCATGGTTCATGTCGTATTAAATCAGATCCACATTGAGAAAAAATTAGCAGAAAGGTTAAACTCGATCAATTTTCCAAAAGCAGAAGAAGAATCGGAAAAGTTAACCAAAATTTTAGAAGATATTGTAAATGATGAAGAAGTGTTAGCTGTCTTGAATGTATATACAGAAGCGTTTGTTGCCGACATTGTCAAAGATACGCAAAGTGAAACAACGATGAAGATCAATGAAACACTGAAACAGCAGGCGAATCAACATGCGAGTGAATTAAGCTTATTTACCGAAGGGCTTTTAAGTGAAAAAGAAGTATCCGCCATTATGACAACGGTAATTGATGCCATGGACGTACAGGCCTTATATGATGTTTCGCTTCATATCATGAAAGAAGAGCTTAGTGATGTTCAGCTGACAGCATTTAAAATCTTATATTTTTTAAAGGGAGATATCTGTCATTATATCAGCCAATTGGGTATGCTATTATGTTCGTTATTGCTAGTCATGCAAAAGAAAGGTTTGCGAGGATTAACCATGGTATGGTTAAGCGGCTGTTTGCTGATGTTTGTTGTATCACAAACAATACCACAACTGTTAGCACATGTCTTTGCGAATACAAAAGTGGCGGCTGCTTTGCAGGACAACATTGCCCAATTAGAACGTTATACATTAATACTGGGTGCCATCACCTTATTGTTGGCATGTCTAATGATGATAACGGCGTTTTTTAGGAAGAAAATCCTACATAAGAAGGACATAGCATAAATAAGAAAGAGAGTTATTTTATGAAAGGGAAACACATAGTGGCATCTGCTTTAGCTGTTACCATATGCCTTATGGGATGCAGCAATAACAAACAGGCAGACATCGATGCCGAAGTTACAAAATTAGAAGAAGAGGCGAAAAAAACGCTTCAAGATGTGCAAGAATATAGTAAAGAAGATATAGAGAAAGCAACAACGTACATACATGAAAATATGAATAAAGTAAAAGATGATGAGGTTGTGA
>ERZ791746.2460-NODE-2460-length-10523-cov-2.195071_pt1 | contig 10523 bp, 10 predicted proteins | sample MGYA00510038_ERZ791746 | MGnify/ENA primary metagenome ERZ791746 (study PRJEB30046, sample SAMN00792018) | human gut metagenome | study: EMG produced TPA metagenomics assembly of the A metagenome-wide association study of gut microbiota in type 2...
AATTTCTTTCTAATTGCTCAGCCAACTCAGCTTCGCTCATACCCTTTATTTCACATAAGCGTTGAAAGGTTACTTCAACATACATGGGCTCATTTTGTTTGCCGCGATGTGGATGTGGTGTAAGATATGGGCTGTCTGTTTCAATAAACAATCTGTCTACAGAAAGTTTTTCAGCAACCTCTGGAGCACCTCTTGAATTTTTAAATGTTAATGGCCCGCCATAGGAAATATTTCATTGCCTCAACAGCTGTCTCATAACTTCCGCTGTAACAGTGGAAAATTCCTTGTAAAGGTCTGTGTTCTTTCAAGATGTCAAGCGTGTCCTTTGTGGCTTCTCGCATATGTATAAGAATCGGAATGTGGTATTTTTTCGCCATTTCAAGCTGACGTATAAAGCCTTTTATCTGATCTTCTCTTTTTACGTCATCCCAATGATAATCCAAACCTATTTCACCAAGTGCACACAACTCATGATGCTGTAATAAGCTTTCCAATCGTACATAATCTTTTTCTTCAAATTTATATAGATCATTGGGATGAAAGCCTAACGCAATATCAAAGATTGCAGGATGTTGCTTTTTTAAACTTTTTGCACGTTCAAATTCTTTAAAATTCGTACAAACAATCAGCATTCTTCCTACATGATGCCTTTTTGCATTTTCAATCACATCATCAATGCGTTCAAATAGATCATCACATGTGATATGACAATGAGTATCTGTTAATGTATAATCCATACCTTTCACCTTCTTTTTAAGAATCTGCTTCTGTAACCAGTCGATAAAAAACCGTCCTATATTTACTTACCCAAACAGAAATTAGCAAATAATGTGTCTAATAAATCTTCTCGATGTACTTCTCCTAATATTTCTTTTAATGCCGTATAAGCTTCCTGTATATCGATTTCTACCACATCAAGTTCAAGTCCCATCGCAATCGCATCAACAGCTGACAGCATACTTTTTTTGGCTTTCATCATTTGTGATATTTGTCGTTCATTCGCTAATACAGGCTCTTCTATAACTATTTTATGACTGTCAAATAATCGATGTATTTCATGTATTAACGGTTCAATTTCATGATGCTGAGCAGAAATGCATATGCCTTCTATATGTTGATTAAGATCTTTTTTATTATATACAATAATTCTTGTCTTATTTTCAGTCATTTGCATCAGTTGCTGATCTTCTTCATCCAATGGACGACTGGCATCTAAAACTAAAATAATTAATTGTGCATCTTCGATAGCTTTCATACTTCTTTCGATACCGATTTTTTCAACAACATCTTCTGTTTCACGAATTCCCGCTGTATCTATCAAATTCAAAGTCAAACCACCCAAGTGAATATGACCTTCCACAATATCTCTGGTGGTTCCTGCTATTTCGGTAACAATTGCTTTATCTTCTTCCAGAAGGGCATTTAACAAGCTGCTTTTCCCAACATTTGGTTTTCCGATAATCGCTGTTTTGATACCTTCTTTCATCATTTGTCCACTTTCAGCACGTTCTAATAATTGATCAATTTGTGAAAGCCATTTTTGAATCTTAGGAAGTATCACTTCATTGCTCAACATCTCAACATCATCATATTCAGGGTAATCGATATTCACTTCTATATTCGCGATAATATCTAAAATATTTTTAATGAATGGCTCTAATAATTTTTTTACACTTCCGCGTATCCCATGCATCGCTAATTTCCGACTCTCATTAGAATCCGCAAGAATCATATCGTTAATCGCTTCTGCCTGTGTCAAATCAATTCGGCCATTCAAAAATGCTCTGCGCGTGAATTCTCCCGGCTCTGCTAAGCGTGCCCCCTGCATCAGACAAAGTTGCAGAATCTTTTTTGTCACATAACGGCCGCCATGACAATTGATCTCTACGATATCCTCTCTTGTAAATGTTTTAGGAGCACGAAAAACCGATACTAACACCTCATCAATTTCCTCTTTTGTAATAGGGTCTAGGATAAAACCATAACTAATTGTATGACTTTTTTTCGATGTCAGATCGATCGAACATAAGGAATCAACAATTTGAATGGCCGCATCACCACTCATTCGTATGATCGAGATGGCGCCATCTACAGCTGCTGTTGAAATTGCCGCAATGGTATCTTGTAACATGTATAAACACCTGCCGTTTCTAACGTATATTGTATCATGTATATCACCATTTTTCCTATTCGTTTACCATCTTTTTCGCAGATAACGCATAAATTGTATGCTTTTGTAGATGCTTTGGGAAAAACAAGAAAATAACGCATAGCTGATATACACTACACTTTTCTTTCAAGCATCCTATTTTTGTAAAAGCGGCATTTCTGTTTTGTTACCATTTCTTAGTGCTTAATGAAACGTAATAATTTTATGTAGTAAAAACGCTTGAAAACAGGTATAATAAATATGCTTATCATTACAAGAAAGGGCTGAAAACATGGCAAAAAAAAGCACGAATAAAAAGGCGTTCTATAAAAAGCCTGAATTTTATTTCATATTGATATATGCCGTACTTACTTTAGCATTTATCGTTCAAGCATTTACGATTAATCTGATTCCTATGAAATATTTTATGATACTTGCTGTATTGCTTCTGTTACTATTATTGGCAATGTATTATTTACAGATGGGTAAAAGAGTAAATCGATTTAACCGAGCTTTAGGAAAAGTTCTCATCGTTATTCTTTCCTTATTATTAGCTGTAGGTAATTGGTATATATTTAAAACAAGTGATGCTTTCTCAAAAATGACAGGTAGTGATACCGATGTATCTATCCTATCCGTTGTAGTTATGAAGGAGAGCAAAATGAAAGAAATCAATGACTTAAAGGATAAGAAACTTGGCACAATCTCTATTGGTGATTCAGAAACCCAAAATAAGGCATTGACAGATATTGAAAAAGATTTAGGATCTAAGCCAGTTACCATTAGCTATTCTTCTTATAAGAAATATGGTGATGACTTATACAATGGAAATGTGGACGCAATCTTAGTTAACGAAGGTTCTCGCGGGATGTTTGAAGAAGAACACTCTGATTTTAACAAAAAGACACGTGTCATTAAAGAATACCGATATGAGACCAAATCAAAAGCATTGGCAAAAGGTGTTGATGTTACCGAAGATCCTTTTAATGTTTATATCACTGGTATTGATACGTATGGTTCTATCGCTACTGTATCGCGTTCCGATGTTAATATGATCGTATCTATTAACCCTAAAACACATCAGATTTTAATGACCGGTGTACCTCGTGATTTCTATATTCCTCAGGTATGTCAAGATAATCAGCTTGATAAATTGACCCATACAGGTATCTTTGGTGTTGATTGTACTTTGAAATCAGTTGAGAACTTTATGGATATCAAATTAAATTATTATGCACGTGTAAATTTCTCAAGTTTAATTAATATTGTCGATGCATTAGGTGGTATTACAGTAAATTCTCCATTTGCCTTTACGACAAATAACGGATATCAAATCAATGTCGGTGAGAATAATTTGAGTGGTGAAGCAGCCCTTGGCTTTGTTCGTGAACGTTATTCATTAGCTGATGGTGATCGTGAACGTAGCCGTAATCAAATGCGCGCTTTGACAGCTATCATCAACAAAGCCTTATCCCCTACGATTATCACAAACTATACAGGTATTATGAGTGCTGTAAGCGGCAGCTTCCAGACAAATATGTCACAAAGTGAAATGACAGCATTTGTAAAAGCACAGTTGAATGATATGAGTGGCTGGGATATCAAGCAAATTCAAGTGAGTGGCCGCGGCGCAACCAAGTGGACACCGGCTAATGGATTTAATGCCTATGTTATGGTACCAAATGAAGCCTGTGTAACGAATGCTATTAAGTTAATTAAAAAGATAGATAAAGGTGAAACCATTACACAAGCAGATATTGATCATCAAAATGAGCTTGTTTCAAAAGCCGGATAATACTATCTGTTATAGGGAAGTTTCGTCTTTATCGTTTCTTCGAAAAGACATCATGACGTATCCCAATTATTAGTAGCGATAGTTCTTATCTTTCAAATGAAGGAAGTAATCTTATCATCTTTAAAGAATAAAGTAATCTATAGAAAAGAAGAAGTTTGTAAACCTATTGGATATGATTTCATTCAGTATCCATAGCCTGCAACCTTCTTCTTTTTTTCTTCCATCGTGTAATGAATTTGCCTTTAATTTGCAATATGATGATGAAAAACCGGCGTTGTATCATCGATGATCCGAAATTCAAAGCCTTGTTGTATATAACTGTTTAACAGCGTAGGCAAAGCCTCAACAGTAGCTTTATTGGCACCTCCATCATGCATAAGCATCATGACCGTATCCTGATTTCTTACTTCTTTTAGCCCTGTGTTTATCAAAGAATCCACGCTTGTATAACAATTTCCATCACCGTTCGAGGCATTCCAGTCATAATAGTGATACCCATGTTCCTCAACTTTTTTAGCTAATTTACTCATAATCTTAGAGGCGTATTTCCGTGAGACAGTATTACTGACACCACCTGGAAAACGCAGAATTTTTGTCCTTTTTCCTGTTTGTTTCTCAATGATATCGTTCATTTTTTCAACATCTTTAAAATAACCATCTACACTTGTATAAATCGTCTTATAGTCATGTGCATATGTATGAACCCCTATCGCATGGCCTCTTTTTACCTCTTCTTTAATCATATTTATATGATCTGGGCTTTCTGCTGTTACGAAAAAGGTTGCTTTCACATGGAAACGATCTAGAATATCTAATATTTCTTGCGTATTCTGACTTGGACCATCATCAAAGGTAAGATACATCACTTTTTTCTTCTCGCTGCTTACCTTAATCAATTCAGCAGATGGCAAGACGGATGCCATCATCGCAATTACTAGCAAAAAACCACAACAACACAAAAACACGCGCTTTGCTAATTGCTTATCCATACAATCACCTCATGAGTTATTGTTCCCCGAGGTGTTAACTTTATTTGCGATGGCAGATTCTTTTCGTAAACTGCCTCGACTTACCGAATGTAACATCATGCATAATTTAAATACCCCAACATATTCTACTCTGATGTACTTTCTTGTGAATTCAAAGAATTATGATGTTTCTTCCTTTCTGAAATTACATTTCTATAGTAAAATAAAAGACAAGGAGGGATAGTATGCAAATTGATTCATCTCTTATTCATGCCTTTTTACATGATTTACCTATGGAACAAACCAGCGGATATTCCTATGTATCTGGCTTTCAACAACCAGATAGCAAACGTAAAGATGTCGTTTCCGCATTACTAAGTGAACTGGAAACGATTGTCGAGGAATTCCCGGTATTTAATAAAGATATCTGGTTAAGCTTATTTTCCGATATGGATGAGCTTCTTGCTTCATTAACCATCATACCGGTTGTCGGAAGTACCTCAGCCCCAATGCGTACCGAAGTTTTCAAGCATAACGTTATCATTTTAGATCTGATTCATATTGCTGATTATACAAGAATCCTCTCTCAAATGACTTATATCATGCAAAATTATATCACTTTGGTTATAACCAAGCTTTGTATACGTCATCGTTACCCTTTGTCAACTCACCATTATCTTGACATGCTAGATGATATGACATTTACTCATGGGCTGGCTAATTGGTTAGCCTGGAATCGCAATTGTAAAGAGTATAAATTTCAAGATGACCGCTATGAGCCTCACAAAGAAAAAGCATTTGGCATGTTGGCACAAGCTATTACAATTGAAAATAAAGCTTTGCAGCATACCGTATTGCATAAAGCATTACATAGTGACTTTTGGAATCAATTCACGGCAGTAGCCGGTATGTTTTATTTTGATGATGTTTATCATGATATAGGAAAAGATGGTATCTTATTGCTTTATCGACATGGGCCTAAACATTTTATTCATACCATTTTTCATACAAACGATAAATAGAACATACGTTTCTTAAAAAGCTAAGTACCATGAGTTATCAAATAAGTTTAATGAATTATAATGAAGTTTGTTGAATTAAAAAAATTTTGATGATTTACAAATAAGTTTAATGAATTATAAAGAAGTATGTTAAATTATGAAACAAAGTTTGATAAGTTATAAGAATAGAAAAGCAATAAAATATCCTTTATAAAGACTTATATAAGAAAAGAGTCGTGACATTACACGGTATCTCTCACATTTGCCACTTCATTTGTGAGAATACATTCGTATATGCCTTGACTCTTTTTTAATAAATATTTTATGATGTTTAATAATTGTTAGGAGATGCCTCTTCAGGAGAGCCATGTTGCTGTTCTGCCTTGATTTCAAAATGAATCATCAATGACAACAGTGCTCTTAGAAGAATGATCGCACCTAAAATGAGGATTTCATTTAGACTGCGGACAAGAACCGTCTTTAAAATTTCGGCTCCCATCTTAAATTCCAGTCCCAATGCCAGAGCATTTGCTAATTCGATACGTATCGGGTATCGTTTCTTTGTCAGAAAAGCCTTACTATAATGATAGAAAGCCTTAACCGAACCGAAGGTGATTACTGCAATCCCAATCAGTTCCAGTAAAGAAATAATTTCTGGCAGGAATTGTGCAACGATATGTTCCAGCATATAAATTCCTTTCTATGTATTTTTTTATTCAGCGTAACGGGAAACAATTGGACTTACTGGGCGGTTTTCTTCAATTGCCTTAATGACATCACCAAGTACCGGTCCAACAGATAATACTTTCATTTCTGGATACTGTGCAGCTTTCTCATCTTGTGCAATTGTATTTGTACAAATGAAACCTGCTAAATTACTTGCTTTTAAACGATCAATTGCTGGTCCGCTTAATACCCCATGTACACAAGATGCGTATACAGCGGTAGCACCCTTTTCATGTTAATACCTGCTGTTAATGTTCCGGCAGTATCTACAATGTCATCTACCATGATGGCAACCTTACCATTTACATCACCAATGATATTCATCGCTTCTGCCACATTTGGTTTTGGACGACGTTTATCGATAATAGCCAATGGTGCATGCAGAATCTCCGCTAACTTACGCGCACGCGTAGTTCCTCCATGGTCCGGAGATACAACAACTACATCCTGCAGATTTAATTCCTTGAAATATTTACCGATGATTGGTATTGCTGAAATATCATCCGCCGGAATATCGAAGAATCCCTGAATCTGTGTAGCATGAAGTTCCATTGTGATTACACGGTTAGCTCCTGCTCTTTCAAGTAAATCAGCAACTAATTTTGAGGTGATTGGCTGTCTTGGTTTTGCCTTACGATCCTGACGTGCATAGCCAAAGTATGGCATTACGACAGAAATATGTCCGGCGCTGGCACGTTTGCAGGCATCAATAGCAATCAACACCTCCATGATGTTACTGGAAACCGGTGCGCAGGTAGACTGTACGATAAAGACATTCTTACCACGTACAGATTCCCCAAGTTCAACCATGATTTCTCCATCGGAGAAGTGTTTTACATCACACTGTCCCAGAGGAATACCCAGTTGACTGACGATTTCATTTGCCAGACCCACACTGGATGTTAACGCAAATACTACTGTTTTGTTTTCCATTGTTCCCTATTCCTTTCCTATTTGTTCTTATACTTTGATCCATAACCTTTCTTTATGGACTGACGAGAGCGGGCAATTCCCATATCACCATCATCTACTGAATCAGTAATCGTAGAACCTGCCGCAAGCAAAGCGTTTTCGCCAATGGTCACAGGCGCAATCAGATTACAATTGCTGCCAATAAATGCACCATCTTTAATCGTCGTGCGATATTTGTTCTTACCATCGTAATTGACGGTTACAACACCACAGCCAAAGTTGACACGCTCGCCAACATCACTGTCTCCCACATACGTTAAGTGCGCACATTTACTTCCATTGCCAAAGTGTGAGTTTTTAAATTCCACAAAATTTCCAATACGACAATTCTCACCAATTTCCGTATTGTTTCTTAAATGTGACATAGGACCGATTGTTGTCTTAGCCCCTACCTTACTTTCAACAATTTTGCTGCTATCAATGGTCACACCATCTTCAATAAGCGCATTGCGTAAGAAAGAATTCGGTAAAATTGTCACATGGGAACCTATCTTAGTGTTTCCCTGCAGATGCACATTGGGATAAATCGTTGTATCCTCTCCGATTTCCACATCAGCATCAATATAGGTGTTGTCTGGATCCAGAATGGTCACACCATTTAACATGTGTTTATGATTAATGTGCTTTTTCATCCAGCTATTGGCTTTTGCTAAATCAACACGATCATTCACACCCATGGTTTCCTCTGCATCATCTACGATCATCGCATTTACCTTTTCATTATGCTTATGAAAAATTTCTACCAGATCTGTTAAATAATACTCATTCTGGGCATTGTTGGTGGTGATTTCTTTTAAACCATCAAACAGCTTGCTGGTCTTGAAACAGAAAATTCCAGTATTGATTTCTTTAATGGCTAATTCCTCAGCACTGCAATCTTTTGCTTCAACGATTTTTTCAACCATACCATCACGATTACGTACTATACGTCCATAACGCTCACCATCCGCTAATACGCTAGTCAATACGGTACATGCATAGTTTTGATTCGCCGCAAATGCTTTCAGAATTGTTTCTTTCTGAATACAAGGTCCATCCCCATTTACGATAATGGTATCGCCGTCTTCTTCAGCTAATGCCTTAGCTTGCATGACAGCATGCCCGGTACCCAACTGCGGTTCCTGTAATGCATATTCTACGTCATCTTGTAAATACTCCTTGACGCTATTTGCTCCATGTCCGACAACAACAATGATTCGATCAACCTCGGCAGCCCTTAATGCCGCGATAATATGTCCGATCATCGGTTTATTTAACACCGGATGCATGACTTTACATAGTGAGGATTTCATTCTGGTACCTTTACCAGCCGCTAATACTATTGCAGATTTCATAAAAAAATTACCTCCATTCCTATTTTATCAAAAAAGCCAAGTAAAAAAAAGGTATATCGCCTATTTCCTACCCAATTTCCGTTGTTTTCCATATGTTTACGAATGTATACTTCACCATGAAGATTAAATGTGGCAATGTTCCTTAACCTATGATACCATGTAGACATAAGGCAGGTTGATAAATTTATGAACGATAAAATGCTATTTCTTTTTGATGTTGATGGTACACTCATTGATACAGAAACCCATCAAATTCCCCTTTCTACAATCACAGCCTTACAACAGCTGCATAAACAAGGGCATTTATTGGGAATATCGACAGGACGTTCTTTGCCATCATTGAAGAATGGCGGTTTTGCTTCCTTAATTGATTGGGATTTTTTCTTATGTAACAATGGTCAGGCAATCTTTAATAAAAAACAAGAAATCTTACATCTCGCCTGTATTCCTCAAGCGAGTGTTGAAAAGTGTATGCAGGTGGCACATGCCCAACAAAATCCTATATTGATAATTCATGGAGAAGGTGAATATCTTACTGCTCCGCCTAATGAGCTGGTTTATCAGGCTTTGGATTTTTTTAAAGAACTTGTTCCAGAAGTTAAGCCTTATGATGGACAACCAGTCATCATGATGATCGCTTACGGTCCCTTACAATACGATTATGCTTCTTATTATGAAATTGATGGTATACATGTTATTCCCGGATTATCCACGTATGCCGACATCGTATTAAAAGATTATCATAAATATAAAGGCATCCAATACTTGTTAAAACATCTGCAAATGGATTCCTACATTGCCTTTGGGGATAGTTTAAACGATGTAGAAATGTTGACACATGCTGCCATAGGCGTTGCTATGGGAAATGCCCATGAAGATGTAAAAGCAATCGCTGATTATGTAACAACAAAGGTTAGTGAAGATGGTATCCTGCAAGCATTAACTTCCTTACATTTTTTGTAATTTTAATTCAAGTAAGCCTTAATTTTAAGTATTAACTGTTTTCTTATGCTATTTATGATAATATTCTAATGATCACATCACGGTGAAACATGATACAAAAAAAGAATCCTTGGCAATTCATTCACGCAATGATTTACTGAAATAGGTTTGAATATTATCTCTTTCAAGTAATCTCATGCTTAGAACTTGCTGATGATTCTTTTTCTTTATTCACTTCATATCCAAGTTGTACAAGATTTGCAAAAGCCGATAGGAATGTATTTCATCTGATACTAACATTTCCATATAAAGGATCCTCATTTAACATCTCATGCTTTTGGTAAACCATCCATTGATAAAGGGAACACAAGCTGTACTACAAAAATGTCTTCTACCTCCTGAATCACTAAAGTAGCATTCATGTAAGACAGCATTTTTCGTACACTCTTTAATCCGATATGAGAACTTTCTTCTTTTGAAATATCCTCTTTCTTATCATTTTTAATACACATGCATAACTGCTTTTCTTCACAGCGTAAACTTATTTCCACTTGTGATGACCCATATTTGCGGATATTTGATAATAAATTATCGAATATTCTTTTTAACAAACTCGTTTCAGCCATAATCTTAAAT
>ERZ791746.2464-NODE-2464-length-10517-cov-2.906519_pt1 | contig 10517 bp, 10 predicted proteins | sample MGYA00510038_ERZ791746 | MGnify/ENA primary metagenome ERZ791746 (study PRJEB30046, sample SAMN00792018) | human gut metagenome | study: EMG produced TPA metagenomics assembly of the A metagenome-wide association study of gut microbiota in type 2...
TCCGGATGCGAGTATGAAGAAAAAGCTTGCCACATTAACAGCACCATTTATCTGCCTGGATGGCATGAATGAAAAAGGGGTATCTATTGCAGTTCTTACTTTGGACAGCGAACCGGTTCATCAGAATACAGGCAAGCCGGTGATCGGAACTACGCTTGTGATCCGTTTGATTCTGGACCGTGCGGCAACTACAGAAGAAGCCGTAGAGCTTCTGAATCAGTATGACATGTTTGCTACAAGCGGCAGAGATTATCATTTTTATATCACAGATGCTTCCGGTGATGGCAGAGTAGTGGAGTATGACTGTGAAAGTGAAACCAGAGAATTGGTTGCCACACCAATTCGTTCCATCACGAATTTCTTTGGACTCTATAAGGATAAAGTCCTTCCGAATCAGAAGAATGGCATTTACGGTCACGGAAAAGAGCGGTATGACAAAATGGAAGCTATTTTTGACTATGAGGAAGTTTACAACAGTGATGTTGCATGGGAGGCTTTGAAGGCCGCATCACAGGAGCCGTCAGAGGAGGAAGTTACCAGTAATACCCAGTGGTCTATTGTTTATGATGATACCAATCTCACCGCAGAGATTGCCCTTCGGAGAAACTGGGATGATGTGATCGGGTATAATCTGAAAGATAACACGATTACACTAAAATAATAACATAGAGCCTGTTTCAAACATAATCAGGTAGTCTTAAAGGAAGAGAAAGACACGTGAACCAGTTCAATATAAGGTTTTAAATGCCTCGTCAAAGGGAAACTTCATCATTTCCCCTGGCGGGGCATTTTGATTATTTGAAATACGAATCTCGTTACAGTGTTGACTGGAATGTTAGTTAAATTTGTCTATAAATTTGAAACAATATGTCAACTTAGTCTGAAAAATAACGCTTTAACACGTTAATTTTGATTGACTCCATAGTATATGCAGTGTATTATGAATTTATAATTGCTGTTTGCGGAGTGGATAAATGTATGGGGTATGCATAAGAAAAAAGTGTAAAACTCTTCAGGCAAAGCGAATAGTTTTTATAATCCATCTATCTAAAGGGGGAGTCATTTATGACAGGAAAGAGAAAAAGAAAACTGGCAATGCCAGACACCCTAATCATCGTAGCATCCGTTGTACTTCTGGTGGCGATTCTTTCATGGATCATTCCATCCGGAACCTACGATTATCAGGAAATGAACATCAATGGAAGAATTCGAAATGTAGCCATTGATGGAACTTATCACACAATTGATAAATCCGAAGTTACCACAACCGGATTCCTTGGATTTTTCAGTGTACTGTATCGAGGCTGCGTGGAGGCTGCTGATGTAATCTTCATGATCCTCTGCTGCTGCGGAACTTTCGGTGTCGTGGTGAAAACAGGTGCTTTCCATGCAGGAATCGGAACCATTTTAAAGAAACTGAAGGGAAAAGAAATTCTGCTTGTTCCAATCATTATGATGATCTTCGGACTGGGCGGTTCTGTGTTTGGTATGGCAAGTGAATTCTACGGATTTTATCCATTGATCGTAGGTCTGGGAGTTGCTCTTGGATATGATGCAATGTTCGGATTTGCCATTATTGCAGTTGGAGAGTTTGTTGGATTTATGGGAGCGACATTGAATCCATATTCTGTAGGAATTGCCCAGACAATTTCAGGTGTAGAGCTTTATTCCGGAACCGGATACCGTGCGATCTGCTTCGTGATCTTCATGGCAATTTCCATTATCTATGTAATGGTTTACGGGCGGAAAATTAAGAAAAATCCAGGTGCATCCGTTGTATTTGGTGAAAAGAATATTCATGCCTTTGACAGAGATGAGTTAAATGAATACAGCTTTACCTTAAAAGATGGTCTGGTTCTTCTGGATGTTCTTGTAGTGCTGGTTGTTCTTATGCTGGGTCTGATCAAATGGGGATGGGATTTCCCGCAGCTTTGTGGCTTGTTCCTTCTTATGTCTATGATTGCTGCAGCAATCTGTAAGTGGTCTCCGAATAAATGGTGCAGTGAGTTTATTGACAGCGCAAAGACTGCAATGTGGGGATGTATCCTGACTGGTATTGCGAAGGCTATCACAGTTGTTATGCAAGATGCGCAGATTATGGATACGGTTATCTACGGTTTGTCAAACGTGCTGAAAAATGCGCCTCATGCAGTTTCTGCACAGGTAATGCTCGTAGTACAGACGCTGATCAACTTCTTCATTCCGTCTGCAACAGGTCAGGCTTCTGCAACCATGCCAATCATGGCACAGCTGGCAGATATTATTGGTGTGAGCAGACAGACAGCAGTTCTTGCATTCCAGTTTGGCGACGGACTTTCCAATATTTTCTGGCCGACGGCAGATATCGTTATCATCTGTGGCCTGGGTGGAATTTCCCTGCAGAAATGGTATAAGTGGTTTACGCCGCTGTTTCTGATCTTGTTTGTGACACAGGCGATTTTGTTGGGAATTGCAACTGGAATTGGGTTCTAGAGTGTGTTTGATATTTAGAAAAGGTAAGTCTAATGGAAAGAAAAGGAAACTTAATTAAACTTATGGACTTGTCTTCCGATTTCATCATCGACCTAAAATATGCCACGCCGGATAATTTCACTGGCGTGCAGGTGTACCAGTCAGCGGATTGCTGGCTGGATGAGCACACTGCGCAGATTCTGATAAAAGCGAAGGAAATTTTCGAAAAAGATGGCTATCGGGTGAAAATATGGGACGCTTATCGTCCCATTCGTGCACAGAAGCGGTTCTGGGAGATAATGCCAAATGATGACTTTATTGCCCGTCCGCCGGATATGACGAAAATTAAGAAATTCCGTCCTACTCATATGAACGGAATGTGTGTTGACGTCACACTGACTGATAAAGAAGGCAACGAAATCGAAATGCCATCTCCATTTGACACTATGGACGAACGCGCTGCTTTGAATTCTTCCGGTCATTCCGAAACCGGAAGAAGAAACGGCGAGTATTTGAAACAAGTAATGGAGTCCGTAGGCTTCCAGGCATATGAATGTGAATGGTGGCATTTTTATGATGTATCTACAGCTCCGGCGCCGTTTTCGGATTATGAAATTTAATTTTTTAAACTACTAACGGGCAGCATAAGTGCGATTATGCTGCCTTTTTCATTACTTTCTAATACTTTTACTGAGCCACCGTGTTCCCGCGCAATGGAGTCAACCAGTGCCAGTCCCAGTCCGGCACCGCCCATAGCCCGGCTGCGGGACTTGTCTACACGGAAAAAAGGATCAAAGATTTTTTTCTGATTTTCAGGTGAAATGCCGATGCCGGTGTCCTTTACCAGGATCATGACCTGGCTGTTTTTTTCCTTCACTGAAACTGTGACAGAGCCATTGGGACGGTTATATTTAATGGCATTTTCTACAAGATTGTAGACTGCACGATAAAGAAGTACATAGCTGCCGGTAACATCGGTATGCGAATCCTGACTGGAGCTGTCATCAAAATGAATTGAAATCCCTGCTTTTTCTGCAACTGGATCCAGGTCGCAGAAAACTTCATCAACAAGCTCTTCCAGTGTAACCTGATCTGTTCGTGGAACAGATTTCAGATTCGTCATGTCAAGAAGGGTTCCCACCAGCTGGGAAAGCCTTGCTGTCTGTTCCTTGATCATAGTGAAAAGTTGTTGGTATTCAACCATTTCCGGTTCCTGCTTTTTCTCAAAAACTTCCAGGTTGGTCTGCAATACTGCAAGTGGTGTCCGCAGCTCATGAGCTGCATTTGCAGAAAACTGTTTCTGTGTACTAAAGGCATTGTCCAGCCTGGCCAGCATTTCATTGAAAGAGCTAGTCAGCTGTGCAATTTCATCCTTTGAATTGGGAACTGCCAGCTGGGTGGAAAGGTTCTGCGCCTGGATCTGACTGACTTCACTGGTTAGCTTCTGCAGCGGCGTAAGGGTCTTTTTTGTAAGAAAATAAGTACACACGCTGGAAAGAAGAATAATGATCGTGGTGGCAATAACACTTCGGAGAAGAAAATCCTCCTTGGTTTCCTGAATTTCCTGTTCAAACTGAGGAAAAAGAGCTTTGGGATCTACATTAAAGGTAATGGGGGAATCTCCATCCTGTGGATCCACCTTGATCATATAATTCTGCAATCCGTCCATTCCCGATACGGCAGAATGGCTGATGAAGAAGTACATAAGAACACAGGAGACAATCATCAGTAAGGACAGCAATAAAGTGAGTTTCAGCTGAAGTGAGGTGTGGAAACGTTTTTTTGTCATCTGTATTCCTCCAATATATAGCCCTGGCCAATTTTATTCTGAATAGGGTCAAATCCAATTGTAGCCTTTAGTTTTTTTCTCAGAGATGAAATGTGCACACGGATGGAATTGCTGAAGGTATTTACACTTCCATCCCAAATATGTTCAATCATTTCTTCCGGTGAAATGACCCGGTTCTGATGGAGCAGGAAATATTCCAGAAGGCTGCTTTCTTTTCTGGTAAGGGAAATCGGCACTCCATTTACAGAGGTTTCTCTTGTTCTGGTATCAAAGGTAAGCTGATTCCATTTCAGGCATACATCCTCCTGAACAAATTTCCGCCGGGTAAGGCTTCGGATTCTGGCTTCCAGCTCCTGGAAGTGAAAGGGTTTGGTAAGATAATCATTGGCGCCCAGATCCAGACCGTTTACTTTATCTTCAATCTGATCCCGGGCAGACAGGATCAGAACCGGGGTATTCGTATTGTGTTCCCGGAACTGGCGGAGAATTTCCAGACCGTCCGTGCCGGGAAGATTCAGATCCAGCAGGATCAGGTCATAATTTTCTGTCATACACAGGCAAAGCCCTTCGTCTCCATCGAAACAGATATCTGTCTCATAACCATCTATGCGAAGTCCCTCCGCAACAGAGCGGCAGAGCTGTTCTTCGTCTTCTATAATTAAAATGTGCATAGCTGCTCCTTTCGTAATATGATTTTGCGCAGATCAGATACTCGCAAAAAAGAGAGTATTTATAATTTAAATATTATCATATTTTGAAAAAAATAAAAATCTTAACACAGATTTTATAGGAAAGATGTTAAAATACGTTCAGATAAATAAAAAACGCTGAAAGGAAAAATAAAAATGATGAATAAAAAAAGACTTATGGCAATTCTGGCAGCAGGAGTTCTGACAGCAACATCTTTCAATCCGGCTATGATCAAGGCTGAAAGCGTATCAGCAGAAGAAGCTGGCATGGCAGTTCCTGCAGATGCAGCAGGCATGAGCGTACCTGCGGATGCAGCCGGCGCAGCAGTATCAGCAGACGAAGCCGGCGCAGTGGTAGCCGGTGACGGTTCTGAGACAGCTGTTTTCTCTGAAGATGGCACACCTGTGAAAAAAACAGTAAAAGCAGCAGATATTAATATGAAGGTGCAGGATTCCTACGATTTCCCATTCCTTGGCTTAAAGGCAGTCCTTTCGGAAGAACTGAAGAAACAGATCGAAAACTCCGATATGCTTATGATCACAGAGGAAGAATGGAATGATGACAGTACTGGCTTCAAGTATGCCTTTTTCCACTGGAATAAGCTTACTGAGGAGCAGAAAAACGAAGATGTAAACCTTCTTGGAACCGGCTATGAGGACTGGCTCAAGAGCATCGAAAGAGTTGGTACACTTGGTGTTTACAGCAAGGACGTGATTGATGATCTGGATTCTATCACTGGCTGTAACGAGCACAAAGAGCTGGGAACAAGCGAGGATGGAAATTATAAGTACTATCTCAGCATTAATAAAGATGCAGAGTCTGACCTGACAGATGAGATTGAAAAAATTGAGACTACAATCACTGAAATGACAGCATTTGATCCAAACAAATCTGTATTTGATATGCCGGCAGAGAATGCCAACCCGGCTGCAGAAAATGTAGGCGCATTTGAGACAACAGATATTGATGGAAATGCCTATACAGAAAAAGTATTCAGTGACTATGACCTGACTCTTGTAAACTGCTTTACAACCTGGTGCTCTCCGTGTGTAAATGAAATGCCAGACCTTGACAAGCTTTATCAGGAAATGAAGGAAAAGGGAGTGGGCGTAGTAGGAATGGTTATCGATTCTGTAGGCGAGGATGGAACTACAGATGAAGATACTGTGAAAAAAGCTCAGATTCTCAAGGAAAAAACAGGAGTTACCTATCCCCTTCTGATTCCGGATGCAGGAAACATGAACGGACGTATCAGCGGTCTCAGCAGCTTCCCGGAATCCTTCTTTGTAGATAAAGATGGAAACATTGTAGGAGATCCGATCATGGGCAGCAGAAATCTGGAAGACTGGAAAACAGCTGTAGAGGATGCACTGGAAAAAATTAATTCCGGAAAATAAAAAGTGGTTAGGGAATGTAGGATGAAAAATTATATAAATAAAATCACCCAGTCCAAATGGACAGGAATCGCCCTTGCAGCGGTGGGGATTCTGATGATGGCCTTTGGTATTTACCGGGGTGAAATGGAAGTTGTCTTTACAAAAGCTGTAAATATCTGTATGGAGTGTATTGGAATTGGATGATAAGAAAATGAACATAAAAAACTGGCCCAGACATACCATACAGGCACTCTGGGCGGCACTTACAAATTCCCATATATCCGGATTTGTAACTGGAAAAATATATACAGGAAAGCTGAAAAATGCCTGTGTTCCGGGACTGAACTGCTATTCATGTCCCGGGGCAGCAGGAGCCTGTCCCATTGGTTCCTTACAGGCTGTGGTTGGAAGCTGGAACTTTAAATTTGCCTACTACGTAATCGGATTTCTGATTTTTGTAGGTGCGATCCTGGGAAGGCTGGTGTGTGGTTTTCTCTGCCCATTTGGACTGATCCAGGATCTGCTGAATAAGATTCCTTTTCCAAAGAAAATTCGTACCTTCAAAGGAGACAAACTTCTTCGAAAGCTGAAATACGTGATTTTTCTGGTGTTTGTAATTCTGCTTCCCCTGTTTCTCACAGATATAATGGGTCAGGGAGCTCCCTATTTCTGTAAGCTGATCTGTCCGGCCGGAACTTTGGAAGGTGGACTGCCGCTGGTACTTTTGAACAAGGCTATGCGCGGTGCCATTGGATGGCTGTACATATGGAAAAATACAATTCTGATCGTGACAATTGTTCTTTCCATTATCATTTACAGACCATTTTGCCGTTATATTTGTCCGCTTGGCGCATTTTATTCCGTATTCAATAAGGTTTCCATTTACCGCTACCGTGTAGATATGGAAAAATGCGTTCACTGTGGAAAATGTGCAAAGGCTTGCCAGATGGTGGTCAACCCTGTGGAAAACCCCAACAGTCCGGAATGTATCCGTTGCGGACGGTGTAAGCAGGCATGTCCGGTACACGCCATTGCAAGTGGGTGCAAGAGATAACAGGAATGTTTTTACCATTTTTATGGGGATTAACTTTATGTATGCTTTATAAGTAAAAAAGCTTACTGCGATTTAGACATTGAAAAAATAAATGTCTAAGTTGTAGTAAGCTTTTATTATTTATGGTGTCAGGAAATACTCTCGATTACATTACGGAGATACTCGTAGCAGATCTTAAGATTTTTCTCACCCTCTTTATCCAGCGGAATCTGCAGTGTGCGTTCCACGCCATTTCGTGAAATAACGCATGGAAGGCTCATTGCGATTCCTTCTAATCCGTATTCCCATTCCAGAACAACGGAAGCCGGTACAACGGCACGTTCATTTCGCATAATGGCTCCTATAAGACGGCAGACGCTGAGGGCGATGCCGGAGCTTGTGTAGCCCTTCAATTCTACAATGTCCAGACCGCTGACCTTCACCTCGTGAAGCAGCTTTTCACAGTCAACAGGCTCTTTCAGGCCAAACTGCTTCTGAAAATCATGGAAAGGAATTCCTACAATATTAACCGCATTCCATGGGATAAAGCTTGTGCCGCCGTGTTCGCCCAGAACGAATCCGGTGACATTTTTGGCATCTACGCCGCACAGGTCGGCAAGCATTTTATTGAAGCGGGCGGTGTCCAGAAGAGTACCGGTACCGATCAGAAGATTTCGGGGATAGTTGAATTCCTTCTGTGCAATATAAGTAAGAATGTCCATTGGATTTGAAACATTGATAATAATGGCAGAACGAGTGTAAGTGGTGATCTGTGTCATGATCTCCTTCATCACCTGTACATTGGTCTGCAGCAGCACCATGCGGTCACGGGAGTTACCTGGCTGAATGCTGGGACCTGCGGTGTTGATGACAATTTGGGCGTCTTTACAGTCCTCGTAGGTACCCACCCGGATGTTTGCGTTGGCACTGTATGCAAAGGCGGTGGTGTGGCTGGCATCCAGTACGACTCCCAATGCTTTTTTTTGATTTCTGTTTATGACAACGATCTCATCTGCAAGATTCATTCGCAGAAGAGAGTCCAGAATTGCAGATCCCACATGACCTGCGCCGATCAGAACAATTTTTCCATAACTTATATTTTCCATGATGTCAGGCTCCTTTAGAAACGTAAACTTTCATATATAGTGATGTCACCGATAGACGACATGTCTGTTTTGTGAATAAGAATAGCACTTGTGTGCTGCAGAAACAAGAGAATTTTGGATTGCACTGTAAAAAATACGGAATGATAAAAATGAAAACGATTTTCATATTGACTTTGAAAAAGAATCTGCTATAATATGAAAATGATTTTCAAATTGGAGGCGCGGGAAATGAGCGAAAAAGCACAATATCGTACCAGACAGATTACAGAGCTGGAGAATTATCTGTGCTCTATGGAAGGAAAACATGTTACAGTCAGCGATATATGTAAATACTTTAAAAGTCAGGGGATTTCTATCGGAACCACAACGGTGTACCGCCAGCTTGACCGGATGGTGGAGCAGGGACTGGTTGCCAAATATGTGGTAGACGGCACCAGCAGTGCATGCTTCGAGTATCTGGGACATGATGAGCATTGTCATAAGCATATATGCTTTCATTGCAAATGCGAGAAGTGTGGAAAGGTGATTCATCTGGAATGCGGGGAAATGACACATCTGGGCGAGCATATGCTGGCAGACCATGGATTTCAGTGGGATTTTACCAGGACGGTGTTTTATGGAATCTGTGAGGAGTGTAGAGGAAAATAATGAGGTTGAACATGCACAAATTAAAAAATAAATTCAAAAGGCTATTCATGTCAGCTGCCACAATAGGTACTGCCTGCCTTCTTGCAGGCTGCGGTGCAGGTGCGGCAGCAGGAACTGACAATTCCAGTGTAACAGAAAGCCAGAGCGGGGTAAATGGCAGCGAACAGGAAAATGCCAGCTCAGATAGTCAGAAGCTTCAGATTGTAGCCACTATTTTTCCAGAATACGACTGGGTAAAGGAAATCCTGGGTGACCAGGCTGATAATGTGGATCTTACCCTGCTTTTGGGTAACGGAACAGACATGCATAGTTTCCAGCCTACCATGGAAGATATTTTGAAAGTATCCACCTGTGACCTGTTTATTTATGTAGGCGGTGAGTCTGATTCCTGGGGTGCCGATGCATTGAAGGGCGCCGGAAACCCAGATCGAAAAACAATCAACTTGATGGATGTGTTGGGAGACCAGGTGAAGGAGGAAGAGATTGTAGAGGGGATGCAGGATGAAGATGGTCACACTCACGAAGAAGAGCATACCCACGATGATGATCTGGAATACGATGAGCATGTCTGGCTGTCTTTGAAAAATGCGTCTCTGTTCTGCGACACCATTGCCAGTAGTCTTGCTGATGCTGATCCGGAGCATTCCCGGCTTTATCAGCAGAACGCCGAGGCTTACGAAGAAAAACTGGCAGCTCTCGATCAGGAATACCAGACATCAGTGGAGAAATCCCAGTCCAAAACCCTGCTTTTTGCGGATCGTTTCCCGTTCCGCTATTTAATTGACGACTACAATCTTACTTACTACGCTGCATTTGCCGGCTGTTCCGCAGAAACAGATGCCAGCTTCGAGACCATCACATTTCTGGCTGGCAAGCTGGATGAGCTGAACCTTCCGGCTGTTCTCACCATCGAGAATTCTGATCAGAAAGTAGCGAAAGCAGTAATTGAAAATACAAACACTAGGGATCAGAAGATTTTGACATTAAATTCCATGCAGTCCGTAACAACAAAGGATGTGGAAGAGGGAACCACATACCTTTCCATCATGGAAAATAATCTCCAGATTCTGAAGGAGGCATTATGAGTCTGATTACTTGCGAGAACCTTACATTGGGATATGAAGGAAAAGCGATTTTGTCCGGGCTGAATTTCAGCGTAAATTCCGGTGATTACCTTTGTATCGTAGGAGAAAACGGCTCTGGGAAATCCACACTGATGAAAACACTTCTTCATCTTCAGAGCCCTATGAGCGGCAGTATCATTCTGGGAGACGATTTAAAAATCAACGAGATTGGCTATCTGCCACAGCAGACTGCGCTTCAGAGAGACTTCCCTGCTTCGGTAGATGAAATTGTGATGTCCGGTTTCCTGGGAAGAATGGGACTTCGTCCTTTTTACAATAAAGCAGAGAAAAAAGAAGCCC
>ERZ791746.2486-NODE-2486-length-10439-cov-2.464176_pt1 | contig 10439 bp, 10 predicted proteins | sample MGYA00510038_ERZ791746 | MGnify/ENA primary metagenome ERZ791746 (study PRJEB30046, sample SAMN00792018) | human gut metagenome | study: EMG produced TPA metagenomics assembly of the A metagenome-wide association study of gut microbiota in type 2...
CATCGAGAATCTGCGTTCTGGATTGTTCGATGGAATTGACGAAGGGTCGTATGTCTATTATGTCCACTCATATGCACCGGAGATCAATGCCGACACCATTGCAACAACGACCTATGGCGTGCCTTTCAGTGCGGCTATCCATAAAGACAATTTTTACGGAACCCAGTTCCATCCTGAAAAGAGTGCCGGGATCGGGGCTCAAATTCTGCAAAACTTTCTGAAATTATGATTACCATCATTCCGGCTATCGATATGATCGGAGGCGAATGCGTCCGACTGACACAGGGAGACTACGACCGCAAAACCTCCTACTATAAAGATCCTCTCGAGGTGGCTTTACGTTATGCCGACTGTGGCATCAAACGGCTGCATCTGGTCGATCTGGATGGAGCCAAAGCCTCACATCCGGTCAATTTGGCTGTTCTGGAACGGATTGCCTCGCATACATCGCTCGAAGTACAATACGGAGGTGGCATTAAAACCGAAGAGGCGCTGAAAGAGGTCTTCAGCAGCGGTGCAAAACGGGCCATTTGTGGCAGTATTGCGGCCACCCACCCCGAACAATTCGAAAGCTGGCTGAAGACTTTTGGGCAGGAACGCATGATCCTCGGAGCCGATACCCGTGACGGGTTGATCTCGATCAACGGTTGGCAAGAGGCCGCCACTATGGGCGTGGAGGAGCTGATCGAACGATTCCGCTCAGCAGGACTGCAACAGGTGATCTGTACCGACATTGCTCAAGACGGTATGCTCAGTGGCCCATCCACTCCGCTTTACACAAAACTGCAAGCCCAATTCCCAGAAATCGATATTACGGTCAGTGGAGGAATCAGCTCTTGGAAAGATATTGAGGAGCTGGATCGCCTCGGGCTGCGCAGCGTAATCGTTGGCAAAGCGATTTACGAAGGACGCATCACATTCGACCAATTGCGGACTGCTGCAAACAGATAAATTTGGTTGGTAGTGGGGCATACGCCGGTGAGACTATAAGGCCTTAAACAACTGTAAGTACGAAATACCGATATCACTCCAGCAAAGAGAACTATCGCAACATAGTCCTTGATCAAAACAGGGAAAATGGCAGGCGCAAAACCGTGCAGAGCTGCGGAGATAAAGAGACACGTTATTGCGGTCCTACCGTAACACAAAACAGAAACGAAGCATAAATCAATAAAAATGTTAGCCAAACGCATCATACCTTGTCTTGATATCAAAGATGGGGAGACGGTCAAAGGGATTAACTTTCTACAGCTAAAAGAGGTAGGCGATCCGGTTGCCTTGGGGCGACGTTATGCCGAAGAGGGAGCTGATGAACTGGTTTACCTCGACATCAGCGCGACATTCGAAGGGAGAAAAACCTTTGCCGAACTGGTTACCCGCATTGCAGAGAATATCAACATTCCATTCACGGTAGGTGGAGGCATCAGCACGGTAGATGATGCAGGAAGACTACTCGGAGCGGGAGCCGACAAGGTGAGCATCAACAGTGCTGCTGTCCGCAATCCCGAACTGATCAGCCAGATCGCCTCTAAATATGGCGATCAATTCGTTGTGGTTGCCATCGATGCCAAGATGGTGGATGGCGAGTGGAGAGTCACCACCCACGGCGGACGTAACCTCACGGAGCGGGAGCTCTTCACTTGGGCCAAAGAGGCTGAAAATCGCGGAGCCGGAGAGATTCTCTTCACTTCGATGGACCATGACGGCACAAAAAACGGCTACCCTTGTGAAACTTACGCCAAACTATCCGACATGCTGTCGATTCCGGTCATTGCATCAGGAGGTGCTGGCACAGCTCAACACATTGCCGACGTTCTGACGATTGGCAAAGCCGATGCAGCTTTAGCCGCCAGTATCTTCCATTATGGAGAGATTCCCATTCCGGTACTGAAACGCGAACTGCTTCGTCAACATATTCCGGTCAGACTGACGAAATTTTAATTATCTTTGAATGTTTGTGGACGGCGATCAGCCGTCACTTCATCCAGATTTTGACTGTCACGCATCGTTTTCCGCAAACATGAAAACAATATCAATAAAACCGATTCAAATTTGAAGACCATGATACAATTCAGTGAATTAGACACAACAAAAAGTTGCGAAGGGCTGGTTCCCGCCATTATCCAGGATGACAACACGATGCAGGTCTTGATGCTCGGTTATATGAATGCCGAGGCTTACGAAAAGACCGTAGCGACCGGTAAAGTGACCTTTTACAGCCGGACTCGTCAGTGCCTTTGGACCAAAGGTGAAACCAGCGGCAACTTCCTGACCGTAAAGAGCATTGCCAAAGATTGCGATAGTGATACGCTGTTGATTCGTGCGATTCCGGCCGGCCCGGTATGCCACACCGGCAGCAAGACCTGCTTCAACGGTCGTGAAACCGAAGGATTCATCAAAGAGTTGCAAAGTGTCATTCAGGGACGCCACAAGGAGATGCCTGAAGGCTCTTACACCACCAAACTGTTTACCAAAGGGGTAAACAAAATTGCGCAAAAGGTAGGTGAAGAGGCTGTTGAGACCGTAATCGAAGCTATTGATGGCAACAACGAGCGTCTCGTTTATGAGGCATCGGATTTGATCTACCACTTGTTGGTACTGCTCGAAAATCAGGGCCTTTCAATTGCCGATTTGGAGGAGGAACTTTTCCGCCGCCACAAATAGACGCTGTTTAGACAGAATCTATACTGAACTTCTCTAAAACCAATAAAACGAACTTACGACCATGGACGACAAAAAGATCGGTATCGCTTGTGACCATGCCGGGTATGAGCTCAAGGAGTTGATCGTAGGCTATCTTGGATCTAAAGGATACGATGTTTATGATTTCGGCACATTCAGTCCCGAAAGTGTCGATTACCCAGATTACGCCCACCCACTGGCAGAAGCTATCGAAAAGGGTGAATTGTCACGCGGAATTGCTATGTGCGGCAGTGCCAACGGCATTACCATGACCTTGAACAAACACCAGGGTATTCGGGCAGCGATCTGCTGGGAGCCCGAGATTGCAGCATTGGCTCGCCAACATAATGATGCTAATGTCTGCTCGATGCCAGCCCGTTTTATCGACAACGATACGGCACTGAAAGTGGTGGACATCTTTCTGAATACACCATTTGAAGGGGGACGCCATCAACGTCGCATTGACAAGATTCCTGTTGCCGCTTACTTGGCCTCCAAAGAGAAACAGGAGACGCAAGAATCCAAGTCGTAATCAACATACGAACGACTAAAAAACAAGTGATAATCAATAAAAAACCTTCCGAATAATTCGGAAGGTTTTTTATTGAATTGTTTTGCCAGCATGGATATGTCATCCAATAAAATTTTCCAGTTATATCTTGGCAACAGTCTGTCCTCCTCAACGAAATTAGCTAAACATAATATTGCGCACAGCAAGCCTTTCTACCCCGGACATCTGATTCCATAGTTATTCAGGCCATAACACACATCTGAGCCTATTTACAGGCGTTTCAACCCTCCAGTCATCCAATATTGGAGCGCTCCTCGCAGAACTAAAAAGACCATAAATGCAAGCCATAGTGCGTTGTTCCCCACTACACCACGCAATGTGAAATAGACCGCAAAAAAGGCAACCATTGAGAGGAACACCGAATTACGCATCACCCTCGTGGCGGTCGCACCAATCAATGCGCCATCAACCAGGAATGGGGCAAAGCCCACCAACGGCACAGCCACGACCCAAAGAATATACTCTGACGCTCCCTCCAGAATAGCCGGCGAGGAGGTAAATAGTCCCAAAAGCGGTTTCCAAAATATGGCATAGATTCCCACATAGAGCAATGCAACTCCGCCACTCCAGGCCAACAATCCTCGCAAAGATCGTTGTACCATCGCTGGATTGCGTGCACCAACATACCGTCCGATCAGCGATTCAGCCGCGAAGGCGAATCCATCCATCATATAAGAGAAGAGTGTAAAGAGCTGCATGAGCAGGGCATTAATAGCCAAAATGGTATCCCCCATTCCCGAAGAGGCCGAAGTAAAAAAGGTATAGACAATGACAATACATGCTGTCCGCAAGAAGATATCCCGATTCACCCGGAAGAAACGCAACATGGGACGCAGATCGAAACTTTCCCGCACGCTTACTTGCCTGATAAAACGGCGATAATAGATCAGCCAAAGCAACGAAGCGGTCAGCAATCCACCATATTGGGCCACCACCGTACTCCATGCCACGCCGGCAATTTCCCAATGTAATCCGTAAACAAACCACACTCCGAAAGCGACATTCAACAGATTGATCACAATCGAGATATACATTGGGAATCGGGAGTTCTGCATTCCGATAAACCACCCTTGAAAGGCAAACAGAGAAAGGGTTGCCGGTGCTGCCCATAGTCGAATGTAGAAATATTCGGCGGCAGCACGCATCGTTTCGGTCGATCCCTCCATCATCCGGAACGCCAGTTTTCCTACTCCCTGTCGGAACAGTAATAGCAACAGAGCGGCTAACAATGCCACACTGACTGAGCGAACAAATACCGAACCCACTTCACGGAAATTGCGTGCACCAAATGCCTGGGCCACCAATCCGCTGGTCCCCATTCTCAGGAAAGCGAAATTCCAATAGATAAAGTTAAATATTGCCACTCCGATAGCCATGGCTCCGATCAATGAATCCTTGCCGAGATGCCCGACCAGTGCCATATCCACCATTCCCAACAGTGGGACAGTGATATTCGAGATGATGTTTGGAATGGCGAGTGCCAGAATTTTTCGATTCATGGGACAAAGGTCAGAAATTCTTCCCGGTTTGCGAAGTTTTATTTACCAGAATTACTAATTTCGTGCAATGAAGCCCCTTTATCCGGAGCAGAACTTTGTCAAGCAGAACTTACCGGGACAATAGAGAGGGCTTACCCAATCAGCCACAGGCAAACAGCCGCAAAAAAGACGCTTGCCATGAAACACTACGAAGAGATACACAACCACGAGCACCACGACAGTGCCTTGAAAGTCAATGAAGGTGTACCACAACCACCCATTGTCAACCCCTATTTTCAACGGCGCAAACGCCACACGCTCACCACGGATGAATATATCAAAGGAATTCGTGAAGGAGATATCACCATTTTGGCACAAGCCATTACATTGGTTGAGAGCCTGCTACCGGAGCATTACGCACAGGCACAAGAGATCATCGAACGGTGTCTGCCCTATAGCGGAAATTCCATCCGCATCGGTATCACCGGTGTTCCGGGTGCCGGCAAATCGACCTTTATTGAAGCGGTCGGAACCATGGTCACTTCGATCGGCCACAAACTGGCCGTATTGGCCATTGACCCCAGTTCGGAACGGAGCGGTGGTTCGATTCTCGGTGACAAAACCCGTATGGAGCAACTCGTACACAACCCTTCGGTCTTTATTCGCCCCTCCCCATCGGCAGGGTCGCTGGGTGGTGTGGCCCGCAAGACACGCGAAAGCATCATTTTGTGTGAAGCGGCGGGTTTTGACGTAATTTTTATTGAGACGGTGGGTGTCGGACAGTCGGAGACGGCTGTTCACTCCATGGTCGATCTGTTTTTGCTGATTCAGATTGCAGGGGCCGGAGACGAATTGCAGGGAATCAAACGCGGCATTATGGAGATGGCAGACATGGTAGCCATCAACAAATGCGACAGTGGCAACGAAACCCGTGCAGAATTGGCCAAACGACATTTCCTCAACGCGTTAAACCTGTTCCCAATGCCTGATTCAGGTTGGCGCCCGCGAGTATATACCTGTTCTGCCACACAAGGGAACGGATTAACTGACGTTTGGAATGGAATTGAGGACTTCCTCAAATTCACGAAAAAGAACGGCTACTACCAACGCAACCGTCATCAACAGGCCAAATACTGGATGTATGAGACCATCAATGAGGCGTTGCATGAGAACTTCTACCGCAATCCGGAGGTTGAAGCCCACCTCAAAGAGTGCGAAGAGTTGGTTTTGGCAGATAAGAAGAGCTCCTTTATTGCGGCTCGCGACCTGTTGAACAACTATTTCAACAGTTTGAAAAAATAGTTGATACAATTCGATGTAATCTCGATATAGACATCACATATCGGAACACAATGATTCCACAACACCACAAAAGAAGGCAGACAAATTGTCTGCCTTCTTTTGTTTATAATATTTATTGATCTGTTGTCTCTTCAATCAACACAACCGTATAATCTGTCCGTAGATACAAATTTGTAATCACAGTTAAAACGCTCTTGATTGTAGGACGAAAATAACGTCTATCCATTAATATGAACAATCAGGGCTGTTCATCGCTGCCGACAAACTTGATTACACACACCGGCGCATCCAAGCACTACAAACAGCGATCTTTCATCTATACCAAACAATCAGAGCAAAACTGTACCACAGGCACCAAATAACGAATCAAGCACGGTTCTTGATCTCATTCACTCTCTCGCCTGCTTCACTGCACAAAGTATCGGCATCAGCAGTCAACAGTTTCCCCCCTTCAACAACCGCACTGCCATCCACGATAACAGTATCGACATCGGACGCCTTGCCACAATAAACCAAATTGGCAATCAAATCATTCTGTGGAGAGAGATGCGGGCGACGCAGATCCACCAACATCAAATCGGCCAACGCTCCTGGAGCAATCACCCCCAATTCTCCTTCTCGACCTATCGCTTTAGCACCATAAACCGTTGCCATTCGCAACGTCTCATACGCCGTCAAGGCACAAGGATTCGATGTTGAAACTTTTTGCAGCAGTGAAGCTGTACGCAGCTCCTCCCACATATCCAAATCATTGTTCGACGAAGGTCCATCCGTACCAATACCTACATTAACTCCAGCCTCCAACATACGGCTTACAGGTGCTATTCCGCTCGCCAATTTCATATTGCTCTGTGGATTGTGAGCAACTGATGCCCCATACTTAGCCATAATCTCCATATCAGCCTCATCGACATATACGCAATGAGCTGCCAACACCGGACGCTCAAACAACCCTACATCCCGCAGATGGGCTACAGGAGTTTTCCCGTATTGTTCACGAATCATCCGTTGCTCATCGAGTGTTTCGCTGACATGAATCTGAATGCCCAAGCCATACTGATCCGCAATTTTCAACGCCTTTTTCAAGGTATCGGGAGGACAGGTATAAGCGGCATGTGGTGCCAACATCACCTGGACACGTCCGGACTTCAATCCATATTTTTCGGCCATACGGATCGCTTCCGGTTCAAAGTTGTCGTAGTTGGCCCCGACAAATGTCGGACACACCACACCTCGAATTCCCATCTCCAAAACAGCTTCAGCCACACGGTCCGAATGCCAATACATATCGACAAACGTGGTCGTTCCTCCCAACAACATCTCGGCAATACCCAAACGAGCCCCGAGATAGATATCGTCTCCATTGAGTTTTGCCTCGAAGGGCCAGATTTTATCATTGAGCCAAGGCATCAATGGCATATCATCGGCATAACTGCGCATCAGACTCATCGAGACGTGATTATGCAAGTTAATAAAGCCTGGCATCGCCACTTTGTTCTGTCCATCTATTTCATGCAATGACTCTCCACAACGGGCACGAAAAGCTTCTGTGGTTGCGGGATCGGCATCGGCAAACACGATTTTCCCATCCGCAATACCGACATTACCGACAAAATATTTACTTGGGTCAGATTCCGATGCGGTCATCGGCAGGATGGTACACCCCTTAATCAACAAATTCATATCAAACGAATTTACGGGCCGACAACATTGTCAACACCGAATAAAGATAGCTATTTTTCGAAATTCATGACTCTTGATCTATGCAACTTAAGGTGTCGTTAGCGCATGATCATTTACGTCTTCACAAAAAATGATGTTTGAAATCGGAACGATTATCTTCTCCTTTATCTCGGTTGCAAAATTGTCCGACTCACACGATTCCGTGCTAAAAAGGAGCAAAGAAGATCACAAGGACATTCAATCAAAGAAGGCTGTAACACGCCTGTTTTGTGGTACAAAGCCCAACGTATTCGGACCTGTCCAGCATTTATCGATCCATCACCTCGCCACGCAGGGTTACGATATAACGGACACCGGGCACATTGGTATATATACTGATTGCTTTATTAAATGTACCGGATTGATGACGGGGATTATAGGTAACCGTAATCTCGCCCTCTTGCCCCGGCATAACCGGTTTCTTAGAAAAAGAGGCTTTGGTACAAGCACACGCTGTTTCAGCACGTACGATCACCAACGGCTTATTACCCTCATTTCGAAATTTATAAACACGAGTCACCGTACCGCCAGATTCGGCGATTTGCCCCAGATTATACTCTTTCTGCATCAATTTCAGTACAGGTTGGGCCTGCACCCCACTCCATGTTGCAAACAACAAACACAATATGGCTAATAGATATCTCATATCAATTTTTGCAAAACTTTTTTATTAGAATAGCGAGAAGTTCTATTTACACTCCTATAGACTCCGAACGCTCAATCGCGATTCTTGGAGATAAAAACAATTGGCGATCTATTAGCAACCTGGCACGACACCAGCATCCCTCCCTATTAACAAAAAAGAGCACCTGAAAACAATACCCGATTGAATCATGCGCTCTCCTTTACTGCTTATTATTTATCGCTATGCTTATTGCATCCGGAAATTATACGTGATCGTTCCCCGTTGCGACAAAGGTGCATTATCATCGACATTGAAACGGGCATTACGTGCGGCACGCAATGCAGCGGCAACCAGTGTACTATTATTGGTGGTCGAACCGGAAGAACGATAGGACGCCGATGTTACTCGGCCGTTGCGATCCACTGTAATCTCAACCACAACACGACCTTCGTCACGTGCTCCATAATCGGGACGAGGCAATGCTCCTGCCAACGTACGGCCGGACAAGCTGGCTTGTCCTCCTGTACCCGGAGCGCCGTTGCCTGGTCCTGTACCACCGGTACCCGTGCCTGAACCATCAAAACTACCGTTTGCTGCTCCAGCCAAGTTCCCTTGGTTGCCTGTTCCCTTACCGGTACCATCACTGGCTGCCGTACTGCCCGCAGTACGGCCCGGGAACAATGCACGGCGATTCACCTCACGAGGTTTTTCAGCAGGAGGCTGAGGATTAGGCTTAGGCTGAGGCGTTTTATTTTCCGTTTTCGGTTTTTCAACCTTACGTTTTGCCTCTTGCTTAATGACAGGTGCCTCCTCAAAATCCTGAGTCATCTGCTCCTCCTCGCTCTCCACTTTCGGAGTCTGTTGCTCTTGTTGACGAGCATCGGCAATTTCATCATTAAGAGCCATATCCGCTCCGGGCGCCGCCTCATCCACATTACCAAAATTGATCATCAAACCTCCTTCGGCCGGATCGGGCAGCTCCTGACGAAACTGTACCAACAAAAACAACAGGATCAGCACAACAAAGTAGAGCACCGTGGCTACGCCTCCGATGACTCGACCTTTGGTCTGATTCTCCTCCTGTTGATAAAAATAGATCACGTCTGAAACAATGAAAACCTCGGCCCTATGTTAATTGGGGCTAGTGGCCAGGATCAGTTTGTACTTGTTGTTTTTGGCGATATTCATCACCTTCACCACCTCGTCCACCGGAACCGTTTTGTCACAGTGAAGCGAAACGGTGGGGTCCTCAGCACCCTCCATTTTGGCCTGCAAAGCCTGCTCGAGTTGATCAAACGAAACGGGCTCCATCTCCACGTAATAGTTCAGATCTTTGGTGATCGACACCGTCGTATAAGGCTTCTCCTTCAACTGGTTCGTACTTTTCGGCAACATCAGTTTCAACGCATTAGGGTTGATAAGGGTTGTCGAAATCAGCATGAACAGCAGCAGCTGGAACATCAGGTCCGTCATGGATGAAGCGCTGGTCGACGGATCGACTCTCGTACCTCTTTTGATAGCCATGATCGTACGATTTTACTGTTCAACGGGCTGGTTAAGAATATCCATGAAAGCGATTGAGTTGGCCTCCATCTGGAAAACCAAACGCTCAATACGTGCTACCAGATAGCTGTATCCGAAATAGGCGGGGATACCGACGATCAGACCACCGACTGTAGTCACCATCGCCACATACATACCGCTGGCCAGGATACTCATATCGACAGTACCGCTTGCGGCCGCCATATTCATAAAGGCTTCGACCATACCGATTACCGTACCCAGGAAACCGATCATCGGTGCACCACCGGCAATCATAGCCAGGAAAGGAAGGCCACGTTCCAGTTTCGACACCTCAAGGTTGGCTACATTTTCGATTGAGGTATTCACATCGCTCAAAGGGCGGCCGATACGTTGGATACCCTTTTCGATCATGTGAGAGATCGGGGTATTGGTTGAACGGCAAAGCTGTACGGCAGCTGCGATTTTACCCTCATAAATCAGATCGCGGATGCGGTTCATAAAATTCACATCCATGCGTGAAGCCTGTTTGATAGCC
>ERZ791746.2498-NODE-2498-length-10395-cov-5.975725_pt1 | contig 10395 bp, 8 predicted proteins | sample MGYA00510038_ERZ791746 | MGnify/ENA primary metagenome ERZ791746 (study PRJEB30046, sample SAMN00792018) | human gut metagenome | study: EMG produced TPA metagenomics assembly of the A metagenome-wide association study of gut microbiota in type 2...
CCGGGATGATGCTGTAGGTGCAGCCGTGCATCTTTTCCACGCCGCGCACCTTGATGACATCGGTGCCGGCGCCACGCACGTCCGCGCCGCACATATTCAAAAAGTTTGCCAGATCCACCACATGGGGCTCCTTGGCACAGTTTTCCAGAATGGTCTGGCCCTTGGCCATAACTGCGGAGAGCATACCGTTCATGGTAGCGCCCACGCTGACCTTATCAAAGAAGATATGGGCACCGGTCAGCTCCTGCTTGGCACGCACGGTGATCATACCGTAGTCCACGCTATCCTCTGCGCCCAGTGCGCTGAACACCTTCAGGTGCTGGTCGATGGGGCGGGGGCCCAGATTGCAGCCGCCGGGCATGGCGACCTGTGCCTTGCCAAAGCGGGAGAGCAACGCGCCAAGGAAGTAGTAGCTGGCGCGCATCTGGCGGGACAGATCGTCCGGCACATTGGTGGTGACCAGATGCGAGGTATCGATCTCGTAGGTGTTGCGGTTGAGCATCTTTACCCGGGCACCCAGTGTGCTCAGGATCTTGAGGCTGACGGCCACATCGCTGATATCGGGCAGATTTTCGATCACGCAGACATCCGCTGCCAGAATGGTGGCAGGCAGAATGCCCACTGCCGCATTTTTTGCACCGGAAATAGTCACTTCTCCGTGCAGGGGCTTACCGCCGGTAATAACAAATTTCTCCACTTTTATGATCTCCTTGTCAAAGGCCTGTGCCACAGGCCTGTTAAGGCTGCTGAAAGCATTCCATAGCGTCATCTGTACCGCCGGGGTGTACAGATTCACCAACACGGAGGCACATTTACAACTATCCTATTATACACTACTTCCACAAAAAAGCAAAGCCCGATTTGTATATGTTTCATTATTTTCTGTTTTGCCCAGATTCAACGCGGATATTCCAAAATTTTATTGGTTTTTCATCAATTTTGACGAATGATGACCCGGATTTTACTTTTGTGCGATATCACCAAACGTGATCCTCGCACCGCGCCTCCGGGATCCAGCCCAGCTGATAGGCTGTTACCAATTGCTTAAGGTCATGCACGCGCTCCCGCAGAATCTCGCCCTCGTCCGTATCTTCCACGAGGATACGATGATTTTCTGTTTCCAGAATATTTTTCTGGGACAAGATGTCCAAGTTCTCCCGCACTGCCTTTTCCGCACTTTCAAAGGGCTGGTGGGTGCGCAGGGACATGGTGCGGCTGGAATACACCAGCGTATAGCCCGCAATGCCGGTCTTTTCGTGGTAGGCGCGGCAGAAACCGCCATCGATGACCACCAGCCGTCCCCCACCCTTGATGGGGCTTTCGCCGTTTTTCTCCTGCACCGGCACATGGCCGTTGACGATATGGCTCGTGCCCGGCAGACCGAACTCTGCCAGAATGCGGCGACAGGCGGCCTCGTCGTTGTACCAGCTATAATAGGGGTCCTTGACCTCCGTATGGGTAGCGGGGTCGGCAATATACAGCCGCTCAAAGGTGGTCATGGCGCTGCGGCCGAACAGCGGCGAAAGCTTGCCGCACCACAGATACCACAGAAAATCCTGTCCGCTCCGGCGGGCGACACTGCCCTCTGCCCCGTAGTAGCCCCGGCGGGCGCGGGCATCGCAGTAATCCATCAGGGCACGGCCGGAGTAGCGGCGGCCCTCAAAGTGCTCCACTGCAAAGCCACCCTTCGCATTCATGGGCACAGCGCCGTGGTAGAGCAGATTGCCGTTTTCAATGTGGTACACACTGCCCTTGGCATACAAAAATTCAATGTGCTGCTGCAGCTTCTCGCTCTGACGGAAGGACTGCACCAGCTTGTGCAGCACCAGCTGCTCGTCCGCATTCAGTTTTGCGGGGTCGGCCGGGTCTACCGTAGGGAAGGAGGTGTCCCGCAGGGGATAGGCCTTCTCCCCTACCCGCACGGTGTGAGCGTTCCAGTCGATGCGGCGCAGATAATCCCGCCCCTGCATCTGGAAATCCGGGTTGCGGTCAATGACCTGACACTCCAGCTTGAACATGAGGATGGAGATAGCCTTGTGCATCACGGCGCAGCGGTGGAGCATTCCCTCGGTGTAGGGGCCGCGGGCAGCGTCCGTGTGTGGCATCCAGATGAAAAGGTCGTCCTCGCCGTAGAACTGCTCTGCCATGCGCTGCAAATGCCGCAGGTTGATGCCGTAGCAGTCCTCCAGCATACCGTGGTTGTGGTAGGCAAGCGTGGTCTTAAGTACCGTGCAGATGCAGATGGGGCTGCCGGCGGCGGCACCCATCCACACTACGTCGTGGTTGCCCCACTGAATATCCACGTTGTGGTGGCGCATCAGAAGATCCAGAATGATATCCGGGCGGGGGCCACGGTCGAACAGGTCGCCCACGATATGGAGCTTATCCACCGCCAGATGCTTGATCAGCTCGCACAGGCGCACGATAAAGCGGTCGGCGCGGCCGTTCTCGATGATGCTGCCCACGATCTGGCCGTAGTACAGGTCTTTATCGTGGTCCTCAAAGTGAGCATGGAGCAGCTCGTCCAGAATATAGCCGCAACTGGAAGGCAGGCATCTGCGCACATGGTCCCGGGTGTGCTTGGAGGACACCAGACGGCAGATATCGATCAGCTGGAGAAGGGTCTGGGTGTACCACTGCTCCAGCGCATCCTCGGTGGTGCAGCGTGCCTTGAGCTGGGGCAGCTTTTCAGTGGGGTAATAGATCAGGGTGGCAAGCTCGGCACGGGCGGTCTCCGGCATGGTGTCGCCCAGCACGGCGTCCACCTTTTCCCGGATAACACCGGAGGCAGAGTTCAGAATGTGCACAAAGGCCTCGTTTTCGCCGTGCAGATCGCTCATAAAGTGCTCCGTGCCCTTGGGCAGCTTGAGCAGCGCCTGCGTGCTGATGATCTCGCTGGCAGCCGCCGCCTGCGAGGGGTAATCTCTGGCAAGCAGGGTCAGATATTTCAGATTATCGCGGATCTCGTCGGTTTCGGTGCGCATGGTCTCCTCCATCATAACGCATTCCTTGCCCTGCAAAGATGTTGCGTTTTTTGTATTATCGTTTCTCTGTATTTCAGTATAGCACGAATGGCACCAAAAGTGGTATACTGAATACGAAAATTTTAAGCAAAGGACTTTGGATATTATGCCGAAAACCATTTTCATCCCCTCTCACTGCACCCTTTGCCCCCGCCGCTGCGGTGCCGACCGTGCCGCCGGGCGCACCGGCTTCTGCGGGGCGGGCGATACCTTAAAGGCTGCCCGCGCCGCCCTGCACCACTGGGAGGAGCCCTGCATCAGCGGTACAAGGGGCAGCGGCACGGTGTTCTTTTCCGGCTGCACCCTCAAGTGCTGCTTCTGCCAGAACTATCCCATCAGCGCCGAGGGGCTGGGTAAAGAGATCACCGTAGAGCACTTGGCTGAGATTTTTTTGGACCTGCAGGCGCAGGGCGCACACAACATCAATCTGGTCACCCCGGGGCAGTGGCGGCCGTGGATCATTGCCGCGCTGGACATTGCCCGCGCCAAAGGACTGCGGCTGCCCATCGTATGCAACACCGGCGGCTACGAGACCGTGGAAAGCGTAGAGGCGTGGCACGGATACATCGATATCTGGCTGGCTGATTTAAAATACGTGTCCTCTGCCCTTTCTGCAGAGTTTTCCGCCGCGCCGGACTATTTTGCCGAGGCAAAGCCTGCCATTGAGGCCATGATGGCGCAGGCCGGACACCCTGTGTTCGATGCAGACGGCATCCTGCAAAAGGGGGTCATTCTGCGGCATCTGGCGCTGCCGGGCCATGTGGAGGACAGCTTTGCCGTATTGGACCAGATGGCTGCGTGGAACGATGCCGACCCCGGGTGCTTTCTGCCAAGCGTCATGAGCCAGTACACCCCCTTTTACAAGGCCGCAGAGCACGGCATCGGGCGGCGCATCACCACCTATGAATACCGCCGGGTAGTGAACTACGCTATGGACAAGGGGCTTGTGCAGGGCTATATGCAGCAGAAGAGCAGTGCCAAGGAGGAATACACCCCCAGCTTTGACCTGACCGGGGTGTAAGCCCGCCGCCGGGCAGCGGTTTTCAGCAACTTTACCAAATTTTCGGCATTATTTTCTCTTGCTTGCGCGTGCAAATACTTGCATTCCGTCCGGGAACGCACTATAATGGATACAACGATGTGTTAATAGTTGCGGGTGCCCGCAAAGTTATCAGGAGGAGCGTTATGGAACATTTCAATCCGATCCTTGGCAGCGAACCCAATGGGCAGAAGTTCATCACCTGTGGCGAGATCATGCTGCGTCTGACCCCGCCGAACTACGAAAAGATCCGCATGGCATCCGGCTTTGAGGCCAGCTACGGCGGCAGCGAGGCCAACATTGCGCTGGCACTGGCAAACCTTGGCGTAGACAGTACCTTCTTCAGCGTAGTACCCAACAACAGTCTGGGCAAGAGCGCTGTGCGCTGGCTGCGCTCCAACGATGTGCACTGCACCCCCATGATCCTGACCGAGCCGGACGAGACCCCTTCCAACCGTCTGGGTACTTATTATCTGGAGACCGGCTACGGCATCCGCGCTTCCAAGGTCATCTACGACCGCAAGCACAGCGCCATTACTGAGTACGATTTCTCTCAGGTGGATCTGGATGCCTTGCTGGACGGCTACGACTGGCTGCACCTCAGCGGCATTACCCCGGCGCTGGCTCCCAACTGCCGCAGCCTGATCCTTGATATGCTGAAGGTGGCCAAGAAGAAGGGCCTGACCGTGAGCTTTGACGGCAACTTCCGCTCCACCCTGTGGACCTGGGAGGAAGCGCGGGACTTCTGCACTGAGTGCCTGCCCTATGTGGATGTACTGCTGGGCATTGAGCCCTACCACCTGTGGAAGGACGAAAACGACCACAGTAAGGGCGACTGGAAGGACGGCGTGCCCCTGCAGCCCAGCTACGAGCAGCAAGACGAGATCTTCCAGCGTTTTATCGAGCGCTACCCCAACCTGAAGTGCATCGCCCGCCATGTGCGCTACGCTCACAGCGGCAGCGAGAACAGCCTGAAGGCCTTTATGTGGTACGAGGGTCACACCTTCGAGAGCAAGCTGTACACCTTTAATATTCTGGACCGCGTGGGCGGCGGCGATGCCTTTGCCAGCGGCCTGATCTACGCCATGCTGCACAACTACAAGGCCATGGATATGATCAACTTTGCAGTGGCCAGCAGTGCCATCAAGCACACCATCCACGGCGATGCCAACATTACCGATGATGTGAGCACCATCCGCAACCTGATGAACATGAACTACGATATCAAGCGGTAAACCGCATACAGCAACAGGCTCCCTGCCATTTGGCAGGGAGCCTGTTTTTTGCATTGTGATCGCGGGATAGAAAAAGGGGCATTCCACCCGTAAGCGGATGGAACACCCTTTTGTTCCGGCTTAGTTAGACAGGATCATACGATCGTTAGCAAACTCGCCGCCGCTGGCGATCTGGAACTTGGCCAGCAGGTCGGAAACGTGCAGCTTCTGCTTTTCCTCCCCTGCTACGTCGTAGATGATGTGACCCTCGTGCATCATGATCAGGCGGTTACCGTATTTGATAGCATCCTTCATGTTGTGGGTGATCATCATGGTGGTCAGATGGTTTTCCTCCACGATACGGGCCGAGAGGGTAAGCACCTTCAGCGCCGTTTTGGGGTCCAGTGCAGCGGTGTGCTCGTCGAGCAGCAGGAGTTTCGGTTTGTTCATGGTAGCCATCAGCAGGGTCAGCGCCTGTCGCTGACCGCCGGAAAGCAGCCCCACGCGGGCAGTCAGGCGATCCTCAAGGCCCAGATCAAGGGTCTTGAGCAGTTCACGGTACTGTTCCCGCTCCGCTTTGGTGATGCCGATGCGCAGGGTGCGGCGCTTACCGCGCCGGGCTGCCAGCGCCAGATTTTCCTCGATCTGCATGGTGGCAGCGGTACCGGTCATGGGATCCTGAAACACGCGGCCGATGTAGGCGGCGCGCTGATGTTCACCCAGACGGGTGACGTCCACGCCGTCAATAAGGATCTTACCCTCGTCCACCGGCCACACACCGGCCACTGCGTTCAGCATTGTAGATTTGCCTGCACCGTTGCCGCCGATGACGGTGACGAAGTCGCCCTCGTTCAGCTTCAGGTTCAGGCCGTTCAGGGCGGTTTTCTGGTTTACCGTGCCTGCATTGAAGGTTTTGGAAACATTTTGGATCTCAAGCATTTTTTGCGTCCTCCTTTGCCTTTTTGACCGGCTTTGAGAAGTATTTGCCTTTCCAGTACGGCACAGCAAGGAACACTGCCACCACGGATGCGCTGAGCAGCTTGAGCAGATTGGCGTCAAAGCCCAGCGTCAGCACCAGCTGAATGACGATATAGTAGATGATCGCACCGATGGAAACGGCGGTCAGCTTGAGGGCAAAGTTGTGGAAGATGCGGCCAAACACGGCCTCGCCGATGATAACGGCAGCCAGACCGATGACGATGGCACCGCGCCCCATGCCAACATCTGCAAAGCCCTGATACTGGCTGAGCAGTGCACCGGACAGCGCCACCAGCGCATTGGACACAGCCAGTCCCAGCACGATATTGAAGTTGGTGTTGATGCCCTGTGCACGGGACATTGCAGGGTTAGAACCGGTTGCGCGGATGCCGCAGCCCAGCTCGGTACCAAAGAACCAGTACAGCACCCCGATGACCACCGCCGTAACAAGGATGACCATAATGATGGGGTTGTGCAGGGCAAATTCCTTGACCCAGCGCAGAGAGATGAGCAGCCCGTACTTATCCACGTTGATGGACTGGTTTGCCTTGCCCATGATCTTCAGGTTGATGGAATACAGCGCCAGCTGGGTCAGGATGCCGGCCAGAATAGCGGGAATGCCCATAAAGGTGTGCAGCAGGCCGGTAACAAGGCCGGTGGCAAGGCCGGCCAGCACTGCCACCAGCAGCGCCGCCCAGACGTTCATACCCGAAAGCAGGCACATGACGCACACCGCGCCGCCGGTACCAAAGCTGCCGTCCACGGTCAGGTCGGCCACGTCCAGAATGCGGTAGGTCAGGTACACACCAATGGCCATGATACCCCAGATGAGCCCCTGCGCACAGGCACCCGGCAGAGCGCCCGGCAGGTTGGCAAGTCTTGCAATGATCTCCAAAACAATTTCCTCCTAAACGTTACACTTTTTATCTCCCGTTTTGATACGGGAAAGCGGAGAAGAGTAAAAATATGCTCTCCTCCGCTATTTTCGTTTTGGTTTCCGCTATTATCAGGCTTCGATCTCTCCATAGCCTTCCGGTACGGTCAGGCCAAGATCATCGCAGACAGCCTTGTTGTACTTTTTGGTCACATCGGTGTACTCGATGGGCATGGTGGAGATATCGCTTTCGCCGTTCAGGATCTTGACGGCCATCTCACCGGTGGTGTAGCCCAGATCGTAGTAACTGATGGACAGGGTGGCCACGCCGCAGCCGGCGCAGATGCCCTCCTCACCGGCGAACACAGGCTTCTTAGCCGGGCGGCAGATGCCGTCCACGATGCCGGTATTGGCGGCAACGGTGTTATCGGTGGGCACATACAGCGCGTCGTTCTCGTCTGCAGCCTTCTGGCAGACGGAGGACAGGTCGTTGGAGTCTGAGAAAGCGTACTGGGTAGCGGTCACGCCCTTAGCCTCCAGATACTTCTGCACCTCGTCCACCTGATACTGGCTGTTTGCCTCGGCAGAGCAGTACAGCAGGCCGACCTTCTTGACCTCCGGCATCCACTCCACGATCATGTCTGCCTGCTGATCCAGCGGTGCCAGATCAGAGGTGCCGGAGACGTTGCCGCCCACAGTGCCGGAGAAATTATCCAGACCCAGTGCCACGCCGTACTCGGTAACAGAGGTACCCAGAATAGGAATGGTGTTGGTGGCAGCCTGTGCAGCCTGCAGAGCCGGGGTTGCGTTTGCCATGATCAGCGCCACGCCGGAGGAAACAAAGCCATTGGCAATGGTGGCACAGGTAGCCGAATCGCCCTGCGCATTCTGGAAGTCGAAGGTAACGTTCTCGCCAAAGGAAGCGGTCAGGGCATCCTCAAAGCCCTGCGTAGCGGCATCCAGTGCGGCGTGCTGCACCAGCTGGCAGATGCCAACGGTGAACTTTTCGCCGTTGGAAGCGGCAGCAGCCGAAACGGAGGCAACCGTGGAGGACACTGCTGCAGTGGAGGCGGAAGAACCGCCGCAGGCAGAAAGAGCAGCTGCTGCACCGCAGGCGGCGGCGACAGTCAGGAAGGAACGACGAGTGATTTTACGCATAATGATGATCTCCTCTATCTCCAGCCCTTGCAGCCAACAGGACGCCGCACTCCGGGCCGATATTGTAAGCGGATCAAACAAGGTTCGCTTTACACTCGTGAAGTATATCACATTATTGCTGGCAAAACAATCCACTTTTACCTGAAAACGGCCTTTAATATCGATTCAAGTAAATCTATCCATCGATTATTTCGAACTATTATTCCGTTTTTTCTGATACTCCGTCAATTTGCGCAGCTCGGTGTCCAATATTTGCAGGTTCGCTTTCAGCTGCGGCAGATAGTCCTGCGCATAATCGTAGCCGAAATACAGCGCCTGCCAGAGTTTTGCCTGCATCCGGCGCACCAGCACCGGGCTGAGCACAGCCTCCAGTTGCTCCACCGTATCTTCCAAAGCCATGCAGGTCTGCGCCCAGCACACATCTATGGCTTCCCGTGCGGGCACATCGTAGCGGGCAAGGTAATCCTGTACCCTTGTTTCGATCACCTGCCCGCCGCAGCCGGTGGGTTGCAGAAAATAGTGTACCTCCCCCGCCCGGCTGATCTCCTGCGCCAGCGGATACAGCGCGCATACCAGTGGCTCAGCATCGTGGATGGCGCAGTGGTTTTCGGTCAGAAAGGGGCAGTTGTTGCGGTTTTCCTTTACCGGCGCAAGGCGCAGCACCGGCAGATGGCTCACTTTGCCGATACTTGCGCGGCAGTAGCCCCGGGCAACGATCTGCGGCGGCAGGCGCAACCTGGCAGCAATGCGCCACAGGTCAAAACCGGACAGCACGATATCCTCCCGCCCGCGGCAGCAGTTGCCGCAGCCCGCACAGGCAAAGCGGAAGTGCGTATCCCGCTCCAGCAGCGGCATGGCATCGGTGCGGGTAAAATCCACCTGCCCGCACAGGTCAATGGCTTCGTCTCGCATAGTCAAACATCCTTTTCCGTGATAGAATGTCCCTATTGTACCGCCGGAGCACGCAGTTTGCAAGGCAGCCCCGGTGCACTGCCGTTACTTTTTAGCGGCAAGCTTCCGGTACACCTGCACTGCATCGCGGATATTATACTGTTCCGTCCCGTGATCGCCGGGTGCGGCAAGTGTAACAAGGATATACTCTTTTCCATTCACGCTGGCAAGGCTGGCCAGACACAGCCCTGCAGCGGCGGTATATCCTGTTTTGCCGCCTTCGATTCGGGTTCCAGCCGGAAGCTCCGTTTCGTTCAGCTTACCCAGCAGCGTGCTTGTCAGCGAAACGCCTTCCGGGTGCTGCGCGGTCGCTGTGGTGGTGTAGTGCTCCGTTGTAAGGATCATGCGGAAAGTTGTATTTTGCAGCGCTGCCTGCAGCAGCTTTGCCATATCTGCCGCGCTGGAATAGTGCTCGGCATCCGTCAGGCCGGTGGGGTTGGTAAAATGGGTATTCTTCATGCCGAGCTCTGCAGCCTTTTGGTTCATCAGTGCAACAAAGCTTTCCTCACTGTCGCTTACCAGCCGCACCAGTGCCTCACAGCATTCTGCACCGGAGGGCAGCATTGCGCCGTAGAGCAGATCACGCACTGTGACAATTTCCCCGGGCATAAAGCCTGCCATGGAGGCTCCTTCTGCCACCAGTGGAGGAAAGATATCCTCCGGCAAGGTCACCGGTGTATCCAGATCCGGCATAGCTTCTACTGCCAGCAGTACGGTCATCATTTTTGTCAGCGAGGCCGGTGCAGCGCGCTCGTCAGCACGTTTCTGCGCCAGTACCCGCCCGCTTTGGGCATTCAGTAAGATCGCGTGTCTGCTGGTTATATCCAGCAAAACATTCTGTCTCAGAAATAACACCAGCAGCACCAGCAATGCCGCCAGAATACAGAGCCACCTGCAGCGGCGATGGAATCGTTTCATGATAGATCACATCCTTTTGCATAATTAAAGCGCTTTCACCTTTCTATACGAGGCAAAAGCGCTTTTCCCTGCAAATCTGCTACATATCAACGCAAGAAAAAAGCCCTGAGATTTTCATCTCAGAGCTTTCTGTTCAAGTCGGCGACTACCTATTTTCACAAGCCGTTTCCAGCTAACTATCTTCAGCACAAGTAAGCTTAACTTCTGTGTTCGGAATGGGAACAGGTGGAACCTTACCGT
>ERZ791746.2508-NODE-2508-length-10375-cov-3.091957_pt1 | contig 10375 bp, 9 predicted proteins | sample MGYA00510038_ERZ791746 | MGnify/ENA primary metagenome ERZ791746 (study PRJEB30046, sample SAMN00792018) | human gut metagenome | study: EMG produced TPA metagenomics assembly of the A metagenome-wide association study of gut microbiota in type 2...
AGAACATTGTCATGCTCACAAACAACCTTATTTCTTTGTCTGACAAGACCTTTCCGGGTGTAAACGAGCTGTTCTCAAGCCCCGAAAAGGCAGACGGACATTTGAAGTGGGTAGATTTTTACAGAACCTTTTGGCATTGCGACTGCATTAACCGTATGTCACCGGATGCTTTTGGAGAGCGATACAAGAAATGGTGCAAGAGAAAGGGCTACCATTTTAGTGCGGATGCGGCAGATGCTCTCTACGCAGCCAGCTGCGGACTTTACACCACGCTGCCGCGTGACAACAATGCCAAGTTACTGGTTACGGTTGCCGCCGACCAGCTTATTGCACTGCGCGAAAACCAGTCCAAGCTGGAAGCCGAGATGCTGAATCTCTGCAAGCAGCTGCCGGAGTACGAGGCCGTTATGGCCATGTATGGCGTTGGGAAGTCCACTGGGCCGCATCTCATGGCTGAATTAGGTGATATTCGCCGTTTCCCACACCGCAGTTCTATTGTGGCCTTTGCAGGCGTAGACCCCGGCGTTGTTGGCTCCGGCAAGATGCAGCTTTCCAGTGTGGCAACTTCCAAGCGTGGATCACCTCAATTGAGAAAAGCACTCTTTCAAGTGGTTTCTACTTACGTCAAACGCAAACCCGAAAACGAAGCGGTTTACCAGTTCTACGCCAAAAAGCGTAACGAGGGAAAGCCTTTCTTCGTTTGCACTACCGCTGCTGCGAACAAGTTCCTGCGTATTTACTATGCCCGTGTCAAGGAGTGTCTGAACGCTGCTGAAAGTGCAGTTCAAACCGAAGAAGGCTAATTTGTAATGTTCATTATGTCATTTGGCTGCCTCCATTTTTTGAGGGAGTCCTGTTTGCTGTACGCATTTTTACTCGGCTATCTGCCGAGTATTTTTTTGCGATTTTTTCTAAAAACCTATTGACTTTTATTTGCAGGACTTCTACAATGCTTACGCTGGCTGTGGAGCCGATGCGGGATACGCCCAGCTCGATCATACGCAAAGCGGTATCCAATGTGCGGATGCCGCCGGCTGCCTTGATTTTCACCTCATCGCCAACGCATTTTTTCATCAGCGCCACATCCTCAAAGGTTGCGCCGCCGGTGCCAAAGCCCGTGGAGGTCTTTATGAAATCCGGGCGAACCTCCCGCGCGATGGAACACAGTGCGCGCTTTTCCTCCTCGGTCAGGTAGCAGTTCTCAAAAATCACTTTCGAGATCACCCCTGCACCGCGGCATTCTTCTACAATGCCGGCCATCTCATGCTCAATAAAATCGTAGTTCTTTTCTTTCAGCTGCGTAATATTGATAACATAATCGATCTCATTCGCGCCATTGGCGATCGCATCTACGGTTTCGTATTTCTTGACCTGGGGCGTACTCTGCCCCAGGGGGAAACCAACCGCCGCGCCCACATGGACCGATGTTCCCGCCAACAGCTCCTTGCACAGGGAAACGGGAGCCGGGTTGATGGCCACCATGGCAAAGCCGTACTCGCGAGCCTCTGCACAGAGCTTTTCAAAATCCCCGCGCTGCGCATAGGCGCGCAGCTGGGTATGGTCAAAATAAGCTGCCAATTCGGCAGGCGTAATAGGATTCATAACAAAACACTCCTTTTGTTTCGTGTGCGGTATTGCCTTATAAAAACGATGCTGTTTTACCGGGGTCAACGAAGCCCTCGCCGTAGACCTCGCCGGTTTCCGTCACCATGACCATACAGCCTGGGTCGATGCGGTAGGCGGCCATCCGGATGCGGTACACCTGCGGTCTGGCACAGACGCAGAGCAGCATCTGCCGTTCCGTACCGGTGTATGTGCCCACCGCTTTGACCATCGTTGAGCCGCGCTCGCACTGGCGGGAAATTTCATCCGCAATTTCCTGCCCCTTGGTCGTGATGATCGTCAGCATCTTGCCGGCATTGCTGCCGTACATGATTTTGTCGATAACCAGCGAGGTAACCGCCGTTGTGACAAGACCGTACAAAACGGCATCGACAGAGCCAAACACAGGCCAACCCAACAGGATGACCACAAGGTCTATCGCACCGGTCACAACACCGACCGACAGATGCGGGCGCAGCACTTTGATCGACATCGTCAAAAAATCGGTGCCGCCGCTGGACGAACCCCGCATATACAAAAGCGCCAATGCGCCGCCCCATGTGATACCCGCAAACAGGGCCGCCAGCAGCGGATCGCCGCCGTAGCCGGGCTGGTCTGCAAAGACAACATCCTGAAAAAAGGTACACCACAGCATACTGATGACGGTTTTTCCCAGAAAGGCGCGTCCCACAAAGCGGAAACCAAGCAGAACCAGGGGCACATTCAGCACCAGCGTTGTGATGCCGATGGGGAACCCCCACAGATAGTTGCCCAGCAAGGCCAGACCCGACAGCCCGCCGGGTGCAAAGTCCGCGCCCTTGGCAAAATAACAGATGCTCAGGGCGTACAGAAACCCCGCAGCCAGGTTATACAGCTGATCCGTTACAAGGGTCTGCGTTTTTTCTTTCATCATAGAACACTGCCCCTTTTTTGGAAAACGAGGAGCTTCTCTTGCGGGAAAGCGCTCCTCGTTTTGTATTTACCCAATCAGTTTTAATTTTTGGAGTGCATGGGCGATGCCTTCATTTTCCACGGTGTCTGTGACCATATCGGCACAGGCGCGCACCTGCGGCAGGGCATTGCCCATAGCCACACCGATGCCGGCCAGCTGCAGCATTTCCAAATCGTTGTCGGCATCTCCAAAGGCAATGGTTTCCTCCGTGGTGATACCGATTGCCGCACACAGGGCACGGATGCCGTTTTCCTTGCCGCCGGATCGACTCATCAGATCCACCACGGCATCCCCCCAGCGCTTTGTCCTGCAATGGGGCATCTGCCGCAGCAGTTCTTTTTCTTCCTCGTCGTTCACGAAGGGGATGACTTGATATATGCGGCGGTTTTCCAGATCGGAAATATCGCGCACAGCCGGCACGGCGGTGCCGATTTTTGCCTGCTCGACCTCCATGCGGGAATCCACACAGTTGGCGTACATTCTGTCTTTTTCAAGAAAAATGCAGCTGCGGTTCTTTTTCTGTAAGAACTGTTTCAATGCTGACAGGTCCCCGGCAGGAATGGGCGTTTCCCGCACGATCTGCCCCTGCAGCTCGCAGAGCTGACCGTTCATATAAACCGCACCGTCAACCGTGATCCCGGGCAGCATATTTTCTTCCTCGATTTCCAGCGCATGGCGGCCGGTACACAGAAACACCTGCACACCGCTGCGCTGTAAAGCCTGCAACGCAGGGGCTACACTGGGCGGCATCCGATGCCCGCCCACGGTAATCAGGGTGCCGTCCACATCAAAGAAGGCTGCGCGTATCCTTTTTCCGCCGCACGCCGCCAGCGCGGGCAGCTCGGCAAGGCTGTCGATATGCAGCTGCGCCGCCCGCTGGTCAAACGGAAATCTTTCGTCCCGCAGGGCAGCCACAACGCCGCCCGCCGCCGTACCCGCCTGCACACCGTAGGTGGAGTCCTCCACGATCAGACATTCCGCCGGCTTGCGCCTGAGCTTGTCCATGGTGAAGCGGTAAATTTCAGGGTCCGGCTTGCTGCGGGTAAATTCGTGACCGCTGACGATACAGTCAAACAGCTCCCGAATCTCACATTGTGCCAGGACCTGCTCAATACATTCCCGGCTGCTGCTGCTTGCAAGGGCTACCTGCAGCCCCATCTGCTTTAATTCATGCAGCAGCGGGCGAACCTCCTTGCGCAGAATGTCCGGGTAATACACCCGGCACCCGGCGTTCATGGCGTCCATTTCCTGCCGGAACGCGGCATCGTCGGTGCGGCGGCAAAGCTTTGCCATAAAGGGCATATATTCCTGCCCGGAAATGCCCACCAACGGGTACATGCTTTCCACGGTGATCCACGGGTAGGACGGTTTCAGGTGCGCATACTGATGGTGCAGGTAGACCGGTTCACTGTCGATCAGCACGCCGTCCATATCAAAGATGACTGCCTTGATCGGCCTCATGGCGTTTCTCCCTTCAGATACCGTCCTCGTCCTCCTGCGGCTGGGCGGGAACCTCCAGCACAAACTTGCCGATGTTTTCGTGCCCGGTCTGCATAATGTCGGCGGCCAGTGCATCCACATCGGGGCATTCGTCACCGGTGATGTTGCGCATGCACAGATCCATCAGCATACTGCTGTTCAGCCCGGAGATCACACGCACCTTGGGGCGGGTCATCGAAAGTCCCGCTGCGCGGTTGTACGGCGTACCGCCGGCAATGTCTGCCAGCACCAGAACAGCCTCGCAGTCTGCATAGCTGTCGATTGCCTCTGCCAGCTGCTTTTCAAACACTTCCACATCCATGCCGTCGGCAAAATCCACGGCCTTTACTTCCGCATCACTGCCTGCCAGCATTTTTACATTGGCAGCCATACCGGCGGCAAAGCCGCCATGCCCGGTTACCACTACACCTACCATAGCAAATTACACTCCTTTAGCAAGACCGGGCGCACAGACCCAGCTTATTGGTTGACAACTTCAAATTCAAATTTCTGGGTAACGCCGTCCAGATACTCTTTACTGAGGTCGATCGGGCGGTCGTTTTGGTCCATGACCGTGTTTTCGACATACAGCACGGGGGAACCGCGGTGTACGCCGAACAGGTTGGCAAACTCGACGTTGGCGGTCTGCGCCATCAGCACACGGCGCGATTTGATGATCCTCTCGTGGTAGACGGTTTCAAAGACATCGTACAGCGAGCGCTGGGCAAAGTCGTAGGCATCAATACCGGGAAACACAGATTCCGGCACATAGTTTTCCACGAGAACAAAAGGCTTTCCGCTGACATAGCGCATACGCACAAGATGATAGCAGCGGTCCCCGCGTTCGAGCTTGAGCCGTGAAAACAGTTCGGGGGTATAGCTTACCCACTCTGCACGCAGCACCTCGGTACGGTGTTCCAGGTTCAAAACCCCCATCTCGGCAGCAAAGCTCAGCTGCTTGTTCAGAAAGCGGCCGCGGGTATCGGGGCTGCGCACAAAAGTACCGCGGCCCCGCATGCGTTCCACAAAGCCTTCTTCGATCAGCATATTGTAAGCCTGCCGTGCAACAGGGCGTGAAATGCCGAACTGGGCGCACAGCTCCTCCTCCGTCGGCAATTTTGTCCCTGCCGACAGCTTCCCGCTGGTGATAGCCTCCAGCAATGCCTTCCGCAGCTGCTCGTACAGGGGGACTGCGCTGGTTTTGTCAAGCTGTATTCCGTTCAGTTCGATCATAATAGGAAATCTCCTTCTTGTTATTCAATGCTGTTCCGGGAGATTTCCGCTTTACAGCCAAAGCCGCCCTGTGCCATACAGTTGCGTGCCGAGACCTGCTGCCCGGCAGCCAGTGCAGCCAGAAGCGCCTGCTCCGGCATGGGCTTTGCCTTTTGCCACCCCGCAGTATACAGCGAGCAGAGGAAGGCAGCAAGGAAAGAATCTCCTGCCCCCATTGTATCACTTGCCTCTACCATTTGGGTAGTCTTTTCCACGATTTTCCCTTGTACGGACAACATTTGCCCGGCTGCGCCCATTGTGGCCAGAACATGCACCACGCCCCGGCGATGCAGCGGCGCGCACAATTCCGCAAAAGCAGCCTTGTCCATCGGCTTGCAGGAAAGCATCGCCAGATCTATACTGTGGCAAACCTCGTCATAGTAGGCATCGGTGCGGTACTTTTCCTTTTCGCCGAAGTCATAGGCGAACACAGCGGGCAGCGCCTGCACAGCCGCCATCTGTTCGGGCATTTTGGCGTTGCAGCTGCTGACGATCAGATCGGCGGTTTTCAGCTCGTCCAGCTCCTGCGCAGTGATCTGCAGCGGGCCGGTCCAGCTTTCCCCGGTGATCACCTCAAGAAAGCTGCGCTCGCCGTTGACTACATCATAGCTGCACACCTTGGTGGTACGCCCCTGCAAAACGGGGCAATGGCTGATGTCCACGCCGTTTTCTTGGAGTGCTTTCTCCACAATATGTGCCATATTGTCATCGCCGAGGGAGCCGAGATACTCGGCCTGTGCCCCCAGCCGCGCAGCATGAACTGCGACATTTACCGCATTGCCGCCGGGGAAGCACTCCTGTGTATTGTGGTAATAGTCTATTACATTATCCCCTAATGCAATCAGTTTCATACTCAATAGCTCTCTTTTCTGTAATAGCGGCGGATATCCAGAGAATGATCCGTGATGACCTCAATGTTCTTGCTGATGCGCTGCAGAACAGCCGCCATGACAACGGGGCTGAGCAGCGGGCGGAACTCATCGCTGATGCCGGGCAGTGCATACTCCTTCGTATCAAAGCAGGTCAGCTTTTTGGTATGGCGGGCGGCAAACTCCTTTACGCGCTCGTCCTGCGCACGGGTGGGGCCCTCAGTCAGCAGCAGCGTGGTGCAGACATCGTCCTCCAGCAGCTCCAGCGTGCCATGGAAGAATTCCGGGCTGGAAACGCTCTTGGTGCGAATCCACTGGCTTTCCTCCAGCACGCACATGCTGTAACTGTAGGCAGTGGGCCACAGATCGCCGCTGCCGATCCAGATGTTATACGGCTCCTTGCAGTAATCCTGCGCATATTTCAGGCACTTGGCATCCGCCTGCTTGCGTACCTGTGCCAGCGCAAAGGCAAGGCTCTTCAGCTCATCCGCAAAGCGGGGATAGGCATCAAAGTTTCCGCTGCGGTACAGGATACGGCCGATCAGGAGATAAAACACCAGCTCCTGCGGGCGGCCCTCGCCGTAGACGATGGTGTCATCGCAGATGGATTCCAGCGTGGAGTTTTCCTTGCCGACGGCGGCAAACAGGCGCACGCCCTGCTCTTTCAGCCAGTTGGCTGCCTTTACGGTCTCGGCGGTGTCACCGGACTTCGAGGTCAGGAACGCCACGGTCTTATCGGTGATGCGGTTGCAGTCACCGGTCATCAGGTTGGCGGACAGTACATTTTCGACCGGCAGGCGGGACATATGGCGGATGTAGAAGGCGAACGGATCCAGCATCGCCTGAGAACCGCCGCTGCTGGTGAACAGCAGCAGGTCAAACCCGTTATCCACAATCGAATCCGCGATTGCCTCGATCTTTGCGCGCTGGTCGTAGATCTTGGCGCCGTTGGCAATGATCTGGTTTTCGTCAAAGTTTACCATACCCATAGGTACAATAGCCTCCATTTGTAATTATGTCATGACAATATAGTCCGTGAAAAAGGCGGCTCACGGGGGAATGCTGAACCGGCGCGAGCCGCCGCAGTAAAACTTACATGATGCCCAGGAAGGACAGTGCAACCGACAAAGCAATGACCAGCAGGATCAGCTTCATGGTGTTGACGTTCTTCTTCTTGAACAGCCAGTAGAGCAGGAACACAAAGCCCAGCGGCAGAATGTTGGGCATGATGGAGTCAAAGATGCCCTGCACGGAAACACTGGAAATGACAAGCGTTTCGGGGAAAGCAAAGGATACATAGCTGGGGATCAGTCCGCCGACGACCATAACGCCCAGAATACCGGCAGCCTTGCTGATATAAGCGGCGTTATCGCCGATGAACTTGATGGAGCTTACACCGGCATTGTAGCCCAGACGCACGAACCAGATGCGGCTGAAGATAGCGGTCAGTGCCCAGAACAGGATGTAGAAGATGGGGCCCAGAACATTGTTCTGCGTTGCCAGAGAGCAGCAGATAGAGGCAATGATGGGCATGGCGGTGTACCACCAGATGGCGTCGCCCAAACCTGCCAGAGGTCCGAACAGACCGGTTTTCAGGCTGTGGATCATCTCACGATTCTGGCCTGCCTCCTCCATGGAGACGATCAGGCCCTGCAGGATCGCGGCCATGTGCGGCTCGGTGTTGATGAAGTCGAGGTTGTTTGCCATCGCGGCGGCCATTTCCTCATTGTTGTCGCCGTGAATCTTACGGAAGCACTTGGTCATGCCGTAGCAGAAGCCTACGGCCTGCATACGCTCAAAGCTGAAGCAGCACTGCTCCGCCATAGAGCGGACGGCCATTTCGTTGAGGTCTTTTTTGGTAATTTTATTAGATGCCATCTTCAAAATCTCCTTCCTGGGCGGCAGTTGCAGCGGATGCAGCCGTCAGCTTGGCAGTCTCCGTATCGCGGGTGAAATTGACATAGGCGATGCAGCCCGCAATAACAGCAATGGGCAGGATGTTCTGGCAGTTGGTAATGACCATGATGACAAAACCAGCAAGCAGATAGGCTGCGTTTTCCTTCTTGAGCATAACGACCAGCAGCAGGGCAAGACCGACAGCCGGCATCAGACCACCGGCAACCTCAAAGCCGTGGACAAGCCATGCCGGGAAGGCTGCCACGAAAGCGGAAATACCGCTCTGCAATGCGTAGGTGGACAGGAACGCGGCAAGGGCAAACATGGCGGCATACAGGATCCAGCCGGTATACATGACCTTGGCAATGCCTTTTTCGTCACCGGCGGCAGCGCATTTGTCAACCTTCGGCAGGAAGCCGGCGTAGAAGGTGTTGGTGCCGGTGTTGATCCACTGGCCGATCAGTGCGAACGGAACCGCAAGACCCAGCGCCGTGTTGACATCGCAGCCGGTGGTGTACGCCAGCACGGTGGTCATCAGACCGGCAAACAGGGGGTCCGGCGGCACGGTGCCGCCAACGGTCAGCAGACCAAGGTAGGAAAGCTCCGCAACGGCACCTGCCTGCATACCGAGCCGTACATCGCCGAGGATGATGCCGGTGAAAAACGCTACGACCAGCGGGCGGAACCACATAAAGGTTTCCATGTGTTTGTCAATCGCGCAGATGAAAACAAGCAGCGCAATCAGCAAACCTTGCACGAGTGTGATTTGCATAGATTTTCTCTCCTCTTTATAAATTATATTTTTTGCTCTGCAGACCGCCTGCAGAGCCGGAACCATGGGTTACTTTTCAAAGTCCAGCTTGTGGTCGCCGGGTGCGATCTGGATGTAGACATCCACACCCTTGGCACGGATGGCGCGAAGGTCGTCCTTGTCCTTCTCGTCCATATAAACATGTACATCGCCGGTCACTTCCTTGCCGGGGCCGACATGCATATTGCCGATGCACAGCTTATCAATGGGAACGCCGCCCTCGACCAGCTTGCGGGCACTCTGCGGGTTGCGTACGACCAGAAAGATGTGCTGGCTGGCGGATGCCTTGTGAATGACTGCAATGGTCTTGTCCAGCGTAAAGAACCGGATGCCGCAGCCGGAACTTTTCGCGGTGGCAGCCATCAGGCTTTGCTGCAGCGGATCGGCAGCTGCCAGATCATCTGCCACAACAATAAGGTTGACACCTTGTAAGGCGGTGGTCCACGCCACACCGACTTGCCCGTGCACTAAGCGATTGTCGATTCTTGTCATCAAAATGTCAGGCATAAGTTTTTCCTCCTTGTAAAATGCTGCAAAGATTTTTAGATTTTTTCTTAATTTTTAGAAATTTTCTCTAAAATCTTTGTAATATTGTAATGACAATATACCAAAGCTGTGGTATAATGTCAATAGAGTTCGGGGACTTCCCGAAGATTTTAACGTTTTACACAAAGTAAGCGTTAGAAATTTAGACAAAATGTGAAGGAGACTGCTTTATGGAACACAAAAAGACTATGCTGGACTACATTGCCGACTGCCCGGAGTTTATCCGCAACAATGTCGCCGACAGCGCCGCGCTGACAAAGCCCCTTGTGGATGAGTATGTAAACGGCGGCTACAAGAACATCTGGATCGTTGCGTGCGGTTCTTCCTCCAACGGCTCACTCTGTGCGCGGCAGTTTATCCGCCGCCATCTGAAGTGCGAGGTCAAGATCGTCACCCCGTTTCATTTTGTATCCAGCGAGAATGATTTCAGCGAGACCGATATGGTCGTTGTCGTCAGCCAAAGCGGCTACAGCCTGAATGCGCTGGACGCCATCAAGGTCATTGAGGCAAAGGGCCGCCGCTGCATCGGCCTGACCGGCGACGTCAACAGCGATCTGGGCAAGGTGTGCGATGTTGTTGCCAACTACGGTGTCGGGCGCGAAACGGTCGCGTATGTCACCCGCGGCGTCACCACGCTGGCACTCTTCTTTATGCTGTTCGCCGTGGAGGCGGCTGTCCGTCTGGGCATCAAAACTGCCGCCGAGGGTGAGGCCGTCAAGCAGCAGCTGCTGAAGGCCGCAGACATCAATGCCGCCGTACAGGCACAGACCCCTTCCTTTATTAAAGAGCACTACCGTCAGCTGTCCGGCATGACCAACGCTTATGTCTGCGGCGTGGGTGCCAACCTTGGCACGGCAGGCGAGGGCGCGCTGAAATTCGGCGAGACCATCAGCGTCCCCACCGCTGCCTATGAGGTCGAGGAGTACATCCACGGCCCCAACATCCAGA
>ERZ791746.2513-NODE-2513-length-10351-cov-6.414821_pt1 | contig 10351 bp, 10 predicted proteins | sample MGYA00510038_ERZ791746 | MGnify/ENA primary metagenome ERZ791746 (study PRJEB30046, sample SAMN00792018) | human gut metagenome | study: EMG produced TPA metagenomics assembly of the A metagenome-wide association study of gut microbiota in type 2...
TTTAATTCCTGGAAGTGGCAAAGGATTTGGTATTTGTAATTCTACAATAAATATACTTAGTGCTATCGCAGTTAATAAAGATAATTGCACTAATTTTTTTGTCTTCATTACTATCACCTAATTTACCGTAGCATCAATTTCTTTATCATCATTTACATATTGAATTACTAAATGATTGGGCAAACACACTATAGGAGTAAATGCTGATTTTAAAATTCCCATATTTACACATATTTTATCAGGACAATCAGCTTCAATTATACTTATCTGTTTATCTTTTATTTGAATTATATTTTTATGACCTTGGAATTCTACCTCTATTAATTCATCTTTACTCTTATTTAAATCTAAAGTATAAATTATATTTCCATCTTGAATTATCTCCACTGTATTTGTTTTTTCGGCAAAACTATTTTTTAAACCAATAAAAACTACAATAAATATAATCACCAAAACAATACATATTACTGATTTATTAATATTGTTCATAAAGTTACCACCACCATATGATAATCTTTATATTTATCTTGCAAAGTAAAACTATCAACTAATTTTTCAGTTATATATATTTTTTTATCATCAGTAATCAATATCATCTCAAATGCATCATTTTCATCTTTACTTTGCTTCCAATAATTAATGGCTTCATCTACTCCCATTACAAATAATGCTGTGGATAAAGCATCACCTAATTTTCCTTGTTTTGTCACAATCGTCACTGAATTAATATGCTTATCTGCTGGTTTTCCTGTTTTTCCATCTAAAATATGCCAATATCGTTTGTTATCTTCGCCGATAAAATATCGCTCATAATTTCCTGAAGTTACAATCGCACAATCCGCTAATCTTAAAATACCTATATAATCTTGACTATTAGATGATTTAAGTCCAATATTCCATAAATCTCCATTTGGTTTTGTTCCCAATAATTGAACATTGCCACCTAAATTTATTAAAGCAGACGATATATTATTTGCCTTCAAAATTTTTATAATTTCATCACCTATATATCCTTTGGCTACTGCTCCTAAATCAATCTGCATACCTTCTGGCAGATATATTTGATTTTCTTTTAAACTAACTTTCCTATAATCCACATAATTTAATAAATCTCTTATTTTTGTTTCATCAGGTATTTGGTATTTTCCTGTAGTAAAGCCCCATTCTCTAAGCACTGGATATATAGTCGGCTCTAAAGCGCCGTTTGTCTTTTCTGCCATCTGTAGCGCAAATAAAACTACATTTTTAGTATCTTCACTTAATTTTATATCTTGTTCTTGATGATGATTTACTTTATAAATTTCACTATTTTCATCGGTAACTGATAATAATTTTACTAATTCATTTATTCTCGTTTTTATTTTCGCATTTAAATCTAATGGATATAGAGAAGGTTTTTCATATATCACCCATGAAATTTGTGTATCCATTGCTAAAATAGTGTCTTTTTCTACTATCGTTTTATTTTCTATAAATATTTTATATGTAGCAAAGATAAGAAAGGACAATATAATCACTATGAAAATATATATTTTTTTCTTCATCATTATCTGTCCTTTCTTATAGATTTTTATTTAAATCAGATATTATAACCTAAATCATTTAACCATTCATCAATTTCATTTTGACTAGACTCTACATTTTCAGCTCTAATTGTTATACCCTCAATTACATTTGCATTTGGCTCTAATTTTTTAATTGTATTTATAGTGTCAGAAAAAGCGCTACCGCCAGAAGTATTAAACGGAATAATTGTCTTATTACTCAAATCATATTCATCAAAAAAACTATACATTGCCATTGGCATATCATACCACCAATTTGGATAACCCACGAAAATAGTATCATAATCATCTAAATTTGTTATATGATTTGCAAGTTCAGGGCGAATATTATTTTCATGCTCCTGTTTTCCTTGATTAACAGTCTCATTATATGTTGATGGATACTTATTTACTGTCTGAACAGAAAACATATCCCCTTTTGTTTTCTCTTGAATAATATGTGCTACTATACCTGTATTGCCAGTATTTTCATCATTCCATTTTTGTATACTAGCACTAGCTGAAGCATCTACATCTTGTGGCAATTCACTATTTTCACCATAAGAAAAATAAACTATTAATGGTTTTTTCGTATTTGCATTGCCTTCTATTTGTACTTCTTCCATATTTGTTGAAACAACAGGCTGATTATCTTGCGTATCTTTAACTTCTTCATTTGCACAACCTACAGCTACTAAAGATATCAATGCCATTGACGTTAATATCATTGTTTTTTTCATAATTATTTTCCTTTCTTCTATTCCTATAAAAATCAAGAATATTCAAATATTTTTATTTAAAATATTAAAGCATCTGTTTTAGGTACTAAAATATTATCATAATTATTAATTTGATAATTTGCTTTCTCTATCATAGATTGTAAATTCAACATTTTTTCTAATAATATTTGCTTAGATTTTATTAATAAATTTTTGCGTTCTTGATATGTATTATTGCCACATTTTGCCAAATTTATATACTCTATAATATCGTTTAAAGACATTCCACTATTTTTTAATGTTTGAATAAATTTTATCCAATTAATAAAATTCTCATCATAATTACGTTTTCCACTATTATCTCTTGGTACATTAGGTAATAATCCTATTTTTTCATAATATCTTAAAGTATCTGCTGATAGACCTATTTCTTGTGATATTTCTCCAATTGTCATTTTTACTTCCTCCTTATCTCTTTCATTTACACTTATCCTTTTTTAATAAATAAATTACATAGTCTACACAATCCAACTTCTTTTGCATCTCATGAATAGCTTCCAATAAAATAAATCTTTGCTTCTTCAAAAATTTTATATGTTCACTTTTTTTATTTTTAACTATACCTCCTAGACATTTATTAAATTGACCTACATCTAATTTATTTAATGAATTCATACTTTTTGTAGAAAAATTTTTATGATTTTTTACTATTACCATATATATCACCTAAAAAAATAATGTGAATGTAAATCAAATATTTTTTATATCAACTTACATTCACATTATAAAATAAAAATCAAATATATGTCTAATACCTATTTTTTAATATCATTTCATGCTTAAAAAGCATTGTATATACTCTATAAATTTCGTTGTAGCCAAATTAAATGGCTGATGTCTTTTCCAAACTAAAACACTATTAGCTATCAAAGCTGGATATAGTGGTATGCATTTTATTCTATTTTCATCTAAAAATGGCAATGAGCCTTTAATAATTAAAGCATTTCCCAATCCTTTTTCTACCATAATACTTGCATTTGTACTCATATTACTTGTAAATGAAATATTCAGTTTATCATAATACTTACCAAACCAATGTGCTAATTCATTTTTGGCTTTTGGTCTACGTGCTAATATTATTTGTCTTTTGCTCAACTGTTCTGCAGTAACAAATTCTTGCTTAGCTAATTCATCATCAGCTCTCATTACAGCACCCCACACTTCTTTTGTCTGCAATCGAATATATTCATACTTTTCTATATTCACAGGCTCTAATAATAAACCAATATCTATTAATCCTTTATCAATTTTTTCTTTGATCTCATCTGCATTTGCTGTATATAAATCATAAACAATAAGTGGGTGCTTCTTTTTAAAACCAGCTAATATATCTGCTAGTGTTGATACAGAACTTAATTCTCCACATCCCAAAGAAATCACACCATCTAACATTTCATCTTGTTCATTTAATTCTTGTTCTGTTTTGTCCACTAAAGAAATTATTTCTTCTGCCCTACGTCTTAATAACATTCCTTCATTTGTTAAACTTATCTTTCTAGTTCCACGATTAAATAATTTTACTCCAATATCTTCTTCTAATTGAGCTAATTGTCGACTCAATGTTGGCTGGGTAATATGTAATACATTCGCTGCTTTTGTTATATTTTCTTCCCTTACAACAGTTAAAAAATATTTTAATACTCTAAATTCCATAAAATCCACCTCACAATATAATTATATAAAAAAATGCACTAGAAAAAATTCTAATGCATTTTTTATTTAAAAAGTTTTGTTAAAATTCCATTTTCCATATCATTTATATTATATATATTATCCAATATATTGAAAGTTTCTTGTAAATTCTTTTTCGTTGTTTGCCAACCTTTACCATCAGTAATCCAAACAAAATCTATATTATCTAAGTCTTTAAATTCTAATGCTAATTCTTTATAACTTCTTGCCGTTTCATTTAATTTAGAACCTTATGTTGTATAAAAATTTGTCTCAATTAAATAATATTTTTGCTCTGTTTTAACAACAAAATCAAATTTTTTCTCTGATTTTTCTTTTTTACTACTTTTAAATATTTCATCAATCTTTAAATTAGACAAATCTATATTAAAATCTTCTTTCAAGCGATTTTTACTTACCTGCGTAAAATAATTCTTTTCTTTAACAAAACCACTTTGTAAAATATAACTTTCCACCAATGTTTCCATTGCTTTCCCTGTTCTATTTTTTCTAGTATTAGTATCTAAACCTACTTCTACACCCAAGATATAATCATATAAATTGGCTATAAGATGATTACTCAATAAATCAAATATTCCCGTATTTTCCATGAATAAAGCATACTCATCTATGCTATAATTCATCTTTTTAAAATTGTAATAATATTTTTGTACTGTATCATTAATGATTATTACATCTGTTGTTCTTTTAGCTATTAATAAGGGTATTACTTTCAATATTTGTGGATATTCTAATAATAATTTTTTAAAATCTTCTCTTATATTTTTACTATTTATTAAACTGTTTAATATATATATTTCTGTTTTTATTTTTTCTGCATTTTTGTATACTTTTTCAAAATCAGTATAATATTTCCAAGTAGCAATTGAATCATTCATGGTTGATAACCATTTATCAAAATCTCTATTTTTCATAAATAACTCCATATTATCTTTTATTAATAGTTTGTTATAATTACTTCTTCGCCTTTTCTATTATTGGCATCAGAATTAATATATCTTCTAACCTTTATAACTTCTCTTGAATAATTTTTATACAAATCCTCAATAAATACAGTATTATGATTAGTCAACATACAAAAGCAACCTTTTTTAGTTAGCCTATCAAATAAAATAGCTAATCTTTTATGACTTTCAATATCAAAACCTTCTTTAGTATACGCTTCAAAAGAATTATCATTTAATGGGGCATATGGACTATCTAAAAAAATAAAATCTCCTTCTTGGGCATTTTGGCAAGCCACTTCAAAATCGCCCTCTAAAATAGTTACTTCTTGTAAATATCTTGATACAGCTTTTATATTGTCTTCATTAAAAGATTTTGCCAAACTATTATTAAATGGTACATTAAATAAACCTTTACTATTAACACGATATAATCCATTAAAACAATGTTTATTTAGATAAATAAATAAGCTAGCTAATTCTATATCATATTCAGATTTCATTATCTTATCATTAAATATTTCTCTTTTTTTATAATAATATTCTTTAGGTTCAATATTACTTTGAATATCAATTTTTGATAAAAAATCCATTAACTTACTAGGATTATATTTTATTTGGTTATATACATTTATAAGTGCTTTATTTATATCATTAATTATTGCCTTATCTGGTGTTATACCAAACAATACAGCGCCACCACCTATAAATGGTTCTATATAATTTTTATATTTCAAAGGCATTTTTTCCTTAATATAAGGTAATAATTGGCGTTTTCCTCCTGCCTATTTTATAAATGGTGATATATTATTATCTATCAATTCATCATCTCCATAAAAATTTACTTTTTCTCAAATATAAAAATATATTCATGTGCCAATAAATAAAAAGAATGCTTTATATTTACCCATTTTGAAGTAGATTTACAATTATGTTGTTCTTTTATTATTATATCTTTTAAAATAAAACCTTGCTGTTTAAAAATATTCATTACATAAAAACCTAAAGGAATTAAAATTCCTTCTTTTCTAATATCGCCTACCATAATAGCACAAATATGATTAGATTTTAACACACGATATGATTCTTTTGCTACATTTTTCATAGCTAACAAATATTTTTCAACACTTAATAATGATATATCATATTGATTATCTTTACTATACTTAATGATATTAGCATATGGAGGATGTGTACAAATACAATCTATACTATTATTTTTTATAAAATATATATTTTCTGCACTACATAATCTTATATGAATATGTGATGATGTTTTACACTCAAAATTTAAATTTTTCTCTGTTATTTTATATGCCTTCTCATTAACATCTATACCAATAATATTTCTATTCAATAATTTAGCTTCGATTAATGTTGTTCCACTTCCCATAAATTGATCTAATATCCAATCATGTTCTGCTGTAAATTTTAATATTAAATTACGAGGAACATATGGTGACCAATTTCCACGATACATTCCTGAATGTGTAGCCCAATTGCCTCTTTTAGGAAAAGACCATACTGTTGTCATTTCCAATTTAAAATTATCCTTCATATCATCATATCCTATAGTTTTTCTCAATTATACTATAAAGACATATTACTAAGGTTTCATCTAATAAAAAAACATAAGAATATCATTTTATACAAAACAACATCCTTATGTTTATACCATCATTTAAAATTTTATCTGATATACTAAAGATTTTACTACTGCATTTGTTAAATCTTTATCGTCCATATAATTAACTGCTGTTGAAGCTAAGAATAATTCCAATGCACTTATTTTCGTTAATCGTTGCACCTCATTAGCAACTAGATATCCCGCTGCTAATTTCAATGCTTGATCATCTTTTAAGTCATCTTTCAAATCATCAAACGCATTTGCACTGACAGTCATAGTAGACATCACCATAATACAAATAGTAACCAATAATATTTTTATTTTTGTCAAATATATACCTTCAAAGTCATAGTTTGTATATTATAACAAAAATAATCCTTTCAGTCTATAAAAATTATTAATAGATTATATATTTATTCATAATAATTTATTATTATTTTTTGTTTTAAAATATTTATATATTTCCATTACTAAGTTCATTTAAAACAACTTTTGTTACTGTTAATCTAATCGTTATATTTACCCTAGTATCTACAACAGCAAATTTAAAAACAACATTTATTACTATTAATTCCTTATTTTTAAGATTTTATATTTTATACTCTAATTTAAACAACATTCTAGAAAAATTTTAACCAACATAATAAATCTATATTATTAATAAAATAGATTTATGCTTCAATTCTCAATATATAATATCTCTCTATTAAATTTGTCTTTTATAAAATATTTATCGCCATCTTCCAAGCAAGTAATATTACCCATTTGTTCATAAAATTTTCCTATACGCAAATTATGTTTACTAACTTGATAGATAAAATTATTCATTTTGCTTGTAATTCTAGATAATTCAATTTTCCACTCGGCATAAGACATAGTTTTTCTGCCATTTTCCCATAAATCTACATAACTATCCCAAATTTGTTTTCCATCTAAAATTTCACCATCAACACATAAAGTCCTAATTATATAAATTTGTACCATATCCTGTGTATCATCAATCAACTTCATATGAGTAGATATACTTTCATAATTTAAATCAGAAATATCTTTTATAAATTCATCAAAATGATAGCTATATTTTCCCATGGTAGTTTCTAATACTTTCTTATAATACTCATCAAACAATTTTAATTCTAAAATCTTTTGCATATTTACATCTTTTAATACAATACTTTCACTCAACCGTACATCATCTTTGTATATATCGCTTGCTTCATCAACTTCAAAAAAATATGCTATACCTTCTTTTTTGCAGGAACGATTTATTCTACCCAAAAATTGCTCTTCGCTATCCAACTTTGATATATTTTTATAACCGATATCCATATCTATATCTACACCAGCTTCGATAACTTGTGTAGATACTAAAATTATAGTATCTGTAGCTTTTTTAACTTTATCTAAAATCCTCTTTCTCTCTGCTATGCTATCATCACCAGATAAATATTCTATTTGCACATCTTTAAAATCTTCATTCTCTTGTAAATCTACCCAAAAATCATGTGCTGTTTTTTTCTTTATAAATTCAATCAAAATTTTCTTATCTGATTTTAGATATTGTTTTAAATGCGTTTTTAACTCATCTAATATACTATCTTTATCAACTTTTAATAAATTATAATTTAACTTTACACGATTTTTAAAACAATCCACTGCAAAAAATCTACTCGAGTTTTCTAGCAAATCTACTGCTTGTGCTTGAAATCTCGATAAAATATCCAAATCAGGCAAAGTAGCAGACATTATAATGATTTTAATATTAAACATTTTCGCTAATTCTTTTAAATAACATATTATTTCAGCCCAAATTTTATTTTTATAACTTTGAATTTCATCTAGAACAATTACACTATTTGCCAATTGATAAAAAGCCAATACATCACTTTGTCTATTACCAAAGATAATATTAAATAAACTAACATGTGTTGATAAAATCATAGGATAATTTAAAAATTGTCTATCAAGTAACGCTTTTTGATAAACATCTTTTTCTTCATTATCATTTAAATCTTTTTCTGATACTTTTATCGGCGTTATTGAATTTATTACTGCAATATTTTGTTTAATGTCTTCATTATCAGCAAAAACCTTCTCTAAAGTTTCTAAGTTTTGTTCAACTAAAGTATTAAAAGGATAAATATAAAATATCTTTTGTAATCTCTTATCATGTTGCATTAATTTAAAACTAGCATTAATAGCTGTATTACTTTTACCACTACCTGTTGGAGCTTCTAAATAAAAGATATTTTCATCAGTATTAGCTTTTATTTTTTCTTCTACTTCACAAAAAATCTCACTACGCAAAATATTAATATCTTTTACCGTATTTAATTTTTCATCAGATAATGGATATTTAGTTTTTTGATACTTGCGAATGTTTTTTAATAAAGAAGTATCTTCATAGAATTTATTCCAATATCCTATATTATCTAAATCAGATACTTTACTAAAATCCATATCATTCATAAATTCTGATGTAGCATAATAATCACTAGCAACCAACAAAGAATATATCCAACGTATATACATAGATAAATATATACATTGTTCTTTACTTCTCCCTTTACTTGTGTTATTCGTACATTTTTTTCTTTTAAATTCATTTATTAATAATTTTGTATCATTATTTTCTAAATTTAATTCATATTTATATAAATTATTTTCTGATATTACTTTAATAAATTTGTCCATTAATGACTCTTTATAATTATCATTTTCTTCTAAAAAAATCTTTTTTAAAAATTTTTCTATTTCATTTAAATTACTATGATGTCTTTCTATAATATAGGCATGATACAATAAAAATTCTTTCATCAAATCTCTTATTTTCTTTTTAGAAACTTCTTTCATTAGTTTACTTCTAAAATATGATAAATAGCTAATTGATGAAATAAATGAATGATTTGCATCTATAAATGCTTCATTTCGACTTATTTCTTTATTTCCTATTTTTATTACTTGATAGTTTGGATTTACCTTCCCAATATCATGAAAAATAGCAATACCTTTTATCATTTCTTTTAATATTTTTTTAGCATTTTCTATTTGTTCGTCATTTTTTAACTTATCTTTTAGCATAAGATTGCAAAATCTTTCTAATATCTCATCACCATTTTTAGTTATCCAAAACTTAGCAAAATATTTTTCTGTTCTTTTTATATGTTCTAACAAAGTTTCATATATTTGTTCTCCCTTTTTATCTTTTTCATTTTTAGGTTTTTTATGTGCTTTATACTTATCTACATTATCTATTAACTCATTTAGAATTTTATAGTCCACCTAAATCACCTTCTAACTAACAAAAATTTTTACAACACTTGTTTCCATTAATCAATTAAATACACTTAATCAATAAAATATAATATATTTATCTTCTATTTCTTTTTTATTTTTATCTTGTATATGATATACCTTTCTATCTTCCTCCAACTCTACCAAATTTCCAGTATAAACAAATCTTTGAAGTTTATAATTATTTGTTATCTCATTTATATCGTATGGTAAAGCTTCTTCATATTTAAAAATACCTTTAGGCATAGGTTTTCCTTGAGATTTCCAATCCTCTAATTCTTCTCTTTCTAAATCTAATATATCTACATCATCTCTAAAAACAAAACTATCAATTCTATACATATCATCTTCTATAGTTTTTGCTTCTTCTACACCTAAATATTCAATATCCGCAAAATGGTCATTTGTCCCCAAATATGGATAAAATTTACATTTATGATTTTGTATAGCTTCTTTGATTTTTTTAGCTTC
>ERZ791746.2516-NODE-2516-length-10339-cov-5.752139_pt1 | contig 10339 bp, 8 predicted proteins | sample MGYA00510038_ERZ791746 | MGnify/ENA primary metagenome ERZ791746 (study PRJEB30046, sample SAMN00792018) | human gut metagenome | study: EMG produced TPA metagenomics assembly of the A metagenome-wide association study of gut microbiota in type 2...
CTGACTTTGAAGAATATGACTACAGGCGAGCAGTCACTGGTTACACCGGATGAGCTGCTGGCGGTGGTGAAAGCTTGATGTTTACTAATTATCTGCAATCATACCATAAAAGCTTCATTGATGGATGATTGCATCACATGGGAATGCCCGATAACGTTTGCTTTATACGTTATTTGTATTGAAATATAAATGCTGGATTACCTATGTGGATAATCAGATTGTTTTTTCTTCCGTCACTACATCTTACTGATTCTAAAAGAGATGTAGTGACGGAAATTTTTGTATCCCCCCCGAAATGGTTTGTTCTCTTTTTTCCGCGTAGAGGCGACAAAGCGGAATGCCTGTTCTTGTCGTTGTTGGTTGTATTTCTTGTTTTAAGGATGAAAACTGATGGAGCTGACTTGAAATATGATTTTCTTTTGCGAGAGTCTGATATTATTCACTATATTTGTGGAATGCTAGCCTTATAAATTTAATCAGATGATAGAGGAAAATCAGTTGATATCCCATTTGTATCAAAATAGGGATAATGGTCAATGGATGATACAAACCAATGATGAACATCAAAAGGGGGTTGCTGATATGGCGGCATCCTTCGCCGGGCAGTTCGGACTTCCTTCTTGGGGGCGTGCGCTCGGCCTACTTCATGACAAAGGAAAGGAACGGGCGGCATTCCAGCAATACATACGCAAGATGGATGGTTTGCCTACGAGTGACAAGAAGCGCTATGATGATCATACCCATGCTTTTGTGGGTGGAATATTGGCAAAAGAACTTATGGGAAAGGATGTTTCCCATCTTCTTGTAAACCAAATTATTTCTCATCACACAGGGTTACATGATTTCGGGGATGTGGAAAACATATTGAAAGAGAGGCTATTGTCCAAAGAAATAAACGAGGGTGACATTAGCATAAACAAACCTTTATTATTCCAAGAATTTATTGATTCACCTTTTTCTAAATCAAAGGTTGAATGGAAACACTTTCATCACCTTTCCCGTATGCTTTTTTCCTGTCTTGTAGATGCCGACCGGCTCGATACAGAACGGTTTATGGATGTAGAGTCATGGCGGAAGCGGGGAAATTCGGCTACGCTTGCCGATTTGCTTCCACAGCTGGAGGCATATATGCAAAAACTGCAATCGAATGCAGCTGATACGAAAGTGAACCGCATCCGCCAGCAAGTGAAAGAACAATGCAGTAGAACTTCTTCAAGCGAAAAAGGATTTTATAGTCTTACAGTTCCGACGGGAGGCGGTAAAACACTTTCTTCTTTGTTATGGGCCATGAAGCATGCTGTAAGCCATTCAATGAATCGTATCATCATCGCCATCCCATATACCAGTATCATTGTGCAAACGGCAGGGCTTTTGAAGGAAATCTTTGGTGAAGAAAATGTATTGGAGCATCATAGTAATTTCGACCCCGATGATATTAAGGACGAGGAAAATAGGGAAAAAGCAAAATTGGCTACAGAGAATTGGGACTATTCCATTATTGTCACTACCAATGTACAGCTTTTTGAATCTATGTTTAGCAATAAAACATCTGATTGCCGCAAACTGCACAACATGGCAAATTCAATTCTTGTTTTGGATGAGGTTCAGATGTTGCCAACCGGCTTCTTGCGGCCGATAGTCGATGCGCTGAAAGCGTATCAGGAAATGTTCGGGGTTTCGGTATTGTTTACCACGGCAAGCCAGCCGGTACTGAGTGGTCTGATAGAAGGAACAAATCCTAAAGCTGATTTTAAGGGAATAGAACATATCAAGGAAATTATTCCGGAAGAATTTGCTTTGCATGACCAGCTTCGCCGTGTGAAGTTGTCAATCGATGATACAGGAAAAACATACGATGAGATAGCTGCAAAGGTGTCTGAATATAATAAGGTGTTGTGCATAGTGAACACTCGTAAAGATGCCAAAGAGCTGTATGACCGTTTGCCCAATGACGGAGTGAAATTGCATTTGTCTAGAATGATGTGCCCTGCCCACTTACACGAAACTATTGGTAAAATAAAAACTTTATTGAAGGATGAGTCGCAGCCGATTGTCAGGGTCATTGCAACCCAGCTTGTGGAGGCCGGTGTGGATATAGACTTTCCGGTTGTGTTCCGTCAAGAAGCAGGACTCGATTCTGTATTGCAAGCAGCGGGACGGTGCAATCGGGAAGGACGAAGTGCCATGGGACATACATTTGTGTTCAGTCTGGCTGCAGAGAAGCGAAAGCCCTTCGGTTCAATGGCTGACTCCAACAATGCTCGGTTGAATTTGCCGGAAGATAGTGATTGGTTTGCTCCTTCTACCATGAAAGCCTATTTTTGTCAATTATATAGCAGAAAGCAAACATTTGATGAAAAGGATATAAAGCACTGGCTCTACAAACCTACTGAGTTATGTTTTGAAACTGCATCAAAAGAATTTCGCCTGATTGATGATACGAGTATAAATGTTATCGTAAATTGGGAAAACAGCATGGAACTTATAGAGCAGTTGAAAGAATCGGGGTGTACCTACTCGTTGGTGAAGCAATTGGCGAAATTTACTGTAGGCATCCGTTCCTATGATTTTAAGCAACTGAAAGGCTATGGGCTTGTCGAAGAAATATTGGAAGGAATATATGTATTGGCAGACAGGTCTCAGTATAATAAAACCACAGGTCTCAGCCTTGATAACCATTGGCTGGAGGAAGTATTAATGATATAAAGAAACGGATATGACAAAGAAAGAAACATTGAAATTGTTTGAAGAACGTAAAGTCCGCACCGTGTGGGATGATGAAAAGGAAAAATGGTATTTTTCGATAGTTGATGTGGTGTCAGTTTTAACAGACAGTGTTGATGCAACTGCTTATTGGCGTAAGTTAAAGCAAAGACTTAAAGAAGAGGGAAATGAAACCGTGACAAATTGTCACGGTTTGAAAATGAAAGCCACAGACGGTAAGATGCGACTTACAGATGTGGCTGATACAGAACAACTACTACGTATCATTCAGTCTATCCCATCTCCCAAGGCAGAACCGTTCAAGCAATGGATGGCACATGTAGCATCCGAACGTCTTGATCAGATGCAAGACCCTGAGTTGAGTATTGAGCAAGCTATGATGGACTACAAGCGACTTGGTTACTCTGACAACTGGATAAACCAACGCTTGAAGAGCATTGAAATCCGTAAAGATCTTACAGATCAATGGAAACTACATAATGTAGAGGAAGGTGTTCAATATGCTACTCTTACAGACATTATCTATCAGCAATGGACCGGAAAGTCGGCAAAGGAGTACAAACAGTTCAAGGGCTTGAAGAAAGAAAATCTCCGGGACAATATGACCAATGAAGAATTGGTTCTTAATATGCTGGCCGAACTCTCTACGACAAGTATTACTAAAGCTAAAAATCCTCAGACATTGGGTGAAAATATGCAGTGTGCGGCTGACGGTGGTGATGTGGCTCGTGTGGCACGCGAACAGTTGGAGCAAAAAACCGGTCGTGAAGTGGTAACTCCCTTGTCGGCAAAAAGGTTTTTTGAAGGTCAGAAGCCGGAAGATTTATTGGAAAACAAGGAAAACGATGAATGATATGGAATATACAGATAAAGAATATTGTCTGGAGGTGTGGGGCGATTGGGCTTGTTTCACTCGTCCGGAGTTGAAAGTAGAGCGTGTGAGTTATGATGTCATTACGCCATCGGCGGCACGCGCCATCTTTGAAGCGATACTGTTTAAACGTTATGCCATGCGTTGGCAGATAACCAAGATTGAGGTACTCAGGCCTATTAAATGGGCTACCATTAGACGGAATGAGGTGGGGGCAGTTGCCAGTAAATCACCTATCATTATTGAAGATAAACGTCAGCAGAAGAACACGTTGCTTCTGCTGGATGTGCGTTACCGAATTTATGCTAAGTTAGTATTTATTCCGGTAAAAGACCGTCCAAAAGAGGCTTTTGCCAAGCATCAGCCAAGTGCCGACGAGAATCCTATGAAGTATTATCAGATGTTCGAACGCAGGGCATCACAAGGGCAATGTTTTACGCAGCCCTATCTCGGATGTCGTGAGTTTTCTGCAAACTGGAAGTATATTGAAAGTACTGATAATCTTGATTATCCCTTAGCCGAAGACAGGGATTTCGGCATTATGCTTTATGATATGGACTTTGAGGAAAATCCACAAAAGCCGGATGCTATGTTTTATAGAGCCCAAATGAAAAAGGGAGTGATTGTTGTACCGGATAAAGATAGTGAGGAGGTGCTGAGATGATACTGAAAGCATTATATGATTATTATCATCGGAGTGGAGATGATGTGGCCCCTTTTGGTTTAGAATACAAAGAGATTGGATTTATTATTGTTATTGATAGATATGGAAAATTTCTGCGCTTTGAAGACAGGCGTATAGATAAGAAGTCGGCACAGCGGTTTCTTGTTAAGAAAAGTGTTAGCCGGTCAAGTGCCCCTGTTGCAAACTATTTGTATGACAATAGTAAATATGTATTTGGTTATTCCGATAAGGGGGATATGGAAAAGATACGTAAGTACTTTGAAGTATTTAAGGCAAAAGTAAAAGATATATATGATGCTTTTCCGGATAATGAGGACATAAAGGCTGTTTACGCATTTTATCAGCAAGACTCTTCTTTTATAGTTAAGGCTATGCAGAAGGATTCTTTATGGGATGATATAGCCAAAAATCTTAATAAGAAATATTCTACCTTTTCTTTCCTTATAGAAGGGGATACGAAAATAGTGGCTTCGAAAAGAGAATTGATAAATTTGTTTGACGAGAATCATGGCGTGGCAGGAAATCTTTGTTTGATAACAGGTAGATATTCAAAAGTTGTAGAGATTACAACTGCTACAAAGATACTTGGAAGCCAAGAAACAGCTAAACTAGTTGCATTTCAAGTTAATTCCGGGTATGATTCGTATGGGAAATCTAAAGGATACAATGCTCCAATATCAGAAGAAGCTGAATTTGCATATACAACCGCATTGAATCATTTGCTGCGTTCGGATTCTCACAATAAGTTTATGGTGGGCTCACGTACTTATCTTTTCTGGGCTTCCTCCAATAGCGAGGCTTCAAAAGAGTCCGAAAATAGTCTATTTTCTTTGTTGGGGCGGATTGAAGAAGAAAATGACGACTCAAACAGGCGCATAAAGTTAGTATATGATACTTTCCAGTCTATCTATAACGGAAAATTATCGGCAAACGATGATGACAAATTCTTCATTTTGGGTTTGGCTCCCAATTCGGCAAGAATTGCGGTAGTATATTGGAATGAGATGCCTTTGCGTGAGTTTGCAGGTTTGATAAGTAAACATTTTACGGATATGGAGATGGTTGACACTCGCAAAGATAAGAAGCCGTACGTGGGACTGCATTCCATTCTTGGAAATGTTACTCTTGGAGGAAAGTCAAGTGATGCGACTCCCAATCTTCCTGATGCTGTGGTGAGAAGTATATTTCAAGGGTTGCCGTATCCGGCTTCTCTCTTTCAAGCATGTATTCGTCGCATACGTGCAGAACAATCCGTCAATATAGTGCGTGCTGCTATCATCAAGGCATATCTCAACAGACTAAACGAAAATAACAACCATAAAAAATTAGATATTATGTTAGACAAAGAAAATCAAAATCAAGGGTATCTTTGTGGAAGGCTGTTTGCCGTACTTGACAAGATACAGGAGGATGCCAATGGTATTCATTCCATTCGAGAACGCTATATGAATGCTGCATCAGCAACTCCTTCCATGGTTTTTGCCACGGTGCTCAACCTTTCCACTCATCATATAGAGAAATTGAATCCGGGTGGACAAGTGTTCTATGAGAAGCTGAAACAGGAAATTATATCCAAACTTGATGCAAAAGGATTTCCTCCACATCTTAACCTGCAAGATCAAGGACGGTTCTTTGTGGGATATTATCACCAACGTCAAGACCTTTTTATGAGTAAGGAAAATAAAGAAATGGAATAATAATTTTAAAAATATAAAGTTATGTCAGAACTAAAGAATAGAATTGATTTCGTTTACATATTTGATGTAAAAGATGGTAACCCAAATGGTGATCCGGATGCGGGTAATCTACCACGTGTGGATGCCGAAACAGGTATGGGACTTGTTACGGATGTCTGCTTGAAACGCAAGGTTCGTAATTATGTACAAATAGCAAAAGGGCTTGTGAATGGCTTTGATATATTTATCAAAGAGAAGGCAGTCCTGAATACTTTGATTGATAATGCACATGATGATTCAGAAGTAAAAAATGCAAAGGACAAAATAGAAGCAGCACGTCGTTTTATGTGTAATAATTACTTCGATATCAGAACATTTGGTGCAGTTATGTCAACAGGTAAAAATGCGGGTCAAGTTCGTGGTCCTATCCAGTTCACCTTTGCTCGTTCTATAGATCCAATTGCTGTAGCGGAACATTCTATAACTCGTATGGCAGTAGCAACAGAGAAAGAAGCGGAAAAACAAGATGGTGGCAATCGTACAATGGGACGTAAAGCGACCATTCCTTATGGCCTCTATGTCTGTCACGGCTTCATCTCCGCTAACTTGGCACAACAGACAGGATTTTCTGAAGAAGACCTTGAACTATTTTGGGAAGCTTTAAAGAACATGTTCGATGTGGATCGTTCGGCGGCACGTGGATTGATGAGTGCTCAAAAACTGATAGTCTTCAAGCATGACTCCATATTGGGTAATGCTCCCGCCAACAAGTTGTTTGAATTGGTAAAAGTGGAGAAAGTCTGCGATGGAGCACCACGCTCATTCATCGACTATTCAGTTACTATAGATAAGGAGAATGCTCCATCAAATGTAACTATTGAGGAACTGATATAATTCCATCGTATGTACAATGAAGACGATATGCTTATGTTGTCGGGGATTCAGCACTTTAGGTTCTGTCCCCGGCAATGGGCTTTGATACACATTGAGCAGCAATGGAACGATAATCGTCTCACCATCGAAGGACAGATTCTGCACAAGCATGTAGATGATCCGTTTTATAGACAAAAGTGTGGTGACCAGATAACATTGCGTGCGGTGAATATCGCTTCGCGTGAACTTGGACTCTATGGAATCTCTGATGCCATAGAGTTACTTCCTTCCTCATCTTTTGAAAATACGATTTTGCATCCCAACTATCCGGGGCGATGGCAACCGGTTGCTGTGGAGTATAAGCATGGCAAACCGAAAAGAAACGAAGTGGATGAAGTGCAGTTGGCAGCACAAATCATGTGTATAGAAGAAATGTATGCTATCCATATATCATACGGCTCTTTCTTTTATGGGGAGCTTCGCCATCGGGTTAATGTGGATATAACGGAGGAGCTGCGAAATATAGTCAGACAATGTGCCCGGGATATGCACGATATATTTAGTAAAGCGGTTATCCCGAAGGCTGAATATGGGAAACATTGTGACAAGTGCTCGCTGAAAGATATCTGCATGCCGGAAATGGTAAATAATTGTACTTCGGTAGATAATTACCTTACTAAAAATCTGTACCTATGAGAAAACTATTGAATACTTTGTATGTGACGACACCGGAAGCGTATCTTAGTAAGGATGGGCTGAATGTCGTTATATCTGTTCAGCAGGAGGAGGTGTTTCGTATTCCTGTCATAAATATAGAGGGCATCGTTACGTTCGGATATATGGGCGCAAGTCCCGGTGTGATGAAATTGTGTAGTGACAATGGTATATCACTCACATTTCTTTCTCCACAAGGCAGATTTATCAGCAGGGTTCAAGGTGCTACGAAAGGGAATGTTCTGTTACGCAAAAAGCAGTACCAATTGTCGGACGATGCATCTTGGTCGTTGCATGTGGTTAGGTTGATGATTGGTGGTAAGATTCAAAACTATCGCAATATATTGAGGAGATATATTCGTGATTATGGTGAGAATGAAGACATTAATAGGGCGGTGCAAGTATTGGAACGTGCCAAGCGTGATGCTTTGAAGGCTCAAGATAAGACGGAATTAATTGGTTATGAGGGGATGGCTTCGAATGCCTATTTTGAGGTATTGCCAATCTTGATACTTAATCAGAAGACTGATTTCCCATTTCATGGTCGCAATCGTCGTCCTCCCAAGGATGCGGTGAATGCCATGTTGTCTTTTGCATATACGTTGATAGCCAATGATGTTGCGGCCGCTCTCGAAACTGTTGGCCTTGATCCATACGTCGGGTTTCTCCATACACTCCGTCCGGGGCGCACATCGTTGGCCTTAGATATGATGGAAGAGTTACGTGCTTACCTTGGCGACCGTTTTATTTTGTCGTTGATTAATAAAAGACAGATTTCAGTAAAAGACTTCTTGTTCCAAGGTGATAATGGGGTTGTTATGACAGATAAAGGGAAAAAGACTTTTATTACTGCATGGCAGGCAAGGAAAAGGGAAGTGATAATTCATCCTTATCTTAATGAAAAAGTTGAAATAGGGCTTCTGCCTTATGTGCAGGCTATGTTAATGGCAAGGTATATCAGGCAGGATATTGACGATTATCCGGTATTTCTTATAAAATGATTTTTAATTATGTACATTCTTGTGACTTACGATGTGGATACTACAAGCAAAGAGGGGGCTCGCCGTTTACGATGTGTGGCCAAGGCTTGTCTGGATTATGGACAGAGGGTGCAGAACTCAGTCTTTGAGTGTGTAGTGACGGAAGCGCAATATTCTCTTCTAAAAGGGAGAGTTAGGGATATTATTGATATGTCTCTTGATAGTGTTCGTTTTTATATTCTTAGTAAAAATGAGAATAAGAGGGTGGAAGTAATAGGTGTTGAAACGGCGTATAAACTTGAGGAGGCTCTTATAATATAATGCGAATGTGGTGTGTTACAAAAAAAGTAGTATCTTCGCATGTGTTAATAATCAGTAGATTAAATTATTTGTAAAGTATTTCTTCGTTATGAAGTTGAATAATAATGATGATTCGCATAACAGTGGATTAAATTTGCTGATTTATAATATGTTATTAGATATAGAGTCACACCCTGCGTGGGTGTGTGGATTGAAACTCTGGTATCTTCGCATCCTTGTTCCCAACCTGTCGTCACACCCTGCGTGGGTGTGTGGATTGAAACGGTCTTCGGGGCACACCATTGCTGTCCAATATCCTGTCACACCCTGCGTGGGTGTGTGGATTGAAACTTGTAGTTTTTTTTGCACCAGATGAAACTGATACGTCACACCCTGCGTGGGTGTGTGGATTGAAACGTTTTTTAAAGATGAGGCTATCCGTTTGGGTAGTGTCACACCCTGCGTGGGTGTGTGGATTGAAACAATTAGCAAGAGTTGGAATTATGTCATCTAAACCTTGTCACACCCTGCGTGGGTGTGTGGATTGAAACATGAAGTGGCTGCCGCCGGAGGTATGTGCCGGGGGTCACACCCTGCGTGGGTGTGTGGATTGAAACCACCGCCTCCTGTCGTGCCTGTATCACTCCAAAGTCACACCCTGCGTGGGTGTGTGGATTGAAACTAGACCTGTTTAGCATTAACAACCAGTATGCACCGGTCACACCCTGCGTGGGTGTGTGGATTGAAACACAAACTTGACGGATAAGAGGAATGATAACAAAGTCACACCCTGCGTGGGTGTGTGGATTGAAACACAAACTTGACGGATAAGAGGAATGATAACAAAGTCACACCCTGCGTGGGTGTGTGGATTGAAACTCCCAGGACATAACTATAGAAGGCAGGAAATACGCGTCACACCCTGTGTGGGTGTGTGGATTGAAACGGTCTGTATGTCGATGAGCCGGATTTCTTCGGGGAGTCACACCCTGCGTGGGTGTGTGGATTGAAACACCTTCGACTACCTGGAGGAGATACCTGCACATGGTCACACCCTGCGTGGGTGTATATGGATTGAAGCATTGTTCACTCGTTGGTCAAGTTTATGGAAGAATTGTAAGCATTCGGCCTCTTGTGTATTTCTCTTCAAGCTGTTATAAAGTCAAAAGCCAAACGAAGTACGTTAGGCTTTTGACTTTGTTATGACTGGAAAAAACACGCACAATCCCGGATGCTTATCTTTTGTCTGTCTTCTTTTGTGGTTTCACCTAGGTGACAATACATTGGCATCTAAGTGGAGAGGCGTAGTCACCCAAGTGATACGCTTGCTTCACCTTGGTGAAACTATAAATTCAACTAAGTGTTTCAAAGCAAATATATTATATTTTTACTATACTATCCCTTGTTGCTTATTTGTTATATTATTGATTATTAATGTGTTGTTATCTGTTTGTATCGATTGTTTTTCTTATCTTTATAAGATATATTAAAACATAAACTAACATGAAAATTGGTA
>ERZ791746.2522-NODE-2522-length-10320-cov-101.506771_pt1 | contig 10320 bp, 8 predicted proteins | sample MGYA00510038_ERZ791746 | MGnify/ENA primary metagenome ERZ791746 (study PRJEB30046, sample SAMN00792018) | human gut metagenome | study: EMG produced TPA metagenomics assembly of the A metagenome-wide association study of gut microbiota in type 2...
CTCTTCAGCAACAAGAATGAGCTGCTCCACTTCAAGAAAGGCATCTACAAACTGAAGAGGAAACTCGTGGATAATATCCTTGCCATCGGCATTTCGCCTTTCCTGATGAACGTGTGCGCCTGCATCATCGTCATCTTCATCAACAACCAGCTGGTGCGGTTCGGAGGCGACCTCTCCGTGGGAGCCTACGGAATAGCCAATGGTATTGCGATGGTGTTCGTGATGTTCGTGTTTGGCGTAAACCAGGGAATGCAGCCTATAGCCGGATACAACTATGGAGCCCAGAAACTGGACCGACTGATTCGCGTACTGAACCTGAGCATCATTGCCGCCACCGCCATCATGGTAACGGGCTGGCTGATAGCGATGTTCCTGCCTTACTACTGCGCACGACTGTTTACAACCGATAAGCAACTGATAGACTTGGGCATTAAGGCGATCAGAGTAGTGATGTTCTGCTTCCCGGTCATCGGGTTCCAGATGGTTATCACCAACTTCTTCCAGTGCATCGGAAAGGTGAAGATCAGTATCTTCCTCTCCTTGTCGAGACAGTTGCTCATCCTTCTGCCGCTCCTGGCTTTCCTGCCGATGATATGGGACATTGATGGAGTATGGTACAGTATGCCTATCTCCGACTTCGCTGCCGCAGTCATCGCCGGAGTCGTAATGATGTGGTACATGAACAAGCTGAAAAGACAACACCAAGAACAGCTAAAAGTTAAAAGTTAATAGGGCTTAGCCGTTTAGCAAGATTGCCATAGGCGGTTCATGCTATAAATTATAAACTACAAACTAAAGATTATGAATAAGATTATCATAAACGTAGGTCGCCAGATAGGTAGCGGCGGGCATATCATCGCCGAGAAGCTGGCGGAGGATTTCGGTTGCAAATGTTACGACCGTGAGCTGCTGAATCTTGCCGCCAAGGAGAGTGGATTCTCTGAGAAATTCTTCGAGCAGAACGATGAGCAGAAGGGATTCTTCAAGTCTCTCTTCCATACCCATCTGCCCTTCCTGAGCGATAACAATTTCTATCACAACGACTTCTCGCAGGAAGGTCTGTACAAGTTCCAGAGCGACGCTATCAGAAAGGCTGCCGATGAGGGCAACTGCGTGTTCGTGGGCAGAACCGCCGACTATGTGCTGCGTGATTACAAGAATGTGATTAATATCTTCATCACCGCCAATATCGACGACCGCATTAAGGCAGTGTGCAAGCGAAAGGACATCGACAGAGCCTCCGCCCGCAAGTTCATCGAAAGCCACGAGGAGCAGCGCGCCTCTTACTACGATTACTATACAGGCAAGAAGTGGGGACACAGCGAGAGCTACGACCTCTGCATCAACAGCAGCCATCTGGGAATCGAAGAAACAGAGAAGTTTATCGCAGAATTTATCAGAAAGAAGTTCGGACTTAGTGATTAATTAGTAGTGATTAGTGATTTATTTTAGGGACATAAAATATTAAACATCATATAAATGAAGAAGATTATGCTTTTGGGCTCAGGCGAACTGGGCAAAGAATTTACCATCGCCGCAAAGCGAGCAGGACAGTACGTCATCGCTTGCGACAAGTATGACAATGCACCAGCCATGCAGGTAGCCGACGAGCGAGAAGTGTTCTCGATGCTCGATGGCGACGCATTGACCGCAGTGGTAGAGAAACATCACCCAGACATCATCGTGCCTGAGATTGAAGCTATCCGCACCGAGCGACTCTTCGACTTCGAGAAGGAGGGCATCCAGGTTGTGCCTTCTGCACGTGCCGTAAACTACACCATGAACCGCCGTGCCATCCGCGACCTTGCCGCCAAGGAACTGGGTCTGCGCACCGCCAAGTATTTCTATGCCAAGACCTTCGAGGAGTTTAAGAACGCTGCCGATGAAATCGGTTTCCCATGCGTAGTGAAACCTCTGATGAGTTCAAGCGGCCATGGTCAGAGCTATGTTCACAACGATGATGAACTGAAGGAGGCTTACAAGGAGGCAATGGAAGAAGGTCGTGGCGACGTGAAGGAAGTAATCATCGAGGAATTTATCGACTTCGATTCTGAGTTCACCCTGCTCACCGTCACCCAGAAAGACGGTCCTACCCTCTTCTGTCCACCTATAGGCCACGTACAGAAGGGCGGCGACTACCGCGAGAGTTGGCAGCCATTCCAGATTCCTGAAGAGGCTTTGAAGAAGGCTGAGCACATTGCCGGCGAAGTAACCAAGGCATTGACAGGTGCCGGTCTCTGGGGCGTAGAGTTCTTCCTGAGCAAGCAGGGCGAGGTTATCTTCTCTGAGTTGAGTCCTCGTCCACACGATACAGGTATGGTAACCCTTGGTCACACCACCAACCTGAGCGAGTTTGAGCTCCACTTCCGTGCCGTGATGGGCTTGCCTATCGCCGGAATCCATCTGGAGCACATCGGCTGTTCTGCCGTCATCCTCTCGCCAGAGGAAAGCACCGAGCCATTAAACTACAATATGCTCGATGCACTGAAGGAAGACCATACCCGCATCCGTATCTTCGGCAAGCCAGAGGCTCACGTAGGCCGCCGCATGGGCGTCGTACTCTGCTACGGCGAGAAGGGCGATGACCTCAACCAGCTCCGCGACAAGGCAAAGCGTCTGGCAAAGACTGTATTGGGAACCGACCCATACATGAAGAAATAGACATGAAAGAATTAGGAAGAATTATCACATTACCCAAGATATTCGACCCTAGAGGCAACCTGACAGTGGCAGAGGGAGAGACGCATATTCCCTTTGCCATTGCCCGTACCTACTGGACCTATGATGTTCCGGGCGGAGAAAGTCGCGGTGGCCATGCTCACAAGGAATGCCAGGAATTCATCATAGCAGCCAGCGGTTCCTTTTCGGTAACACTGGATAATGGAGAACAGAAGAAGACCTATCATCTCAACCACCCTTGGGAGGGACTGTTCGTAGATGTCAATATCTGGCGAACACTGGATGATTTCTCTTCCGGCTCATTGTGTCTGGTTCTGGCTTCCCACAAGTTTGAGGAAGAAGACTACATACGCGAATATGACGAATATCTCAGATTCATCAGTTCATCCCAAAGTCCTAATCTCTCAAAGACCGAGAATCAATAACGCTAAAAATCATGTTTGAGATCAGAAAATACAACGATGCAGACAAGGACGTCTGGAATGCCTATGTAGAACATGCACGCAACGCCACCTTCCTTCTCAACCGCTCCTACATGGATTATCACAGCGACCGTTTTCATGACCATTCGCTCATGATTTTCCACAACAACAAGCTCTATGCCTTACTCCCTGCCAATGAGGACGGAGATGTTTTCTATTCTCATCAGGGACTCACCTATGCCGGACTGCTCACTACCGGACACGCCTCAGCAGAAAATATCTGTCAGGTTTTCGTTGCCATCAACACATACCTGAAGCAGGCAGGTTTCCGGAAGTGCATCTACAAACCGATACCCTGGATTTACCAGCAACTGCCAGCCGAAGAAGACCTCTATGCTCTCTTCAAGGAATGCCGGGCGCAAATCTGCGCCAGAAACATTGCGGCTGTCATCGACCTGAAGCATCCGCTGAAATGGTATAATATCAGAAAATCGGGCGCAAGGAAAGCCCTGGGAAAAGGAATCTTCATTGAAGAAAGTGAGGATTACGAAACGTTCTGGAGCATTTTAACCGAAAACCTGATGAACACCTATCAGGCTCATCCTGTTCATACCTTGCAAGAGATGAGCAGACTGAAAACATCTTTCCCTGACAATATCAAACTGTATGTTGCCCGAGAAGAATCTGGCAAGATGCTAGGCGGAACCGTTCTGTACATCAGCAGAAAAGTGGTTCACACGCAGTATATTTCCGCATCAGAAGAGGGAAAAAAGGCGCATGCACTCGATGCTTTGTTTCTGAATCTCATTAATATAAGGTATAAGGATTTTGATTATTTCGATTTCGGAACATCTAATGAAGAAGGAGGAAAGGTGCTCAACACCAGCCTCATCTACCAGAAAGAAGGTTTCGGAGGAAGAGGCGTGGTTTACGACACCTATGAATGGACAGTATAAAGAGAAATCCCGAAGTTCACACGATAGTGAGTTTCGGGATTTCTGCCTTTTACAAGAGTATAACTGTCACACCACGAGCAGCTTGCGCACCCATAACCAGAGCCTGCTCGATATCGGCAGTCTTGGAAGGACCACTGATGAAAGTACCGAAATTGTACTTCGGATCCATCTCAATACGGGCATAAGCCTCATGCATATTGTTCACAATCTTCGCTTTTTCGAGGAATATCACAAGGTATTCCGAGATGAAAAGCACCGCTTTCTCCTTCATGGTCTGAGGAATCCAGACGCAGCCATTCTCGGCAACACCCACTTCACCACGAACAATACCCACATCAGTACCATTCAGGTCATTAGCCTCAGTCACCGTATCAGGATTCTTCTGGGCAATCGTGATTTCTGGCAGATGAGAGGCAAAGACCTTGGCTTCCGGATAAGCCTTCTTCACCAGCTCATCCAGACTCTCACCCTCCTTCGCTTCTATCACATGGCCACCTACCGATTCCGTCATCTCAATAAACTGTTTCAGCGTATCCTCATACTGGATACCCTTCACATCTACGGCAGGCATATCGAATTGAACATGCGTATTCTTGCGCAACTTGTTCAGGAAATCTTCTTTCTTCATTTTACTTTTCCCTCCTTCCATAATTGATGAAAACTCTTCTTGGCAAACTCAGGCATGGCGTGACCGATGCCCCAGGCATTCCAATTGCTGAAGTGCGTACAGCATTCAGGAACCAGATTGACAAGCGGAGCAAACTTCAGGGCTGTGGTGTAGAGCGCAGGACGGTCGAAGAGATACTTCATACCATTCGACATCGCCTTCTTCACAGGATCTGCCTTGCCCAACTTCTCCAGACTCTGGCGCCATACGTAAATCTGCGAACCTGGTCCTACCTTGGAAGGACAGACATTGTCGCAAGACAAGCACAAGGTGCAGGCAGAAACATTGTCGCTGTACTTCTGAGGATTCTTCAGCATACCCAGGTTCACACCAATAGGACCCGGTATAAAATAGGTGTAACTGTAACCGCCTGAACGACGATAAACCGGACAGGTATTCATGCAGGCTCCGCAACGCATACATTTCAAAGTCTGCCAGTGGTCCTTATCGGCGAGAATATCGCTTCTGCCATTATCCACCAGCACCACATGCATCTCGGCACCCGGACGAGCCTGGCGGAAATGAGAAGTGAAGGCGGTGGTAGGCTGACCGGTTCCGCAGCGGCAAAGCAGACGCTGGAATACAGCCAATGACTTATAATCAGGAACCAGTTTCTCAATACCCATCGCTACGATATGGAGCTTAGGCATGGAAGTAGTCATATCCGCATTACCCTCGTTGGTGCAAACCACGCAATCGCCGGTAGCAGCCACACCGAAGTTACATCCGGTCATACCTGCTCCAGCTTCCATAAACTGGTCGCGGAGATGATGACGGGCACAGCGGGTCAGGTAAGTAGGATCGTAGTTGCCGATTTCCTTGGAGATACCCTTCTCCTCGAACATCTTACCTACCTCCTCACGCTTCAGGTGGATGGCAGGCATCACGATATGGCTAGGCTTCTGACCCAGAAGCTGGATGATGCGCTCACCCAGGTCTGTCTCTACCACGTCAATGCCGTGCTGCTCCAGATAAGGATTCATCTCGCACTCCTCGGTGAGCATCGACTTCGACTTCACCATCTTCTTCACGTTATGGTCTTTCAGAATACCGAGCACAATCTCATTGAATTCCTGCGCATCCTTTGCCCAGTGAACCTTTACCCCGCGGCTCTCCAGATTCTTGGAAAACATATCGAGATAATCGGCAAGATAGGTAATCGTGTGCATCTTGATTTCAGACGCATGCTCGCGGAGATCTTCCCACTCAGGAAGTCCCTGCGCCATTCTATCTCTTTTCTGACGAACAGACCAGAAGGTAGCATCGTGCCAGGTGGTCTTCTCTACATTCTGCGTAAACTTCGCAGCTCTCTTGGAATGTTCTGTACTCATAGTCCTGCAGCTAATATTTGAACAACATGAATAAACTTGATCGGCATCTTCTCCTTCTTGGCGATTCCCGCCATGTGCATCAGGCAGGAAGAATCCGGACCCGTTACATACTCGGCACCTGTAGCCATGTGGCGCTTGATCTTGTCCTCGCCCATACGGGTAGAAACGGCAGGTTCCTCAATAGAGAACATACCGCCGAATCCGCAGCACTCATCCTTACGCTCCGGTTCGTGGATGGTAATACCTTCCACCATATTTAATAAGTCAATGATTTTGTTGAAAGGCTTGATGTGGCGCTCAGAAGGAGATGACAATCCCAGTTCGCGCACACCGTGGCAACTGTTGTGTACACTCACCACATGCGGGAACTTGCCCGGCACATGATCCACCTTCAGCACATCGTGAAGGAACTCCACAACATCCATGATTTTCTTTGAGGAAATACACTCGTGCTTACCCTCAAGGATTTTAGGATAATACACCTTTACGTAAGCAGCACATGAGGCAGAAGGAGCTACGATATAATCGTAATCCTTGAACAGCTCATCAAATGTCTCTATGACCTTCTCCGACTTGTCCTGAAAACCGGCATTAGCCATTGGCTGGCCGCAGCAAGTCTGTTTTTCGGGATAACCCACGTCTAGTCCGTAATGCTTAAGCAACTTGTATGTAGCCACACCCGCTTCAGGGTAAAGGGCATCCACATAACAAGGGACGAATAATCCGACTTTCATTGTTGTTATATTTATCTTGTTTGCTATTTGTTTATTCTTTTTATACATGACTAAAAGCCGCTGCAAAAGTAACAAAAAAATAGTAATAATAAAAGATTTTAGGGAAGAAATTATGAGATTTGATGTTATTTAACTGTAAAGAATTGCAGAAAATTTGGAATAATCAAATAAATAGCGTAACTTTGCATCTAGAAATAGTGTGTCTACCATTTGTGAACTAACGCAAATGCAGTTTAGTTGCTAAAAACATAAATACCAAGACATATAAAGAACAAACTTATAGTTATATTTAATGATGAAGAAACAGCTTAAGAAAGTCCTCGTTCTGGGTTCCGGTGCTTTGAAGATCGGCCAGGCAGGTGAGTTTGACTATTCCGGTTCGCAGGCTCTCAAGGCTTTGCGCGAGGAGGGTATTAGTTCCGTCCTCATTAATCCAAACGTTGCTACAATTCAGACAAGTGAAGGTATTGCTGACAAGGTTTATTTCTTGCCGGTGACACCTTTTTTTGTAACTGAAATTATCAAGAAGGAGCGCCCAGACGGCATCATGCTGGCTTGGGGTGGACAGACGGGTTTGAACGTTGGTACAGAACTTTACCTCAACGGTGTGCTCAAGGAGTATGGTGTGGATGTGTTGGGTACTTCGGTAGAGGCTATCATGAACACGGAAGACCGCGACCTCTTCGTAAAGGAGCTTAACAAGGTTGACCTCAAGGTTCCAGTAAGCCACGCTTGCGAGAACATGGAGGAGGCTGTGGCTGCGGCACGCAACATCGGCTACCCTATCATGATCCGTTCTGCCTATGCGCTGGGTGGTCTCGGTTCTGGTGTCTGCAAGACCGAAGAGGAGTTTAAGGAGATTGCTGAATCTGCCTTCACTTTCGCACCTCAGGTGCTTGTTGAGGAGAGCCTGAAGGGATGGAAGGAGATTGAGTTCGAGTGCATCCGTGATGCTAACGACCGTTGCTTCACCGTTGCCTCTATGGAAAACTTCGACCCACTCGGAATCCATACAGGTGAGTCTATCGTGGTGGCCCCAACCTGTTCTCTTACCGACGAGCAGGTGAAGATGTTGCAGGACATCGCCGTGAAGTGCGTCCGTCACCTCAACATCGTGGGTGAGTGCAACATCCAGTATGCTTTCAATGCTGAGACCAACGACTACCGTATCATCGAGATCAATGCTCGCTTGAGCCGTTCTTCTGCCCTCGCATCTAAGGCTACCGGTTATCCGCTCGCCTTCGTTGCTGCCAAGATTGCCCTCGGTTATACACTCGACCAGATTGGTGAGATGGGTACTCCTAACTCAGCTTATGTGGCTCCATCACTCGACTATATGATCTGTAAGATTCCTCGTTGGGACCTTACCAAATTTGCCGGTGTAAGCCGCAAGATTGGTTCTTCCATGAAGTCTGTAGGCGAAATCATGTCTATCGGCCGTTCATTCGAGGAGATGCTCCAGAAGGGTCTCCGTATGATTGGTCAGGGAATGCACGGTTTCGTAGGCAACGACCACACCAAGTTTAATAACTTGGATGAGGAACTTTCTAACCCTACCGACCTCCGTATCTTCGCCATCGCCCAGGCTTTGGAGGAAGGTTACACAATCGAGCGCATCGAGGAGTTGACCAAGATTGATCCTTGGTTCATCGAGCGCATGAAGAATATCGTAGATTACAAGCACAAGCTTTCTGAATATAATACTCTGGAGGAGATTCCTGCCGAGGTATTGCGCGAGGCTAAGGTATTGGGCTTCTCTGACTTCCAGATTGGCCGCTTCGTATTGAAGACCAAAGATACCAACATGGAGAAGGAGGTGCTGGCTGTTCGTGCCCTGCGCAAGAAGCTGAACATTCTTCCTGCCGTAAAGCGCATCCCTACTGTGGCAAGCGAGCATCCTGACCTCACCAACTATCTCTACATGACATACGCTGTAGAGGGTTACGACATCAACTACTACAAGAACGAGAAGTCTGTCATCGTTCTCGGTTCGGGTGCTTACCGCATCGGTTCTTCCGTAGAGTTCGACTGGTGTTCAGTAAACGCCATCAATACAGCCCGCAAGTTGGGTTACAAGTCAATCATGATCAACTACAACCCGGAGACCGTATCTACCGACTACGATATGTGCGACCGTCTCTACTTCGATGAGCTTTCATTCGAGCGTGTACTCGATGTCATCGACCTGGAGTCACCACGTGGTGTGATTGTTTCTGTGGGTGGTCAGATTCCAAACAACCTGGCTATGAAGCTTCATCGCCAGTCTGTGCCAATTCTGGGTACATCTCCTGTCAACATCGACCGTGCCGAGAACCGCGGTAAGTTCTCTGCCATGCTCGATAAGTTGGGTATCGACCAGCCTAAGTGGAGCGCCCTCACATCAATGGAGGATGTCCAGAAGTTCATCGACGAGGTAGGCTATCCTGTTCTCGTTCGTCCTTCCTACGTTCTTTCCGGTGCAGCCATGAACGTTTGCCACGATGATGATGAGTTGCGTCGCTTCCTGGAGGCAGCTTCTGAGGTTTCTAAGGAATACCCAGTAGTTATCTCTCAGTTTATGACAGAGACCAACGAGATTGAGTTCGATGGTGTTGCCCAGAACGGTGAGATTGTAGAGTATGGTATTTCAGAGCACGTAGAGTATGCAGGCGTTCACTCTGGTGATGCCACCATGACCTTCCCTGCCCAGCAGATTTCCTTCGCTACAGCCCGTCAGATCAAGAAGATTTCACGTGCCATCGCCAAGGAGCTCAACATCTCTGGTCCTTTCAATATCCAGTACCTGGCTAAGGGTAGTGATGTAAAGGTAATCGAGTGTAACCTCCGTGCATCCCGTTCGTTCCCATTCGTAAGCAAGGTATTGAAGCGCAACTTCATCGAAACGGCTACCCGCATCATGCTCGATGCTCCATATCAGAAACCGGATAAGTCTGCTTTCGATATCGACCGTATGGGTGTGAAGGCATCCCAGTTCTCATTCGCCCGCTTGCAGAACGCCGACCCTGTTTTGGGTGTGGATATGAGCTCTACCGGTGAGGTAGGCTGTATGGGTGATACTTTCGAAGAGGCATTGCTCAACTCATTGATTGCTACCGGCTACAAGATTCCTTCTAAGGACAAGGGCATCATGCTTTCAAGCGGTGGTGCCAAGGAGAAGGCTTCTCTGCTCGATGCTGCACAGGCGCTGGTGAAGAACGGTTACACCATCTATGCTACAGCCGGTACAGCGAAGTTCCTCAACGAGAACAACGTGAAGGCTACAGCCGTAGGATGGCCTGATGAGGACCAAAAGGATCTTCCTAACGTGATGCAGATGATTGCCGACCACAAGTTCGACCTCATCGTCAACATCCCTAAGAATCACACCAAGCGTGAGTTGACCAATGGTTACAGAATCCGTCGTGGCGCCATCGACCACAACATTCCTCTGTTCACCAATGCCCGTCTGGCTTCAGCCTTCATCGAGGCATTCTGCACAATGAGCCAGGATCAGCTTCAGATTAAGAGCTGGCAGGAGTACGAGTAATCGCA
>ERZ791746.2525-NODE-2525-length-10314-cov-2.553563_pt1 | contig 10314 bp, 5 predicted proteins | sample MGYA00510038_ERZ791746 | MGnify/ENA primary metagenome ERZ791746 (study PRJEB30046, sample SAMN00792018) | human gut metagenome | study: EMG produced TPA metagenomics assembly of the A metagenome-wide association study of gut microbiota in type 2...
AAATCTCATATCCTGCCAATTTATTTAATGATATAATTCTTTTTCTCTTTCCCTATTCCTTTCAGGGTCAGAGATTTCCATGTATCAGGGATTGCTCCTTTTCCGGCTACAATACCTTTATCCGTAATATCCAATCCACCGAATCCCATCAGTACGGACTGCAATACACCACCTGCCCCTGTCAGGAAATAAGGGTTCGTACCACCGTCAAACTCGGCAATTACCCGGAATGGCGGATTCAGATTGGGAAGATAGGAATCTCTAAAGTAGTGCCATGCACGTTCACGGTCTCCCAAACGGGTAAACAAAATAGAGTAAATGGACTTCGACATGGCAGGTGTCTTTTTTCTCGGAACAGTCTGTAGATAATATTCCAAATCCTTCCGGATCTGCTCTTTATCCGTAATAAGCTTTAACGGGAAAGCTAACAGGCAGACATCAGCCTGTTTGGTTATAGCCCCGTCATACGTATCATGCTCTGCCGTTACTCCATTGGCAAGTTTCCGGAAACGAAGTTTCTCCGCCACAGTTGTCCACATAGGGTCTGACTTTACATTCAACAGTTTGGCTGCTTTACAGGCAGCTTCCAAAGTAGATTTCGCGACACCGTTTGTATAAGCATTATTATTCACATTCTTTCCTCCTTGACGGTTTTGGTTCCATTCATCCGCTCCAATAACATTCCTGATTTCATACTCTCCCGCTTCATTCGATTCCGAACGGCTTACCCAATATTCGGCAGCGGCACTAAGAATAGAAAATCCTTTTTGACGAAGCCATTCTACATCCTGCGTCACAGCATAATATTGCCAGGCTGCCATAGCTACATCTCCCGTAATATGATTTTCGAAAGGGCCGTACATGTTGGTTACTGTGTTATCCTCGTTTCCCATCTCACTACTTTCCCACGGGTACATAGCTCCTTTATAGCCGTGCATGAAGGCATTATGCCTGGCTGCGTCCAAACGCTGATAACGATACTCTATCATTGACTCCGCCAATTCGGGATGCAGCAATAATAAAGCCGGAAAAATCCACGTATCAGCATCCCAGAATACATGGCCGTTGTAACCGAAACCCGAAAATCCCATCGGGGAACAGGACAATCCCGAACCTTCCCGCACAAAGGCATACATGTGATAAAGCATACTGTGAATGTCTTGTTGCGACTGAAGATCGCCCTCAATCACAATATCACTTTCCCAAAGCTTATCCCACGCAGCTATATGCTTGCTCCATAATCGTTCCACACCTTCTACAGCCGCAAATGCCGTCAACCGTTCCACTTCATTCTTGACATCGACATGAGTGGCGGAGGAAAGTGTCGTCCCGATAATCGAAAAAGTGTAAGGCTGACCTGCCTGCAAACGAACCGTAAACTCTTGTGTATGTACTCCGACTCCGCGTGCACTCCGGTGGCAGACTTCCGGACGGGGAAAAGAATCATCGAAAACAAACGATGAACAAGCCCCGATTTCAAGTTCCCGGGTCGGAGATTTGGCCATCGACGTACAGAAATCAATCGCTGTCTTTCCATTGAATATCCGGTTGAAAGACTCCTGCGGATTACGTAACGATTCATGCACCGTCAGTATATTCGCCACAGCTACTTCTATGTCTTCTTTCGGAATAATCCGCACCCGCAGCAAACACGAATAAGGCAAATGACGTAATGACGTATATTGATACTCAACACGGGCAAGCGATTGATAATCAAACTCTCCGCAAAACACTCCCTGACGCATATCCAAAGTCTGTTTATAACCGGATATCCGGGAAGCTGTCACCGTAGAACCGTTTATCTGCAATTCCGTATCGAGCATATTGATGCCATGCAAGAAATTGTTTACCCTCCCCTTACCATAGATATCATAGAGTCCTCCCAACACGACGCGGGATATCTTCAAAGGTTCGGGAGAAGAGACTAATCCCAGCATACCATTGGCTACTGTTATTCCATAATAAGACGGAGGCTCAATCTGTCCGGCAGTTATTTTCCAGGCATCCTGCGCCGACAAACCAGTGACAGGCCACACCCCCGTCAACAACAGGAATACTAATAAGTTTCTCTTTCTCATTTGATCTACTATTTTATAAGTTTTTTGCAAGCTTTTTATAAACGTACAGCCAGTCTTTTCTCATCGGAGCAAGGCAAAGCCCGTTCCGACGAGAAAAGAAACATGCTAACTAAAAGTCTGTATGGATAAAAAAACTAATACATATATCCGTTCTTACCCGGATTACCGCCCATCTGCGACCAGGCATTGGCTGCATAACCTGTCGCCGCTCCTTCAACAGCAAACAGAGTCGGTTTTCCTTCCAGCATACCGGTCACATAGATTGTGCCATCAGCAGATATGGTAGGAGATGATTTCAGTTCGGTTCCAAGCTGGAGCGAAGCGATTGCCTTTCCTGTGGCCGGTTCAAGCTTCACCAAAGAACCTTTTTCCGTATCATTATAGTAGATATACCCTTCATTATCTATAGCAGGAACACCATAAGCAGTACCAGCCACTTCTGTTGACCACAAAACGGAACCAGCGGAAGAAATAGCAGTAATGTATTTGTCAGTAGCTACATACACAACCCCATTCCCATCAACCACCAAGCCATAACCGGTTTGTTTATTTTCCCCTTTGACAGCAGTGTACCATTCAGGAGTAGAAACATTACCTGCGGTCGTCTTCTTGGTATCATAGCAATAAACCAATGCTTTCGTCTCATTGGTCGAAATCCGGGCACCCAAATTATGACAAAGAATATATGCTCTCCCGTCTGCACCGACAGCGATCTGACTGCCATTCGGCTGATCATTCGGAGCATAGTTTTGCTCATTGGTCGACTTGCTCCAGCCATTGCCATTCGGAAAGAAGATGTGTGTACCATACGACCGTCCTCCGCTCTGTCCCGTGTTGACAAGTGCCCTGCCATCTTTCAATCCTACGCAACCGCCATAACTTCCAGAAGATGTTTTCTCCGCATACTTCAGAACACCGGACGCTTTATCGTAAATACGGAAATGCATACCATCCGTACTTGGAGCCGAATTCGTCAGAATCATCACATACTGATCCGTGACAACCGGAGCACCGAAAGGACGCATACTCGATTTTGCGCCAATCGAAGTAAACCACTTCTGTGTGCCGCCGTCCGCACCACCTTTAACGGCATAAATACTGGCAGACTTAGTTGCATCCGCTTTGGAAGAATTATCTCCGACAGCTACATAAACCGTTCCGTCGGAATCCACCGTAGGAGTCGGATGCTGATAGTCAGAACCTCGATTCGGTTCATTGTTCTGTCCGCAATCAAATCCCCAAGTCCGTTCACCGAGTTTCGTGAAACAAGGTTGTAATTACTGGAAGAAACATAAACATACTCACCATCTGCACTTGTTGCCGGAGAAGTGCCGTACACCACTCCCTGCTCATCGTAGGAATGAGACCATAACACGCCAAGACTACCGGCCCCCTTGGCTATATCCATTGTGACAGTCTTCGTATCTTTCCTTTTTTTATTATCCGTCACAGTCAGCGATACGTTTATTTTTCCATGCGAACCGAAAGTTATTTTCGGATTCTCCTCTGTAGAGAGGATAGCGCCGAACGTCCATTCTCTTTTGACAATCTCACACCCTTCCGCCGCTTTCGATTGATCCGTAAAAGCAACTTCTTCTCCCGCTACAATTCGTTCGGGCAACCAACTGAAGTCTGCCGTAGGACGAATACCGTCATCGATAATTTTAATGGTCTTTTCAAATACCGACTTCATAGCACCGCGATCCGAAGTGACAGTCAGACGAAAAAGATATTCTCCGCCCTCTTCCACACTAAAAGGCTCGGGAGCAGTCAGTTCATAGGACACCTTACCCATAAATTCCCATTTGCAGACTGCAATCCGGGCATTCTCCGCCGTCGACGTGTTTGTCAGGGTAATCAAGTCACCAATCTCATAGGATTCTTTATCTGTAGTAAATCCTGCCTGCACCCATGTCTCTTCTTCAGGCGTACATCCTACCAGCAGACCGATAGCAGCCACTAATAAATATATGATTCTTTTCATTGCGTTTCTGTAATTTTAGATGATCGTTTCATTACTTCACGTATTCCAATTTACCGACGATGGGATAATGATCGGAGATATAAGTGATATTCTGATATACCTTATCGATCGTCTCGAACTTCAAAGCTTTAAAGCCTGTACAAAAGATATGATCTACTATATAAGGATTGGCAGTACCAAAGCCTGTATATGAGTTTTTCGTGTCTGTGACCGGAGCTGATAGACGCACATTAGTCATGAATGTTTTAACCCCGTCAAAGATATCGCTGTCGATCTGTTTGTTAAAGTCAGCAGTCAGCAACATCGGCAATCCTTCCGGATTGAGTTCCGACATTTTATTCACAATCACTTCCATTGACTTGCCCGGAGCGATGGTAGAGCCTACATCAATGTGCGTATTGATAAAGAAGAATTTCTTGCCGGAAGCAATGTGCTTGAAGATTGCCCACGTTGCCACACGCGGAACTGTATTATCCCAACCTTGAGACCCCGGTACATCAGGAGTTTCGGAAAGCCAGAAACAATCCCACTTGACAAGTTCAACAGCCTTTTTTCTATAAAAGATGGGAACAAACTCATCATTGTTGGCATTGTTGGCACGGCGTCCCTTGCCGATATATCCATAATCTTTCCAGTTCTCTTCCAACCACTTCAACTGTGGAGGCCGGGCTTCCTGTATACCGATCACCGTCGGTTTCTGATCTTCAATCATCGGAATAAAGGCTGTCGTACGGGTCTCCCAGGATTTATCTCCCGTATCATTGGTGTTATAATAACGGATATTGAACGACATGACTTTAATTTGGTTATCATTCAGTGACGGGTCTTCCTCTTTTACTGTTTCCGGGTCCTTATAAAATTCTGAATAATCAGGAGTAGTATTACTGCATCCGCCTAATGCTACAACATAGATAGCAATAACAGGCAATATCTGGTTAAATTTCATCATACTAAATCTTTTATATTTTAATTCCAATTGGGGTTCTGTGATAGTTTATATCCGGCACTCTCATAGTCGCGGATCACCTGTGCAGGAACAGGATAAAGATATTGGCGGTCGTCATCGTACCAGATGCGGTTTCCCGTACCGGGGTTATATCTCAAATCGTATCCGCCTGCGGCATTTGCTGTGGCATAAAGTCCTGTTTCATTCTTTACGTTCACCGTTTTGCAGTCTTTATTGGATGATTGCGTACCGTTATCGGTAAAGTAGCAATCAGGAGTTCCGTCACCATTCAGGTCAATATCCACATTCAATGCGCTGATGTGCATGCCTGTCCACGGTAGTTCCTCTATCAGTTCACCACATTTCCAACGACGCAAATCATTGAATCTCGTTCCTTCAGCCACCAACTCAATGGCACGTTCCCGACGGATTTCCAGTAAAACCGGATTAGTGATATTCGGATAAAAGACCTGCTGCAAATACGAATCAACAGTTGTAGGGAGTTTTTCCGTTCCGCCTGTGATTCCGGCACGTCGACGCAGGGCGCCGATGGTAGTGTTCCATTCAGCATCAGTAAGTCCACCCAGTTCGGCTTGTGCTTCGGCATAGTTAAGCAGCACTTCAGCGTAACGCAACAGGGGGATACTGTTGTTGTTCTTTTCATTGTTATCATATTTCGTGTCATCAAGAGAATACTTAATCACATGATAACCGGTCAGGCAAACTGTCATATCGGCTACTACGGCTTTTCCGTCACGTTTGAAATCCAGTCCGCGGATGGTCTGTGCCAAACGCAGGTCACGGCTCTTCATCTCTTCCACAAAGTTTTTGGTTTCGTAACCTGTTTCGGAAGTGAACGGAGTGCCGTCCAATTTCAGGTAAGTATTGACAAACGGACGAACCAGACTCCAGCCTTTACCGTACGAAAGCGAGTTATACCAGTAATTTTGAGTCCCGTAGATACCTGATGCGCTATTGGCACATACCGCCAGAATTACTTCAGAGGTAATGGGTGCTTCCAGATAGAACAAATCACGGTAGGCCCCTTTGGTTCCTGTTGCCGTATTCAGCGAAAGCCCGCTGTTGTCCATTACCAATTTGGCTGCATTGGCAGCATGGCGGTAAAGTTCTTCCGGAGTGATTTCCAAACCTGTCAGCTTGTGATAACGACGATAGGCGGCTTCGAACAGACACACTCGGGATTTGAGTGCGGCTGCGGCCCATTTGGTGAGTGTGGAGCTATTGACAGAAGAAGTTGCCTGAATATGTTCGTAAGCAAAATCGAGATCTTCGATCATATTCTTGATGATAACGTCCCGGCTGTCACGCTCTTTATACATGACATCGTACTGGTAGGACTGTATTTCATTGCCAAACCAGGGAACTTCGCCATATTGAGTCAACTTGTCATAATAAAACCAGGCGCGGAACCAACGGGCAATGCCCAAGTAATTATCGCGGGTAGCTGCATCCACTGTGCACTCTTTCGAGTGACAACCATCAATAAAATAGTTGATGTTCCGTAAGGTTCCCCACGACCAGCTGGTAGCTGTTTCCGAATTGTACGCGTTTTGCTGAATAAACACATTCGTCTGCCGGACAGCGGCAATATCACACATCTCATCCTGCTGATAGCCTGTAGAAAGTGTAGGCAATGCCCGATAGAAGGAATAGGCATAAAGGCGCAATCCGGACTCGCTGCCGAAAACCATAGATTTGTCAGCCTCTACCTGCATCGTCTCCGTCAAATCGCAACCACCTAGCAGCACCGTTGCACACAGAAGCAGGATATTACGTATAGTACTTAATCTTTTCATATCTTCTTTGTTTCTATTTAGTAAGTAATAGAGATTCCTAAACTTAGATTCCGCATCGTCGGATAGTTGAAGCCGTCTCCTTTGTTGCCGGAAGTCAGGTCATTATCCGAACCTTTCGTTATCACTGTCACATCGTAATCTTTCGTGTGACGGTAGAGTGGAGACCACGACCATAAGTTCTCGCCCGAGAAATAGACGGATACTTTAGAGAAACCGGCTTTTGCTATCCATTTCTTTGGCAGATTGTAACCAAACTGCAAGTTCTTGAGCCGGAAGTAAGATACATCCTGCAGGTAGCGTGTATTGGCCGTTCCTTTATATAAGGGATTGTAATAACCCGAATAACGCGGCAGATAGGCATCGGGACGGTCTTTGGTCCAGTAGTTATTCAAGTGCCACACCGGGACTTGGTTGTAAGGACGGTTGTACTGTCCCCAGAAAGAACTCTCGCCACTAGGATACCAGTCTTGTTTTCCCACACCGTCGAACATGGCTGACAGAAAGAAGTTATTCCAGTCGGCACTAAATGAGAGGGTATAGATGTAGCGCGGTTCGGAATTTCCAATGATTTTCCGGTCGCCCGGTGAGTCTACCGTGTTGGCTCCGTTATCAATAGTACCTGTATTGTTCAAGTCTTCGAAACGCATATCACCGGGATAAGTGATGTAATTGACAGATGTCTGCATCAGGTTGTTTTTGTAACCTTTCCCGTCAAAAGCCGCATCAATTTCGTCTTGTGACTGGAACAGTCCGTTACAAACAAATCCCCAAATTTCACCGATACGCTGACCTACATAATAATCATCCAAGTCACGTTTCGGATTATTATATTTGTCTATCACCGAATGATAATCGGCAAGGGTCGCTTTAATGCCGAAACTGAACGGTTTGCCTGCCAAACGGAACGAGTCGTTATATCCCAAGGAAATCTCGTAACCATAGGTACTCATGTCGGCATAGTTTCCTTTGGGTGATGATGCTCCGAATGTATCGGGAAGCGTCGGACCTACTGTATACATATTAGCGGTCTTACGTACATAATAATCGGCGGACAGCGTAATCTTGTTATTCCAGAATCCCAAGTCGATACCCCCATCTATGGTTCGTGAAGTTTCCCAACCGATATTATCCGGAATCTGGTCGGGGTTGAGCGTGTAGCGTAACTGTGCCTTACCATCCAGGTAACGTCCTTCGCTTGAAGAACCGGTAGTAGAATAGGTCTTCAATGCGAACTTCTCCAGATAAGAATACGGTCTCACGTTACTATTACCTAATGCTCCATAAGAGACACGCAGTTTTCCGTGTGAGATAATAGCCGGATTCACCTTCCAGAACTTCTCTTCCGAGAAGCGCCATGCTGCCGAAGCTGAAGGGAAAAATCCCCATTGCGAATTGTTGGGGAACTTCGAAGAACCGTCATAACGCCCGTTCACCTCAAATAGATAACGGTTGTCATAAGAGTAATTCAACCGGAAGAATGCCCCGGCATACCGCCACCGGTTACCATCACTCTTAATAGACATATTATCTCCCATAGCAAAGTTGATATTTTCCACATCAGGCATCAACAAGCCATTCCGCTCCGAAGAGATTGCCTTATAGTCCTGCTGTTCATAGTTATATCCCGCCAGAGCTTTCAAATAATGTTTTCCGGCAAAGGTGTTCTCATATTCGGCATATATATTGGTGGATATATAGGTGGTCTGTTGCACTTTCTCCAACATCTTATCATCCGTTTCCGGTACTCCGAGGTATTTAATCACCCCTTCGTAATCGCTATATGGAACGGCGGTCGTTTTCTTGTCTTCTATAAAATCTTTCGTACGGAAAGAGAAGTCTCCGGTAAAACGTAATTTGTTGTCCAGCATGGTTATATTCAGGGTAGTCGTATTTTTCAGCGTTTTCGTTGTACGCTTTATCCAGTTGTTACCCGTTACCAGTCCACCGACGGAACGTGCACCGGAGTGTGTCAAGGTGCCGTCCGGATTGAAGATTGGCTCGGACGGATGGCCTTCCATATTGATCGCTTTCCAAACCAGACCTTCATTCTGCTCTACATAACCCAATGGCTGCGTATATTTATCATGAGTATAGTCTATATTATTAGAAATTTTCAGCCAGTCGAACACCTGTGCACTGATTTTGGTACGCATATTCATAGTGCGGTAGGTATCCGAGTTATAATTGAACAGACCGTCGTAATCGTATAAACGTGCGGAAGTGTAGTAACTGATTTTTCCGTTCGAACCGCTAATGGATACATTATGCGACTGTGCAAACGTATGATCCTTATAAAGCGCGTCATAGTAATCTTCATTTCCATAGTATGTATACTTTCCATCGGGACCAACCGCTGCCTGTAATGTATTTCCTGCCAACTTCCGCTGCCGGAAAGTCTCCAACCATTCTTTTGAGAAAGGTTGTGATTTATTAATGCTGGTAGGCTCTATCCCGCGGTAATTGTATTCCGCCTCGCGAAACAGATAAGCCCAGACATAACCGTCATCAACAACATCCGGCACAGCATACGGAGTCTCATAGGAGAAGTTCCCCGTATAATTGACTGTAAACTTATCTTTTTGCTTTGACGGATCTTTTGTTGTAATCAGGACAACCCCATACGGAGCACGTGAACCATAGATGGCTGCCGAAGCCGCATCTTTTAATACGGACACGCTTTCTATATCGTTCGGATTCAACATGGCCGGATCACCTTCTACACCGTCGATCAATACCAGCGCACTACCGCCCGCTCCGATAGACGTTACACCACGGATATTATACGAAGCCGATTGATTGGGTTTACCATCAACTAACGAAATATTCAGATTAGGTACAGCACCTTGCAACATCTGCGTGACATTAGCTACCGGACGATTTTCAAATACATCTGATGATACATTTTCTACCGCACCTGTCAAGTTTATCTTTTTTTGAGTACTGAACCCGACCACTACTACTTCGTCCAACGTCTGTGTATCATCTTTCAACATAACAGTGAGATAGTTTTTATTCTTCACGCTCACTTCTTGTGTCAGAAACCCCAGGTAGGATATTTGCACTATACTCCCTTCATTGACAGTCAACTGAAACTTACCGTCCATACCGGAGATTGTACCCGCCATGCCATTTTTCTCTTTTATATTGGCTCCGATGACCGGTTCGCCCGACATGTCCTTCACTATCCCGCTAATAGTGTATTTCTTGGAGGATTGTTGTACAGACTGACTGTCTTTCTTCTTGATGATAATATCTTTCCCTTGGATAGTGTAGCTAACATCTTGTCCTGCCAAGACCTGTTCTACCACCTTTTCAATAGGTAAATCTTTGGCTAGCACGGTCACAATCTTTTTGGTATTCAGATCGCTTGCTGCAAATGCAAATGAATATCCGTTTTGCTTCTGTATTGTTTCAATAGCCTGCTTTACGGTTACGTTCTTTAACTGCAAGTTGATAAGCTGCGCAAATGAGCTTAGATAAGAGCATAGC